>Ga0302323_100003694_pt1 | contig 12458 bp, 5 predicted proteins | sample Fen_T0_3_FD_201950 | JGI IMG/M metagenome (GOLD analysis project Ga0302323, IMG submission 201950) | Peat permafrost microbial communities from Stordalen Mire near Abisko, Sweden - Fen_T0_3 | ecosystem: Environmental > Terrestrial > Soil > Wetlands > Permafrost | place: Sweden: Abisko... | reverse complement strand
TGGCCAGGGTCTCTTCCCGGCGCCACAGCTCGTCCTGAAATTCGGTGAGGATGCGGTGCCTCTCCTCTTCGCCGGCGGCCAGGAAGGTCCGCCGGAACTGAGGAGCCCTTTTGTACAGGGCCTCGGTGTTCAGATACAGGAAGAATTTCGGCTCCTCTTGACCCTGCCGGGCCATCAGCAGGTAAGTGACCACGGCATCGGGGGCCAAAGCCTCGCGCTTGAGGTAGTCCTGGGTCGCCTGGTCGAGGTTTTCCCTGAGGGTGGACGCCGAACCCGCGGGGAGGGCGGGTCGGACGGTGAGGGTGAGAACGTTGGATTTCAGGATGGTGTCGTCCACGGCGCCGGCGGGCATGGTGTCGGTGTTCGGCATCGACGCCCTGAGGGTCTGGCCCCTGGCTCCCTGGAATTCGGGCAACAGGGAAGGGTAGAACATCCCCTGGATGGTGTAGACCCCGCTGTCGGTCACGGCGACGAAGTCTCGGAGGTTGATGGTGTAATTGAATTCCTCCCCAGGCAGGATGCTGACGTCCCTGAAGAACACGGGCTGGTTGTTGAACCGGTTCTCGGTGAACTTGTCCGCCGGGGCCAGGGCCAGGCCGGTCCGACCCGCGGGGAGCACCGTCAGGGCCAATTGGAACACGGGCTGGCTGGGGAGGCTGAACCACACGGGCGAGGTCCCTTGATTCCTAAGCCCGACTTGGAGCAAGATGGCCTGGTCGGGATCGTTCGTATAGATCTCTTTGTTGTAATACCTGAGACTGAACTGCACATCGGGGGTCACCGGCTGGGCCTCACCCAGGACGCCAACGATCAGCAGCAGGGTACATAGGACAACTTGTTTCACGGACTCCATCCTCCCGAGTCGGCTCCCTTTCGGGACGAACCATCGCTTCATTGTCGGAACAATCGATGATTACCTTACTGGTGAATGAAATTTCCCAAGCCCTGAAGAAGGATTCTCCCTTCCAGGCCCTCCTCGACGATTTCAGGACCGGGCGTCTGCCCGTGGAGGTCGAGGGAGCCCAGGGTTTCTTCCAGGCCCTCACCGTCCACGCCCTGGCCAAGGCCAGCCCGGGAACGGTTTTCGTCGTCGCCCCCACCGACGCCGAGGCCATGGCGTTTGCCCACGACCTGGTCTCGTTAGGGCTCGAGGTCGACCTCTTTCCTTGGTGGGGGCCCTTGCTCTACCAGGGGATCAGCGCCCCGGCCCAGGTGTTCGGCCAGCGCAGCCGGGTGCTTTCTCGGCTGGTGTCGGGTCAAGCGAAGATTGTTCTCGTCAGCCTCCGGAGCCTCCTGTTTCCCATTCCACCCCTGGCGGATTTCAAGGCCCAGCTGACCACCTGGAAGGTGGGGAACACCCTCAACGTGGCCAAGGTCGGCGACCAACTGGCCCGGTTGGGGTATTCCCGGGTGCCTCGGGTGTCGGTGCCCGGAGAGTTCGCGCTCAGGGGCGAGGTCCTGGACCTCTACCTGCAGGGGGACGACGACGCCGTCCGCGTCGTTTTCAACTTCGACACCATCGACGAGATCAAGCGGTTCAACCCCCTCAGCCAGGCCTCGAACCAGACCCTGAAGGAATTGACCGTCTATCCAGCCCGGGAATTGATCTGGACCGACGAACACCGAGCCTCTTTGGCCGTCAACCTGGCCAGGCTGGGCTTGACCGAGGACTGTGCCCCCCTTATCGAAAGTCTTGCCGAGACAGGCGACGCCCGGGGTGCCGAGCTTTTCTATCCCTTGGCTTGGGAAAAACGAACGGGTCTCTGGGACTGGGCCGCCTCCGGCGTGAGTTTCCTCTTCCTGGACCGCGACCACCAGGACAGCCTCGAGGGGACGCTCAAAAAAGAGCGAACCGAGCTGTTCAAGCAGTCCCAGGCGGCGGACCTGGCGCTCCCGCCCCCCGACGCGGTGTTCTTCACCTCCCAAGACCTGGTCCATAGCGACAAACGTTCCATCTGGTTCCGCAGCCTCCACGACGAGGGTACGGCCGGGGTCAAGCGCCACAAGCTCGACTGCGAACCGCCCCGGAGCTTTTTCGGCAACGTTCCCTTCCTGCAGGAAGAAATCGACACCTTGCTGGCCAACCACTACAAGGTCTTTGTCTTTGCCGAAAGCCAGAGCCAGGCCCAGCGCATCGAGTTCTTGCTCAAGGGCAAGGCCGTGACCATTGTGCCCCAGGGCATCAGTGCCGGGTTCTCCCTCCCCCGGCAGAAGATCGCCGTCATTGGCGAGAATGAGATCTTCGGCCGCCGCAAGCGGGCCCCCGCCAGCCTGAAAAAGGTGGCCAGTGAGATCATCGAGAGTTTCGTCGACCTGTCGCCCCAGGACTTCGTCGTCCACATGAACTACGGCATCGGCCAGTTCCAGGGCATCGAGCGCATCAAGGCCGGGGGCAACGAGCGCGACTACATCAAGATCGAGTACGCCGGCGAGGAGGTCATCTTCCTGCCCATCGAGCAGGTCAACCTCATCCAGCGCTACATCGGCAGCGAGGGCCGGGAGCCCAAACTCGACCTTTTGGGCGGCAAGAGCTGGGAGAAGAAGAAGGCCAACGCCAAGAAGAGCGTCGAGGACCTGGCCGACAGGCTCATCGTCCTCTACGCCAAGCGCCAGAACGCCCAGGGTTTTCAGTTTCCCAAGGATTCCGATTGGCAGATGAGCTTCGAGGCCGCCTTCCCCTGGCAGGAAACCGAGGACCAACTCACCGCCTCGGCCGAGATCAAGGCCGACATGGAGAGCCCCCGGCCCATGGACAGGCTGCTCTGCGGCGACGTGGGCTACGGCAAGACCGAGGTGGCCATGCGGGCCGCGTTCAAGGCCGCCGTCGGGGGCAAACAGGTCGCGTTCCTGGCGCCCACCACGATTTTGGCCGAACAGCACTACGACAACTTCGTCGAGCGCTTCAAGCGGTTTCCCGTCCGCATCGCCATGATGAGCCGGTTCGTCCCCAAGGCCGAGCAGAAACGCACCCTCGAAAAGTTGGCCCTGGGCGAGGTGGACCTGCTCATCGGTACTCACAGGCTGCTCCAAAAAGACGTGCACTACAAAAACCTGGGCCTGCTGGTAGTCGACGAGGAACAGCGTTTCGGGGTCAAGGACAAGGAGAGGCTCAAGGAGATCAAGGCCAGCATCGACTGCCTGGCCATGAGCGCCACCCCCATTCCCCGGACCCTTCACATGAGCCTCCTCAAGATCCGCGACATGTCGGTGCTCAAGACAGCCCCCACGAACCGCCAGCCTATCGAGACCTTTGTGCAGGAATTCCAGGACGAGACCATCGTGAAGGCCATCCGCCGGGAGGTGGACCGGGGCGGCCAGGTGTTCTTTCTGCACAACCGCATCGAGACCCTCGAGGCCACCGAGATCTACCTCAGGCAGCTCCTTCCCGAACTGCTCATCCGGTCGGCCCACGGTCAGATGGACCCCCAGGACCTCGAAGAGGTGATGCACGACTTCGTCCACGGCAACTTCCAGGTGCTGGTGAGCACCACCATCGTCGAAAACGGCATCGACATTCCCAACGTGAACACCATCATCATCGACCGGGCCGACGTCTACGGCATCAGTCAGCTGTACCAACTACGGGGTCGGGTGGGGCGCTCGGGTAAGTTGGCCTACGCCTACCTGTTGTACCCCGACGGCCGGGCCATGACCGAACTGGCCATGAAACGTTTGAAGGTCATCAGCGACTTCACCGAACTGGGGTCTGGGTTCAAGATCGCCATGAAGGACCTCGAGGTGAGGGGAGCCGGCAACCTCTTGGGGGCCGAACAGTCGGGCGACATCCTCTCGGTGGGGTTCGAGATGTATTTGAAGCTCCTCGACGAGGCCGTCGCCGAAAAAATGGGCGAAAAGAGGGACGAACCCGAAGAGGTGTTCTTGGAACTGGACTATTCGGGATTCATCCCTGATACTTACATAGCCGATCCCACCGATAAGATGGACGTGTATAAGAAGATCGCCTCGGTGGTCACCGACGACGATCTTGAGCGGGTCCACGCCGAGGTCCACGACAGATTCGGACCCCTGCCCGACGAGGTGCACAGCCTCTTGTCGCTGTCGGAGATCCAAATCCTCTGTCGCAAGTTGCGGATCCGCAGCCTGAGGGAACGGGGAGGGCTCTGCACCGTGGAATTCGGCCGCATGCTCGATTTTCCCTTTGAGAAGGCCATGCGTCTGCTCAAGGAATCCGGGGGAAAGGTCAGGAGCCTTCCGGCCAAGCCGAATGTGCTCGTACTGGAAACAAAGATGGTGGGGCTGGCCGAAAAGTCCGCTTTCATCCGGGAGCGTCTTTCCCGGCTACTGTGATCGAAGCGAGGAACCATGGCGACCCAGACCGCGGATTTCTCCGATCTTGTCCCCCCAAGGCCCGAATTCCTCCGTGCCCGGTCGTCCGGGGACGGCATCGCCCTAGGCCACGCCTCCTTGCTGGGTGACGGTCCGGGCACCGCCTACCTTTTCCTTCCCCACGATGTGAGCTTCCGGGAAGACAGGACAAGCTTCCAGAGGGCCTTGAAGCGGTCCCTCGATCAGTTGGAGGCCCTCCAAAAGGAAACCGAGAGGACGCTGAGCGACGTCGCGAGCCTGATCTTCAGCACCCACTTGCTCATGCTCAAGGATGAAAGTTTCTCGGGGACCATGGACGCCCTGGTCGAGGCGGGAACCCCGGCACCCGCTGCGGTCGTCCAGGTGGTGAACCAGTACGTCGACATCCTGGGCAAGAGTCCCAGCGCCCTGCTCAAGGAGAAGGTCCAGGACGTGAAGGACCTCGGTCACCGGCTCCTTCGCAACCTCAGGGTGAGCGAGCACCCCGAAGGCGACTACACGGGGCAGGTCGTGGTCGCCGAAGAACTGTTGCCGTCCGAGTTGGTGAAGATTGCCGCCCAGCACGTCGAGGGCATTTTGCTGTTCGCCGCCGGGGCCTCGGCCCATGTGTCCATCCTGGCCAAGAGCCTTGAGATTCCTGTGGTTTTCTGCGATGACAGGGCCATTTTTGGAATTCGGGAGGGTGATTTCCTTGTCCTTGATGGCTTTGCAGGGACTGTGTACGTTAACCCCTCCCCCTCGGTGGTCAGTCAGTTCGAACAGGTGGCCCTCCAAGCCCGCCAGGCCGCCTCCGAGGCCTCCACGGTGAAGGACAGAACTGTCACCACCGATGGACACGTCATCCACCTGCTGGCGAACATTAACCTGCTGTCCGACCTGACCGTGGCCAAACGTCTCAAGGCCGAAGGTGTGGGTCTGTACAGGAGCGAGTTTCCGTTCATCATCCGCAACGAATTCCCCACCGAAGAGGAACAGTACAAGGTCTACCGCAAGCTTCTGGTCGAGATGGCGGGGCAGGAAGTGGTGCTTCGCACCCTGGACATCGGGGGCGACAAGGTGCTGAGCTACCTGCCCCCGACCTCCGAATCCAACCCCTTCCTGGGTTTGCGGTCCATCAGGTTCAGTCTTCGGAACGTCGGGATTTTTCACGAACAACTGAGGGCCATGCTCAGGGCCGGGGACGGCTGTGAACTTCGGATCCTCTTCCCTTTGATCTCGAACCTCGATGATTTTCGCGAGGCCCGGGCCCACGTCGACGCCTGCCGCCGTCAACTCACCGAAGCCGGAGTGCCCCACAACGACAAGCCGCTGATAGGGGCGATGATCGAGCTGCCCTCGGCCTGCGAAGTGGCCGGCGAACTGGCCCAGGAGAGCGACTTTCTTTGTGTGGGGACCAACGATCTTGTCCAGTACCTTCTGGGGGTGGACAGGACGAACGAGTCGGTGTCCAACCTCTACACCGCCTACCATCCGGCGGTTTGTCGCACCCTCCACCGGGTGGTCAGGGCCGCCGTCCACCACGATACCCCCATCAGCATCTGTGGTGAAATCGCCGGTGACCGTCACATGATCCCCTTCCTCCTCGGGATCGGCATCCGAAAACTCAGCCTCAGTCCAAAACTCCTGCCTCAGGTGCAACGATTCATCGAAGGCCTCAGCCTTGAACAATGCCAACTTCACGCCAAAAAGGTGGTCAAGATGGCTTCGGTGGCCGAAGTTCATGCCTGCCTTAGCATTGAAACCTCCGAAAAACGGTGATTCTTGTCATTGCGACGTCCACTGGTTTTCGATACCATGGACTTATGGAAGAATTTCACCGGACCGTCAGGTCCTACGTCATCCGAGCCGCCCGCCTCACTCCTGGCCAGAAGCGGGCCCTGGATGAGCTGTACCCGGTCTTTGGTGTGCCTTTTCCTCCCGCTCCCGACCTGAGGGAGCTCTTTCCTTCCAGCCATCGCCACGTGGTCGAAATCGGCTTTGGCAATGGCGAAGCCACCCTTGAGATCGCCAAAGCCTTCCCCGAGACAGGATTCCTGGGTCTGGAAGTCCATCCGCCCGGGGTCGGCCACATTCTGAATGAAATCCGCAAGGAGGGGCTGGGGAACCTGAGGGTGCTCAAGCACGACGCGGTCGAGGTCGTCGGGGCGTTGCCCGAGGGTTCGGTCGACGCCTTCCATGTGTTTTTCCCCGACCCCTGGCCTAAGAAAAAGCATCACAAGCGGCGCCTTCTCCGGACGCCTTTCCTCTCCGAACTGGCCCGGGTCCTCAAACCCGGCGGGGTGTTCTATTTTGCCACCGATTGGGAAGAATACGCCGAAGAAGTCCTGGGGGCCCTCACCGCGCTTCCTGTGTTCGAGAACAGCTTCGAAACCTGGGCCACCGGGGTCGCCTGGCGCCCGTCCACCCGTTTTGAGCGCCGGGGGCTTCTGGAACAGCGCCCCATCCGCGAATTGCAGTTTCAGAAAAGGAGGGCTCCATGACCAAGACCAAGACCCTGCAGCAGCTTGAAGGCGAGTTTCTGGAACGCTATTCGGTGGTGGCCGAGAGGAACAACCTCTTCGACCAGACCTACTTCGAAAAGTACAATGTCAAGCGCGGACTCAGGAACGCCGACGGTTCCGGCGTGGTGGTGGGGCTCACCGAAATTGGCGAGGTTCACGGCTACGTCATCGACGAGGGTGAGAAGAGCGACGCCTTCGGTCGCCTGAGGTACCGGGGCTACGACGTCAAGGATCTGGTGGCGGGGTTCCAGAAGGAGCAACGTTTCGGGTTCGAAGAAACCGCCTTCCTGCTGTTGTTCGGCACCCTCCCCAAGAAGAACGAACTCGAGGACTTTTCGGCCTTCCTGGGCAGTCTGAGGACCCTTCCGAACGGCTTCGTGGAAGACGTCATCCTGCGGTTTCCCAGCCCCGACATCATGAACCAATTGGCCCGATCGGTGCTGTTCACCTACAGTTTCGACGCCAACCCCGAAGACTATTCGATCAAGAACATCTTGCGGCAAAGCGTGGAGCTGATCAGCCGGTTCCCCAGTTACGTGGCCTACAGCTACCAGGCCAAGCGGCACTATTACGACAACAAGAGCCTGAACATCCATCATCCCCAGCCAGGTCTCAGTACGGCCGAGAACTTCCTGTACATGGTGCGGCCCGACAACAGCTTCACCCCCCTCGAGGCCGAAATCCTCGACCTGGCGTTGGTGCTCCACGCCGAACACGGCGGCGGCAACAACTCGACGTTCTCCATCAGGCTTGTCTCGTCGGCCGGCACCGACACCTACAGCGCCATGGGTTCGGCCATCGGTTCGCTCAAAGGCATCAAGCACGGCGGGGCGAACATCAAGGTCATGAAGATGGTCGACGACATCAAGGCCAACTGCCCCCGATGGGACGACCCCGACGCCCTGACCGAGTACCTGACGCGCATGGTCCGCAAGGACGCCTTCGACAAGACGGGGCTGATCTACGGCATGGGGCACGCGGTGTACACCCTCAGCGACCCCCGGGCCGAACTTCTCAAGAACAAAGCCCGGGAGTTGGCGGCTGAGAAGGGGCTGATGAAGAACTTCGAGCTCTACGAGAACATTGAGAAACTGACCCCCGGGGTGATGCTCGCGGTCAAGGGCGCCACCAAGGCCATCTGCGCGAACGTCGACCTTTACTCGGGCTTTGTTTATGAGATGCTGAACATTCCCCGGGAGCTCTACACGCCGATTTTTGCCATGGCCCGGGTGGCAGGCTGGAGCGCCCACCGTATCGAAGAAATCGTGTCGGGCGGCAAGATCATCCGCCCGGCATACAAGAACGTGAGCGATACCTACGAGTACCTCGAGGTGGGGGCCAGGGGGAACTAGAGGAAGCTCGGGGTTTGGGTCAACCACGGCCTCTCTCCGACCCTTGACCGACCCAGGGGACTCTGCCACTCTTGGGGGGTCTCTCTATCAAGGATTATTTATTGCCAACTCCCTTTAGGAATCGAACACTCCGACAGGTCGCGGGGCCGTTGTGGGTGGAAAACATCCTACGGACCACCCTGACCACCGTCGACGTCCTGATGCTGAGTTACTTCAGCGAAAAGGCCGTCGCCGCAGTGGGCCTCATCAATCAGGTGATCTACTTTCTTCAACTCATGTACCTGATGGTGGCTTCGGGAACCTCCATTCTCTTGGCCCAGTATTTGGGAGCCGGGGAAACCGAGGCCGCCCACGAGACGGCCTTGGGGAGCGCAGTCCTTGGGGGAGCCTTTGCCCTGGTCCTGAGCCTTTGCCTGGTCGTCGGGGCCCCCGGTCTCGTGGGACTCTACGGGCTCGAACCGCAGGTGCGGGACTTTGCGGTTCAGTTTCTTGTGATTTACGCCTCGGGCTCGGTGTTTGTCGCCTTCTCGATGCTTCAGTCGGCGCTCCTGAGGGTTCACGGTGAGACCAAGGCGCCCATGTTCGTCAACATGGCCGCGAACATTGTGAACATCCTAGGCAATTCCCTGTGCCTGTTCGGATGGTTTGGGCTCCCGGTTTTGGGGGTTGCGGGGGTTGCCTTGTCGACGGTGACGGCCCAGGCCCTAGCCTGCCTGGCCCTCCACCTGGTGATCCGCCGCAAGGCCCAAGTTGAGCTTGACTTTCGCCGCCTGGGAAAGGTCACGGGCAAGACTTACCGAAAAATCCTGAGCGTTGGAGTTCCCACGGCAGGGGAGAACGTCTCCTACAACCTGGCTCAGCTGGTGAACGTCCGTTTCATCGCTCTGTTGGGCACCGAGGCCATGGCTGCCTACGTCTATTTGGGCAGCTTCCTCAGGTACGTGTTCATCTCTTCCCTTTCCATAGGGAACGCCACCCAGATCAAGGTGGGGTGGTGGGTCGGTCAGGGACAGGAAGATACGGCTTCCCGGCAGGCGCTTCGCTATTTTTTCCTGGGGACCTCGATCTCACTGACCATGGTCCTCGTCCTGAATCTCTTCCAGGGGCCCTTGTTCGGAATTCTGACGAAGAACCACGAAGTCCTGGCCATGATAGGCTCGGTTTTGGTGGTGTCTATGGTCCTGGAACCAGGCCGCAATTTCAACGTCATCCTGATCCCGGCCCTCAAGGGCGCCGGGGATATCAAGTTCCCCGTCTTTGTGGGCATGGTGTTCATGTGGGGCATAGGCGTTCTGGGAAGCTGGCTCTTCGGCATCGTTTTCGGCTGGGGTCTGGTGGGCGTTTACGTAGCCCTATGCCTGGACGAATGGACCCGGGGAACCATCATGTTCTTCCGTTGGCGCTCGGGAAAATGGCGTGGGAAAGGTTTTGTCAGTGACCCGTCCGCGGTGCAGTTGAAGGCCGTCAGCCCCGCTGCCGAAGAGGAATAGACCGATCCCTTGGGGGAATCGAGGTACTGGGCGAGAAAGTGCTTGCCAGATTCCCCAGCCGGGATATCCTGATGTTTGCGGAAACATTTCCAACTTTCAGGAGTCCCTATGAACAATTGCCTTGTCGGTCCGATCGCCCTGATGGTCTGGGGCCTCCTCGGCTCGCCCATAGCTGCCCAAGACAGCCTTGGCACGAACAATTTGTCCAACGGGGACTTCTCGTCGGGCCTTGATCACTGGGTGTTCCAACTCAACGGCGGCGGTGCGGGCGGCCAAGCCACGGCCACAGTGGAAAGCGGCGTACTCCACATTGGCGACATTTCCTCGGTAGGGACCCAGGTGTATTCCATCCAAACCATCCAGGCGCCGATTACCGTAGTCAAGGGTGTGCGTTATCACCTCCAGTTCGACGCCCGGGCGGCCAAGGACAGGCCGCTGAACGTGAAGATCGGCGGCACCGAGGGTCGGTCCTGGGCTGACTACACCAGGAACGGCAACGGGGCACCGTTTCAGATCTCGACCGCGATGAAGACCTATGCCTACGATTTTGAGATGGCAGAGGCCACCGACAAGGGGGCGAGGATCGAGTTCTCCTACGGCCTGGACCCGAACAGCGTGTGGATCGACAACGTGTCGTTTGGGCCTAGGGGAGGCGAACTCACCCGCGACGGCACCCTTCAAAATGGCAACTTTGCCCAGGATGCATCCTACTGGGATGTTTGGGCGTCCCAGGAAGACTGGTCGGGCGTCGGCGAGCTGAAACTGTTGGTGAAGCGGAACGAGCTGACCGCGGCGGCGTCGAAGGTCGGCAGCATCGTCTCAAATCCCAAGATCACCCAAACCGGCCTGGTGTTCGAAAAGGGCAAGAGTTATCAGGTGTCGTTTTACGCCCGGGCCGACAAGAACCGCGAGATCCAGGTGGACGTGGGCACCGACCTCTCTTCGCCTCCCTTTTTTGAAGGCTACGCCCCTCCGCAGATCTTCTCGCTGGGGGCCGCTAGCCAGCCCTACAGTTTCACGTTCCTGATGAGGGCTGATACTCCCGAAAACGGCAAGGGTAAGATCATGCTCTCGTTGGGGACCCTCCACAACCGGGCCATCCCGGCGAACGTCACGCTTTCCCGCATCCAGATCGCCGAGCTCAACAAGCCCGTGGTGGACTTCGTGCCGCTCACGGATAGCGAACGGATCACCAACGGCAACTTCGAGGTCGACACCCAGGGGTGGACCGCCCAAGGGGCGGCCGTTTCTGTGGAAAAGGACGAGCTCAAGGCGGTGGTCCAGGCCAGGGCCCTCAAGGCCTTGGTGTCCACCGGCGGACTGAAGTTGGCCAAGGGCCAGAGGTACCTGCTGTCGTTCACCGCCCATAGCAGCGACGAGCGAACGGTGGGAGCGTCGCTGGTGATCCCGGGTCAGAAAGCCTTTGTAGGGATTGCTGCCAAGCTCGGCGCGAAGGTTCGGAGCTTCCAGACGACGCTCGAGGCTCCGGCCGACGCCGACGCCAACCTGGTGTTCGACCTGGGACGGGCCGGCACCGTGTGGCTGGATAGGGTGAGTCTGCACACCACCGGCGCCTGGATGGACGCCACCAGGCCCTCGGCCGAACGGGTCAAACTCTTGATGGCCGAGATGACCCTGGCCGAAAAGACGGGCCAGATGGTCCAGGCCGAGAGGTCGGCGGTGAAGGTTGGCGATATCCAGAACTACGGCATCGGGTCCGTCCTCTCAGGGGGCGGCTCGGTACCCGCTTCGAACACTCCCCAGGGCTGGGTCCAGATGTTCAACCATTTTCAGGGAGAGGCTCTGGGTACCAGGCTGTCCATCCCCCTGCTCTACGGCATCGACGCCGTCCACGGCCACGGCAATGTGTATGGCGCTACCATCTTTCCCCACAACATTGGCCTGGGGGCTACCCGGGATCCCCAACTCATGGAACAGATCGGAGCGACCACCGCTATGGAAGTAGCCGCCACGGGCCTGAACTGGACGTTTGGCCCCTGCGTGGCCGTCACCCGGGACGTCCGGTGGGGCCGGGTGTACGAGAGCTTCGGGGAGTCTCCCGAGCTTCAGAATTTGCTCACGGGCCCGTACGTGAAGGGCCTTCAGGGAGTGCCGGGCAGCCCGGATTGGATGAAAGGCCCCCATGTGGTCGGCACCGTCAAGCACTTCCTGGGTGACGGTGGCGCCGAATTCGGCACCGGCGAAGGGAGCTACACCACCGACAGGGGCGATGTGACCAAACTGAACCTGGAAGAACTCAAGGCCCTTCACGCCCAGGGCTACGTTCGGGCTATCGAGCAAGGCGTTGGTACCATCATGGCCTCGTTCAGCCGCTACCAGGGCAGCCACATGCACGGGAACAAGGCCCTGCTCACCGACTACCTCAAGGCCCCGGTCAGCCAGGGCGGCCTGGGTTTTCCCGGGTTCATCATCGGTGACTGGGACGCCGTCAGCCTGCTCAGCGAAGTGACAGGAGACTACGAGAACAAAATCGTCATGGCGTTCAACGCCGGCCTGGACATGTCGATGGAACAGTCCCAGTGGCAGAAGGTCATCGACACCCTCCAGGCCGCCGCCGAAGACGGGCGCGTGACCCAGGGGCGCATCGACGACGCCGTGCGGCGCATCCTCACGGTCAAGTTCGACGCCGGGGTCTTCGACCACCCCTGGGCCCTGGACACCTACGCCGACCAGCTGGGCACCCCGGCCCACCGCGCCGTGGCCGCCCGGGCCGTAAAGGAGTCGCTGGTCCTCCTGAAGAACGAGAACAACGTTCTGCCTCTCAAGAA
>Ga0302323_100003691_pt1 | contig 12462 bp, 12 predicted proteins | sample Fen_T0_3_FD_201950 | JGI IMG/M metagenome (GOLD analysis project Ga0302323, IMG submission 201950) | Peat permafrost microbial communities from Stordalen Mire near Abisko, Sweden - Fen_T0_3 | ecosystem: Environmental > Terrestrial > Soil > Wetlands > Permafrost | place: Sweden: Abisko... | reverse complement strand
ACTCGTCGAGCGATAGCTCCTGCGCGCGCCGCTTGCCGGCAGAGGAGCCACAGTGCTTGCACCGCATGTTGCACGCGAGCGTCAGCTCCCACACACACGTGTGGGGAAAGAATCCGACCTGCTGCAAAACTTCGATCACGGGTGTGTTCTTCTCGACCAACCCATCAAAACCGCCGACCAGGCAAATCGAGAACGCCTGCTTCCGAAATCACACCTGCTTCCGAAAGCGTCGCGTCCGGACTTTGCCCCGCGTCGCTCTTGCCCGCTTCGGGAATTGCCCCCGAATCGATCATCCCGCCACCCCCTGACGGCCCGGCGTCTCTGAAGAATCCACCCATTCCGTATACCGTTCCAGTCGCCCCGCCCAGGCCACCACCGGCGCCACCCGAGGGCGGGTTCGTATTTCCTCCCATTCCGTAGGTCGTTCCGCCCACCCCGGTCAAGCCACCACCAGCACCACCCGTGCGAGGAGGTGTAGATCCGCCGAGTCCATACATCGTTCCTTTCGCTCCTCCGAGACCACCACCGGCCCCCCCCGAGCCACCATAGCCGCCGACGCCACCCGAGCCACCGGCGCCGCCATTGGGATTGGTAGATCCCCCGAGTCCGTAAAGCGATCCACCCGCCCCAGTCAAGCCACCACCGGCACCACCCGAGCGGGGTTGTAGGGCTGAAGAATCCCCCGAGCCGTCCGGGTTGGATTTCAACGCCGAAGTGTTACATGCCGCCAGGGCAAGGCCGATCCCCATGGAAGCGGGCACCACCAGATTCTGGAGGCTATTCCGGAGAAAAGCATTGATGCGGTCTCGAACATCCTTCTCTTTCATGATCCGCTCCCATCCTCGGCCGGTGTCTGCCCAGCTGCAAGCGCATGGTACCCCGGTCCATAACCGAATCAAAGCGACAGGGATCACACTGTCCGAGGCCAGGCACGACCAGTTAGCTACAGAATCCGATGGCCGAGCAGTAATCGCCACATGTGCCGCCGTCCCAGACGATGTTCCAGCCGCTCTGGCATAACTGATCAACGGTCTGCAATGTTTCAGCGCTCAGCGGATTTTGGGAAATGTACAGGATGCTTTTGGGAAGGTTGACGATGGGTGCGATCGACGTCAGTGCGCAACCGTTGAAAGAAAGGATCCGCGCTCCACGGCCTGTGTCCAGCCCTTCGAGCGACGCGATCGGCGCGTTGTCCGCGTAGAGCTCCGAGATGGGGACTCCGCTAAGCGGCCTCAGGTCCGTGACTTGCGTTGCGACGATTTCCAGCCTTGTCAATGCCGTGAGCCCGTGCAGTGGTCCCAGATCTCGCACCGGCGTTTGACCCAGGTAGAGATAGGCCAGTTTGGTCATGGCCCGCAGAGGCTCGAGGTTGAACACCCCGGTAAGTGCGGCATCCAATGTCTCAAGCGATGCTGCGGATGCGATCGGGCTGAGGTCGACAATGGGCGTTCCCGCCATGCTCAACCTGATGAGCTGGGTACAGCCAGCCAATGGCTCAAGCGAAACCACCTGGGTCAAATCGATTTCGAGCCAGCGCAACCCCGTGAGAAGCTCGGCACCCTGCAAAGAGAGAATTGGTGTTCGGGTGAGAGACAGGATTGTCAGGTTGGGAGCCGCTGCAATGCCGTCAAGTGAGGTGAGCTTGGTGGCGCCCGCCGAGAGGTCGTTGAGGGTTGGCTGTGGCGCCATCCCCAGCAATGAATCGACCCCGGTAGAGTCGATAAAGAGAGTATCCAAGACCGGCGTACGCTCGATGCCGGCGATGCTCGCAAGGGGCGATTGCACCAGATAGATGCTGGCGATCTTCGGCAGGTCATGCAAACCCTGGGTAGACTTGGCGGCGTTGGCGTTAATCATCAGGAGAGCCGGCGCCCCTTCGATGCCTTCGAATGAATCGAGTGGACTGTTCTTCAGATCGAGATCTTCAAGTTTTACCGTCCGTCCCAACCCCGCCAGATGGTGCAGATTTGGCGAGACGAGAGTCAGTCTGGTCAGCTCGGGCAACGAGGCAAGGGGCGAAGGATCGTCGAACTTTCCGTTGAGCTCGAGCTGAACGAGATGGGAAATGGTAGCCAAAGTGCCCAGGTTCACCAAGGCTGACTCGGCTACCGACAAATGGGTCAGCGTGGGATGACCGGCCAGCGGCGAGAGGTCAGAAAGCGCTGGGGCGTTCATGGTCAATTGTTGGAGGTGGGACAAACAGCGGATCCCAGTAAGGTTCGCCACGCCGGGTGCGATCAACTCGGTCAACTGATCATCTGGGATCCCATGCAACACGGCCGCGTCGGCGACGGCCTTGGCCAGGAGCTGATCGGGAAACGAACAGCGCAACACCGGCGAGGCCGACTCCGATCTAGGACCATCCACCAAGACAGTCCCCCCATCGGGAGCCGACCGCGTGGGTGCTTCATGGTGGCAAGAAGCGAGCAACGAAAGCGTGGCCACACCCAAATAGACAAGGCACGCGTCCCGCATAGCACCAGCGTAGACCGAAGAAAATGCGAAGTACAGCAGGACCGGTCGGGTCGACAATTGTCCCTGCACTGGGTGCCAGAAATCTAAGACTCCGGGCGGGCGATCGGCATCACTGCCCCCTGGCATCCAGGATATCGGTTCCACCATCCAGGGAACACGCGCCCGAGTGGGCCAGGAACGCGCCCGCGGCAATGCGCGCACACGGGCTCGGGTAGGTGACCCCATCGCATCCGCACACTGGCTGAACGCCCGGGGCACATTGCGAATCTGGCAGCTTCATGCGGCAGATGCCCACGCCCCCCTTAGCGGCATAGTCACATGGCGAAGCCGTGGTTGGGCAACGCACCGTCGGCGGCTGCGAGCAGAGCATCCCGAATAGTTCGCAATATTGATCGTCGGGGCATGGCTTGTTGCTAACGCCGCCGCAGGTTTGTGCCTCTGGCATGCACTTGGCAACGAAGTTGGTCGTATTCTCCATTGCGTCGGGATAGGCACACAGTTGGCCGGATGGGCACTTGATGGCCGTGGCCGTGCACGGTCCGATCCCTGTGCAGCACTTGCTTCCACACACCTCTTCGCAGCTCGGATTTCTGCCCTCGCTGATGGAATCGGGCATCGCCTCGATGCAACTGACGGGCACCTCCGTTCCCATACACTGCGAGCCAAAAGCTTCGCAGGTGTTCGTCGGACACTGGCTTGCGCCGCCAGAGCCACCGGCGACGCGCGATCCCCCACCCCCTCCGACGTCTCCCGACCCGTTGATGCCGCCTGCCCCACCCGATCCACCACCGCGAGCGACGCCACCCGAACTGATGTTGCCCCCACTGCCCAAGGAGGCATCGGCAACCGTCAACCCCACGCGGCGACCGCACCCCGAGCTCACGACGAAGAGGATCGCACTCCATCGAACGAGATCTGGCAGGCCCATGCCACGTACCATACCCGGTCGCGGCCCCGAGAGCGATTAGGCGCTGGCTGTGGCGCCAGTGCCATTCGGTTTCAGTCTAGGCACACAAAGCGCAGCCAGGTCGCGGTCATCGAGCGCAAGCTGCGCATGACCCTTGCTGGCCCAGCCGGCGCGATGAAATCACGCTCCGGCGTCACCGGCATTGGCGGCGCAACCTATCGGCGGATCCGCGCATGAACAGGTGTTGCACCCGCTCGGCCCTGCCCGGTAGCCGAACGGACAGTAGATGCATGCACCAGCTCCGAGAGGTGCGCAGGTTGCAGGCGTTCGGCACGCGCACAGCTGGCAGCCATCCGCCCCACGTTGATACTCGGTACAGTCGAGAGCGCAAGCCGTGTCGGCAGGACAGGTCACTGCATGCGATCCAGTTGGACATGCCGGGGCCGGCTTGCACTGGCAAGTCGGGCAACCTGAGCTGTCCAGCACATTGCCGTATTCGCAGTAGATGGCGCAGACAGGGCCGCAGACATGGAGGTCGGGGCTGCTATCGGCCGCTGCGTCCTTCCTTCCGCCGTCCGTCGTGCCGCCCGTTCCGCCAGCACCAACGGCACCTCCCAGCCCCGCACCACCGGCACCAGCATCGGGTGGTGGAGCGCATTGTCCACAGCCACAGGGAGAGCTCGATGGTGCGTAGCCATAGGGGCAATCGAGCGCAACGCACGGAGGCGGTAGGCATCCCCCGGTGCCGCTGATTCCACCCAAGCTCGATTGGCTTCCGCCAGCGCCGCCGCCCTCAGCATTGCCGCCGCTACCTCCAGTAAGCTGGCCACCGCTTCCCCCGCGCAAATCCATCCCCGATTGGTCGCTACAAGCCAAAACCGTCAAGCTGACTATGAAGATCGGCGCAACGGCCGTTGACATCCTGAGCATCGGAAACTCCTTCTTCTTTGCAAGCAAGACTCAGCAATCAACGTGCCGATCCAACAGCGGCTCCATGGGCCGCGATTCCCTCGTAAACGCGCGGGAACTCATTCCCGCGGCATCAGATTTTCGTCATACGGAGTGCGCCGACGGTGTGGACATCAGGAGAATGCCACGACGCCCGGAGGTCCACATTTCTTGAAACCTTTCCCATCCCCAATCATTCGCTTTGGACAAGGAGCGCGTTTTTGCGGCGGACACGCAACCGTCGGATGGGCCGAGTAGCCGAAGCGCAACAGGCCCGCTAGCCGGCACACACCCACTGGGGTGCCGGCGACGAAGGCGACGAGACAATGATTGTGCAGGAGCAGGTCTGCTGGGTGTCCCCCCAGTAGGGGTTGCCGTACGAAAGCCCGACCATGCAGCCGACTGGGCGCCCCTTCGTGACGGGTGTCGCCGGGTGCCCGAAGCCGCCCGGCAGATCTCCGCAGGTGTCCGCCCCGAGTGGCAGCGCGGGACATTCGGTTCCCGGCGGGCAAACCGTGCCGGCGGTCGGTTCGCAGACGAACGTGACCGGATACGTCTTCGCGGAATCGGAATCGCAGGCCATGGACGGCAGAAGAAAGAGGATAGCGGCGCCAAAAACCAATCGAGTCTTCATGGACTGGAAGTATACATCTGACACCGCATCGGGATTCAAGAGACGGCCTGACCTAGACTTCGACCACGGCAAGCGTCCGTCCGCCGTGAAGTTGATGGATGTCATGAGGGCTGCCCTCACTTCACGGCCCAGATGCCGCCGCCCGGATCGGTCGTGCATGTGGCGAAGGAAATACCCGCCTGGGTGAGACAACCGCACGCGGGGCACCGGGCAGTCGCGCACGCGGAGGGCAAGGCTTTGCAGGCATACTGGGACTGGCCGCCACTGTCGGTGGAGATCTCGCAATAGGATCCGACTTCCGAGCACCTCTGTTTACCGCATGCGAAGTCGACCGGCAGACACCCAATGAAACCACGCTGCCAGACGCCGCTTTCGCACGTCCAGCGGTCCGTGCAGCACGTGGCGCAAGGGACGTCATCGCTGGTGCAGGCGGCACCCGCAACCGGCGAAGTGCAATCAGGGCCGGTGTCGAGAGGGTAACCGGTGGCATCGGCATCGTCGAGAGCACTCCCGGCTGCAGCCACGTCGTGAAGTGCCCCACTGTCCTGCCCGCCGCTCTGCAGCGCCGAATGCTTCCCCCCGCACCCGGAAATGGAAAGGATGACAAGCAACCCGGACACGCGGGCCGCCGAGCGGTATGCACAAGCTAGCGACATGGTCGTCCTCGCTGATTGCAATACCCGTTCCGGCTGCAAATCAGTCATTTCACCGCTCCTGTACTCCACGCGGCCGTGGATTTTCAACGCAGACGTCGACAGTGGTTCAGGAATCTGAGGCTGCGGGAAAGCCTGGCGGCAAACCAGCGAGGATTCCCTCGTGTTCTTTCCATGCAGGGGCCAATGATCGCGGGCGGACATCGGGGCCGATACCAACATGCGGCTTTGGGATGGGGCACGGCCACACTACGACTGGGCAGTGACGACGTTGGTGTAAGAGGCGGGGATGTGAAAGGAAGATTGGGAGACGACCACGGGGAGCAGCTTGAGCGTGGCATTCGTACGCCAACCAGTGGGGCCCACGACTTGCGCCCTCACGGTGAGGGCGGCCGAATGCCTCGGCGGTGCTCCTCACGAAGGATCACCTCCAGCTCCATGCCGCCGTGAAGGAGAGCGTCCGGATCGCCGTGCGCGGACTTCAGCATGCGTCGCCAGCGCTTCTCCGAAACTGGCTGATAGCTCGGACGAAGGGCGAAGGCAGCGGCGACCGCCGGATCGCTGAAGCGACAGCCCAGTCCTGTCGCCCACAGCCACCGGTGCAACCAGTGCAGTTGCTCGTCGCTGAGCGGGCGAAGCGTCTCGTCGGTTATGGGGCCTTCATTACCGGGCAGGCGCCACAAGGGATCGCGCGTACTGCGCAGAAAATCGGCCAGCTCGCGTGTGTCCGGATCGCGGGCAAGCTGTTCCAGAACGTCCGCGGCGCCGTGGGCGTCGCGTTCGAGCAGTCCCATGTACCAGCGTAACGCCTGGTAGCGGCGGGGCCGCGAATCGAACCAGCCCAAGAGCCACAAGGCATCCTGCAGCTCGCTCGCCGTCAGGGGGCCGTAGGCCGCCGCAATCTCCCAGCGGTAGACGAACTTGGCGATACCGTGGCGACGTCCCTGCTCCCACTTGTCGTTCTTGGTCCCTGCCGGCTTGGGCGCGAACACGCCGGTGCCTTGCTTGCGGTGCTCCCTCATCCGGAGGGTCGCTTCGCGTGCCTCCGCGCGTGCCTGCTCCTGTCGCTGCGGGGCTTGGTCGAGCTCCTGCTGTGGCACCGTCCAGAGCTCGTCCCGATCGTTGAGATTGTGCTCGAAGTAGTGTGCGCGCAGCGCGAAATTTCCAGGAGAGGTCAGAACGCCATCAATGTCGGGCGCTGGACCCTCGATCACCCGTACCACGACCCAGGCGTCGCCGTGATGGATTTGCAGGAACGGGACGCGCGTGTCGGGATCTTCCCAAATCCTCGCGACGGCCCAGGCCTTCTCCTCACGAAACGGGCGCAAGCGCGAAATCTGCGGCGATGATCGCGGCCATGTCCACTTGTCGAGCGGCAGCACGTCCCCGGACCCTTGCGCCTGGCACACAGCCTGGACCTCAAGCCGCGGTCCAACCGGCGTGGCAGTGTTTTTCGCCAGTCCGCAGTGGGCGGACGTGTCCCAGAAAGCATAGAAGGCACCATCCGGTGTCGCCCCCACGATGCGCATGACTTGGCTTTCGCCGGCCATGATCGGGCCCGTGGCGAGCATCGCCGCGACCAGAATACCGAGTCGAACGGATCCCATTCACCGATTGTACCCTGCGTGCAGCCGACTTGATCTCCGTTTCCACCGTCTCGCCACCAATCAGCAACAATAGTCGGCAATTCAATTGTGCCAATGTTCTCCAAAAGAGAAAATCGCATCCAATTGTCATTGCCACAACACCTGAACATCCGTATAGTCATACCCATGTTTACCGTCGAGGAATTGGGTCAGGAGATAGCGGAATTGGCGGTTCACTTGGATGCGGCCACGCACCGGTTGCTCGAATGCATTCGCCAATTCGATACTGAGTGCGGATGGGAACCACAAGGTGCCGTTTCGTGCGCGCACTGGTTGTCTTGGCGAATTGGACTCGACCCGGCCACCGCGCGCGAGAAGGTGCGCGTGGCGCGTGCGCTCGGCAATTTGCCCGCTATCGATGCCGCCTTGAAATCGGGCAAACTGTCCTACGCCAAGGTGCGTGCCCTCACCCGCGTGGCCACCCCCGAAACCGAGGCCAAGTTGCTCGACGCCGCCATGTACTCCACCGGTGCCCAGCTCGAACGCCTGTGCCGCGGCTACCGTATCGCCATGACCGCGGACAACGCCCTTCCACCACCCGAGCGCTCCGTGCGCCGCCGCGACTTGCCTGGCGGCATGGTCAAGCTCGAAGTCATCCTGTCACCCGACGAAGCCGCTCTGGTGCTGACCGCCCTCGACCGCGCCCGCGAAGTGACCCATGAGCAGGCTGACGACGTTTCCGCGGAAACGTCATCTGAAGACCCGAAGCGGCCATCGCGCGCCGACGGCATGGTGGCCCTGGCCGAAAGCTACCTGGCCGGCAACACAGGCACCGGCAACGGCGGCGAGCGCTTCCAGGTCATGCTTCACGTGGATCAAGATCCGCTCGCACCTGACGGCGCCCTGGCCGGAACCCTGGACGACGGCACCCGCGTTTCCGCGGAAACGCTCCGGCGCGTAGCCTGCGACTGCGGGCTGCTCGCGCAGGGAGGGCACGGAGAGGTCTCGACCATGTCCATTGGCAGGCGCTCGCGTTCGATTCCGCCGGCAATCCGGCGAGCACTGAGGTTGCGCGACCGCGGTTGCGCCTTCCCCGGCTGCACCCACAACCGATTCCTGCACGGCCACCACATCCAGCACTGGCTGCACGGAGGCGCTACCAGCTTGGACAACCTTTCTTTGCTGTGCTCGCACCACCACCACCTGGTCCACGAAGGCGGTTGGTCGGTCGAGCAAATCGCGGACGGGGAGTTGTGCTTCCGCACGCCCGATGGCCACGAAGTACCTGCTGTGCCTGCGCGCGAGGCCAGCAAAGATGCGCTGGTGTTCTTGCACGAATGGGCCGAGGACCGTGGGCTGGACATCGGGGCGGATACCAACCTGCCGCTGTGGGATGGAACACGGCCAGACTACGACTGGGCAGTGGCGGCGTTGGTGTCAGAGGCGGGTGTGTGAAGGGGGATTGTCGAGGGGGCGGTCGAGCTTGCCGCCGAGTCGTGTCCATGGCCTCGATAGGTTAGCGGGATCCAAAGGCAGGGTGACCAGCACCATCACCCGCAAACGGGGGTGGGCGTGGTCGGTGCTCACGACTGAGCGACATCTTTGCCATTCCAAGAGGCAGTCGCAGGCGATATCGGCTGGCCAAGACAGCGGCGATCAGACATCGGCCTCAGCGGGACGCGTCGGTGTCGTGGCCGCAAAAGTGGCGAGATCGAAGGGGAAATCAAGGCGAGGATCGCGCTACACGAAGCAATCTCACCTTCCGGGCGGTTGTGCGAGCGCGTGTTCGGCGACTGTGCCGCATACCTCCGGACCATGTTCGGACGCCAGACTTTTGCTACGCCCCACCGCTCCCGCCGAAGCCAACTAGCGAGAGGTCACGAGCCCGGAACGGTTGCTTGAAAAAGTACCCTCAAAACAAGTTCTTGCGTGTTTTTCCAACCGTCAAACGGCACGGGTGTACCCTACATGCACAATGGGCATACTTGATTTCCTGACGGTCAAACCGCCTTACGACACATTGACTCCAGAGAAAGCCCCAGCAAGCCCAGAGGGCCAGCAGGGGGCTACCCCGGCTCCTCCCCCGCCTCCTCCCAAGGCGCAACCCGCCACATCGAGTGCCGACGGGGACCTCCCGTCGCTCAATCATGTGAGGCTACCGCACAGGCCTCCTGTGCAAACCTACCTGACCAGGTTGACGTTCTCGGACGGTACTACAATAGAACTGTCTCAATCTGACATCGTCGTCCTGGTCGGTGCAAACAACTCGGGCAAGAGTGCCGCTCTCCGTGGAATAGAGCGCCTGGTCACAGATAGCGAAGATCGTGGGCCAGTCTTGTTGGATGCAACCCTTTCTATGGAAGGGCAGGCCTCGGACCTTATCCAATGGCTCGCTGACAACACCTGGTGTACCGAGGAACCTGACGGAACCAAAAGGTTCGTCCGCTTTGGTGTAGACACCTACAGCACCCTCGTCGAAGGCTATTGGGAGAATGCGTCCAAGAACGGTCTCAAAAGAGCCGCCGGATTTCTGTTCAAGCGGTTGCGAGCTGGAAGTCGGCTTGTCGGCGCAAACGCAGCCAAAGCCATCCGTCTCTTAGGCGAGCCATTCAGCCATCCGATTCACCTTCTGCAGGTCGACCCGAGTGTGGAGGCGAAGATTTCAGAGCAGGTCCGACTCGCGTTTGGAATGGATATTGCTGTTCATCGGAACGCAGGGGCCGAAGTACCGCTTTTGTGTGGAGATATACCAACCCCTGGACCTGGAGAGGATCGGCTCTCCCCCACCTATCTCAGGAAACTTGCCGGTATTCCAACGATCGAGGAACAAGGGGATGGGGTCCGCAGTTTTGTCGGGCTCCTCCTTCACACGCTTGTCGTCCCATACAATTGCCTACTGGTCGACGAACCTGAGGCCTTCCTGCATCCGCCGCAGGCACGCCTGACTGGCCGGCTGTTGGCCACTGAGACACCGCAAACGTGTCAACTTTTTCTTGCCACCCACAGTGGCGACGTAATCAAGGGTCTCTTGGACGCTGGAAGCAACCGCGTGCGGGTGATACGGATTTGTCGCGAGGGGAGTATCAATAGGGTCCGAGAATTGTCCAATACCGACATCACTCAACTTTGGTCGGACCCAATGATCAAGCACTCGAATGTCCTCGATGGCCTATTCCACCAGAATGTAGTCGTTTGTGAAGCTGAGGGCGACTGCCGATTCTTCGAAGCAATGATGAGAGCCGCACCTCAACCCTCGAACGTTCGGACTCGGCCCGACTTCATGTTCCTCAGCACTTCCGGTAAGTATCGACTCCACCTTGTTGCGAATGCACTGCGACGGGTCGGGGTTCCGCTCGCCGTAGTGGCCGATTTCGACGTAATCAGCGAAGAGTCGAAGTTCCAGGAGCTGGTTGAATCTTGCGGCGTGCCCTGGAACGAAGTTGCAAATGACTGGAAGCTCGTCTGGTCTTCAGTTAACAAACGAAAACCTGGATTGGATGCTGCTGAGGTCCGAAAGGAAATATCCGGAATTCTTAATGGGTGCAATTCCGCCCTCCTTCCGGAGAACGACGCAAAGAAGATTCGATTAGTGCTCGATCGAACGTCCTCGTGGCAAGAGGCCAAGAACGCGGGAATTGATCTGATCCCCAACGGCGATGAGTCTCAAGCCTGCGAGCGCCTCATCAAGCGATGCAAGCAGAACGGTCTCTTCATCTTGACATGTGGAGAACTCGAGAGGTTCTGTAAGAGTATCGGTGGCCACGGTTCTGAATGGGTCAACAATGTTCTTCTGCAGCGAAACCTCGCCGTCGATCCAGCGCTACAAGCAGCGCGGGACTTCGTAGGAGAACTGCAGGAATGGGCAATTGGCCCGTCCCTTGCCTCTCAAGGTTAGTATCTTGTTCCCTGAACCGGGTTACCAACTTTGGCGGCGCCGCAGGTCTCTGACACCTACGGCGGGTGGACTGGCCCCTCTGGACTGGCCCCTCCGGGGGTAGTTCCCCAAGCAACTCTTCCGGGGCGGTGACCGATAAGCCTCACGGATGTCACCCAAGGTCTATATCGAGACGAGCGTCGTCAGTTACCGGACCTCGTTCCCAAGTCGAGACATTGTCGTAGCCGCGCACCAACAGATCACCCACGCATGGTGGGCAACCAGAGAAAGATACGACCTCTACGTTTCCGAGGCGGTCCTTGCTGAAGCGGGCGGCGGAGATCCTTTGGCAGCCGCGCGCCGCTTGTCGGCGCTCGCCAACGTGCCTGTCTTGATGATCACCGAAGAAGTCGCGACCTTGGCTGCGCGTTTTGTGGACGAAGGGGCGCTCCCGCGCAAGGCTTTCGTGGACGCCCTCCACGTCGCGACTGCGGCCGTTCACGGGATGGACTACCTCCTGACCTGGAATTGTGCCCACATCGCCAACGCAAAGATCCGTGCTACGCTTGAATCGTTATGTCGATGGCAAGGTCTACGCCCCCCGATGATTTGCACCCCGGAGGAGATACTGCCGTGATCCCGACCGTCTCCGATCCCATCGTGAACGAGGTTCGCGCCATCCGTGAGGCCTATGCCGAATCTCTTGGGAATGATCCGGCGGCGATCATCGCCGATTTGTGCTCGCGACAAGCTCATCACCCGTTGCTTTTGGTGTCGGTGGCGTCCAGGCCGGCGCAAGAGTAGAGCCTTAGCACGAGGTCGGGCAGGGGACGCGACAAACGCCCTTCAGTGCTAGCCTCCTGCCATGATGTTCCTCATCGCCATGCTGCTCGCCACTGCCGAGCCGTCCATCGCGGCCATCGTGGAGCCGGCGGGCGGGACTGTCGGGTTCGCGGCTGTGGAGCTGGAGACGGGACGGACGCTCGGTCTGAACCAGGACAGGCCGTTTCCCATGCAGAGCGTGTTCAAGTTGCCGATTGCCATCGAGGTGTTGCACCAGGTGGACGCGGGCAAGATCGCTCTCGACCAGGAGCTCCTGCTCGTGGCCGACGACGCGCGCGAAGGGGCTGCGGGGATGATCGTGGTTCCGTCGCGGACCACCGTGCGCAAGATCCTCGAAGCCATGGTGGTCAGCAGTGACAACGTGGCCTGCGACAAGCTGCTCGCGCTGGTGGGTGGACCGCAGGTCGTGGATGCTCGCATGCGCAAACACGGCATCGAAGGCATGACCATCCGGTTTTCAGAGCGCGAGATAACGGCAGGCAAGGGGGACAACACGGCAACGCCCGCGGCCATGGTCGCCCTGCTCGGCGCGATGGCGCACA
>Ga0302323_100003689_pt1 | contig 12464 bp, 13 predicted proteins | sample Fen_T0_3_FD_201950 | JGI IMG/M metagenome (GOLD analysis project Ga0302323, IMG submission 201950) | Peat permafrost microbial communities from Stordalen Mire near Abisko, Sweden - Fen_T0_3 | ecosystem: Environmental > Terrestrial > Soil > Wetlands > Permafrost | place: Sweden: Abisko... | reverse complement strand
ACCTCGTCGAGGAACACGTTCGTCACGATCCGCGCCATCCAGCCTTCCAGGGACCCGGGCTCGTACCGCTCCAGACCCCTACGGATCCTCAGCAGCGATTCCTGGACCAGGTCCTGTGCATCGTCGTTGTTGCCGGCCAGGCGATACGCCACGCTGTACAGGAAGCGCCCGTGGTCACGGGCGATCTCTTCCCAGGTGGGAACGCCTTCGGCCATCGACAGGAACGACGGGGAGGGGGTGGTCGGTTCCCGGGCCTGCAGATCCCGTGGGGATCAGGGTTCCGGGAGGCGCGTGACCGTGGAGCGGTCAGGCCTTGTCGGTGTCGCCGTCGGCGGCCTTGGTGTCGGCAGCTTTGCTGTCGGCAGCCTTGCCGTCGTCGGCCTTGCCCTCGTCGACGCCCTTCTTGAACTCCTTCTGCGCCTCGCCGAGGGAGCGCGCGAGCTTCGGCAGCTTCGCGCTACCGAACAGGAGCAGGACGATCGCCAGGACGATCAGCAGCTCGGTGGGACCTAGGTTCATGGGAGTACTGCCCTTTCGAGCGGGAGCCTGCAGCCTATCCCGCCATGGGGGCCCGGTGAACCACCGGCGTGGTCCGGTGGGCGTCAGCCACCGAGGGCGTGGCCGAGGAGCTCGACGTCGTCGAGGGTGGTCACCTGGAAGGGCACCGCTCCCGACCCCACGATCAGTTCGCCCACGCCGTGGGCGGCCCAGGCATCGCGCTGCTCGCGGAGTTCGTCGACGGTGCCGACGAGCCGACCCTCCCGCCACCGCGGGAGCGTCATGTCGCGGAGCACCCCCGGCGGGCTGAGCTCCACCATGCGGTCGAAGCGCCGCGAGAGGTCGGCGGCGTCCTCCCCGGCCAGGGCGTACAGACCCAGCGACCGGTGGACCGTGGCCGGATCACGGCCGACGTCGGCACAGGCGCGGTCGAGCACCGCCGCTCGGGCCGCGTAGTCGTCGGGGGTCCACGCCCAGCAGGTGTTCCACCCGTCGGCGAGTTCGGCGACCAGGTGCAGCAGGCGGTCGCCCTTGCCGCCGACGATGATCGGCGGGTGCGGCTGTTGGCGCGCGGGCGGCTCGTTCACCGCGTCGGCGGCCCGGTGGTAGCGACCGTCGACGGTGCAGGGACCGCCGCCGAGCAGGCCACGCAGCACGAGGATCGCCTCGCGGAGCCGGGCGAGGCGATCCCCGGGGGACGGCATGGTCATACCGATCGCCGCGTATTCCGGTTCGTACCAGCCCGCCCCGATTCCGACGTCGAGCCGACCGTCGCACAGCACGTCGAGCCCGGCGAGCGACTTGGCGAGCACCGACGCGGGCCGCAGCGCCTCGAGCAGCACGAGCGTGCCGAACCGCGGCCCGGTGATCTCGGCGGCGAGCGCAGCGAACGTGACGACGGGATCGAAGAGGCCGGCGGGCTCCGCGGGACCGCCGTACTTCGCGAGGTCGAGGAACAGGTGATCCGAGAGCCACAGCGAGTCGAAGCCGGCGCGCTCGGCGGTGCGCGCGTACTGCACGATCGTCTCGAAGCGCAGCGGCGACTCACCGGCGACGGAGTAGTCGTACTGCGGGAGCGCGAGGCCCAGCTTCATCGCGTCGATGCTACCGGTGCCACCTGTCCCACATTCGGGGCGCGCCGTTCGGGGCGTGCCGTTCGGGGCGGGGCCGAGCCGTAGCCTGCGGCCATGCTCGAGTGCGTCCCCAACGTGTCCGAAGGCCGGGAGCGTGAGGTGCTGCGCGCCCTCGAGCGGGCGTGCGGCCCGTCGCTCCTCGACGTACACACCGATGCCGATCACCACCGTTCGGTGTTCACCCTCGTGGGCCCCGGTGATCGCGACGCGTCAGCCGCGGTGCGCTCGCTCGCCCGCGCGGTGGACGAACACGTCGACGTGTCGGTCCACCACGGCGTGCACCCCCGCCTCGGTGCGCTCGACGTCGTGCCGTTCGTCGCCCTCGCGGGCCGACCCATCGTCGACGCGGTGCGCGCCGCCCACGACTTCGCGGCGTGGGCGTCCGGCGAACTCGCGGTCCCCGTCTTCCTCTACGGCGCGGCGCAACGCGACGGACGCACGCTGCCGGGTGTGCGCGCCGGCGCGTTCCGCGACATCGCTCCCGATGCCGGTCCCCGCGTGCCGCACCCTCGGCTCGGTGCGATCGCGGTCGGCGCCCGGCCACCGATGATCGCGGTGAACTGTGAGCTCGACACCGACGATCCCGTGCTCGCCCGGCGTATCGCCGCGACCCTGCGGGAGCGTGACGGCGGGCTGCCCGGGGTGCGGGCGCTCGGCTTCCCGTTGGTGACCGCAGGCCGGGCGCAGGTGTCGATGAACCTCGTCGCGCTCGAACAGACAGGCCTGCAGGCGGCGTGTGACGCCGTGCGGGCGGAAGCGCGCGCCGCCGGCCGGGACGTGGCGCGGGTGGAGTTGGTGGGCCTGATGCCCGCCGACGAGTTGGCGCGCTGCACCGACGAGTTCGTGGCCTTCGCCGGCCTCACCGAGGCGCAGACGATCGAAGGACGCCTCGCCGGCCGCTGCTCCTGACCGAGATCAGGCCATGATCCAGGCGGTGGGCGATCAGGCGGTGATGGCGTTGGCGCGCTCGAGCCGCTCGAGCGCACGCTGACGGCGGACCCGTCGACGCTCACGCTCGGACAGCCCGCCCCAGATGCCGAACTTCTCGCCGTGGGCGAGGGCGTACTCGAGGCAGTCGCCCCGAACCTCGCAGCCCCGGCACACGGCCTTGGCCTCACGGGTGCTCGCGCCCCGCTCGGGGAAGAAGAGATCCGGGTCGACGCCGAGGCAGTTCGCCTGCTCCTGCCAACGGCGGCCATCGGGCGCGAAGCGCTGGGCCGCAACCATGGCGGACAGGTTGCCGGTGATCGGGGTCACGGTGATCGGTTCGGGCATCGGCGTAGCTCCCTCGAATTCGCGGATGCACGGCGGCACCGGGGGTGGCGCCCCCGTGGGGGTTCCTACGGTGAATGGCCGGCTGGCTGCCGTCACCGCTTGTTTACCCCCGAAATGACGCCACTGGAATTACATGGGTGTTACTATGCTTCTTCGTGGGCCCGAACGCAAGGGGTTTCTTCTCCGCGTCGGCGACCGGGGGGATGTTGAGCGGCACCCTCGCGGGTCCTGTCGCCATGCCCGGTGCCGGTCCGGTTGCCCCTCCGAGGGCCCATTCGGGGGTCCGGACCATGGGACCCTGCAGTCCCTCGGTGTCCAGCCGTAACGTCTCCCACGTGGGCCCAGCCATCGAGGTCACCCTCGGCGACATCACCCGGGAACAGGTGCATGCGGTCGTGAACGCCGCGAATCCGTCGCTCCTCGGCGGCGGCGGTGTCGACGGCGCGATCCATCGCGCGGCCGGCCCGGAGCTGCTCGATGCGTGCCGCAAGCTCGGAGGCTGCGCCTTCGGCGACGCCAAGCCCACCCCCGGCTTCGACCTGCCGGCGCGCTTCGTGATCCACACGGTCGGTCCCATCTGGCAGGGCGGTCACTCGGGCGAGGCCCGCCTGCTCGCCAATTGCTACCGCCGCTGCCTGGAGGTCGCCGACGAGCTCGGGGCCACGTCGATCGCGTTCCCGGCGATCAGCACCGGGACCTACGGCTACCCCGTACCCGAGGCCACCCGCATCGCGGTGCACACGGTGCGCACCACCCTCACCGAGGTCCGCACCGTTCGCTTCGTGTGCTTCGACCCCGCCGTGCACGAGCGTTACGTGCGCGAGGTCGCGCAGCACTGACTGCTGCGCTCATCGAGGTCGCGCAGCACTGAGACTCAGGCGCGCACGGGTTCCGGGCCCACGTAGCGCGCGCTCGGGCGGATGATGGCGCGGTCGCGTGCCTGCTCCAGCACGTGCGCGCACCACCCCACCGTCCGGCTCACCGCGAACGTCGGCGTGAACAGATCGCGCGGCAGGCCGCACAGCTCCATCACCACGCCCGCGTAGAGCTCCACGTTCGTGTGGAGCTCCCGATCGGGCTTGAGCTCGGCGAGCACGCGTTCCACCGTGGTCTCCACGTCGACCGCGAAGTCGACGAGCGGTCCACCGAGGCCGAGCGCGACGTCGCGCAACATCACCGAACGCGGATCGGCGGTGCGGTACACCGCGTGGCCGAACCCCATGATGCGCTCGCCACGGCCGACTGCGTCACGCACCCACGCCTCGGTGTTCGCCGGATCGCCGATCTCGTCGAGCGTGTCGAGCGCGCGGCTGGGCGCGCCGCCGTGCAACGGGCCCGAGAGCGCGCCCAGCGCGGCGACGACGGCCGCGCCCACGTCGGCCCCCGTCGACGTGACGACGCGCGCGGTGAACGTCGACGCGTTGAACCCGTGGTCGATCGTCAGGATCAGGTACTGCTCGATCGCGCGCGCCGTCGCGGCGTCGGGGACGATCCCGTCGACCATGTACAGGTAGTTCGCGGCAAAGCCCAGGTCGTCACGCGGCGCGATGGGCGCGAGCCCGCGTGCGGCGCGGTGCAGGGCGGCGACCAGCGTCGGTGTGGCCGCGCACACGCGCAGCGCATCGCGGCGCGCCTGCTCCGCGGTGACGTCCCAGGTCGGCGCGAGGTGTTCGAGCGCGGCGAGGTGCGACAGCGCGGTGCGCAGCGCGGTGAGCGGCGCGATGCCCGGCCCCGCGAGCGCGGGCAGGACTGCAACGAGCGTCTCGGGCAACGCGCGCAACGGCTGCGTCTCACTCCGGAACGCCGCGAGCTGCACGGGATCGGGGAGCGTTCCCTCGAACAGAAGGTGCCAGACCTCCTCGAAGGAACGGGTCGCCGCGAGGTCGGGAGCCGGGTACTCGCGGTAGTGGTAGAAGCCCTCGGTGCCCCGGACGTCGCCGATCGCGGTGTCGGCGACGACCACGCCCTTCAGGCCGCGGACGGGTGCATCTGCTGGTTCGATCGTCGTGGTCATGCCCGGAGGATCCGCCCGCCGCCGGGGGTCGTCAACGTTGATCATCAATCAATGTTCACGCGGTAGGGTGCCCGGGTGGACCGCGAGTGGCTCGACACCGCCGAGGCGACCGAGCAGCTGGGTGTGAAGGCCCAGACCCTCTACGCGTACGTCAGCCGCGGGCTCGTCCACAGCGAACCGGTACCGGCCGGTCCCGGCGGTCGCGGGAGCCGCACCCGCCGTTACCGCCGGGCCGACGTCGAGCGCCTCGCCGAGCGGGGCACTCGACGACGAGTGGCGGGCGACGGGCCCGAGGTGGTGCTCGACACCGCAGTCACCCGCCTCGACCCCGAGGGTCGGCTCGCCTACCGCGGCTGGGACGTCACCGAGGCGGCGCGCACCGCCCGGTTCGAGACCGTGGCCGCCTGGCTGTGGGGCGTTCCCCACGGTCCCACCGCACACTGGGCCGCGCCCGACGACGCGCTCGCCCTCGCCCGAGCGGTGCAGGCACCGCTGCCCGCCGCCGCGACCGCGGGCGACCGTCTCCGCGTGGTGGTCGCGGCGTTGCGCGCCGGCGACCCGCTCCGCGACGACCGGCGACCGTCCGCCGTCGCTGCCCGCGCGGGCGCGCTGCTCGCCACCCTCGTCGAGTCGCTGCCCCCCGCTGACCCGCGCGACGCGCCTGTCGCCACGGGTTCGCTCGCCACCCGGTTGTGGTCCCGGCTCACGGTGGTCGAGCCCACGAAGCGACGCGTGCGCGCGCTCGACGGCGCGCTGTCGCTGCTCGCCGACCACGAGCTCGCCACGTCGACCTTCGCGGCGCGCGTCGCGGCATCGACGTGGGCCGACCCGTACCTCGTACTGCTCGCCGGGCTCGCCGCGCTGGGCGGCCCGCTGCACGGCGGCGCGTCGGAGCAGGTGCGCGCCTTGCTCCGGGATGCGCGCGATCGCTCGCCGAGCGCGGCCGTCGGCACGGTGCTGCAATCGGGCGCGTCAGTGCCCGGCTTCGGGCACTCGGTGTACACCGGACCCGATCCGCGCGCCCCCGCGCTGCTCGAACTGGTCGAGGCGGCCCGCCCACCGGCCGCGCTCTGGCGCACCGCGCAGGAGGTGCTCACGATCGTCACCGCCGACGGCACCGCCGACCGATCCGGCGAGAACGGCCCGTACCCCAACATCGACTTCGCGCTGGGCGTGCTCGCCGAGGCGAACCACTTCGTACCCGGCGCGGGCGAGGCGGTGTTCGCGGTGGCGCGCAGCGCGGGCTGGATCGCCCACGCGCTCGAGGAGTACCCGTACCGCCTGCGCTACCGCACCCGCGCCGCGTACATCGGCGACTGAGCAACTAGCTGGCGCGGCGGCCCTTGCGGCGGTGGTCGAGGAAGTCGACCAGCACGTAGTCGCCAAGGGTGTCGGGCGTGGTGAAGAACGCGCGGCCGCGGTTGATGCGCATCATCTGCTCGACGAACGAACGCAGGTAGTAGCTCTCGTCGAGCATGAAGGTGTTGATGCGGATGCCGTCACGGGTGCAGCGCATCACCTCCTTCAACGTCTCCTCGATCGTGGCGTGCGACGGCGGGTAGGAGAACAGCGCCTGGCCGTTCTCGATATGGGCGGTCGGCTCGCCGTCGGTGACCATGATGATCTGCTTCGTGCCGGTCTGGCGTGAGAGCTGCTTGCGGGCGAGCAGCAGCGCGTGCTGCATGTTCGTGCCCCACTCGAAGTCCCAGCTCATCTCCGGGAGCAGCTCGGGCTTCACGTCGCGCGCGACGCGGCCGAACGACACGAGGCCGAAGTAGTCGCGCGGGAACTGACTCGTGATGAGCGCGTGCAGCGCCATCGCGACCTTCTTCGCCGGCAGGAAGTTGTCGCGCATCGGCATCGAGAGCGACACGTCGAGCAGGAGCACCGTGGCCGAGCGGGTGGTCTGCTCCGTGCGCTCCACCTCGAAGTCCTCCGGCAGCAGCCGCACCGGAGTGCCCGCGCCCGAGCGCCAGATCGCGTTCTTGACCGTCTCCTGCACGTTGAGGTGGAACGGGTCGCCGAACTCGTAGGGCTTGTGCTCGTACGACTGCTCGTTGCCCACGCCCGACCGTTGGATCTGGTGCTTGCCGGGGCGGTCCTTCACCAGCTTGCGGTAGAGGTCGGACAGCGCCTTGTTGCCGATGGCGCGGATCGCGCGCGGCGTGAGCTCGAGCCGGCCTTCGCGCTGTTCGATCAGCCCGGCCTCCTCCAACATCTTGGTGAGGTCGCGCAGACGGTCGAGGGAGCGCGCGGCGTCGTCGCCGAGGAGCTCGCGGGCACGCTCGATGTCGACCTCGGCCAGCTCACCGGGCTGGGTGGCCGAGCGCATGAGGTTCTCGAGCGCGTCCAGGTCGCCGAGCGTGTCGAGCAGGCCGGGCATCTCCCCGAAGCCCATGGGCTCGTCGCCGGAGAAGTTCTGCGACTGCTGCCACGGCAGGTTCGGGAACGCGTTCTGCAGGTTGCGCGACAGCTGGTCGACCTGCCAGCGCAGGTCCATGTCCTCCATGAGCGACTCGGCGAGCGCCTGGAGCTGGGCGCGCTGCTCGGGGCTCATCGAGTTCATGAGCTGCTGCATCTGCGCCATCGACTGCGCCATCTGCTCGAGCAGCTCGTCGAGGGTCTGCGGGTTGCCGGGGAAGAACTCGCCGTGCCGCTCCATGAAGCCGTCGAAGTCGGGCTCCTCGCCCTGTTCGCGCTGCTCGAGCATCTGGTTGAGCTCGGCCATCATGTCCTTCATGGCCGCCATGCGCTCGGGCGTGAGGTTCTGCATGCCCTCGGACATCTGGTTGAAGTAGCTCTGCATGAGCTGCTCGCGCAGCTCGTCCATCAACTCCTCGAACCGTTGCCGGGCGGCGTCGTCCATGAACTCGTAGTTCTGGAGCGCCTGCACCCGGCCCGCGAGGTCGGGCGGCAGCTCGTCGAGCTCGCGGCGGCGCAGCTCGGCGACATCGTCCACCAGTTCCTGGCGGCGCTGGTCACCCGAACGACCGGCTTCGTCGACGCGCCGGTCGATCCCCTCGCGCTCCATGTCGACGACCTCGCCGAGCTGCTCGGCGACATCGTCGTAGACGCCGCCGAGATCACGGCGTTCGAGCTCCTCGCGGCGACGCTCACGCAGCCGTTCGAGCATCTCGCGCAGGCCCATCAGTTCTTCGCCGTTGCGGTCGCGGAAGCCCTGTTGCATGAGGCGCCGCAACGCCGCGTTGAGATCGCCGTGGTAGAGGAGGTCGTCGCTCATCTCGTCCATCAGCGAGTCGGCGTCGAGATCGAACCCGCGCTGGGTGCCGTCCCAACGGGAGTAACGGAACCCCGGACCACGAGCCATCACCCGAGGGTACCCGGCTTCCGCCGCCCCATGCCCGGGCCCTGACTGAAGTGCTGCGGGGCGCGCCGACCACAATGGTCCCGATGCGTGCGCCCACCCGAGCCCTCGCACTCGCCGTCCTCTTCATGGTCGCGGCGGCCGGCCTCGCCGGCTGCTCGAAAGAGGATGCGAAGTCGCTCCCCCTCCCGAGCAAGGCGTTCTGTCAGGCCGCCTACACCTACGACAAGAAGGTGGAGCGCAAGGCCTCGCTCGCGGTGCAGATCAAGCTGGTCCAGACCATGGTCGACCACGCACCGAAGGACGTCGCCCAGGACACGCGGGTGTTCCTCGACGCGCTGCAGCGCCGCGCCGACGGCGACAAGTCGGTGGTCGACAACCCGAAGATCATGAAGGCGGTCGACAACGTGAACCGCCGTGCGCAGGCCGACTGCGGCCTCTTCACCCAGGACCCGCCGAGCGGGATGTAGCTCCGCCCCCGTTGTGGCGCTCTTCCGCGCCGCGAGAGGGGCCTCGAAGAGCGCAAGAACGGAAGGGGCGGGTCAGCCGCGGCCGCGGTAGGCGGCGCGGCCGCCGAGGGCGTCCTTGTTCAGGCGCTTGGAGAGGTGCAGGCCCTCGAGCACGAACTCCACCGCCGACGCGACCCCGGCGGGCGACTCGGGCACGTCGAGGTCGGCGAGCGTCTCACGCAGCGCGGGCATCTCGTCGAGCAACCGGCCGTACTCCGACGACGCGATGTCCTCACCGGTGTGCACGACGATGCCCTCTTCGAACGCATTGACGACGTCGGTGAGCTTCTCCGGACGGGTGCGGGCGCGGAACGTCTCGAGCACCGCGGTCTTGATGATGCGGTCGAGCACCTGCTCCTCGCGACCGTCGTCGACGGTCTCGAACTCCACCTTGCCGGCGGTGCTCGCGACCAGCGCGTCGAGGTCGCTCACGCGGGGTACGACCTCGTGCTCGCCGTGGCGCAACGCGCGGCGGGTCGCGTTGGCGACGAGCGTCTCGTAGTTGGCGATCGACAGTCGCACCGACACACCCGAGCGCTGGTTGATGTGCGGTGAACGACGGGCCTGCTGGCTCGCCTCGGCCACGATCTCGGCCATGAACTCGGGCACGTGCACGGTGAGGCCGTCGGCGGTGAGCGGGCGCGCCTCCTGCATGACGACCGCGGCCTCGAGCTCGGCGTCGAGCGGGTAGTGCGTGCGGATCTGCGCGCCGAAGCGGTCCTTCAGCGGCGTGATGATGCGCCCACGGTTCGTGTAGTCCTCGGGGTTCGCCGAGGCCACGAGCATGATGTCGATGGGCAGGCGGATCTTGTAGCCCCGGATCTGCACGTCGCGCTCCTCGAGCACGTTGAGCAGACCCACCTGGATGCGCTCCGCGAGGTCGGGGAGCTCGTTGATCGAGAAGATGCCGCGGTTGGTGCGGGGCACCAGGCCGTAGTGGATGGTGAGCTCGTCGGAGAGGTAGCGACCCTCGGCGACCTTGATCGGGTCGACCTCGCCGATGAGGTCGGCGATCGACGTGTCGGGGGTGGCGAGCTTCTCGCCGAAGCGGCGCTCACGGTGCACCCACTCGATCGGCGCTTCGTCGCCCCGCTCGGCGACCAGGACCCGCGAGTGCTGCGAGATCGGGTGGTACGGGTCGTCGTTGATCTCGCTGCCCGCGATGATCGGCATCCACTCGTCGAGCAGGTCGGTGAGCGAGCGGATGATGCGCGTCTTCGCCTGACCGCGCTCACCGAGGAAGATCACGTCGTGCCCGGCGATCAGCGCGTTCTCGAGCTGCGGCAGCACGGTGTCCTCGTAGCCGACCACGCCCTCGACGAGTTGGCGGCCCTCCGAGATCCGGGCGATCGCGTTCGCGCGCACCTCGTCCTTGACCGGTCGCGACACCCACCCGCTCGCGCGCAGTTCGCCCAAGGTTCCGGGTCGCGTCATCTCTGTCTCCCGACGGTTCGATGGCTCTGGGGGTCGTCGCGGCGAGCGTACCCGTCTGGAAGGATCTCCGACACCGAGCGGAGCAAGAGGACAAGTAGCCGAGCGGAGCAAGAGGACAAGTAGCCGAGCGGAGCAAGAGGACAAGTAGCCGAGCGGAGCGAGAGGGCACGAGGCCGCGATGACAGAGAAGGTCAAGGGACCGGCGTCGTACTTCCCGTCGATCGAGAAGACGTACGGGCAGCCGATGGACCATTGGTTCGCGGTGCTCGATGCCGCGGGGCTCGAGAAGCACTCGGAGATGGTCGCCCTGCTGAAGACGGAGCACGGCATGGGCCACGGGCACGCCAACGCGATCGTGGCGTACCACCGGGCCCGCTCGTAGCGGAGTGTCAGCTCCGGCGGTCGGCGATCACCGCCGACGCGACCACCGCGAGCGCGGCGACCGCCGCCGCGACCACGAGCAGGATGCCCACGCCGCGCGTCGATCCGTGGTCGAGGTGACGCAGGACCGCCTGCACCGGCGGGAGCAGAACGACCGCGAGCGATGCGGCCGAAGCGAGCACGACCGACCAGGCCACGCCGTCGATCACGGGCCGGTGCAGGAAGACGCCGATCGCGGAGCCGATCAATGATCCGGCGACGAGCAGAGCGACCGACCAAGCCGTCGTGGCCAGGAGGCTTCGGTGACCGAGATCGCCGGTCGCGCCCGTCGCCAACGCGGTCACGACGGCCACTGCCGCACTGGCAGCGACGGTGGCGCCGGCACGACAGGCATGGAGCCGTGCCGGCGAGCCGACCACCGCCGCGCAGAGATCGCGATGCGGGTCGTCGTCGACGTTCCCGGTGACGACTGCGAACCACACCGCGAACACCACGACCGAGAAGAACATGTTCGCGCCGTTGGTCAGGGCCGGCCCGGGGTTCGCGAGCACGAGCGCCAGCCAGACCAGGTACACGACGGCCGGCGCGACCCAACGCCCCGACCGTGCGACCAGCGCGAGCGTGAACCGGGTCATGACGGTTCGCGGTTCGGCGCGAACCCGAGCGCCCGCGCCGCGCGGATCAGCGGGTCGATCTGGTCCGCCGGACCGCGGAATCCGATGTCGACGTTGCCCGGTTCCTCGACCCGGATCGTGTGGTCGCGGACGACGATCGTGGTATCGGCGCCGGTGAGACTCTCGCCCTGCTGCACGGCCGCGACGACCGCGGCGCCACGGGCGCGACTCGCGGCGACGAGTTCGGCCAGGCCGCGATGCCCCGCAGTGTCGAGGCCGAGCTTCGCTTCGTCGATCACGACCAGGTCGGCCGTGCTCGACAGCGCATCGGCCAGGAGCAACTTGCGGAAGTTCCCGAGCGACAACGCCCGGCAACTCCCCCGGAGTTCACCGGCGAACCCGAGTTGCTCCAGCGCCACCAGGGGATCCGTCGCGCGGCGGGCGCGAACACCGCCGAGCCAGTGGTGCGCGGACAGCAGCGGCGGCGTCAGCGCGGCCGGCACGTAGGCCACCCGGGCCGGCCCGCGCCGGGTGCCGTGCGCGGGTCGCACGACTCCCGCGAGCACGCGGAGGAGCGAGGTCTTGCCCGCGCCATTGGCCCCGCGCACACACAACAGATCGCCCCCGCCGACCGAGAGGGTCACGTCGCGCAGCGCCACGAGCCGGCCGTACCGCACGGCGACGTCGTGCAACTCGACCCGGGCGGTGGACGGCACAGCCCGCATTGTTGCCCACCACGACGACAGGGGGCGAAGATGCCCGGATGGACGGACCGCACGTCATCTGCGAGGGGCCCCGCTTCGGCGAAGGGCCGGTGTGGTGTCCGCCCGCCGCAGCCTCGGGAGGGCTCCACCCCGAGGGTTCGCTCGTGTGCACGAGCGTCTCCGATGGCACCCTGCACCGCGTCGACCTGGCCACGGGAGTGCGCTCGTTACTGGCCGACACCGGCGGCGGCCCCAATGGCGCGGCGCCCGCGGTCGACGGCGGCTTCGTCGTCACCCAGAACGGCGGGCTCGACTTCTCCGTCTTCGGCTTCTTCGCCGACGCGCCCCCGCCGGTGCCCACCATCCCGTCGGGCCTCCAGCACGTCAGCGCGACCGGCGAGGTCACCACGCTCCTCGCCGGGGCGAGTCAGGCGCCCAACGATCTCGTGATCGGGGCCGACGGCACCGTGTACTTCACCGACCCGCCGCACTGGCCCGTGCCCGAGACGCCAACCGGCCGCGTGATGGCCTGGTCGTCGACGGCAGGCCTCCGCACACTGGTCGAAGGCCTCCACTA
>Ga0302323_100003688_pt1 | contig 12465 bp, 11 predicted proteins | sample Fen_T0_3_FD_201950 | JGI IMG/M metagenome (GOLD analysis project Ga0302323, IMG submission 201950) | Peat permafrost microbial communities from Stordalen Mire near Abisko, Sweden - Fen_T0_3 | ecosystem: Environmental > Terrestrial > Soil > Wetlands > Permafrost | place: Sweden: Abisko... | reverse complement strand
CCACCACCCATTCCGACCCGGGCCAAGGTTACGCCAGAAGCCGATGCGCGCGGCACGAAGCGCACGCCCGCAGTCGACCCTGTCTCGACGGTGGTTGGCAGTGCGCTCGACGATGCGCTGGGCGGATCGATGTCGCTGGTGGGCCTGGATCAATACGAGACGCCGGGATCGAGCCCGTCTTTTGCCACAGTACAGCCGCGCACCGGTTCCCAGCAGCGTATTTCGGGGACAGGAGACTCCGCCGGCACCAACCGCAGGCCGGCGGCGTCCACGACCGGCCTGCCTAGGTTCCCGAATCAGACCGGAACGACGGAAGAGACGCCCGACCTCCCGGATGGCCCGATCGCCGATGGGGGTTCCCAGGCCGAAGGTGGCGACGCCATGGTTCCACCGCCGCTGCCAGGCGCGGTGCCCGACAACAGCGGTGATCTGTCGCTCATTTCGCCGATGCGCGCCATAGCGGATCTGGCGGTGGCCGCCGATACGGGGCTCATTCGCTTCGCCAAGGGTCCGCACATCAAAGACGTCTATCTCGTTCGAGGCGCGCCCGAATCGGTGAACTCGAACATGGGTGGCGACCGCTTTGGCGAGTATCTCGTCACCCGCGGATTCCTGCGCTCGGCGGATCTCGAGCGGGCGCTGGCGGAGATGCCACGCTTCGGAGGTAAGTTCGGAGAATCGCTGGTCGGCCTCGGTTTCATGCGGCCGCTCGACGTCTTCCGCCTGCTGTCGCAGCACGTGCGCGAGCGCGTGATGGAGCTTTTCGCCTGGAGCGAAGGCGCGTTCGCCTTCTACCGCGGGCTGCGCAATCCCACCGAGGCGTTCCCGCTCGGGCTGTCCAGCTTCGAGATCTTGGGCGCCGGGGTGGTGGCGCTGAGCTACGATTTCCTCGGCCAGCACTTTGATCCGCTGATGGATTTTCGCCCGCGCGCCATGCCCAACCCGCGCATCAGCCCCGAGGCTTTCCGCCTCGGCCCGACGCCACGCGAGGTGCTTGGCCTGCTCGACGGAAACCTTACGCTGCGTGACTGGTCCGAGCGATTCGCCTCCTCGGAAGAGCTTCTGACCTTCTATCGCACGCTGTACTTGCTGGTGGAGTCCAGCATGGCGCAGTTCGAGTAGCGCTTCAGGTCCGACGCTTGGCCCAGGCAGGCGACGGCGCCTCGATGCGCAGGGGCTTGCCGGTCATCGGGTGCAAAAGCGAGATCGCGAATGCGTGCAGGTGCAGCTCCGCCGCCAGTCCCTCGGACTTCTCGCCGTAGGTCAAGTCGCCCAATACGGGCGTACCGAGATACGCTAGATGCGCGCGGACTTGGTGGGCTCGTCCGTGGGACAGCCGCGCCTCGAGCAAGTCCCCCTCTGGGCGAGCTTCCAGGCGCGTGATTTCGGTACGGGCCGGCAGAGGCTGGCGCCCGGCCGCGAGCTTCACCCTGCCCCCCCGCCGACCTTGGCGCCCAATGGGACAATCCACCACGAAACTGTGCGGACTGGCTCCGGGCACCACGAAGTCTTTCACGACCTCGTCGGTATCGGGAAAGCGGCCTGCGGCTTGCGCCAGATAGATCTTCTCGCACGAGGCGCTCGACAGCGACTCGCGCAACCGATGCCAAACCTCACGGCTGCGCGCGGCCACGATCACGCCCGAGGTGCCCACGTCCAGGCGATGGCCAAGACCACCCTCGCGCGGATCAAGCGACGCGGTGGCGCACTCGGGAAATTGCGCCACGATGGCGCCCGCGACCGTTGCGCCTTCGCCGGCATGCAGCGGGTGCGAAGGAACGCCCGACGGTTTCGCGACCGCAACCAGCGCCTCGTCGGCGTAGAGCACGGACAGCACCAAGTCGGGCGTGGGCCTGAGGACCACCTCGGCGGCCGGTCTGTCGCTCAAGTCGACCTGCTGGCCGGCCTCCAGGCGATGACCCTTCTTCGCGACCTTTCCGTCGACGTGAACGATCCCCGACGCCACCGCCCGGCGGGCCGCCGCCGTGCTCGGCATGAGCGCACGCTTGACCAGGAAACCGTCGACCCGCAGGCCGGCCTCGTCCGGCTCAACCGTGAGAGAAAGTGCGGCCGTGGCGTCCGCCATGGGAACCGGTGGGACCACGGGGTTACCGCTTGCCGCCGTTCGGCTTCTTGCCGCCATTCGCGGCGGCCGAGGACTTTGGATTGCTCTTTCCCGGCGGTGCGGCGCTTGCGGCCAGCTTTCCGTTCTTACCCTTGGCGTTGGTGGTGCCTGCGGGAGCACCCTTGGCAAGCGACGCTTTGCCGTTCAGCTTGCCGTTCTTTGGCGACGGTTCTTTCATGGCGAGGACCGGCTTTCTCACCGGCGGGTTGCCGGTCAATTTCGAGGTAATCTCCTTGGGCAGCTCCGGGGTCGGCGAATACACCACCACTTTCTGTCCCTCTCCAAGCTCGGACACTGCCGACAGACGATTGATGCGCGCCAGATCGCCGGGCGACAATCCATAGCGCTTCGCGATCTTGGCCAGCGTGTCCCCTGCGCGTGCCGAGTAGAACAGTCGCGTCTTGCCTCGACGAGCTGCCTCGAGCTCGAGGAACTCTTCGGAGCCCAGGGTTACGACCCGAACCTTGTCTGGGTCGAGCAGCATGACGTCTGCACGGTCAAAGCCCTCGCGTACGAAAAGCTGGAGGATGAGCTTGGGCTGCAGCTTGGCTTCGGGGTCGATGTTGTTCCATTCGACGATGTTCTCGGGCGAGACATCGAAGACCTGAGCGATGTCGGCCAAGCTGTCGCCATCGCGCGTACGATAGAACACGCGCTCGCGGCCTTGGTAGACGAAGGCGCGGTCGGGCACCGCGACCAGAATGGTGTCGTCGGGCTCGTCGCCCACCGGTGCAGCCGCGGGCGGTGCCGTGCGCGCCGGCGCCAGAATGGTCATCCCGCCTCGCAATTCCGCCGTGTCGGTGACGCTGTTGATGCGCTTGAGCTCCCGTACCGAGCAACCGCGCACCTTGGCCACATCGTCGAGGGTCTCGCCGAATCGCAACACCACCGCCTGCAGGCGTTCACCGCCAACCCGCAGATCGCCAGCCGCCTTGGCAAAGAGACTGGCCGATCCCATGGGAACACGCAGAATCACCGAAGGTCGGTCGGGCGGAACGCGGCCGCGGATGTACTCGGGATTGAGATCCTCGATGACGTCGGGCTTGGCTCCTGCTGCGCGTGCCAAGGACGAAAACGAGGTCCCCGAGGGAACTTCAACGCGCTCGTATTCCCACGGTGGATCCTGCGCGACTTCAGAAAAGCCGAAGGTTTTGAGGTTGTGCCCGATCAGCGCGGCAGCCAAAATCTTTGGCACATACAGGGTGCTTTCCCACGGAAGGCCCGCCTCGTGCCGCGACAGCTCCCAGAAATCGTTGGTGTTGAAGCGCGCGATGGACTTCAAGATTGCGCCGTATCCAGCATTGTAGGCCGCGAAGGCCAGCGGCCACGATCCGAAGCGAACGTACAGATCCTTGAGCAGGCGGGCCGCAGCCTCGGCAGCGCGGTCGGGATCCCGGCGAGCATCCACCCACTGACTCACCTCGAGGCCATAGGCTCTCCCAGCGCCAGGAATGAACTGCCACACGCCGCCGGCGCTCTTTTGAGAGGTCGCGCCCGGGTCGAAACCACTTTCGACCATCGCCAGGTAAATAAGATCCCTTGGGAGTCCTTGTTCGTCGAGACGACGCTCGATGATGGTGCGGTAGCGCCCCATCCGGCGGAGCCACGACGTCATGATGGCGCGGCCTTTGGGGTCGTCCTTGAAGAACTCCAGGTAGCGGATCACCTGCGGCTCCCAGCGGACGGGCAGATCGGGCAGCGCAAGCTGCCGCAGCCACTCTTGGCTCGGCTTGGCGGGCGCGGGTGCCGACACGCGGTCAGGGCTGCGCAGCTCGCGCGGAATGTCGCCGGTGCCGCCCCATCGTCCCGGAAGCCCGGGGGGCAAAGCCGTGGGCGCGTCGTCCGGCTCGACGGAGCTCGGAACGGAACTTCCGCGCGGGAAGGTCTGCTCCTCGAAGCGTCGTAGGGCACGCAGTTCTGGGGTCTCCGAGCTTTCGCTATCAGTGAGCGCTACGCCTCGCACGGCTTTGCGTTCGGCGAAGCTTTCCCTGGTGGGCGCCGTCGGCGGCACGGGCAACGAACGCGCTCCGCCCTGTGCAGCAATCGAATCGCGCGCCTCGGCGGCCTTCGCCAGGGTGGCGACGGTTACGAGAATCAGGGCTGCGCAACGAGCGGGCCGCATGGGACCCGATCGTAGCGGAAGACGCGCGACCCACCAAGAAACCTGTCAGACCGGGGTTTGCCCGAGCTCGGTGCGAATGGTATAGGGATAGGTCATGGGACTCGGCACCGGCGAAATCATTCTCATCATCCTTGTGGTCATGATTGTGTTCGGCGCCAGCAAGCTGCCCCAGCTTGGCGACGGGCTCGGACGAGCCATCAAGAATTTCAAGCGAGCCGTGCAGGGGGGAAGCGAGATCGATGTGACGCCCAAGAAGCCCGAGATCGACGGTGCGGCTCAAGCCCAGAAGGCAGAAGCTGCGGCCGCCAAGCCGACCGAAAAGGCCTAGCGGGCAGCTGTAGGATCGCGCGTGCCGGTGCCGGATGTTCCCGCAGCTGGACGCTTCAGGTGCAAAGCAGACGAAAAATGTCTGTGTTTGCGAGTTGCTGTGAAATCGGCCTTGACGCGTTTAGGTGACGAGTCATGATAGCGGCATGACGACACGCACGATCAAACGCTACTCGAACCGCAAGCTGTACGACACTCAGGACTCGCACTACGTGACTCTCCAGCAGATCGCTGTACTGATTCGCAACGGCGACGAGATCCGCGTTATCGATAAGACGACCCAGCAAGACCTGACCGCCGCCACCATGGCCCAGATCATCTTCGAAGAAGAGAAGCGGGGCCCCAGGCTGCCGGTGGAAGGCCTCCGCCGCATCATCCGCAGCGGTCTGCCGGCCGCGTAGGCGCGATGATGGCGAAGCCGGACTTCGCCCGCTGGGGATTGCCTGTCGCTTGGGCCGTCGCTTGTCCGGCCCAAGTGCTGCGCACCTTGCAGCGAATCCGAGCGTTGCGGGGACTGTCTAAAAATCCAGCCCCGTGCTGAGAGAGAAGGAGCTCTGGCCGGCGCTGCGATCGACGGCGGAACTTTCGTCGCGGCTGGTCCCGCCTGGATAGAATTCGTATTGGCCGATCACCGCCAGGACGCCGAATTTCAGTTTGGCACCACCGAAGAATCGGTAGCGGGTGATGGCGTCCTGTGAGGGGAAGTTGGTGGTGGCCAGGAAGTCGTTGGGGGTTCCGCTCTGGGCGACGGAGCAGCCGCCGCCGATGGATTGCCCTGGGCTTGCCACGGCGAGCTGGCGCGCGTCGCACAGGGGCGTGAAGTCAACGGGCCTTCCGGTGGCTTTGATCACAAGGAGGCTAAGTCCGCCAAACGGCTCCAGTCGCGCCGTCTTGAGCAGGCCGAAGCCCTTGGACACGATGGCGTCGAAGGAGGTCGTGCTCAGGCTCACCTGATCGGTGCCGGTCAGATACGACAGGGCGGCGCGGACTGCAAGCGATGGGAAGGGTAGGTCTTGGTATCCCTCGTGAAGGGCGAACTTCGCGTACCCCTGCCAGGCGAGCATTTGCGACTGGAGCAGGCTGACCACCCCGCCGCCTATTTCGAAGGACGGGACGGGAAACCAAAGCCCTTTGCGCAGGAACACGCCCAGGGTCGTCAAAGTCGCATCCGGGCGGGCTCTGGACGGGCTTTGCGGCGAGACCGCGTCGACGCCGTTCCAGAAGGCCTTGTTGTTGCTGATCTGGGTGAAGCCCAGCTCGCCGCTGACCGAGAAGCCGGCGAAGCCAAGCGTCTCGGCAGTCATCGGGATTTTCGGGGCCATGACCACCCCGAGCTCGGACATAAGACTACGGAAATTGCTGAGTCCCTCGGTGTCGAACAGGACGCCAGTCTTGTTCGCGCCTGGCACAACCATACCGGTGGCATCACGATTGACCCATGCACACTCGGAAATCCCGATCGCGCTTCGGGTCGTCTGGGTGGGCGGGCAGAGGTTGACCAGCCGGAGGTCGTTTCGACCTGCGAGCGCACGAAGGGGCAGTCCCGGTATGGCCAGAGCCGCCAGCGCTAGCAAAGAAGCCGGTCTCGTCAGCCTCATGTATCGAGAACGGTATGTGGCTGCAGCAAGGCCTGTCAAGGAACTGCGCAAGCTAGACGCAGCAAGGAGCCGCGGCCGCCTTTGGGCTCCTGCGGCAAGCCATGCGCCGGGGCACGCCGGGTTTGACCAAGGGCCGGGCGTCCCGTAGGTTGCGGCACGCATGTCTGCTCTGTCCGCTGGGATTCTCGTTGCCGGACTGCTGGCCGTGGTCAGCAGCCTGGTCTTGCTTCTCGGCTATCGCGTCGAACGTTTCGTCGGCACCCGGTACCTGCGCCGAGAATCTGCCTCGCGCGCGGCCAGCCTTGGGCCGGTCATCGCGCTGGCCGTCACCTTGCTCGACGTGGCGGTGATCTTCGCTACGCGTACCCAGCACCGCACGATCGAGACGATCGCCGTGGTCACGACCCTGATCGCACTCCTGGTGACGATTCTCTTCGTCTTGCTACGAATGTTTTCGGTCTTCACCACGGTGTCCACGGTGGGCGTGATGCTTGGCGTGGCGTCGCTGGTCGTGGTTCTGTCTGTCACCAGCGGTTTCCAGCGCGAGTTCGAGAACAAGGTCCAGGCGGTCAACGCGCATCTTATCGTCACGGCCTACGGCCTCGAGCGCGATGTCGAAGAAACCGACAAAGAGGCTGACAGGGTCAGGCTCCGTCTCAAGGGTATGCCGGGCCTGATTCGTACCTCGCGCTTCAGCTTCACGGCTGGCGAGGTCATGATCGGCAAGGTCGGGGCAAACCTCAAAGGTGTCGACTTGGCCGATGGCGTGCCCGAGCTACGACGCGCGATGGTGGCCGGCTCCATCGACGATCTGGCGAAGCCTGCGACGTGCGAGATGCCGGCTGCCCAGGGTCAGCAGATGATCGGCCGCCTGGTACTCGGCGCCGATCTTGCGCACAAGGTGCACGCGAAGGTCGGCGACTGCATCCAGGTGCTCGTACCGTTCTCGGGCGGAATCGAATCCATTCCCAGCGCGTACACCTTTCGCGTGGTCGGACTGTCATCGTTCGGCTTTCAGGAATACGACGCGCGCCTGGCCTTCATCCCGCTGGACGACGCCAAGCGACTGGGCAACGCGCGCCAGTCCATCTTCGGCTTGGAGCTGCGATTCGAAGATCCGATGCAGGCCCTGAAGATGGAAGACACCGTCGAGGATCGTCTCGGTCCCGACATGCGCATCATCGACTGGAAGACCCTGAACAAGAACCTCTTCACGGCGCTCGCCATGCAAAAGCTCATCATTTCGCTCTTGCTGGTACTGATCATCGTCGTTGCGGCCTTCAACATTCTCGCGTCGCTGACGCTGGTCGTGCTATCGAAGATTCGCGAGGTAGCCATCATCGCTTCGATGGGCGCTCGCGCCGGATCCCTGCTGCGCATCTTCCTGGTTTCGGGCAGCGTGGTAGGCTTCGTGGGCACTGGCTTCGGGATCCTCTACGGCCTAGCCCTCTGCGGACTGGCCTCACTTTACGGCTACCCACTCGACCCGAAAGTCTATCTCATCGCGCGACTGCCGGTCGAAGTCTCGGGCCACGAAATTCTGCTGGTCGCCGGCGCGACGCAAATCATTTGCCTCATGGCGACCCTGTATCCCGCTTGGCGTGCGTCGCGACAGCAAGTGGTCGAAGGCCTCAAGTACGTTTGAGTGCTACGCGTCCGGTAACGCCAGGGCCCCGGCCGCTTCCAGCTTGTCGGTCTTGGGCGCTTGCTGCTTCTGCTTGGCTGCGTAGCCGAAGCGGTTCTTCAGGTTGTTGATGGGCTTCTCGAAGAGGTGCCACGACAGCATGGCCACGCCGAGCGTGATGGCGAGGCCAAGCAGGCTGTTGGCGAGGGTGTAGTTGCCGAAGTACTTGCTCGACCAACCAAGACAGTTGGGGTGAAACAGGTAAAGACCGTAGCTGATCTGCCCGAGGTACGCGAACGGACCGAAAGCCAACACCTGGGCAAACCATCGTGCTGGCTGTTGCCACAAGGTCAGGACCAAGGACGCCGTGGCGAGGCCCAACGAAAGCGGCCCGAAGGTCGCGTAATACACGCCAATGCCTGGCCGGCCGAGATAGAAGCGCCTGATGTACAGTACGAAGAAAGCTGCGCCGAGAAGCCCGAGAAAGCGAAGCCACCGGGCGCCGATTCTGCAGAAAGAGCCGTGGCGGTCGATGACCGCGGTGGCGATGCCAAGCCCGAGGAGATCGAATTGCATGGGCGACAGCACCCAGAAATCTCGGGCAGAACCGGCCCGGTAGATGGCGAAGCGAGCCGCGGCCACCGCGAGAATAACGCCCGCGAGCAGTCGCACAAGAGTTTCGCGGCTGACCACGAGGACGACGAGCGGCGCGATCATGTAAAAGTGTTCTTCGACCGCGAGGCTCCAGAAGTGGCCCTGGCGAATGCGGTCCATGCCGACGAAGAACGATCGGAAGTTGGTCAGGTACGCCAGATGCCACGGAATGTTTTCACGTGCCACCGCATCCGGCTGCCTCGACAGAACCATCAGCAATACGAGAATACCGATGAACAGGTAGTAGACGGGAAAGATTCGCAGGGCGCGCCGGATGTAGAAGGTTTTCAGCTTCGCCAAGAGCCCGAAGCCAGGCCGCTCTTTCGCCTTCAGGTCAAGCAGGATGCCGCCAATCAGAAATCCGGACAGCACGAAGAAGATCGGCACACCCAGATATCCGAAGCGAATCACTGGCCAATTTCCCCACCGGCTCCATTGCAGGGCGTGGAAGAAAAAGACCAGCAAGAATGCAAAGAAGCGCAACCCGTCCAAGGCACGGTTATGGCTTTTGTCGGTGGGCACGGCAGATCGCATGGCGCAGCTTGCCCCGCGGGGCCTTTCGGGCGTCTTTTACCGCCTTTGCCCCCTCAATTGCACGAGAGATTGCAACCACAGAGGACGCAGAGGTGCGGTGAAAAATGGCTTGCGCGCGTCGCAGGGGTAGCTAGCGCCCGCCTGGGCTCAGCCGACCGACTTCGGCCTGCAGTCGCGCGAGCACGCTCTTGTCAACGTCGGACAAGCGAATGCCGACCCGATGCTCGTGCTTGGCAACCACCTTGCCTCGTCCGTGAAACAGCGAAATGCCGTCGTTGTCCACGATGGCCACGTCGAACACGGCGCCCAGCGACACCTCGTCCTCGATGGGAATGACGAAGCCGCCCAGGCGGATATTGATCAGCGGATTGTTGGTGAAATATCCGACGGTCAGCGGCGTCAGCCGTACTTGCAGGTCCTGACCATTGACGGAAAGGCCAGGCTGAACACGCGTCGCGCCGTGGAGAGGGTGCGTACCCTTGCTCTGGCTAATCGACGCCCTGGCCTCCGAAATTCGCGCTTCGTTGTCAAAATCGAGTGGCACGGCAGGCATGCGCCCCTCGCGCTCGTTGATCGCCACGATGCGCTCGATGCACTTCTTGCTTTCCTCGTCGAGCTCGCGAAAACGAATGCCCATCCCACGCACCGGCGACGTTGTCACCCGCACCACCTCGCCCTTGCCCCGAAGCAGCGACAGCCCGTCTTCGAGGGCAAAGTCGAAATCCACCAGCGAGCCAACCACCCCAGGCTTGTCGGACGCGAGAAACATTCCGGAGCGACTGATGTTGAGCGATTGGCTTTCGTGAAAATCCAGGATGCTGCTGTAGCAAAGCCTGACCTGCGCCACCACAGGTATCCGCGGATCGCGCGGTGGCCCGCCCGGACGAAGTTGGTCGACGATGGCATATGGCCTCGAGGTCCGGTTGGCTGCCCCAACTGCCGGCATGGCGCCCGTCCCGCGACTATCTTTCAACCCGGCCATGGATCCGCGCTGTGCTACGGCACGAACTCGGGCGGGTTACTGCCGCCGGAGCCGAAGAAAAACTGCTCGGCCTGCTCGAAGAGCAGCTTCTGCCCGGTGGGCGAAGCCAGATCGAGGCGGTATTCGTTGACGATGCGCTTGGAGAACTCGATCCACTGCATCCATGCCTGCTGGGAGACATTGTCGAAAATGCGCTGTCCGAGGTCATTGTTGAATGGCTTGTACGCGATGCCGGGCAGCTCTTGCCCAAGCTTCACGCACTTGACTGTGCGAGGCATCTGGATCTCCTTCGAACGGATCTTAGCAGTCTTGGTGGGCATCGCCCAATGCAGATCCCTCGAACAGCACGGCCAGATCCCATGACCTGATGGGAAGACAATGGTCCCGAGCACCCAGTCGACAAGCTACCGTTGCTCCCTTCCGGGCCTGGCGGGGTTCGCGAGTGTTCCGTCGCCCGGGACCGCGCCCTTTTTCCCACAACTGCGGCCCGGGCGCCAGTGCGATCTGGCGCAACGAATGCGGGACTAGCCCGTGATGCCCTGCTTGCGCAGATAGTCCACGTAGTATTCGGCGGCCTGGCGTTCCTGAAGCTCGCCACGGAAGATGGCTTCCTCGCAGAGCTTTCGCAGCTCACCGACACGCTTCGACGGTGACAGCGCGAAGGCCGCCATGACGGCATTGCCCAAGCCCGGCGGCAGCGGCGGCACGCGCGCGTCGAGCTCACGGACGGCGATGATCCGATGCAAGAGCGCCTCGATGTTGCGGGCGGCCTCTTGCTTGCGCCCGGCGCGAGCCGAGGTCACATCGGCGCGAGACAGCCCGACCAGATCGTCGAGGATATCGCCCATCTCGTGGTCGAACCGGCGCACGGCCGCGTCGGTCCACTCGGGCTCGTAGGCATTCGCGCGCAGGTGATGGAGGATGAGATCGTGGATGCGCTGCCGCTCCTGCCGATCGAAACCCAGCCTGCGTCCAATCGGGTTGAACATGCGCGCGCCGACCTCGGCGTGGCGGTGGAAGGTCACCTTTCCGTCGGGCAAGAGCACCCGCGTCGACACCTTTCCGATGTCGTGCAACAGCGCGGACCAGCGCACCATCGGCTCTGCCGGCGCCTGCGCGACCACCTGCTTGGTGTGCTCCCAGACGTCCTTGTGTCGGCGTCCCGCCTCTTGCGAAAAATCCACGGTGGCTTCGAGCTCGGGCAGCACCACGGCCAGGGCGCCGGCATCATGGAGCCACTGCAACCCGACCGGTGCGAATGGACCCAGGATCACCTGCTCCAAGATCTGGCGCAGACGCGCGGGCGCCAATGCGACCAGCGCCGGCGCCCCCAAGCGGGCGATCTGCGTAACCTCGTCGGGCACCGGCGTCCCGACCGCGGCCACGCGCGCGGCGAACTCGAGAATGCCGTCGGCTCCCGCACCGAATGGCGGAGTCTCGTCTTGCATCAAGGAACCCTACCTCGCAGCGAAATACAACCTGCCCCAAACAACTACGGCTGAGGAATCTTCTTCTTGTCCTGGTCCCACTTCTTCCGCAAGTGGTCGAGAATGGGGCCTGCTTGTTTCAGCCTGCCTGCCAAGCTCTTCTCGGTGATTGGGTAGTTGGTTCCGAACTTCAGGCCGTCGTCGTAGAGGAACGTGCCGACCTCGTCGTCGATCAAAACCGAAATCTTCTTGCGGGCATACGTGGCCTTGCGCAGGGTCGCCCAGCGGCTGTCCAGCCAGCCCATGAGCGCCGGATCGCAGGTCTTCTCGAAGACGGCAAGCTCGGCCGAAAAGCGCGCGAGCTCCTCGGCAAACCGGGTGGCGAAGGCCGACCCGCTTTCGCCGGCCTTCTCGATCAGCTGCCGCGCGGCCATTCGCAACATGATGGCGTTCTCGCCGTAACGGAAGTACGGCTCGACGTTCTGTTCGCGCGGCGTGATGATGTACACCACCGCCGCCGCCGCGAGCTCGCGCACATCGTGCTCCAAGTCGGGATCGGACACCGCCTCGAGCAGGACCTTCAAGTCGAATGGCAGCGAAACCAGGGCGCGCGCAAGTGTCTCGAGGAAACTGCGCTCTTGATCCTTATCCATGGTCGTGCCGAAGCGAAATGATGGGTTGACGGTTGAAGGTTGGCGCCGGCCAACCAAGAATGGGCCTCATACTACTCAATTCTTGCCGGAAAGACAGTGCCTACCGCTTTTGCCCAGAATTCTCTCCGAGGCACGGTGCGCTGAACATGGAAGGCGATTGATTCGCACCCCAAGTATCCCTAAACTGCCCCGGTGGGCCAGGCAAAGCTGGACCGCCCTACGAGGTAACCTAGGTGGCTGATCATTTTCGTCGCACAGATCCCCGATATGCACGCCGACTGGACGTCGAGATCACCGCGGGTGAAGAGAAGCGCTCCGCCACGACCGGCAACATTTCGCTGGGCGGGCTTTTCATCGAAACCGACCAGCCGTTTCCGCTGCAGACGCGACTGCAGGTTCGTTTTCGCATCCCGACGCAA
>Ga0302323_100003687_pt1 | contig 12465 bp, 9 predicted proteins | sample Fen_T0_3_FD_201950 | JGI IMG/M metagenome (GOLD analysis project Ga0302323, IMG submission 201950) | Peat permafrost microbial communities from Stordalen Mire near Abisko, Sweden - Fen_T0_3 | ecosystem: Environmental > Terrestrial > Soil > Wetlands > Permafrost | place: Sweden: Abisko... | reverse complement strand
ATCCCCACGCATTGGAGATGAGGCCGACCTGTACTTTTTGCGTGGTCAGGCGTCGCGCCAGCTCGTCCCAATCCGGATGCAGCGTAGGCTCGCCCCCCGTGAGCGTCACACGTCGGCACTGCAACTCTACGAGTTGGTCGACCAGGCGCAGACACTCGTCGTGGGTCAGCTCGTCATCGCGCACGGCGCCGGCGAGGGATCCACAATGCTTGCACTGCATGTTGCAGCGGAGGGTCAGCTCCCAGCCACAGGCGCGCGGATGAAGACCGACCCGTTGAAGGACTTCCAGCACCGTGTTCCCCGGCTACTTCGCTCGACTTGGCGTGGGTGGAACCGGCGCGGTTCCGCCAGGGCTGGCAGGCACGACAATGAACGGCGCCAGATAAGGTGGAACGACTACGGGAAGATCCCGGCCGGCATCGGGGGCCATGTAAGGCGGCAGAGGCGTCCCGATATCGGGTAGAGCGTCGGGCTGGGCATCGGGCTGAGCATCGGAAGACACGTCGCTATCGGATTCGCTGTCGACGGGCTGCGATTCCACCCGGGCATCCACCATCACGACCAAGTACGGAAGCAACATCTCGGGAAGGTCCCGGCCCAGGTCGGCGGCGTCGGACGAAATCACAAGAGCATCGGATGGCTGCGTGGACAGGTCGGCCGCCGCGTCGCCGACCCTTGCATGCATCGCGGTGCCGTCGCACGCGCCGCCGGAAAAACCCAGCCCCATCGAGGCAGGAACCACCACGGTGCGCGCGGTCCGCTTCAGAAAGCCCTCGATGCGGTCACGAATCTCTTTTTCGTTCAAGCTGTCCCTCGAGCATGCATTGTACGCCCCAGGCAAGCCGCCCTGCCCACAAAGGTTCGGTGAATGCGTAGACGGGTGCTTGTGCGCACAACGCGCTCAGGGCTGGACGCTGGCGGTGATGGTCGCCGGTTCGGTGAGGCTCATGTGCTCGAGGCCGAAGTAGCCGGAGGCCAGGTAGACGTCATCACCGAAGGTTTCCATGTGCGTGGCGTAGCCCAGTGTGCGCAGAAAGCGGATGGGCGTGGGCGCCATCGGCTGGGCGACATCGATGGCGACGATGCCGTCGCCGGGGAGATTCATGAAGACGCGGTTCTGCTGGGCTGCCATGATGCGGACGTCGTAAGCATTGGTCGGCTGGTCGTAGGTCAGATCCAAGCGGTCTGCCGACAGATCGAACAGGATGAAGCGATCCGAGGCCTGGTCGTCTGAGGTCGCGTTGGCGAGATCATACGAGTCGAAATAGGGCCGAGCGCTGGCGATCACAGTATTCCCGTCGCGCACCAGCGCCGAGAGCGACTTCCGACCGAGTGTACGTGCGTCGAGCAACTCGGCCGCAACGCCACTCGCGCTTTCCACCTGGCGCAGCAAGGCCAGCCGCGAGTCGGTCCAGTAGCGATAGTAGGTTTTGCCTCCGGTGGTCTCTGCCACCTGCGTGTACGCCGAGTCGCGAACCAAGAACCTTCGCTCGCCGTGCGTCCCGGCCCAGGTACTGAGGAGCGGTCCGGGCAGGTTGATGGACTCTGCGAGGGTCAGCTGCACTGCGCCGATCTGCCAGCGTTGGGCCGAGTATCGATACTGCGAGAACTTGACCCCACCGCGGGTAACCTCGCCAATTCCGCTGCGGCCGGAGAGGTAGAAGCTCGACGGATCCCCCGAGTCAGCCACCAGAGAGTAGTCGAAAGCGTAGCTATCCGCGGTGGACACTTCGTGCGTGGAAACTCGAGGGGCCGAGGGGACGCTGAGATCGAGCAAGGCGAGCGAGACCTTGTACTTCGATGAAGCGGAATCCCACAGGCTTTGGAGCGCCACGATGCTGGTATCCGTGGTGAACCAGCGATTGTTCCAGTCGTACCAGTACCCCGACCAGGGACACAAGCCGCTGTAGTAGTTATAGTAGGGTAAAGTCAGCGACGAGGGCAGAACCACCTGGGCTGCGCGCCGGGGGCCGGTGGGCTTCGACAAGTCGTAGATCAAGGCGGTGTTCTCGGTCGTCATGCCGGCGTCGGTCTGGCGCGAAAGGCTGCCCACGATGACCAGCTTGTCGCCCACCTTGACGGTACGCTGGACCTGGCCCACCGTGAACGTCGCCACCGGCTCGGCCGCTGGCCCACCGACGGCGCTGCGCACTCGAAACTGGTGCGCCTCCTGGGAAGACGAGTACTGGGGCTGCACGTGCTCGACGAGGTAGTCGCCGAACCGGTAGATCTCGCTGTAGTAGGGTGCCAGCTCGACGATGGACTGCTGGACGGGAGTCGCCAGATCCTGGATGTCGACCAGCGACGCATGCGTGTCGGAGAGGTTCAGCATGGCCCGCCGCCCGGTCGTCGGATGGGTGTAGACGATGGTGCGGCGGACCTCACCGTTCGGGTGGATGAAGGTGCCGTAGTTGGTCAGGACCGTCTGCTGGGTCTCATCCTTGGTGTCGTCGTACTTGCTCAAGTCCCACGCCATGATGCCCACCGCGCTCTGGTACGTGTACCACCACCAGTCGTCGTTCGCGGTCCTTGCATAAAAATGAACCGGCACCGTGATGACGTTGGCCTGCGGGTCCGAGAACATGCCGATCATCTTGTGTGCCTGATCGAGGTTCGAGGTGATGGCCGAGCCCGAGCCCCAGATTGCGCCTTGCACCGCTACGCACTGGCGCTGCACGAGGCGAACCTTGGACAGGTCGCGTACGTCGATGATGCTGACCGCGATCTGCGATCCCTGCCGGCCGCTTGCGGTATCGAAACCGGTACAGGTGCTGCTGGTATCGGTGCCAACGGCAATCAGGAACTGCCGATCGGCGATAAGGCGGAACACGCTCATGTCGCCCGACAGTCCGTCCACGGACGAGAGAACCTTGAGTGCCTTGGGATCGGCGAAGGAGAGCGCATAGAGCGGATCGATGCGCTGGGCGGTGATGGCATACGCGACCTTGCGGGTGACGTCGAAGGCCGTGCCACGCACCGTTTCGTTCTGCTTGCCGAAGTCCAGCCGGCTCAACCGCACGGGGTTGGCACCGTCGGTGACGTCCCACGATTCGAGGGTGTTGCGGGTGTACGAGGTGCCACCGCAATTCGAGCCCGACCACACCTGGCGCGCGAGAATGCCGAAAAATGTACCGGTCTTGGCCGCGTCGTCGAAGACGTAGGTCATCTTGAACTGGTCGCCGATGGTGCCGCTGGTTTCGAAACGGGTGTGGCGCCGGATCGAGCCCTTGGGGTCGCTGATGTCGATGAGCGAGATGACCGACAGTTGATTGCTCTCGTAGCTACCACAACCCGATGAGCTCGAAGTCGAGCTCGCGTAGCCATACACAGACCAGTTTTCCGCCACCATCAGCGCGTTCGAGGTGGCGGAGATGGTCACGCCCTGGAAGTACTTATTGTAACTCAGGTTGTTACTGCTGAACTGGACGCTGCCACCTTCGAAGACTTCGAGCTCGTTCACCTTGCGGAGATTTTTGGGATCCGAGACGTCGAACGAGTACACCCAAGCCTGTTCCTTGGTCGTGGTCGTCGTCGAGCGTTCGGCGTACCACCCCGAGTAGTAGTAGCCCTGCGGCAGGTACGAAACGACGTAGAGGGTGTTCTCGATCTTGCGCGACACCCCTTCGCGCAGCTGTCCCACGATATCGACGGCTTTGATGATCTTCGGACTCGCCGGAGCGGTGGCGTCGATGGCCACCAACTGCGAGACATTGCGACGCTCGAACTTTGGTTTGCCCTCGACCTGGGTCAGGTAAAGCGCGTCGCGAAGCAGGGCATACACGGTCGTGCCACTGACGAACATCTCGACGGGATAGCCGAAGACCGACGAACGCGAGAGCTGCTTGGGTGCCTTCGGATCGGAGATGTCGAAGATCAAGAGGCCGCGGTAAGTGTTGAAGTAATAAAGGAGGTTGCCCTCGATGCGATAGATGTCGGCCTCTTCGACCTCGGCCACCCGGCCGCTGGGCGGCGTGCGTGTGCTCGAGGAAACCGAGTTGCCACCGTCGATGGCGAGAAACGGCACCACGTCGCCTGGGTACTTTGGCGAGAAGTTGCCGTTACTCGGCTCTTCGCTGATGAAGTCCGTTTGCCCGATCGTGCCGCCCGTTCCGAGTGGCGTGATCGAGGTCGTGGTCGTGGCAGGCAACGTGCCACCTGTGCCGGGAAGCGAGAAGCCGGTCGAGCTCCCGCCCAAACCTCCCGCTCCGCCGTTCGCCGAAGCAGCACCCCCTGTCCCACCGGTCCCATCGGCGTGGTGGGCCGGGTCCATGCCACCGCAGGAGGAGGAAATGCCCAGCCCCGTCACCAAGAGCAAACCTACACGCGTGCCTGTCTTCATGAGACTCCTCTTCCGCCATCCATCGGCAAGGCTCGATGCTATCCGAATCCCCTTCGGCTGGGGTGTGCTAGAGCGCACGCCTCCCTGAGACCGGCTAGAATGTATTCGTGCGGTGCGCGCCTTTGTCGCTTTCCATCACGCTGGCGGTGGTCGTCGTCGCCGCTTGCAGCACCGATCCGCAGGACGTGCAGCATTCGCTGTTCCCGTCGTCGATTCCGCCCATTCCCGCCGAGACGTGGCCGCAATACCGATTGGATGCGCACCACGCAGGTCTGTCACCATCGGGCACGCGCCTGGGTGCCAACTTGGTGCTCGCTTGGCAAAGCGGTCCCTACGGCATCGGCAACTACTCGGCCTGCAAATCTTCGCCGGCGGTGGATCTCGATCGTGTCTATGTGGGCGTGGACGACGGACAACTCCTCGCGCTCGACCGCCGAGACGGCACCGTGGTTTGGCGGTTCGCCACCCACCGCTACGAGAGCGAACGCCAGACCACCGACTCGGCCCACCTGGGCATCCACGGCTCTCCTGCGATCGACGAGCGTAACGTGTACGTTGGCGACTATTCCGGTTGGTTGTATGCGGTCGACAAGGTCACCGGTTCCAAGGTCTGGGAGAGCCAGCTCGGCGGCTCCATCGGCGCCTCGCCGGTGCTGCTGGGTGATTTCTTGTTCATCGCCGTCGAGTACCCGGTGCCTGACGGGAAGGTGTTCATGCTTCGCGCACAGACCGGCGAGGTGCGCTGGTCCAGTCCCAGCCTCGGCCACAATCCTCATTCTTCCGTGTCCATCGACCCGGGGGCCGGACTGCTCTACATCGGCGCCAACAACGGCCTGCTCTTCTGCTTCGACTATGTGCGAGGCCAACTGCAATGGTCCTATCAGACGGGCGGAGCCATCAAGTCCACCGCTGCGGTGGTGGAGGGTACGGTCTTCGTCACATCGTGGGACGGAATGCTCTACGGGGTGGACGGCGCCACGGGAGCGAAGCAACTCGAGCTCGCGACAGCGGGCACGAGCTCGTCATCGCCCTCGGTCTACCGCGATGCCGTCCTCTTCGGCTCGGACGATGGGATGCTCCGCGCGGCAAACCGGCGCAACGGCTCCCCTCTCTGGACCTTTTCCACGCGCGGGCCGGTTGCATCGTCGCCCACTGTGATCAGTGATTCCGCGCTGGTCATCGTGGGCTCACGCGACAAGAACCTCTACCTGCTCGACCTCGCCACTGGAGCCTCCCGGCAAACCATCGAGCTTGGCGCGGCCATCACGTCCGTGCCTGTGGCGTTGGAGAATTCGCTGTTCGTCAACGACGACGCCGGAACGGTGTACGCCTTTCGCCCTGGGTTTTAGCTACGGCTGCTTCTGCAAGAACACGTGGGCGGCCGCGCGATGACCAGGCAGGTGCCGCGTACACTTGTAGCCGAGGTCACGCAGATCGAGTCCGCCCAGCAGTTGCTCGCCCTGGCCCATCACCACGGGCGACATTGCGAGGTGAAGCTCGTCGATGAGGCGAGCCTGGAGATACTGCCGAATGGTGGCCACACCGCCGCCCAGTCGCACGTCTTTGCCGCCCGCGGCCGCCTTGGCTTGCGCAAGCGCCGCCTCGATGCCTTGGGTGACGAAGCGAAACTCGGTTCCACCCTTCATGGTGATCGGGGCTCGCGCATGGTGGGTGAGCACGAAGACCGGCACGTGGTAAGGCGGCTCGTCACCCCACCAACCCTTCCAGCTTTCGTCGAGCCATGGGCCGCGCACCGGGCCGAACATGTTGCGCCCGAGAATCCAAGCGCCCACGTTCTCGAACCCCAGCGCCGCGACGTCTTCGTCGACGCTGGCTTCTCCTTCGCCGGTGCCGTGCATTCGTTGAAAGGTGGGCGTATGGAAGAACCAGTCGACGAGCTCGGGTCCGCCGACGCCCAGAGGATGCTCCAGATCCTGCCGTGGACCTGCACCGAAGCCATCAATGGAAACCGAGAACGTTGAAACCCGTAGTCGCGACACGCGGCACCTCCTGGCGGGGTTGGATGCCGCAAATCCACGATCGGCTTGTCCGCCGCCAAGCGGCAGGACGACGCTGACTAGAGCGTCTTTCTGCGAGAACGAACCAAAGCTGCCAGAGCCAGCCCAGCCGTCAGAACCCAGGCGAGGGGCCCCTGCGGGTCGCGTTCGCCTATAGCGCAGTTGCATCCGCCCGGGGTTGTGTCGCCTCCGACAGTGGAACCGCTGCTTGCGCCGCCGCTGCCTGACTTGCCCCCGGAGCCGCTTCCGGAATTTCCTCCGGTCGAGGACCGTCCACCACTGCCCGCCTCTCCGCCAGAGCCCGGCGATCCGCCATTCGCACTGGAGGCGCCGCCGCTTGCGCTACCGCCACTGCCAGAACTCCCGCCGCTGCCCGGCGCCCCGCCTCTGCTGCTGGTTCCACCACTGCCCAAGCTCCCTCCGCTGCCCGCCCCGGCATCCCGACTGCCGCCACTGCCAGCGGTCCCACCTGCACCACCGCTCCCGACGCCGCTGTCTGCCACCGCGTCGACCTTGCTGCCTCCATCCGCACCACTGACTCCGCCGGTGCCGCTCGCGCCGCCAACGCCGCCGTCGGTGATGCCACCACTGCCACACTGTTCGACCTCCGGATCGACGGCTCCCGTCTTGTCGAGGCCAAGGAACGGGATCACATATTGCGAGACGAACAGACAGTCAGACGGGCCGTGGTCACCGCCGACGGAAGTGAAGGCATCGAGGACCACGTAGCCGCAGGTGTTCTTCCATTCCTGGCGCTTCGCTTGATGGGTTCCGAGCGTGAGGCCCGTTTGGCTCGACGATGGGTCGGTGCTGAGGCCGAGAACATTCGTCCATTCCTTGATGGCCTCGGTGTGGTTCGCGTACCGGATGGTTGTGTCGGCGTCGCCATGGAACATCTGCACACGCGGACGATGGCCCGTGTAGTTGGGATCCATTTTGCGGACGATGTCTCCCCAGTCTTGCGCGGTGTGGGTCACCGAGCCTCCCGCGCACGAGCCGTCGTAGCTGCCGGCGCTGCTGGTGGTTGTGCCGCAACCGGCCGGCATGCCGGCAAACGAGGCACCTGCCTTGAAGATGTCGGGATAAAGCGCCAGCATCAACTCGGTCGTCATGCCTCCGGACGAATCCCCGGTGGAATACACGCGATCGGCGTTTCCTTTGTATTTCTCGATGGCGTACTTCACCATCTGCTTGATGGCGTGGGTGTCGCCGCCACCGTCGCGCGTGCGGGTCTTGGACGACACGATGTCCCAGCATCGCCCGCTGCTGGGAGCAACGATGATGAAGCCGTACTGGTCGGCTGCCTTGACGATGCCGCCCCCTTGAGCCTGACCAAACACGGCCGATGCAGTTCCACCGCAATAGTGGATGAGCGTGAGAATGGGCGGATTGGTGGCAGCCTTGTCAGGCACGTAGATGTACATGCTCACGTCCGACGGGAGGCCGGTAACGCCGCCGTTCCAGTTGCTGACCTGTTGCAGGGTTGCCGCCTTCGCAGACGAGATCGTCAACAACGAAAGCGTGGCAGCCAACGAGAATCGGACAACGGACCCGTATTGCGTCATATTGCGAGCACTCCCTCTGGGGAGATTGCTCGTCGGGAAGGAAAATTGTCATCGCCCGAGGCGCCGAATGCTTGGTGACACATTTCCATGCCACCCCCTAGGCACGCCGACCGACACGCTACGTCGTGGGAATGCGTGCCTGGTTGGCCTGTAGCCAGCCCGCAAAGGTCTTCAGTTCCGGGTTGAGCTTGCGGGCCAGCGAAAGATCGCGCGCGCCACAGAACTCTTTCTCGAAGTCCCGCTTGTACTGGAACATGTTGCCAAGGTCGTCGGCGCCGGGAAAGCCGAACGAGCGATACGCCTCGGGCGTGACCGCAGCATGGCTGACCGGCTTGCCGAGCGAGCGCGACAACGCCTCGGCCATCTGTGCGCCGGTGAGGTGCTCGCCCGCGATGCCGACCGTCTTGCCGATAAAAGCGCCGCCCTGCTTGAAAATGCCATAAGCGCACTTGCCGATGTCCTCGGCCGAAATACCCGGCAGCTTCTTGTCATCCATGGGCAGCACGAACGACAGCGTACCGTCGGCACCGGGCTTTGGCCCCATGCCGAAGTAGATCAGGTTCTCCCAGTAGAACGACGTGAGCAGGAACGTCGTCGGTACCCCGGCCGCGCGGAAGGCGTTGTCGGATTCACCCTTGGCATCGAAATGCGGGACCTTGTACTTCTCTTTCAAGGTCGGCATCCTCTTGTCGGAAAGGGGCACCCGGACGCGTGTGTCCTCGAGGGTAGACCAGATGGCGTGCTTGATGCCGGCGGCCTTGCACGCCTGGGCCTGGGTCTTGGCCTGATCCAATTCCTTCTCGGGCGAAAAGTGTTCCCAGAAATTGGTCACGCAGAACGCCCCATAGGCACCCGTGAAGGCTTTGCGCAGGCTCTCGAAATCGTCGACATCCGCGGCCACCACTTCGGCGCCCTTGCTCGCAAGCTCGCGTGCCTTGTCCGAATCCGGCTTGCGCGTGATCGCTCGGACCGCAAAACCGCCGCTCGGGTCAGCCAGAATTGCCCGCGCCAGCCCGCCCCCCTGCGCACCGGTGGCACCTACGATTGCAATGATCTTCTTTTCCATCGTTCGGTCTCCTTGCTCAAGAACCGGTTGGATGCCGCAGACTGGGTGGCCGATTCTTAAGGTTTGGGATACTAACGACCTATGAACGCCGCTCGCTCCACAGTCGCTGTGTTTGCCTCCTTCGCCACCTTGGCCGCCGTCTTCTGGGGAACCGCTTGCTCCCGGTCGGCGATGCTGGCTGGTGCCGGACCGGACGCGGGGCCCGGGGGATTGGACGAGGGTACCGGTGGGCTTCACGCCAGCGGTGGCCACGCCAGCGGTGGCCGCAGCGGAGCTTCCGGTGGCGCTGGCGGAGCGTCGAGGACCACGACGGTCGGCCCTGGCGCCACGGGGGGATTCATCGCGATCGGTGTCGGAGGCGCCAGCGCGTCGGGCGGCAGCTCGACGTCGAGCACTTGGAACCCCTACGACCACCCGGACGCTGGCATCGGTACCCAAGGCTGTGTGGCGTCGGGTGGCCAGGACGTCGGCGGCGTCTGCGTGATCGACTGCAGCCGCTCAGGCTCGTGTACCGATTACGTCACCTGCCCGGCCGGGATCCCTTGCCGTGTGACCTGTGGTGATTCCTCGTGCGGTGGCAATGTCGACTGCACCCTGGCCAGCAGCTGCGACATCGTGTGCAAGGGAAACAAGTCCTGCAACAGCTTCATCAATTGTGGGGGTGACAGCTGCAGCGTACAGTGCGCGGGCACCGATGCATGCAAGTGGAACGTCGACAGCGAGGCGCCCATCACGAAGGTCGTGTGCTCCGGCCCGAACAGCTGTAACAGCGGCGCCAATTGCGGCGGCATCGATTGCTCAGTCACCTGCAGCGGCGCCGGCTCGTGCCCATCGGGTCCCTACGCCGGTGCGAAAAACACGGTCTTGGATTGTTCCGGAACAAACTCGTGCGCCGGCCTCATCAATTGTGGCGGCTTCGATGCCACTTGCCATATCTCTTGCTCGGGGAATCGATCGTGCGCCGGCGGCCTCTGGTGTACCGCGACCTGGCTGGACATGTCTTGCGCGGGGGTAGGCTCCTGCGCAGGTGAGATCTCCCGCAGCGAAGGTGCCTGCAACTGAGTCACGTCACTGCACACCCATGTCTTTCCGAAGGGCCATGACGATCCGACAATGGTCGATGACATCGGCCTCGGATTTCACCTCGGAGGCGTAGTTGAGGCCGTACGGCCAGAAGTGCTGGGTATCGCCCTTGATCACGTCGGTAGAGACGCCGGTGATGCCCCGAAGCTCGGCGGTGGCGTTGGCGCCGATCCAGACGCGGGTTCCTCCGCCGTCGGGCATGGGCAGAAACGTCAGCCAGTTCGAGGCGGTGCCGACACCCACGGTATGACCGATCTCGTGCATGGCACGCGTGTATTCCATGTAGCCCGTGTCAGGGCCGAAACGGATTGACCCGTTGAGGTTGCCGTCCACGGTTTGCACGCTGGCGTTGTACGTGACGGTGAGCTTCTTCGTGATGTTGGTGTAGCAGTTGTAGTAGTAGACGGCTTGATCCATCGCCTTGGTGATGAGCGGATAGGCAGACTGCTCGTCCGTGCCAGCGCTCGCGCTCTTGGTCAGCGTGTACGTGACGTTCCCAGTATACGGGCAAGGCGCGCCATCGTGGGTGGTGGCATCCGAGCCGCCGACGTTCGGCGTGTCAGTGCCGCCGTCGGGCCGAGCGTCGGGGACGCCATCAAATGGCGAATCGGGTCTGGCTTCAGGCCCAAGCTCGGGCCCAGCCTCGGCGCGCGCTCCGTCCGTGGCGACGTCGCCGCTGCCACCTCCGCTGCCGCCCCCAGCGCCTCCGCCAGCCACTACACCATCAAGTTTTGCAACCATGTCGGCGCCAGCGTCACGACCGGCATATCCACCGCCGCCGCCCGTGCCGGTCGCCCCACCCGACCCAATCGTGCCGCCGCCGGCACCGCCGCTTTGAATTGTGCCGCCCGTACCGACCGTACCGCCGGTCGCCCTCCCACCTGCAGCACTGGCGCCACCGCTCCCCGCGATAGCGGCAGCGCCGTCGAGCTTTGCCGTCGCCGTGTTCGAATTGCACGCAGCCGCTGCTGCCACGAAGACGAGCAAGTGTCCCGCGCGCATGGCGTTCCCCGGGGTCAGCCGAAAAGGCCGCGAACCACCGCGAGCAAATCGCCACTGCCGGGCTGCACCTTGATCCTCGAATCCAGCTTGCGGAGGAACCAGCGCACCGGCCACGAGCTGGCCTTCCCCGGCTCGAGGTTCACATACGCGCCCTGATTCTCCACCTCGACGTAGGTGCGGCCCGGATCGGTGTAAAGCTCGACCTCGGATTCGCCGGGCGCCGCTTGCGCCGGGATCGTGTCGGCAAAGGCTTTGACCAGCAACAGATCGCCATCCACGTGCGCAATCCAACCTTCGCGCCCATCGGCAAACACCTTCTGGTCGTTGCCCACAGGCCCCATGGGCGCGGCAAACCAGGCGATGCCGTCCTGCAGCTCCAGGGGCATGAGCTCCTGCATGCCCTTCCATGGCTTGCCCCCGCCCATCGGAAAAAAGGTGAGCCCGCCGGTCGCCACGCGTGAAATTTCCCACGGCGCGACCTTCCGAGCCAGGGCGCCCTTGTTCGCGATGCCGTAGTCGATGGCGACCATGCCCTTGCTCGCGTCGACCGAGACCGTCTTGCTCACCGCGAGGCCGAGGTTGGCGGCGACGGCGCTCTCGACCACCAACGCATCACCGACGATGCGCCCGGAGTGCGGGCCCGGATCGATGGCGGCGGGCGGCGGCCAGTTCCAGTCGCTCTGCGGGCTGGTCCAAAATGTCGACCCCCAGTTGTTGTCTTCGCTGTTCTTGGGTGCCGTCAGAATGTTCTTGCCCGCCAGAGAGAAGGAGACGATCCGACCGGCCTTGGCCGCGTCGACGACGAATTGCGTGTCGCCGAAGGTGAAGGTGTAGACGCTGCCAGAAACCGTGGGTGCCGAATTAGCGCTGCTCATCGTGTCTCCTTTGGTGCTCGCACCACGGCCCCGCAAACAGTGGTCTTATTTCGCTAGCTCGACGGACTTCTTGGTGCCGTTGATCTCGAAAGTCAGGTTGTTGATCTTGGCGGTGCCCTGGGTGTCGTCGTCCACCTCGGTGCCCACCTCGATGCGGGTCAGCCACATGTCGTCGGTGAAGCCGCTGTACTTGCTTCGGACATAGTCGAGGATGGCCTTGATGTCCGAGTTTCCAGAGAAGCTGTCCTTCGGGCCGCCATTGAGGTTGAAGTTGAAGAAGCGCCAACGGTTGTTGGACCAGCTGTCGCTCTGGTGACAAAGCGAAAAGCTGTTGCCGCCGGCCGTTACCGTCCCGCTCTTGTCACAGGCCCAACCCGCGGGCGAAGACATGCGGGTGCTGTTCCAGCTCAAGAAGATGATGATCTCCGCGTACACCCCCGGGTCCGCAGCGGTCAGAGGATTCTGCTTGCTGATCCAGAACTCGAAGTTGGTGTCGTAGTAGGCGGGCTTCTGGTAG
>Ga0302323_100003685_pt1 | contig 12468 bp, 10 predicted proteins | sample Fen_T0_3_FD_201950 | JGI IMG/M metagenome (GOLD analysis project Ga0302323, IMG submission 201950) | Peat permafrost microbial communities from Stordalen Mire near Abisko, Sweden - Fen_T0_3 | ecosystem: Environmental > Terrestrial > Soil > Wetlands > Permafrost | place: Sweden: Abisko... | reverse complement strand
TGGAATTTCAGCCGTGTAGAGCTGGTTCACGAAGTCGGCGAAGACCTGACCGATACGCGCCGAGGCGGCAATCGTCCAGTGCGCCACGTGGTAGTCGAGCACGAAGTCATAGGCGCCCTTCTTGTCGGCGCTCGGGCCTGCCAACTTCTCGACCAACTTAGTCTTGTCGGTCAGGTAGACCATGAACTTCTTCTGCGACTCCTCGAACTTCTTCTTCTTCGCATCGGCCACCTTGGGACGGTCGAATTGGGTCGGCTGCTGGAAGTCGAGTCCCTGCGGGAACTTCACCTTGAGGAACTGCTCGTAGATCTGCTCGGCCTGGTAGAACACCGAGCCGGCCACCGCAAAGCGCATGTACACGTCGCGCGCCGCCGCCTCGCCAGAATTCGGCACCTGCTTTTGCAGGGTGTGCTCAGCCTCGCCGCCCTTCCACAGCTTGATGACCTCGCTGAAGTGCTTTTGTGCCTCGCCCGCAACCTTCGAGTTGCGGTCGTACACGGTAATCTTCGAGCTGGTGGGCGGGCCGCACTGGGTACGCAGCTTCTCCTTGAGCTTCTTCTTCTTGTCCTTGATCTTCGCGTTGATTTCCGCGAGGACCTTGGCGCGACCACCCATGGTCACACGGTCGACCTTGATGCAGGCGCCGTTCACGCCGTCCTGCGGGCAGGACTTGTTCCAGGCCAACTCGCCCAGCTTGAAGTGAGCAAGGATCTGCTTGTCGATGCCGCCCTTGGCGCCCCACTTCTTGAGATAGGCGTCGAGGTGCTTGGCAAGCTCCTCGTTCTTCTTCTGCTTCTCGAAGACTTCGCTCATCTGGAACACGACGTTTGCCGCGTCCGACGGCTTCTTGTCGCCGTAGTACTTGACGAAGCTGTTCATGTCCTCGATGGCCTTGTCGAACTCACCCAAGCCGATGCGGAACGAGTAGGCGTTGCCGAGGGCCGTGAAGGCCTGCTTTTCACCCGGGAACTTGCCTGCGAATTCCTCGTACCGCTTGGCGGCTTCCGAGTAGTACGCCAGTTGGTGATAGCCGGACGCAATCTGGAAGAGCGCGCGCTGGGCCAGGACGTCCTTCGGGTGATCCTTGATCAGCTGCTCGCGGGCCTTGATGGCCTGGCCAACGAGGCGAGCGTTCTGGAAGCACAATCCGGCGTTGTAGAGCCGTTGCGCGTGATCCTTGTGATCCGGGATGGTCTCGGCGGCGGCGATGAACGAGATCCCGCACTCCTTGTAGTTCTTGTCCTTCTCGTACTGCTTGGCCTCGACCACCAAGCTGTCGGTCTTCAGCATGACCATCTGCCTGCGGAACTCTTGGTCCTTCATCAGGACGGGATTCCCGAGGTACTTCTCGACAGTGGCGAGCAGGTCTTTGTAGCGCTTGAGAACGTTCAAGCAGTCGAGGAGCAGGTTGGCCGAGTAGATGGCCAGGTCGTCGTTCACGTGGTGGTCGACGATGTCCGCGAACAGCTTGATGGCCTCATCGAAGTGGTTGTAGTCGTAGAAGACGCGGGCCTTGCGGTACTTGATCTTCACCAACTCGGGCGCATCCGGAACGTACTTGATGTACGTGTCGAACGCGTCGATCATCTTCTTCTGGTACTCGGGGATCGCGCGCGGCTTCAGCTCTTTGTCCTTGCTCTTTTCCTTGTCGACGCCTTCGCCGCTGTCGTCGATGTTGAGAGCGTTCTTCCACGCGAGCACGGCAGCGTAGGCGGATTCCTTGACGTACTTGCCCTTGGGATCCAGCTCGACGACCCTCGTGTAGGTCTCGGCGGCTTCCTTCCAGGAAGCCATCTGCCAGAGAATTTCACCATAGTAGAAGGTGATCTCAGCCGTGTCCTTCTCGGCGTTGAAGTGGGCGAGGAACTCTTTGTAGACCATGCCAGCCAGCTGGTAGGTGTCGGAGTTCTTGGTTCGTTGCGCTTCCTTGTGCCAGATGAGCGCAAGCTCCTTACCGGTGTCGTGGAAGGTGTTCTTGCACTCGGCCATCACGTCCTTCTTGACGTCGGTCTTCTTGACCATCGCCTCGTAGACGTTGCCCAAGCGCTTGAGCTCTTGAACCTGATCCTTCTTATTGCCGCCTGAGAGGGTGTTGCGCAGAATCTTGTTCTGCCACTCGCACAGACGGGGCGAGGCCTCGTTGAGCGTGATGACCTTGCGGTAAATCTTGGAAGACTCCGGGAACATACCCTGCTCCCAGTAGAGCTCGGCGAGAGACTCCATCATCTTGGGCGCATAGTCGCCGCCCATTCTCTGGAAGAAGTCCCAAGCCTTGTCGGGGCTCGCGCCGGGGGTGCGACCGTAGGCCTTGACCAAGTCCTTCTTGGCTTCCTTCTCGAGCGGCCCGGCTTGATTCTTGGGAATCTTGCCGTTCTGGCAGAGCTGGATGACCTTGACGAAGATTTCGAGGGCGCTCTTGAAATTGCCGAGGTTGATCTCTACCCAGCCCTTCTTGTAGAGCGCGAAACCGAACACCGACGACTGCGGGAACTGTTCCACCTTCTCGTAGAACCTACCCGCGCTCTCCATTTCGCCCTTCTGGAAGTAGAATTCGGCGAAGGACAGGTACGCGTTCGGTACATACTTCGAATTCGGGAAGTCCTTGATCAACTTGTGGAAGAACTCGCGGGCCTGGTCTTCCTTCTTGATCATCTGAAGCAGGTAGGCGAGACGGAAGAGCACCTCGTCCATGCGGTTGTATTTCGGGTACTTGGACGCCGCGACGTAGCTCTTGACCGCCTTGAGGGAAGCCTCTTCGGACACCTTCTCGTACTGCTGCTGCTTCTGCTTGAGGCTTGCAGCCTGGCCCGAGTTCTTCGCCTCCTGCGCCTCGAAGATCTTCTGATCGAGGCTGCGGGCGTTGAAGCTCAGAAACCGCTGCTTCTCGGCGTACAGCTCGCCCAAGCGGAACAAGTAGTCCGGCTTCTGCGGATCATCGTCGGGCGCCGTCTTGATCAGCTGCGCCATGTAGTTGATCTGCTTGTCGGTGATCTGGTTGATCTTGTCGCGCTGCTGGCCAACGAACTGATCGACCGTGAGCGTCGGGCCGGTCTGCTTCTTCTGTTCCTTGGCCGGCTCTTGCGGCTTGGTGAGCGCGGTCTGCTGGCCGCCCGCGACCTCGATTTCCTTCTTCTTGAACTTCGCGTCAGCAGCTTGGGTCGCTTGGGTACCGAACGCTGCGGCGACCAGGAAGGCGCCGATCGAGGCGCACCGTACGAAGAATCGATTGCACGTCATGACTTGTTCCTTGTCCTTCATTGCGATCCCCGTCCCCTACTCTCCCGCTCCACCACCACCCATTTCGGTCGTCGGTGCGGGCGCCGTCGCCCCAGCCCCATCATCCATTGCCGGGGGCGCAGCGGGTGCCGGCCCGCCCTCGGGCGCGGGCTCTCCTTCGGGTGCAGGACCACCGCCTTCACCCGCAGGCGCGGTCTCCGGAGCACCCGTTCGGCCGCACTTGTTTAGCAACTTGTAGCGGTAATAGCCGAGCTCGTCGCGCCAGTACTCGCCGGTGAACGGCCAGAACTGGTGCTCGTCGTCAACCACGATCGTGCCGACCTGCTGGGCCTTGTGCCCGCGGCTCTTCGAGGTCTCGGTGCGGAGATCATCTTCCTCCGCCCGCTTTTCACCCTCGAGAATTTCGAACTTGATCTTGATGACGCGAGTGTGAAGCGCGGCAAACTCGCCGACCAGACGCTCGATGCGCTTGCGGGCCAGCTCACCAGCTTCGTTCACCATGAGAGCGCGGTTCACGCCGATGTCCGAGAAGATGTTGTTGGCCACCGAGGTGGTCTTCCACGACGGGTCGGCCTTGTCGTGTGCCGTCATCTCTTTGTCCAGCTCTTTGACGTAATCGAAGCGCTTGGCCAAGCTACGGTCGGTGAGCACGGCGCGAGCGGCGCGCTCGACGATGGGCTTCATGCCCGACTTTCCGGCCCGGATCTTGACGGCCTGGTCGAAGAACAGCGAGTTGTCGCCCTGGGTCTTCTTGAGCAGCTCGTCAAGGCCCTGCTTCACGACCGGCACGGTCTCCTCGAACTCAGCGATGGCGTCGGTCGCGCGATCGAATAGACAGTTGTAGAAGTAGATGGTGGCCTTGACGGTCAGCGCCTCGGCGGCGGACTCGGGCTTGATGAAGTACTCGAAGAACGGCGCGCGCAGGGTGTGGATGTTACCAAGCGCCTTGGAATAGCCGGCCTGCTTGAGCATGAAGTTCGCCCAGGACGATTCGAACAGGCTGTTCGGCCAGTCGTACGACTCGGGCGAAACGCGGTCGAAGTACTTGGTGGCCAGAACGTACTGCCCGGTCGAGTAGAACACGCGCGCCAGCGACAGGTTCGCCAGATCCTGGAACGGGCGCACCTTCGGATCCGAGCTTTCCTCGGCGACGCGCAAGACCTCTTTGAAAGCTTCGACCGCGGGCTTGGCGGCGTACTCGCGTACGTGGGTCGCGCCCTCGAACAGCTTGGCCTGCACGTAGAACGGGCTCTTCGGGTTGACGGCGTTGAATAGCTCGACCGCGCCCTTGAAGTTGTTCTTCTGGTAGTTGAACTTGCCAAGCAGGAAGTAGAGCTCGTCACGAACGGCGGAGAGCTGCGGGTTTTCCAGCTCGGACCGGTCGTACTTGCCGATCCTCTCGAGCACGCCGGCCGAATCGGGTACGTCGCGCGTAAGGGCCGCGAGCCACTGCAAGGTTTCGTTGTAGTGCGGGTGCGAGGCGCCCTTTTGCACGATCCGGTCGAAGTAGCTGATACCCGCCGAGTAGAAGTGCAGCTTGTAGAGCGCCTTGCCCATCTTGAATTCAGCCGTCTGACGGCTGAGTTCGTCGCTCGACTGGTCTTCGATCGCCTTGTTGTATTCGATCGAGGCCATGTAGAAGTCGTTGCGCGCGTAGAACTTGTCACCGCGGTCGATCGCTTCGGATCCGCCGCCGCTCGACAAGGCCGCCGCTGCCGCGTTGCTCTTCTTGCCCTTGCCCGACGTCAACGAAGGCGTGTCCGTGGGGCCGGACGAATCCCCTGTGCCCGGAGACTTCTTCTTCTTGGCATAGGCGTCGGTCGCGACTGCCATGGTGACAGTGAACACGAGGAACAGAGCGCAACCCTTTTCACGGCTCATGGATGGACCTCACTCGATGGCGCCCGCCCTGGCCAACTGGGCGGGCAAATGATGGAATTGGCCTGCTGCTTACGGGACTGTGCCGCCTACCCGAACACAGAAAACCGAGTCGAAAACCAAGTCATTGAAGGTCTAGCGGCCACACATCGCACACCCGACTTGCGTCGGAAAAGTGATAGATGCTCGTCGCTGATAGGCTAAAAATCCGGGCCATCCTAGGCAGGGCGATCTGTAGTGTCAAGGGAGAACCGTAGAACGCGAGGGTATCTAACTAAGCGGATCCGCGGGGCAAAACCTGTGACAATTGATCTGCGATTCCCTGTTGACAGGGTGCTCTCGCTGGCTAAGATGACCGTCCTTGGCGCCTAGCCGTGCTTGAGTTTCGTTCGCGGCCCAACCGGACAGAAGGAGTCCTTTGATGAGCCAGACATTGTGTGCCAAAGCCTACAAGCTGCGACCTGTTTTCCGCCTGTCCCTGTTGGCAGGTTTCATGCTCGCCATCGCAGCTCTTGGTAACACAAGCTGTGAGGACAAGGGCATCGGGCGTCCGTGCGACGTTCTGACGGATGCCTCGGCGTCGCAGGGCGTGTTCAACTCGGAAGCCCTCGAGTGTCCGAGTCGCATCTGCCTCAAGCCGGTGCAGGATCCGACCAAGACCGAGCTCACGCCGGCGACCGGGCCCTACTGCTCGGCAAGCTGCACCCAGGACAGCGATTGCAGCGGGCAGACTCGTGACACCACGAACTTGTCCGACCGCCGATGCAAAGGCGGTTTCGTGTGCGGCGTTCCTTTCGTGAAGGGCCGGCTGTGCTGCCAGAAGCTCTGCCTCTGCCGCGACTTCTTGGGTTCCGCCGGCGCCACCACGCCGAACGGCTGCAAGGACGGCGCGGACCTGACCTGCTCGCAGCCCGAGCAGTAGTCCGACCCTCTGCTTCGCGGTCTCCGCGCGAATCCTGAGCTAGACGGTGATGGCTGGCCGCGTTTTGAGTAAGAGGCTCGCTCTCGGTCAACGCGCCGAGGCACTTGCGGCGGCGTATCTCGAGGAGCGTGGCTACACCATCGTCGTCCGCAACTGGCGGCGGCCCGAGGGCGAGCTCGATCTGGTTGTCGCCCGTGAAGGCCTGTGCATCTTCGTCGAGGTCCGCTCCCGGACCGGCGTGGAACGCGGCCACCCGCTCGAGACGGTAAACGCGAGCAAACGCGCCCGTGTGCTGCGGGCTGCTCGACTTTACCTAGACGAGGAGAAGCCGCCCGCCGCCGTGTTCCGCTTCGACGTCGTGGGCGTAACGTTTTCTCTAGACGACACGCCCCCAGAGCTCATCCACATCGAAGACGCTTTCCAGAGCAACAGCTAAGACTAAGAGCTGCCGCAGCTCTCGCCTCGCCCCGCGTAAGCGGGAAGAGGCCGACACGCGAAGCGTGGCGGGTGAGGGGACACCACTTGTCCACGGCGTTCGCCCCTCACCCCAACCCTCTCCCCGGCTATGCCGGGGCGAGGGGATAGATACCACGCTGCCGATGCGCCGGGAGTCGGCGCGCCGCCAACAACACGCGAATTCCTCGCCTCGCCCCGCGTAAGCGGGGAGAGGCCGACACGCGAAGCGTGGCGGGTGAGGGGACACCACCTATTCGCGGCGGCGTTCGCCCCTCAAGTCGGAACAGTGCTACGCCGGCGATGCGGCGGGAGCTGGCCGGGCGGCGGCCGCAGCAGCCTCCGCATCGGCAGCGCCCGGTTGGATACGCTCGCCCTTGATGCGAGCGGCCTTACCTTGCAGGGCGCGCAGGTAGTTCAGGCGCGCGCGACGGACGCGACCACGCTGAATCACTTCGATCTTCTCGATGCGGCTTGAGTGGAGAGGGAACACGCGCTCGACGCCGACTCCGTACGAAATCTTGCGAACCGTGAACGACGCCTGGGCCGAAGCGCCCCGACGATCGATGACCACGCCCTCAAAAACCTGGACGCGTTCCTTGTCACCTTCCTTGATGAGGGTGTGCACGCGGACGCTGTCGCCGGGGCGGAAGTCCGGGAGGGTCTCCCGGCGGAACGAATTTTCGATTTCTAGGATCAGGGGGTGGGTGCTCATGGCTCCGCTCTCGATAGGGGGCGTATTTATTAAGCGGAAGGCGGCAGATAGTCAATAGGCGCGTATATTTTCCGCGGCAAGGCCGTCATTGTAGCGGCGTTTTCTTCCGACGCCCTGCCTTGGGACTTCCGTCCAGCAGCCACTTTTCTTCGTCGGTAAGCGGATAATGCTGCAGGAGATCGGATCGCCGGGCTACGGTCCTGCGCAGCGATTCCAGCTTTCGCCACTTGGCGACTTGCGCGTGGTTCCCGGACAGAAGAACCTCGGGAACGTCGAGACCGCGAAACGATGGTGGACGCGTCCATTGCGGATACTCCAGGCGCTTGGCGGAAAACGACTCGTCGACCGTGGACTCCTCGCAACCGAGCACTCCCGGAACCAACCGAGCCGTTGCTTCGAGCATGACCGCAGCAGCCAGCTCTCCGCCGGCCAGCACGTAGTCACCGATGCTGACCACCTCGGGGGTAAACAGGTCCACGATCCGCTCGTCGATACCCTCGTAGCGACCGCAGATAAACAGCAGGCGGCCACGCGCAGCGAAGGTTTCCGCGAGCGATTGATCGAACGGTCGCCCCGACGGGGCTAGCAGCACCCGGTGGGCCGGCCCCCGTTCGGCCTCGATGCTTTCGATGGCCGCGGCGAGGGGCTCCGGCATCATCACCATGCCTGGGCCGCCACCATAGGGCGCATCGTCGACCTTGCGGTGTCGCCCTGTCCCGAACGTACGGGGATTGGTCCGCGACACGCGAACGATACCGCCGCCGATGGCTTTTCCCAGCAGACTGGCCCCCAGGAACGAATCGAAGATCTCAGGAAAGAGCGTGACGATCTCCACATCGAGAAGCGGCGCTTTCGCGGCTTCGGAAGACCTAGTCATGCGGATCCACCGTCAGCCTTCGCGACGCCGAATCCACACTCAAGACGAAGCCGGGAAGCATGGGCAAGAAGCGCTCTTCGCCATCATCCCCGACGATGGACATCACATCGTAGGCGCCATTCCAAAACGAGCCTCGCACTTTGCCCAGTCGCCCACCGTCCGCCAGGCACGCCTCCCAGCCCACCACGTCTTCCACGTAGAACTCAGCGCTCGCGAGCTCGGGCAACTGCTGCCGCGCGAGTTGTACCTCCGCACCCACGAGGTCGGCCAGGGCCTCGCGGGTATCGGGCGAAGCGAAGCGAATCAGGAAACCATCCTTGACCAGGCGGCAGGCCACGATATCGAGCTCGGATGCCCGATCGGCCTTCACGAGGCGCACGCGCGCCGGCAGGTGGGTCGCCCAATCCCTGTCAGCGTCAGGGTTGTACGGTGCAAGCAAGATCTCCCCACGCGTTCCGTGAGGACGCCTGAGGTTGCCAAACGGCAGCCACGGCAACGGCCCAGCTTGCGACGATGGTTCGAGGCCGGCAGCTTTGCGGCTGCCCCCGCCGTCCATCTAGTCCTCGAGAATTTCGAGGATCGCCCGCCGCTTCATCTTCGCCGAGGCGGCGGAGAGAACCGTGCGCAGTGCTTTGGCCGTGCGTCCCTGCCTGCCGATCACGCGGCCAAGATCCGTTTCGGCGACCTTGAGCTCGAATACGGTCGCATCCGGCTCTTCGATTTGCTCGACAACCACCTCGTCTGGGTGTTCGACCAAAGCCCGCGCAAGGTAGAGCACGAGCTCGCGCAAGGCAGGAGCCTTGTCAGACGGTACGGCGGAGGTCGAAAGGTCGCCCTCAGTCACGAATTACGCCTTGGCTGGAGCGGGCTCGGCCGTGCGCCGGACCTTCTTGATTAGCTGGCCAACCGTCTCGCTGGGAACTGCCCCGCAAGAAAGCCAGTGATCCAATCGCGCCATATCGAGTTTGACCTTGGGCGGATCCTGGCGCGGATCGTAGGTTCCAATCTGCTCGATGAGCCGGCCGTCGCGCGGACTTCGTTCATCAGCAGCAACAACACGGTAGTGTGGCGACTTCTTGCCTCCACATCGGGTGAGTCTTATGGTGACGGCCATGTTTCTAGCTTTCCTTGTTAGCTCGTCGTGAGCCAGCGGGTGAGAGTGATTATAACGCAGACAATTGTCAAGGCGAAGCTGCTTCTTTCCAGTATTTGCGTTTATTTGACGATTTCGCGCTTCCAGGTCTAACCGCGTCATGCCTCGCCGGGGCCCGGTTTCGACATTAGAGGCGGGATATGGGAGTTTTCCGTCTCGATGCGAGCACCGATCTTTGCGATTGTCTTCCGGTCTGTCTTCCGGCCTGCTTTCCCGTTTGTCTTCGCTTTTCTCCTGGCCACCACGCTTAGGTCGTCGGTCGGCTGGGCGCAAGCTCACAATCGTGAGGTGACTGAGCGGCACGCCATCGTGGTTTATACCGCTGAAACCCACGGAACGCTCGAGCCTTGCGGCTGTACCAGTGACCCTCTAGGCGATTTCGCCCGGGTAACGGCGCTGGTCCGCAAAGAGGCCGGTCCGAAGAAAGGCGCCGTGCTGGTGGACGCAGGCGGATTGCTCTTCCCCCCGGGTGAAATTCCGGCCTCGCGCCAGGCCGCAGCCCGGCTGCGCGCGCAGTTTCTGGCAGACCAGATGGTCAAGCTACCATTCGGCGGCATGGCGCTCGGGGCGAGCGATCTCGCCCTGGGGACGGCAGCTGTCGCCCCCAAGCGCTTGGCCGCGAATCTTGCGGATGCACCCTTCATCGAGCCTTCGCACATCGTCGAGGTGGGAAAGATCAAGATAGGCATCGTGGGTGTCGCCGATGCAGAGGCCGCTGCCAAGGCCGGACTGCCGTTGCGGGATGCGTCCGACGCTGCGCGCGCGGAGGTTTCCCGCTTGCGCGGCCGTGGCGCCGAGGTCGTGATTCTTCTGGCACCGGTCGAGCGTCCCATGGCTCGCACGCTGGCACGAACCACGGGAGCAGATTTCGCCATCGCCGGTAAGAACGTCGGCGCCGGCATGGTACGTGCGGAATCGGTCGGATCGGCGTACCTGCTTGCGCCCAGCGAAGAGCTGCAACGGGTGGGCAGGCTGGAGATCGTGCTGCGCGGGTCGACGACACGGCAGTCGGGCGAGCCGCTGCCTGACGCTGGCGGCCCCCTGCAAACCCGCGAGCGGCGGGCCGAGCTCGACGCAAAGATCGTGCAACTCGAGCAGGACATCGCACGTTGGAAGGCCGATCGGACGTCCGATGCCACCTACGTTGCCAGCAAGACCCGCGAATGCGACGAGCTTCGCGAAGAGCGCCGCAAGCTTGGCGACGGCGCTTGGCAGCCGCCGCCCCGCGGCTCGTACTTCGTCAACAATCTGATTCCCATCCGTCGCAACCTCCCACGCGACCCCACCCTGTCGGCCGACATGCGAAAGCTCGACCGTGCGGTCGGCCAGGCCAACCTGCACACAGCCGAGCCTCCGGTTCGCGCCGAGCCCGGGCGCGCCGCTTACGTTGGCGATGGGGCGTGCGTGTCATGCCACAAACCGGCGGCTCGTTTCTGGAAGAAAACCGTCCACGCGCAGGCCTGGAAGACCTTGGTCGAAGTCGGCAAAGAAGCCCACGACGACTGTGTGAGTTGTCACGTCACCGGCTATGGCGAGGTCGGCGGCTCCAGCCTCGGGTACACGCGTGGCTTGCAGGACGTGCAATGCGAGGTTTGCCACGGACCCGGCTCGATCCACATCGAGAAAAAGGGCAAAGAGACGCCGTTCGCTGGTCGTTTGCAGACGCCGGAATCCGTCTGCGTCCACTGCCACAACGAGAAACATTCGGACACCTTCCAGTATCAGGCATACCTGCGCGACGTGCTCGGCCCTGGCCACGGTGAGGACGCGCGCGACAAGCTGGGCGATGGCCCGACGGGAAAGGGACTGCGCCGTGCAGGCGAAGCGCGCGCAAAGGCCGCCAGCCGACACGCAGAGAACCGCTGACGTAGCGCTGGCCAACCGACGCTGGTAGATCTATCTCGATGTTTGACGTTTCCATCGAACGCCTGGTGCAAGGCCACCAGGTCGAGGCAAGCCAAGCCGAGCGCATCGAATTCCTGTGGCGCGAAATCCGCCGCCTCAAGCAGGAGAAGCAGGCCTTCGTGCCGGCGCACAACTATCAAGTGCCCGAGGTGCAGGCCATCGCAGATACGGTGGGTGATTCCTTCGAGCTCGCGGTGCGTGCGCGCAACGTGAAGGCCAAGCTGGTGGTCTTTTGCGGCGTGCGCTTCATGGCCGAGGGGTGTTACACGCTGGCGCCGCACTTGCCGGTGTACCTGCCCAGCCAGCGCGCGCTGTGCTCGCTGGCCGAGGTCGACGTCGACGAGCTGGAAGAGCGCCAGGACTTCCTGCGCGGCCTCGGCCGCAAGTTCGCCACCATGACGTACGTCAACACCTACGCCGACGTGAAGGCGCTGTCCGACGCATGCTGCACAAGCTCGAACGCGGTAAAGATCGCCGATCGGCTGGGCGCCCCGGACATTCTGTTCGTGCCCGACCAGAACTTGGCGTACCAGGTCGCCATCAAGACGCGCCGGATGTACCTTCCGCCGCCCGATCCGCACGCGTTTCATCCCAAGGAATACCTGGAACGCATCGAGCCGCTGTTGCGCGAAGGCGAGCGGCAGGGACTCGTGGGCAACGTCTTCGCTTGGGAAGGCGCTTGCCACGTTCACCACAACATGACCGCCGCCGACATCACGAAGATTCGGCACGAGGATCCCGAGGCCATGGTCATCGTGCACGGCGAGGTGAAACCCGAATTGCAAAGAGCCGCCGACGAGGTGATGTCGACCTCGCAGATGGCGAAGTACGTCGAGGCCCACCCCGAGAAGACCCGCTACGCGATTCTCACCGAGTGCGGCCTGGTAGTCCGCATGGAGCTCGAGTACCCGGAGAAGCAATTCTACAAGCCGTGCCGTCTATGCGAGCACATGAAGGCCATCGATCTCGAGAACGTGTACCTCACGCTTCGCGACGAACCCGCAGAATGCCGGGTGACGGTTCCCGAAACGGTACGCGCCGGCGCCGCCCGCGCGATGGAACGGATGATCGAGCTAGCGTCGTAGCCGGTCGTCCGGCCCCTTCGCCTCGGTCCGCCGCTCCGGCCCCTTCGCCTCGGTCCGCCGAGGAGAAGGTGGGGATGAGGAGTCCGGCGATACCCGAAGCGTGGCGGGTGGATGGGGCGCCACTTCTTCAACCGACGTTCGCCCCCTCACCCTAGCACTCTCCCCGGCTCCGCCCGGGCGAGGGGATCGGAGATCGAGCTGGCGCCTCGGTCCGCCGGTCCGGCCCCTTCGCCTCGGTCCGCC
>Ga0302323_100003683_pt1 | contig 12469 bp, 8 predicted proteins | sample Fen_T0_3_FD_201950 | JGI IMG/M metagenome (GOLD analysis project Ga0302323, IMG submission 201950) | Peat permafrost microbial communities from Stordalen Mire near Abisko, Sweden - Fen_T0_3 | ecosystem: Environmental > Terrestrial > Soil > Wetlands > Permafrost | place: Sweden: Abisko... | reverse complement strand
AGAGAATCCGTCGCCTTGCTGGAGCGCCGCCATTTCAAAGCCATTGACGCCGTCCAGAATACGATCGAGTTCGGCTTGCAAGCGATCGTCAGATTGCAGATCAAGACCGCTCCCCATTAAGAGGTTGAAGGCGGAATCGAAATTCTGCTTGGCAGCTTCCAGGTGGCCGGCGTGGTAGTTTTCCTGTCCGGCCTTGTATTCCTTTTCGACTCGGGCGATTAAGTCAGCCACGGGATCGACGGCCAGAGCCTGGGCAGCCTGCGCGTTCGGTTGAGCCTCAGCAGCCGGATCCTTCTTAGTAGTAGCGGCGGTTTTGGAGCTGTCGGGAGTCGCGCCTGCCACCAGCGCCGGGGCTTGTGCCGTAGGCGGTGGCCGGAATGCAGCTTGCTTCTGCGCGCTTTGACAGCCAAGAGTCGCCGCCAAGAAGCCGCAGAGCAAGAAAGCCCGATAGGGATTAAAACCAAACCTCATAGATTCTGAAACTTCCGCAAAACTTGGCGCAAATCGGGTTGGATGCAGCCTTCCGCCGACCCAGTCCCCTAGATGGTCAGATGGTACTATCGCAAAAATCGTTGGGTCAACGCTACGATAGACCCCGGACCCCGATTACTTTGGGAACCGGCTGAGGATGTTACCACGATCGAGGAAAATCCCGAACGCCCTTATTTCACTACACTTTGGCTCGATGGCTGGCTGGCGAGAGCCGTCTATTTCTTAAGCTCCGCAGTCCAGTTCGTGACCAGAACCATCGGCGTCGAGACGCTCTCCGGGAAGGTGCTGAAAATCAGCTTCTGGCCGTCCGGGCTCACATCGTAGGGCGTCCCGACTGGGGTGACGTAATTAATCTGAAACATGTTCTGCACCGGTTGCATTTCAAACTCTGTGCTTTTTGGATTTACCTCGGCCACGCGGAGCGTGAGGTCAGTTCCCGTGAACCAGAGTTCTTTCCCATTTTGGCTCCAGGCGGGGAACGTTCCGCCATTCTGCGAAACCTGCCAACGTCCTTGTCCGCTGGGGAAATGCGTGACGTAAACTTCCTCGCGCCCAGACTCGGTGGAACTGTAGGCCAGCCAGCGGCCGTCCGGTGAGAGCCGATATTGAACAATCCTCGCCTGGGGTGAAGGCGGTTGCACGACCGGGACTGCCTTCTTATCTCCGGTCAGCGGCTGTGCCCACACGGCCGCGCCGCTTGGGCCATTTTGCTCCATGTAAACCAGGTAATGCCCGTCCGGTGATAACTGCGGCATGATCAATGAACTCGGAATCTTGGCAGCGGGATCAGGCTCCTTCAAAATCTCTTCTTGTCCGCCACCGTTGGCCAGCCGGGCTCGGAGCGTAGTTCCTGTCACCACGGATGTCCCATTTTGACGCGTGTAAACCACCTTTTGGCCGTCCGCGGACCACGAAGGCTCGAGATGCGTAGCGCCGCCAAACGTCAGGCGGGTTCGCGATCCGCCCGAGAAATCCATCACCCAGATGTCTGCCTGCGGATCCCCCATGGACACAGCCAGCCGTTTACCGTCAGGGGAGATCCTGCCCGCACCTTTGTAGAATGCTCGTTCACCGGCCTTTCCCAGCGTCTTACCGGTGCGGTCCATCCAGTAGAGGTCAGTGCCCAGAGTCTTTGATCCCGGCTCATAGACCAAGAGCCCGTTTTGGCTAGCGGAAAATGTGCTGTGCCAGGTTCCCGTGTCATATTCCACCAGGCTCGCTACTGAGACCGGATCGCCGGAAAGCGTACCATTCACGGGGTCGAACTTCTGCGCCAGCAATTGCGACTGCAGATGGTAAAGAAGATATCCAGACGCATACTGCGCTCCCGCATCGGATTCGAGCACATGCTTGTACGATCCGTCGGCCAGCGAACCGAAATAGATGCCCTGTTCCGAACCTCCCGAATGATTGGTGGCAAAGAAAAGAAAATGCTTCCCGTCGGGCATGAACTGCGGCCAGCGGTGAGTCGTCTGGTTTGCTGCGAATTTGGTCAAGCGCTCCGGTGTTCCTCCAGCAGCGCTGATCCGCCAGAGCGTATCGCGGTAGTCCGGCTCAAAGATGATGACGTTATCCTGATTCCAAGACCCACCGCGCGGGTTGTTCGCATCCGCGAGGATCGTAACCGGCCCACCCGTTGCCGGCACTTTCTTCAGATGGCCATCGGCAAAAAAGCCAAGCGTTTTTCCGTCGGGCGACCAGAAAGGAAACGCAGCCCCCTCGGTGCCCTCGAGTTTCTTGGCCGTCAATTCGCCGAGCGCTTGCACCCAGACTGAATCTCGCTCTTTCTGGGTTCGCGCGCAGAAGGCAACTGCCGTGCCATCGCTGTTGATAATCGGCGGCCCAGAGAAATCACCCGTAAAGTCGAACGCCATCTGCGCCGGAGCAGGCAGGAACGACCGCACCGTCCGGACGGGTTCGCCGCCGCGGAGGCTTAGCCATAAAACGGCTCCGAACAACAACGCGGCAAGCGCGCCCCACAGCAATCGCTCACGACCGGGCTCTCGTTTTTCAATCTGCGGCACTGCAGTCACGCCGGAACCGCCGCTCGCAATCCACCGCAACTCGCGCCCAATATCCGCCGCATTCTGCCAGCGCGCTTCCGGATCCTTCGCCAGGCAATCGTGCACTACGTGATCGAGTGCCGCCGGAGCCATCGGCTGAACCTTGGTGACCTGCTCCGGTTCTTTCTCCAGAATGGCAGACGCGACCGAGATCTGGCTCTTACCTTCAAACGCCCGCCGGCCCGTGATCATCTCGTAGAGCACGCACCCGAAACTGAAGATGTCGCTGCGTGCGTCAGCGGCCTGTCCCTGCAAAGTCTCAGGAGCCATGTATTGGAAAGTGCCCACGATTGAGCCTTGCTGCGTCAGTTTTGTAGGACTTGAGCCGAGCGCTGTCAGGGTCATCGTGGGGGTCGAGGGCGTGAGATTTCCCTGGCTACTGATCGGCTGCGTTCCGAAAATCCCCACAGGTTTCGCCAGCCCGAAATCAAGCAGCTTCGCGCCCGATGCCGTGAGCATGATATTCCCGGGTTTCAGATCGCGATGCACAATGCCCGCCCGGTGCGCCTTTTCAAGTGCATCGCAGACCTGTACTGCGCAGTCCAGAGCTTGCTTCAGCGGCAAGGGGCCTTTTTGCAGGCGCGCGTCCAGAGTCTCGCCCTGCATGTACTCCATGACAAGGTAGGAAGTCCCACCTTCTTCTCCGACATCGTAAAGCGTGCAGATGTTGGAATGGTTGAGCGAAGAAATCGTGCGGGCCTCGCGCTCGAAGCGTTGCCGAGCCTCGGGATTCTCAGCCAGATGGGCTGGCAGAATCTTGACCGCAACCGTGCGATCAAGGCGAGTATCGCGGGCGCGATACACCTCGCCCATGCCACCGGCGCCGAGCGGCGACTGGATCTCGTAAGGGCCTAGTTTTGTGCCAGAGGCGAGAGACATCCGTGGGCGTGATTATAAGCTCCATCGACGCATGGCGCGCACAAGTGGACGCAATCTTAAACAAAACGTAAATCCTCCAGACTTTGTGTTTAGGGCGGAAATGAAAAGCCCTCTCCCCAGTCACTGGAGAGAGGGCCGTTGTAGTCGAAACGTATTTTAGTCGTCGTCGCCGTCGCCTGCGGGAGCTGGCTTGTTGAATTCGCTCGGTGGGCGAACCGTGCTCTCGCCAGGATACGGACGCGTAAACCCGGTCGACATGTACCAGTTCAAATGGTTGACGGTCTCGGGGTCTTCGGCGTCGGGCTTGTGCAGTTTACCGGCAAAGACCTCCGCCTTCTTCTGGAGCCAAGCCTTCCTCAGCCCCTTGATCGTATCGCTGTCCGATGGGTTGTCTACGCGAGCGCTAACACCCTGGTCCAGCGGTACCAGGTTCGGTACGTGCGTCCACGGCTGGAAGTTCTCCGCGGGCGGCTGGCCCTTGACGAAAGCTGTTCTCATCGGCGACGCCACCAGGTCGAACTGGTTCATCGGCGTCAGACCGAGGATTTGCTCGATCGTCCGCGTCATGTTGACCTGGGTGTAGTAGGTGTGGTCGGTGGGTCCGCTTTGCACGGCGTACGGGCTGACGATAAAGCCAGGGCTGCGGTGTCCGTCAACGTGGTCGACGCCATCCTGCGCGTCGTCTTCTTCCATGAAGATCGCCGAGGAGGACCACACAGGGCTGTGGCTGATGTAGTCGATGATGCGTCCAATGGCCAAGTCGTTATCGGCCTGTTGGGCATCCGGAGTCGGCGGGCCGCCGGTGTGGTCATCCATGATCCACAGTATGCTCAACGCCGGTACCGTGCCCCTCGCGACATCATTGTTGAAGTCCTGCGACCACAGATCGACGCGGAACTGGTCAGGGATCCCGAGATCGAACTGTGGGAAGTTCTTGACGAGGTGCAGATACACAGCCGGAACAGAGGACTCTGCCTGGACCGTGTTCTGATAGTAGAGGGTCTTCTCTTGTCCGGACTCGAAGGTCAATGCGTCATTGTAAAAATCGGTCCAGCTCGGCTCTTGGGTCGACCCGTTCGGCTGTAGGAACGTATCGTTCTCCACGTATTCACCGTAGAGCTTCACCGTCAAACCGGCTGCCGCCGCCTCGGAGAATATGAAGCCCTTGTTGTGATAGGCCAATGCATCGCCCGCGTTCCCACCTGGATAGCTGCGGTTCCAGTCAGGCGACTGGATGTCGTCGGCGTAGGGCGCCATACCTTCGGTGATCCACTGATGACCGTCTGCCGACTGCCGGCTCGGGTCGTAGAAGTTGTCCAAGAGCGGAAAGCGCTGGATCAACAAGTGTGCGTTCGGGGTGTCTTGGCCGCCAAAGACAGCCAGCGAGGGGTCGCCATTGCCGGCGGCCACATCGCCGAAAACCTGGTCATACGTGCGGTTTTCACGAATGATCAGGAACACGTGCTTGATCAGCGACGGATCGCCGATCTTTTTCGGAATTGCGACCGGCTTGGCCTTCGGGCTGCCACCACTGGCAGACTCGATATTCTGCTTCAGATCCCAGTGGTTGTTCTGGAAGACCTGCTGCGTCATCGCCGCCAAGGTCCCACTATCCGGCACGGAAACGATACTGACAGTGCCGTTGTCCTGGTGCGTGTTGTAGCCGCAGACACCGTAATCGCATTCGTAGGAAAGACGCGCGCCGATGCCCTTGTCATTGGCAACGATGAGCCTGTTATTGGTTTCGTCCAGCACGACCGAGCTGGGCGCATAAGCTACCGGGATCATGCCCAACACCGGATTCGTCGCGCCCTTGGTGATGTCCACCACCCCGATCGCGTTTGCATTGTAGAGCGCCACATAGGCAATGCCATTCTTGCCATCCACAGCAATCGAGTTCGGTGCGGCGCCATACGCCGCGCCTTGGCCAGGCACTCCGATCGGTAGCCCAACATTGATCGTCCGCCTCACCACGTTTTTCGCCGTGTCGATCACCGAGATGGTGTCGCTATAGGCATTGGCAACCAACAGGTTGTCACCGTAAAACGCCATCCCTGTCGGATGCAAACCAGTGGAAATGTTAGCCAGAACCGTCATGGTCGGCAGATCCACCACGGAGACAGTACCGGTGATCGCGGCGCCAACCACCGGATCGGAGACAATTTCCGTGCCGGCGGAGTAGATCTGGAAGTCCGCTTCGGTAGCGGCCCGGCCACCTTCGTTGCTGATGTAAGCGGTCGTGCCGTTGCTCGCGATCAGGATGCTGTGTGGCGCGTTGCCGACGCGGATCTCCTCCACCTGCTTCGGCGGATTCGCGGTTAAGTCAATCTTGGTGAGGGTATCGTTCTGGTTCAGCAAGGCATAGGCGCTTGACCCATCCTTGGAGACCGCAACGCCGCCGGGATACGAAGTGCCCGAGTTATAGAAAGTCCCGCAGGTCCGGCCGTAGTCGCCGATCGGACTGTTCGGGAAGCACGTAATGAAGGAGTTGTTCGGCGGAACGACCACTTGCGCGTCGTCTTCCAGTAAGCCCTGTGCATTGACGTTGGCGATAGTGACATTGCTGCTGTCCTGGCTGAACACCAGGTGCTTGCCATCCGCCGAATACGTGATGCCGCTATAACTGCCGCTCGAATCCTTTCCGAACGGGCTGTAGTTCTGCAGCACCGCGCCGGTATTGGTATCGAATACTTCGACGGCTTCCGGCGCGCCCAAGGTGAGGACAGCGGCTGTGTGACTCTTGGCACTGGGGTTCATCGCGATGGCTTTCGCGCGGACGTTGTTGCCGAGGTTAATTTGCGTGCCGGCGGGTGTGATGATCTGGCCATCACCGACCACCCACGAGCCGTTCTTCTGCGGGCCGGTGTGGTAGGTAGGGTAAAGCTTGGACTGACCGGCGGCGAGCCCCGGAAGGCACAGGCCCGTCGCCAACAAACCGGCGAGCGGACGCAAACGCTTCTTCCGAGAATTACTTCGAAAGTTTTTGCTGGATCTTCTTCGCGACATGTACCGTTTTCCTCCTTGGTGTCTTGCATCGCACAACCGGCACCGGCCGTGCGACATTGGGGTGGAAGGTCATTGGGTGGGATACTAGCGGCGATCATAGTCGGGAATCGTTACCGGCTTATTACGGGCCTATGAAGATAGAGTGAAAGTTCTGTGACAGGGCTGAGTTTCTTCTCACGGACCCTCTTTTCGAAGATCCGAAAGCGGCCAACCGAGCCCACACATGGAAGCGGCCGATTCGCCGTTGCCGATTCTTTCCCGTGTACTATTCTCCCTTGACTCTGAAGGGGGAACTCATGGCTACCCGTCGTGATTTTCTGCAGACCGCCGGTGCGATCGGAGCTGGACTGATTGCCAGCGAGTTGGTTGGGAGCAACTTGGCATCTGCAGCGGCTCCTCGAACTTCGTCGATTGTCATGATGGACGGAATGGAGTTGTCGAACGCCATTCACTCCAAGGCAATCTCGTGCCACGAAGTGATGACCGCGTATCTCGATCACATTGCTCAGTTCAACCCGAAAGTGAACGCGATCGTCTCCCTGCAGGACCGGGATGGACTGCTCAAACAGGCCGTGGAACGCGATGACCAACTGGCGCGCGGCGAATCGATGGGGTGGATGCATGGCTTCCCGCATGCCGTGAAGGATCTCGAGCCCACGAAAGGCATCCGTACGAGCAACGGTTCGCCATTGGCGGATGGAGTTCCAGACCACGATGCGATTCTTGTCGAGCGGCTGCGTAAGAACGGCGCGATTCTGATCGGGAAAACCAATGTTCCGGAGTTTGGGTTGGGTTCGCAGAGTTACAACCCGGTTTTCGGTGTGACGCGCAATGCCTATGTGCAGTCAAAAGCGGCCGGAGGCAGCAGCGGAGGTGCGGCCGCGGCCTTGGCGCTGCGTATGGTGCCGGTGGCAGACGGTAGCGACTACATGGGATCGTTGCGGAATCCAGCGGCCTTCAATAATGTGATTGGCTTTCGGCCCTCGTTCGGGCGGGTGCCGTCTGGCCCCGGTGGAGAAGTCTTTCTGGCGAGCCCATCGACCGCGGGGCCGATGGGGCGCAGCGTGCGCGATGTCGCTATGTTGCTCTCGGTGATCGCTGGACCGGACGACCGCGCCCCCCTCTCCATCGAGCAGGATCCCGCGATGTTCACGCATTCGCTGCAGTGCGATTTTCGCGGCACGCGCCTGGGCTGGCTGGGGGATCTCGGCGGACACCTGCCGTTCGAACCCGGCATTCTCGACTTATGCAAACAGTCGTTCAAGGCATTCGAATCACTCGGATGCACGGTTGAGGAAGCGCGGCCTGACTATTCCATGGAGCGGCTTTGGCAGACACACCTGACAATCCGCCATTGGCTGACCGCGGCCGGATTCGGCGCATTTTATGCCGATCCAGCGAAGCGCGCGAAGTTGAAACCCGAAGCGCAATGGGAAGTCGAAGGCGGCCTTGGACTAACCGGCACCGATATATCGAAAGCCTTTGCCGCGCGCACGGAGTGGTATCACGCAGCGCAGAAGTTGTTTTCGCATTTCGATTATCTGCTGATCCCAAGTGCCCAGGTGTTTCCGTTCGACGCAGAAACGCATTGGCCAAAGTCGGTCAACGGAGTCGCCATGGATACGTACCATCGCTGGATGGAGGTAGTCGTGCCGGCAACCTTGCTGGATGGTCCTGTCATCGGGATGCCAGTCGGCTTTAACGCCGAAGGCTTGCCGATGGGAATGCAGATTATCGCAAAGAATCACGCTGATTGGGCCGTCCTGCAGATTGCGTATGCCTACGAGCAGGTTACCCAATGGGTGCAGAACAAGCTGCCGCCACTGATTAACAATCCATTTGGTTCATCCACCCAGCGATAATCGTCAGCACTGAACAAACTGGGGCCGCGCCACTTCTCACGCATTTTGAGAAGTGGCCTGCCGCCGTCGTGGCGAGCTTGGGGATTTGGTTGGCAGGGAAAGCGTGGGGACGCGGGACGTTCACCGGCCTTCCGATGACAATTCGGAGGACATTCGCGCGTTCCCAGTAACTAGTTTGAATCGCATCCCAAAGAGAACCGCAGGGCAGCGCACACTTCGTTCATCCGTGCGGCACTGAGCTGAGCCACGCGTTTTCCTAATCGCTGTTGCGATACAGTCACCGCGTTGTGCAGGTTGGCTGCGCACGGGGACTTCATGCCGTCCTCTTCATTCAGCACGACTTCCGACGGCACTCCCCGAATGGTGGAAGTGACGGGCGCGACCGTGACCGTGGATAAATAGGCTAGGGCGCTGTTGCGGGTGAGCACGAGTGCAGGCCGCTGCTTGTCGGGCGCGGCAAACTGGTAGAGTCGCACTTCGCCTCTTGCTATTCTTCCGGCCACGTGGCCTCCGATTCCCAACCACGCGCTTCCGCGTCGGCTTGCGCCCGTCGCGAGTAACCCTGGCGGTCGCGTTCTTCACTGGCTCGCAGCTCCAATCCGCGAAGATGTTCCCTGAGGGCGTCCCGCACCAGAGCCGACCGGTTTCGCTTCGTGCGCTTCGCGGCTTGGTCGGCGGCCTGTAACAGTTTTTTATCCAGCACGATTTGGACGATTTCCATATGTGGAACTCATTCCACAGTATACTCCACATACAAAAATCGGCCCCGGATGGAAACGCTGGGCTTCTCTCGAAACTTCCCGAGGTCCGCCCACTCCCTTCCTCCCAACTTTTTCATCACATTTTTCAAGTACGCTTATCACCGACATGCACCACCATGCCCTGCGAAAATATCTTGACCATGCACCATTGAAAACTGCGCCAGTCTCTAGAGACCAACGCGTTTTCAAGCCTCGAGATTTTGAATGCTTTTTTGACAAAATGACCCCGGCCGCCACCCTCGCAAGTGCACGCCAAATCGCAAGAGCTGAGGCTAAGTCTTTAGTTTTGAATACTTTGCATCTAACTGTCGCGTTATCAATAACTTAATCAATTTTAGGGGGGGGGAGGGGGGGTACCCCCCTCAAATTTCTGAATTCAATCCTCAAAAAGCGGAAGAGAGGGGCCGCTCTCGGTTCCCGGGAAAGGGAGATCAATTTATCGACTTCTGGTTGGGACCGCGCCGGCACGCTTCGAAAGCTGCATCACATTTCGACGAGTGCCCTTAGCGGTCCGAGAAAGGGTTCATACCGTCGCCAGCGCGCGACTGACGTGCGATAGATCGGCTGTCGTGTTTGCCACTTGCTGGGAGTTCTCACCGTTCGCGGATTGGATTCGGGACGAAGGCACGCATCGTCCCACGTTAGACCACAAGCCGCGATGATTCGCCGGATCACGGGTTCCGGCTCGCTGGTCAGGTTCTCGTAATCGACCTCGAGAAAACGATCCGCCGGAAGCACGTTCCGCCAATGGTTGGTGATCCGCTGGTAGTCGCGAAAATATGAGACCAGTTCGGCGCCTCCAGTCGGAAACGCCAGGCTCGGATGGAAATGAGTTTGATGAATCGACAGAGCCGTATCGACCGCAGCGCGCCGGCAATGAATCATGACCGCGCGCGGAAATGCCAGGTGAATCAGCCCGGCCCACAGAAAGTTGAACGGCATCTTGTCCGTCACTCGCGCAGCTTTCGGGGCAATTGCGCGCAGTACGCGGAGGTAATCTCTCACCGCCGTTGCCAGAAACTCCGTGTCAACGAACGCTGTCGCATTCCCGTTCGCGCCGCTCCGATCCGCATCGGAGCGGTGCCACGCCGCGCCACGTTCGTTCCAGAAATTCAACTCCTCGCCCGCGCCAACCTCCGGATGCATGGAGACGATCTGCTCAACCAGCGTTGTACCCGACCGCGGCATGCCGAGGATCAGCACCGGCGTCGCATCCGAGCTGCCGACTTGCGGCGCGCGTGCCATCAACGCGGGTGTGCAGCGGGCAATCAGGCGGTCCACTTCGGTGGAGAACGCGGACGAGTCGAACGCCAACGAGTTCCGGCGCACGCCGTCTGCAGCGTCGAAATGCTGCATGGCCAATGCGTACTCACCAAGATCGTCCGCTGCCTTGCCGATCGCGAGGTGAAGCCGCAGGCGTTGCGCCGCCTCCAGCCCCGGCGTGGCCAGAGCGGTTTCCATTTGTTGCATCAGACCCTTGTCATTGCTCGTGACGCGGCGGCTGCGAACGAGATCGTAATAACTTCCTGCCAGCAGTGGAGCAATGGCAATCGCGCGCTCGAAGCATTCGCGGGCCTGGTTGAAACGGCCGCACTCCGAGAGCAAATTTCCCAGCAGATCATGCGCCATCGCATTCTGCGGATCGCGCGCCAACGTCTTTCGCAACACCAGTTCTGCTTCCTGATTGCGATCCTCGGTCAGCAGCGCCCGCGCCTTGCCCAGGCGACCGAAACTGGTGTTGCCTCCGGTCGCCGATGCGCGCCGGAAACAGGCGATTGCTTCGTCGCGATGACCGAGCGTGTAGACCAGTGCTCCCGCTCGGAACCACGCCTCGGTCAGGGATGGGAGCAGTTCCGTGGCGCGATCGTATGCGGCGATCGCCCCGCCAATATCGCCCATCCTTTCCAACGCGATTCCTAGGCGGAAATAGGCATCTGCGTAGCGCGGATTGCGGGCAACGGCCTGCTGCAAGGCTGCAACGGCGTCGGCGATTTGGCCAACTTCAAGGTATGCGAGACCCAGATCGTGCTGGATGATGGAATTGGACGGTTCCAGCAACGCGGCTTCGCGCAGCGGCGCAATCGCGTCGGCAGGTCGTCCGGCCCGGAGCGACTCGGTGGCCTTCGCAAGCAGAGTCGCAACCTGCTGCGGCGCTGGGTTTGGAGATTGGGACATGGCGCGAACTCTCAAATGGAACCAGCGTGGCAATCGTAATCGCCAGCGCGAATTGTCACCCTATCATGATCTTTCAGTGATGAGAAACCGCACGCCCATTCTGCCGACGCTCGAACGGGAATCGCGTGCGGTTCTCTCCGAGGAAGTAATCGAAGCAGATATGAGTCCTTATAATTAGAGACAACGGAGAAGGGGACGCCCCCGATCCGAAAAACTCGGCAGTCTTTGTAAAGCCATCGAAAGGTCCTATGAAAGCCATTCAAATCAAGCAAACCGGCGGCCCCGAGGCCATGGAGTTCGTGGACCTTCCGGTCCCGCAGCCCCGGGCGAATGAAGCGCTCGTTAAGATTCAAGCAGCAGGCGTCAACTTCATTGACGTTTACAACCGCGAGGGCCGTTACAAAGCGCCTCTGCCGTTTGTCCTCGGACAGGAAGCAGCAGGCGTGGTTGAGGCGATCGGCAGCGACGTTCGCGCAGTCGCGGTTGGCGATCGCGTAGCGTACTGCTCTGTTCTGGGCAGCTATGCTGAATACGCGGCCGTCCCTGCTGACCGGCTCGTGAAAATTCCTGCTGGAGTTAACGAACGTGAGGCCGCTGCCGCGGTCCTTCAGGGAATGACCGCGCACTACCTTGCGCACGATACCTATCCGCTGAAAAAAGGCGATACCGCCCTCGTTCACGCCGCTGCCGGAGGAGTCGGGCTGCTCCTGGTGCAGATGGCGCACAACATCGGCGCGCGCGTGATTGCCACGGTTTCTACTGAAGAGAAGGCGAAGCTGGCTCGCGCCGCGGGTGCAGACGAAATCATCCTCTATACCCAGAGCGATTTTGAAACAGACACCAAGCGCCTGACCAATGGCAAGGGCGTGGATGTCGTCTACGACTCAGTCGGCAAAACCACATTCGATAAAGGGCTGAATGTTCTGCGTCCGCGCGGGATGATGGCGCTTTATGGGGGATCAAGCGGAGCAGTCGCGCCTATGGATCCGTTGGTGCTCACGCAGAAAGGATCAATCTTCCTGACGCGTCCTTCGCTCGGTCACTACATCATTACGGCCGAAGAACTGCAACAGCGCATGGGAGCAGTGTTTGGAATGATGAGCAATGGCAAACTCAAACTGCGTATCGAGCACATATATCCATTGGCTGAAGCACAGCAGGCGCATCGCGATCTGGAAGGCCGCAAGACAACGGGAAAGCTGCTGCTGATCCCGTGAAAAAGCGTGTGGCG
>Ga0302323_100003682_pt1 | contig 12470 bp, 12 predicted proteins | sample Fen_T0_3_FD_201950 | JGI IMG/M metagenome (GOLD analysis project Ga0302323, IMG submission 201950) | Peat permafrost microbial communities from Stordalen Mire near Abisko, Sweden - Fen_T0_3 | ecosystem: Environmental > Terrestrial > Soil > Wetlands > Permafrost | place: Sweden: Abisko... | reverse complement strand
GCTTGAGCTTCCTGCCGTTCGTGGTCAAGGCCGTGGTCGAGGGGCTCATGGCCAACCCCGACCTAAACGCCCACTACACCGAAGGCGGGCTCCTCCGGAAGCGCCACATCAACATCGGCATCGCCATCGCGGTCGAGAACGGACTCATCGTGCCGGTCGTCCACGACGCCGACCAGCTGTCGATCAACGGCATCAACCGCGCCATTCAGGACCTGGCTACCCGAGCCCGAACGAACAAGCTGCGCCTCGAAGACCTGCAGGGCGGAACCTTCACGGTGGACAACACCGGCTGGTTCGGCTCGATCCTGACCGTGCCGATCATCAACACGCCCGAAATCTGCATCCTGACCACCGAGGCGGTCGTCAAACGGCCCGTGGTTCGGGAGACGCCCGAAGGCGACGTCATCGCCATCCGATCGATGATGAACCTGGTCGCCGGTTACGATCATCGGGCAACCGACGGGGCCCAGATCGGCCGCTTTGTCCGAGACGTGATCTGCAGGCTCGAGGCGATCGGCCCCGACACGCCGATCTACTAGACCGAAGAGACTCGAATTCATGAACAACGAACAGCCAATCCCGCGCCGCCTCCCGCCGACTATCGCCATGGGCGGTGGAACGTTCGAGCCGGCGGCCGATGGATCCGCGCCGCTTCGACGCCACCCCGACTGGATCAAGGCCCGCATACCTTCGGGCGAGACGTATCAGGAGGTCCGGCGCCTGCTCAACGGGCTCTCACTGCATACCGTTTGCGCGGAAGCTCAATGCCCGAACGTGGGCGAGTGCTGGGACCAGCGAACGGCCACGATCATGATCCTGGGCGACACCTGCACCCGCGCCTGCGGGTTCTGCGCCGTCAAGACCGGGAAGCCTACCGTCCACGACCTCGACGAGCCGCGCCGCGTGGCGGAGGCGATCCGCGGTCTCGGCCTCGATCACGTCGTCGTCACGAGTGTGGCCCGCGACGACCTGGCCGATGGGGGAGCGAGCGTCTTCGCCGAGACGATCACACGGCTGCGCGCCGCTTGCCCGACGATGGGCGTCGAAGTCCTGATCCCCGACTTCAACGGGGATGAGGCGCCGTTGCGGACGGTGATGGCGGCCGGGCCGGACATCCTCAATCACAACGTCGAGACGGTCGCGCGGCTGCAAAAGCCGGTTCGGAAGCGGGCTCGATACGATCGATCGCTCGGGGTTCTCGAGCGGGCGAAGGCGTACGCGCGCGAACTCAACCCGACGGCTGCCGTTCACACCAAGTCCTCGATCATGGTCGGGTTGGGCGAGACGCGACCGGAGCTCCATCAGACATTCGTGGACCTGCGCGCGGTCGATTGCGACATCCTCACCGTGGGCCAGTATCTGCGGCCTTCGCCCGAGCATCTCGCCGTCGAGCGCTATTACCACCCGGACGAGTTCGCCGAGATGCGCGAGGAAGCGCTGGCGCTGGGCTTCAAGCACGTCGAATCGGGGCCGCTGGTGCGGTCGAGCTATCACGCCCGCGACCAGGTCCCGGACGCCGAAGCGCGTCGCGCCGAACGAGCGGTGCGTGCCGCGACCGCCGGGGGAGTCGCAGTCGGACCAGCCACATCGGCGCCCGACCGCCGCTCGCCCGCCATCGACGCCGATGGCCGCGTGATTTACCGGGCGGACTGAGCGCGGAGCTGGAGTCACACCGGTCGCGATAAGCCTGAGTGAAGCCGCAGCCAAGCCGAGCGGCCGACACTGGCGAGGTGGAAGACATCAGAGTCGGTTCCGCCGTTCGGGCGGTTCGCCTGCGTCGTGGTTGGCGCCAGAGCGATGTCGCCGCCCTAGCGGGCGTCAGCCAGACGACGGTCTCACTCGTGGAGCGCGGCCATCTCGAGTCTCTGACCCTGGCCACGGTCCGAGCCGTCGCGCGAGCGCTCGAGATCTGGCTGCAGTTGGAGCCAAGGTGGCGCGGCGCCGACCTTCCGCGGCTGCTTGACGAGCGCCACGCCGCGCTCGTCGGGCTGGTCGTCGCCGACTTGCGCCGGCGCGGCTGGGAGGTTCGCGTGGAGTACTCCTTCAACTTGCGCGGGGAGCGTGGCTCTGTCGACGTTCTGGCATGGCTGCCCTCCCTTCAAGTACTCCTGATCGTCGAGGTCAAGACCCAGATAGTCGACGTTCAAGAATTGCTATCCACGTTCGATCGGAAGCGCCGCGTCGTACCTGCGGCTGTGTCCGCTGAACTTGGATGGCGGCCCCAAACCGTAGGCCAAGTCCTCGTCCTGCCCGAGGAAACCAGAGTTCGGGAAGCAGTCGCCCGTCACGACGCGATCTTCGCTGCCGCCCTTCCCTCTCGAAACGTCGATGTCCGGCGATGGTTTCGCGAGCCCACGGCAGCGCTCGCCGGGATCTGGTTCTTGCGGAATAGCAATGGGGGAAATGGTGCGCGAGGTTGCGGAGGTGCCACCCGAGTCCGGAAGCGAGTTACCTCGCGACCCGGGGTCGGTTCACGCTCGACAAGCTACCGCCGGCCGCTGTCCTGAGCCCCGACGAAGCCACGACCGCCGACCCTTACGCGTAGCAGTACTGGGATTGCTACCGCGCAAGAATCCTGGTGTCGCGGATCAGGCAGAGGGCTCCGCCACTCCCCGCGCTTCTGCCACGCGCCACTCTGCCCGGAGCCGCGCCACCCGGCGCCACGAGCCTCGCCCCGCGTCGGGCGCCACTCCCCGCGCCCGCCCCGCGCCACTGGGCCGCCCGCGGCCCCGCGCCACTCCCCGCGCCCGCCCCGCGCCACTGGGCCGCCCGCGGCCCCGCGCCACCGCGCCGCGGCCCGCGCCACTCCCCGGACACAGCAAGGCGCCCGGCCCCCAGGACCGAGCGCCTCGTGTGGTTAGAGGATCTTGGAGAGGAACGCCTTGGTGCGCTCCTGGGTCGGGGAGCTGAAGACCTGTTCCGGGGCGCCTTCTTCGACGACGACGCCGTCGTCCATCATGACGACGCGGTTGGCCACTTCGCGGGCGAAGCCCATCTCGTGGCTGACCACGATCATCGTCATGCCTTCGCGGGCCAGTTCCTTCATGACCTCCAACACCTCGCCGATCATCTCGGGATCGAGCGCGGAGGTCGGTTCGTCGAAGAGCATCAGGGCGGGCCTCATCGCCAGCGCTCTCGCGATAGCGATGCGCTGCTGCTGCCCGCCGGAGAGTTGGTTCGGGTAAACCATCTCCTTGGCCGCCAGGCCGACACGCTCGAGCAGCGCCCGACCCATCCCGATGGCCTGGTCGTGCGCCATGCCCCTCACATGGATCGGCGCCTCGATGATGTTCTCGAGGGCCGTCATGTGCGGGAACAAGTTGAAGCGCTGGAAGACCATGCCGATCTCCTGGCGCTGCAACGCGATGTTCTTCTCTTTGTCCTCGACCAGGGTCATCCTGTCGGCGGTCTCGCGATAGCCGATGAGGTGGCCGTTCACGAAGATCCGACCACTCTGGATCTTCTCCAGGTGGTTCACGCACCGGATGAACGTCGTCTTGCCCGAACCCGAGGGCCCGATGATGACGACCGTCTCCTGGCGCCTGACCTGGAGGCAGACGTCCTTGAGAACGTGCAGCCGGCCGAAATACTTGTTGACGTCGCGCGCGTCGACGACCACGTCCACGTCGGGACGGGGGACGCCGCCGATGGCGCCCAGCAGGTCGTGTCTAACGTTCGTCATTGTTCGATCGGCGCCCTTAGCGCCATGAACCTCTCTGCGAAGCCTTTGTTACGTGGACCGGCGCCGCCGCCCGATGACAGCTCCGTACCACGGGAGAATCGCCGCTCGATTCGGGCCTGGACGAAGCCCCAGATCGTCGTCATGAGCAGGTACCAGAGCGCGCAGCCGAGGAACTCCTCGAACGGCTGGAAGTTCTGGCCCTGCGCGATGTTGTAGTGGTTGTAGGTCTCGATCACGCCCAGCACAAAGAGCAAGCTCGTGGTCTTGAGCATGTTGTTGAACTCGTTGCCCAGCGGCGGAATGATCACGCGCGCCGCCTGCGGCAGAACGATCCTGCTCATCGTCTGTCCATATGTCATACCGAGGGACTTGGCTGCCTCTGTTTGGCCCGGATCGACCGCCAGGATTCCGGCGCGGATGATCTCGGCCATGTACGCCCCCTCGTTGATGCCGAGGATGACGATGCCGGCCTGGATCTCACCGGTGATCTTGAATCCGAACAGGGTGATGGCATCCCAGCCCCACAGATGCGCCGCGCCTACACCGTAAAAGCCGAAGGCGAGCTGCACGAGAACCGGCGTGCCACGGAAGATCCATATGTAGAGGTTGGCGATCGTGCGGAATGGTAGGAATTTGGCCATCTTGCCGAGGGCGGCGAAGATGCCGAGCACCACCCCGATCGCCTGGCTCAATACGGAAACGACGACCGTAACGTAGACGGCGCCGAGTAGACCCTGGGAAAAGGGAGACAGATCCTGGAAGAAGACATTCCAGTCGAAATTGAAGCCGGCTCGGCCTGTCTTCCCGGCGCAGCCGGCGACGATGAGAAGGACGAAAAGGCATCCGGCCAGCCTGGCCGACCGGATGCCGTAACTTCGTAGCGCGCTCATGTCTGTGGCGCGGTCTCCTGGTCTAGGGGTTGGTCGAGGTGACTGCGCCCGACTGGACGTTGTACTTGGTGAGGATCTTGAGGTAGGTGCCGTCGTCGATCATCGACTGGAGGGCGGCCTTCACGGAAGTCTCGATCGCGGTGGCGCCGGACGTGCCCTTGGCGACGCTGATGCCTTCCTTGATGAGGCTGAGAGTCAGGTTCGGTACGAGCTCGAACTGATCGGGGTGCTGGGTGACGTAGTAACCGGCAACGGGCGAGTCGGTGAAGTAGGTGGAAACCTTGTTGGTTTGTAGGGCGAGCAGAGCGTCGCTGTCCTTCTGGTAGGGCTTGACGTCGATGGCCTGCTTGCCGGCGGCGGTGCAGGCCTTGCTCAGACCGGTCGTCTTGTAGTCGCCGGCGCCGTTGAGATGGTCGGCTTCGGTGGTGCCGTTCTCGACTCCGACAGACTTGCCGCACAGGTCGTCGGTCGTCTTGACCCCGTCGGGATTGCCCTTTGCGACCACGAACGACTGGCCGGCCTGGAAGAACGGGATCATGTCGACCTGCTTGAGCCGATCGGCATTGATGTTCTGGGCGGAGATGATGATGTCGCACTTGCCTCCGAGGAGGGCTGCGATGATCGTGTCGAAGACGGTGTTCTGAACGGCCATCTTCAGGCCAAGCCGGTTGGCGATCTCATTGCCGATGTCGATGTCGGACCCGGTCGGGTTGCCGTCCTTGTCGAAATATTCCTGGGGCGGGTAGGGGATGTCCGAGCAGATGGTCAGGTGCCCGGTCACGACCAGCTGGTCGGCCGGAATGGTCGCCACAACCACCTGGGTCGGAGCCGCAGTCACTACGGGAGCCGGGGTCGCGACCGGAGCGGCAGTAACCACCGGAGCCTGGGTCGGTGCGGCGGTCGGCGAGGGCGTGGCCGAACTGCTGCAAGCCCCTACAACTAACGCCGCCGCGGCCACGAGAGCCACGTAGCGGAATCTGGATGCCATATCGAGTATTTCCTCCTGTCCTCCTGGGATCCCGGGACGTTGCTCGTCCACCCCGTCGACGTGCTCGCGGGATCGGTGAACGCAGCGTAGCGACAGGCGCAACAGCGCGCAAGACGTGCACGACATCCACGGTTGCGGCCGGGTTGCGGAACACGAGCGGGAGCCCAAAAGGGTCGATTGCGGGCGGAGTCCGATGGAGAGCGGCCGGAGGAGTCGGGTGGCGTCCGGCGAGCGTTCGGAGCCCCGAGCTACGGGTTTGTCGAGGTGATGGCCGCGGCCTCGAGGCCGTACTTCTTGAGGATCCGGAGGTATGTGCCGTCGTCCATCATCGATTGAAGTGCGTTCCGGACGGCCGCGTACATCTCGTTCCTGCCTTTGACGAGGCTGATGCCTTCGACGGCCTGGTCGAGAAGGAGACCGGAGGCTACTTCGAATTGGAGAGGCTGCCGACTCACGTTGTAACTGGCGCCGGGCAGGTCTGTGAAGTAGGCGGCGATCTTGTTCGTCGAGAGGGCCGTGAGCGCGTCGCTCCCCCTGGTGAAGATCTTGATGGAGATCGCAGCCAATCGGGCCGCCAGGCATCGCGGGATAAGCCCGCGGGCGTGAAGGTAGGCGCCCTGGCCGTTGATGTGGTCGAGCTCCTGACTGCCCTTCATGACCCCGATCGGCTTGTTGCACAGGTCATAGACCGACTTGATCGCGGCCGGGTTGCCCTTGGCCACCATGAACGCCTGCCCGCTCTGGGAGTAGGGAATCATGTCGACGGCCTTGAGGGCGGTAGTGGTGAGCAGCTGGGCCGAGATGACGATGTCGCATTTGTTGTTGGCCAGCGAGGATGCGAACGTCTTCGCCAGAGTGTTCTGGACCGCGAGTTGGAGGCCCAGCCTGTTGGCGATCTCCCTGGCGATATCGATGTCCGAGCCGGTCGGTTCGCCCTCCGCCCCGAAGTACTCTTCCGGTGGGTTCGGCATGTCGGAGCAGACGGTCAGGTGCCCGGGAACTACGAGCTGATCGGCCTTGAGCGATCCGACGACGATCTGGGTCGGGGCGGGGGTTGGCGTGGGGGTCGGCTTGGGAGTCACGACCGGCACCGGTGTCGGTGTCGGGGCAGTGGTAGGCGAGGGGGTCGGCGTCGCGCTGCCGCACGCCCCGACGGCGATCGCGGCTGCGGCCAGCCAGCCGGCAGCCTTGAACTTGGGTGAGGTCATAGCCGTTCCCCCTGTCCTCTCTGGTCCCCTGGATCGTGACGTTCTACTTCGCTGAAGGCCACGGCAGCGTAGCCTCGCGAACGATCCCGTGCAAGGCGCGCACGACGCCGCGGCGCGATGGGGGCTTGGACGAGCCGGATTCCGAGCCTCGGCCACCAACCACCGCCCCGGCACGATACGGATTCGGGCGGCGGGCGGCCGAAGGAATATGCTCTGTGCGATGACCCGCCAGCTGCCGCGCCGGACACCGCTCGCCGACTTGCACTGCCATCTCGGCGGGGCCGTGACGCCTGCGGTCATGTGGGGGATCGCCCATTCCCAGGGGATCAGACTCCCGACCAAGGATTACTGGGAATTCCGCGACATCATCACCGCCTCGTCGCGGCGCGGCCACTCCTTCGACGGCTACCTGCAGCTATTCCACTGGACCGAGCTGATCCAGTCGTCGCCGCTCGCGGTCGAGCGCTCCGTGTACGAGGTCATCGGCGGGGCCTACCGCAAGAACAACGTCACGACGACCGAGCTCCGTTTCAACCCCATGAAGCGGAACCGGGGCGGCGAACAGGATCTCGACCACATCATCGCGGCGGCATTGAGGGGCATGGATCGGGCTGTGCTCGAATACCCCATCAAGCCCGGTCTCATCTTCTGCCTCGACCGGGATTTCCCGTTCGGGCTCAACGAGATCATCGCCGAGAAGGCAATCGCCTGGCGCGACCGCGGCATCGTCGGCATCGACATCGCCGGCCCGGAGTCGCCCAGCTTCCACGCTTCGGACTACCGCAATCTTTTCCAGCGTGCACGCCACTACGGCCTCGGGACCACAGTCCATACGGGCGAAGCCGGCCCGGTCGAGGAGATAGGGCAGGTCCTCGAGGAGCTCGAGCCGGATCGCATCGGGCACGGAGTGAAGGCCGCCTACGACGCGAGGACGATGGCGATGCTGCGCGAGCGCGGCGTCGTGCTGGAAATATGCCCGACCTCGAACCTGCAGACGGAGGTCGTCTCCGGCTGGGAGGAATTCCGCTGGATCTTCGACCAGTTCCGGACCAACGGCGTCCGCTACGCGATCAGCACCGATGGACCCGAGATGCTGCGAACCTACGTCCGCGACGAGCTCGCGACGCTGGGGCGGTTGGGGATCCTCAGCTACGAGGAGCAGCTCCAGGCTGCCGAGACATCGCTCGCGGCGTCATTCGTCCGCACCGGCAGCGCCATCGCCGCGGCGGTAACCGAGCCGGCCACGCGCCAGCAAGTTGAGCGCGAAGAGGCCTGAGGCAGTCCGGGGGCTTGCGGCGCCGGGTGCGAGTCCGCGGCGCGGCCCCAGTCGATTAGCTTTCGACCGGCTCGATGCGGTACGTGCAGCTGCGCCCGCCCGCGGCGATGTGGCACTCGCGGGTGACGTTGGCGTCCAGAACCTCGCCGAAGAGCTGCAACTCGGCTGCGCAAGCGATCTGGTACGTCCCCGACACGCCGTAGATCGCGCAGTTGTGCTCGTTGAGTCGGATCGTTCCGTCGGCGTCGCGAGTGGCCCTGCCCAGATACCCGGTCTCGTCCTGGTAACTCGCCACCTCTTTGACCCGCTCCCAGAGCGTGGCATTGGCCGGCAGCCGTTGTTCGATCCGATGCTCGATCCGAGCTCGAAGCATCTGGCGGCGCGCCTCGAAGACATCCTCGATCAGCTTGTCGCCCCCGACCGTTCGGATCGCCGTCAGCACCGATTGCGTCAGCGCGCCGTAATTCGCGGGGAAGAGCTCCTGCGCGGCGGGCGTCAGGTCGTAGACGTGGCGCGGCCGGCCGACTCCGTGGCGACTCAGGCTGCGTGTCACCAGACCGGCCGTCTCCAGAGTCCGAAGCTGCTGCAGGACGCCGGTCCGGCTCGCCCCCACGCGTTCTGCCACCTGATCCGGCGAGGCCGGCCCGCCGGTCCGCAAGGCATACAGGACGTCACGGCGCAGCGTCGATGAGGCTCCGGGGCCAGGCGACGGTGTGACCAGCGGCGTCATCGTGCGGACACGGCGCTGGATCATGTCCGCGTCGGTGCCGTGCTCGAACGGGGCGCCGGCAAACGCGGCGGAGACTGTGGCGTAGGTAGGTCCGGTGGGCGCCCCCTTGGGCGCCGGTTGAGGCGTTCTGGCGGCGGGTTCGCGCGGCGCGGCACCTGTATCTTCGGCCGGCAACTCGGCGTGCACGGCCCGGTCGTGATCCATGCCGGAAAAGTAGCAGTGAACGCCAAAACCTGCACCGGCGTTCGTGGGACGCGAGCTCAGGTGGCCCGGAGTGGCCCAAACGGCTCCATTACCTTACGATCCGAGGTGATCGGGCCGGCAATGGCCGGTTCGTCAAGCCGTCTGCTCGCCGGTCGCGGCGGCGGCCCGGGCCATTTCGGCGCCTCTGAGGAGCATCGTTGCCTGAAATTGCACCATTTCGCGCGCTTCGGTTCGACCCGGCGGTCGCAGGCGATTTGAACACAGTCATATGCCCGCCCTACGACGTCATCGGGCCGGAGCTGCACGAGAAGTTGTTGCGCCGCAGCTCGCATAACGTGGTCCGGATCGAGTTGCCCGAAACGCTGCCCGGCGACAAGCCGGACGACCGCTACCGAAGAGCCGGCAAGCTCCTGACCGGGTGGCGCACCGACGGAACCTTGCGCAAGGACCTGCGCCCCGGCATCTACATCTACGAGCAGACGTACCGCGTCCCGGGGAGCAGAAGGTCGAGGACCCAGATCGGCTTCCTCGGACGCCTCCGGCTCGAGACATTCGGACCGGGAGCCGGAGTCCTGCCGCACGAGCGAACCCTCTCGGCTCCGAAGGAAGACCGTCTCAAGCTCATGATCGCGACCGGCGTGAATACGAGCCCTCTTGTCGGGGTGTACGCCGATCGACGCGGGGTTTCCCTCAAGGCGATGAAGGTAATCGCGGCAACGCCGCCCGACATCGATGTCACCGACGACGACGGCGTGCGCCACCGCCTCTGGGTCGCGACCGAGAACGGGCCGTTCGCCGATCAGATCCGCGGCATTCTGGCCGCGGCCGGGCGCGAGCCGATCACGATCGCGGACGGCCACCACCGGTATGAGACCGCCATTCGATACCGGGACGAACGGCGCGCCAACAAGACCGGCGAGACCAACCCCGCCTCCGACTACGTCCTGATGCTTTTCCTCGAGGCGACCCGCCAGAAGCTGACGGTGTTGCCGACGCACCGCATCGTCCGCGGCCTCGGCGAAGCCGGCGTCGCGACATTCCTGTCGCGCGCACACGAGCTCTTCGACGTGGAACCGGTGGACGGGCGCGCGCAGCTGCAGAAGGCCTTCGGGTCGGTCGACAAGTCTCCCGGCGGTGAAGGCCGGTTCGGGCTCTGGACGCGTGAGGGCGGGGCGATCCTGCGCGCTCGACGCGACGCCTTCGCGAGGTTCCTGCCGACAGGCGGAGAGGCCCTGCGCCGCCTCGACGTGACGCTCCTCCAGACGGCTCTCGATCGGCTGTCCAAGATCGATCGGGAGGCGATCGCCGCGGGCCGGCTCGGCTATACGAAGTCCGTGCTCGAAGCACTCGACTGGGTGGACCAATCCCACGACGACGCGGACATGGCGTTCCTGCTCGATCCGACTCCGGTCGCCGAGATCGCGGCTGTGGCCGGCGACGGCCAGGTCATGCCCCAGAAGTCGACCTACTTCTACCCGAAGGCTCTCACCGGGCTGATCCTCAACCCTCATGAATGGTGAATCGGGACGGGTGGGCGTCCCGAGGCGGTAGCTAGGAACTCGAGGCAAATGAGCGACAACACTCCCGAGGGCCTGCGCGTTGCGCGGCCGCATTCGGTCGGATCGAACGGCCGGCCGATCCGCAAAGACGAGATCGAAGTAAACGATCGCGGGCTCTACGTCGAGTCGTGGATGCCGGAACGGCGCTCGCGGCGGCGGCCCCTGCTCTTCGTCCACGGCGAGCTAACCGGATCCTGGGTTTGGGAGCGGTATCTCTCTTACTTCGCCAGCCGCGGTTGGGAGGGACACGCCCTCAACCTGCGGAATCATTACTGGTCCCAGACCGCCGACATGACGACCACGGACTTCGAGACTTACGTCGAAGATGTCGTATCGGTCATGGAGAAGCTCGGGCCCAATACAGTCACGGTTGGGCACGGCATGGGCGGCCTGCTGCTCCTCAAGGCCGCGGAGCGATATCCCGTCGGGGCGATAATCCTGCTCGACAGCGAGCTCCCGCGGGACTTGCGACCGCCCGTCCGCCCGCACGAGCTGCGCGAGATCCCCGACATATACGGCCGGGATCACATCGGTTGGGAGACGCTGCCCGAGAAGCTGCAGCGGGAGAATCGCGACCTGACCATCGACGACGTGATCCGGCTGCAGCACCTTTTTGGGCAGAAGCCGCACGAGTCGGGTCTGGCCAAGCGGGAGATCCTCGAAGGGATCGCGATCGATCGCGCCCGACTGGCCGGCGTGCCCATTCTGGTCGTGGGCGCGGGGCTGGACGGAACCTCGTCCGCCACGGGCGCGAGCCGGCTGGCCGATTGGCTGGGCGGGACCTACGAGCCGTTCGGGGCTCATTCGCATTACGGGCTGATCATCGGCGAGCAAAGCTTCCAGCAGGTCGCGGACGGCGTGCGAGCGTTCCTGGAGACGCACCGGCTGTAGGGTCCGCGGACTTCGGAGGGGACCGGCGAGGGCTCGCCGCAAGAGATCGGTGCGGTCGCACAAAGCGTCATGGCGCGTGCTCGCGGGTCCTGTTATCATCCCGCCCGGCCCGCCTTATCGGCGGCCGACACGATGCCGCATTCGTCTAGAGGCCCAGGACACAGCCCTCTCAAGGCTGAGATCATCGGTTCGAATCCGATATGCGGTACCAAATCGCCACTGCCTTACGCCCCCGGATCGCGCCCCCGGGGGCGTTCTCTTTTGCGGCTTGTGCCGTGTCGAGTGGCCCCGGTTGGGGCCCTCCGTGCCTGCTAGCATTGCCGCTCCAGGGCCTGGTTGAAGCAAGGCGTGGGTGTTCCGCCGGCTCCGCCTGGACTGACCGTCAGGGAGAAGTACATGGCTCAGCAACCGCCTTACCAGCAGCCGGGCGGCCCGGCCGCTTGGGCGCCGCCGCCCGTCTATCCACCGGCCGGCTATGGCGCCGCGCCGCGGTATGCCGGGTTCTGGATCAGGTTCGTCGCCTTGTTCATCGACGCGATCATCATGGGCATCCTGGCAGCGACGATCATCGGCATCGTCGTCGCCATCCCGTATATGCCCGTGATGTGGTGGAAGAAGGGGCAGACCCTCGGCCAGATGGCCCTGAACCTGAAAGTCGTCCGCGCCGTCGACGGCGGCCCGATTTCGGGAAGCGCAGCATTCATCCGGATCATCGGCTTCATCGTGGCCGAAATCCCGCTCTATATCGGCCTGATCTGGGCCGCGTTCGAGCCTCGGAAGCGCGGTTGGCACGACATGATGGCCGACACCGTGGTGATCCACACGAACTAGACGGCCTCAGGAACATGATGAAAGGCGGAGGCCTCCGGGCTTCCGCCTTTCTCTTTCCGCCGCTGCGGTCTCGACGCAATTCGGGGCACCCTCGCCTGTAACATGGCCGTGGCGACTCCGGGTCCCGGAGCAGGGGAGTTCTCGGGACGGTTTCGCGGCTCGGACTAACAAGGAGACGCAATGGCCGACGATCTGCAGGGTCCGCCTTCTG
>Ga0302323_100003681_pt1 | contig 12474 bp, 10 predicted proteins | sample Fen_T0_3_FD_201950 | JGI IMG/M metagenome (GOLD analysis project Ga0302323, IMG submission 201950) | Peat permafrost microbial communities from Stordalen Mire near Abisko, Sweden - Fen_T0_3 | ecosystem: Environmental > Terrestrial > Soil > Wetlands > Permafrost | place: Sweden: Abisko... | reverse complement strand
CCTCGGCCAGGATGACCGTACAGCCTGCCTGCAGCAGGAAAATCTCGGCGCTGCGGCGAATGGTGTTCGAATCGTCGATCACCATCACCTTTACGCCCTGCAACGCATTCTGCTCCGCCAATTATTTCACCTTGCTCCATGCGGCAACGGTTGCGGCCGCGCCAGAAGGCGCCCGCACTTGTCGTGTTCAAGTTTGCCACGGTCCAAGCGAACTGACTAGAGCATAAACCTTGCCGGAATCGGCCCGCGGCGCCGAATTCACTCAAAATGCAACACGCCGGCAAATTTCCACGACATTGTCCTGACGCGCCGCGGCAGGGTTTGCCGCCGCGGGGCCGGTTGCGCCGACAAATTCATGCGCCCAGGAACATCCGGTAGGCCGGATTGTCCGTCTCATCCACGCAGGTATACCCCAACCGGTCGAGAAAGCGCCGGAAATCGGCCTTGTCGGCAGGAGGGACCTGCATGCCGACCAGCACCCGCCCGTAGTCCGCGCCGTGGTTGCGGTAGTGGAAGAGGCTGATGTTCCAGCCGGCGCTCATGCTGTTCAGGAAGCGCATCAGCGCGCCGGGGCGCTCGGGAAACTCGAAGCGGTACAGGATCTCGTTCGTCGCGGCAGGCGCATGGCCGCCGACCAGGTGCCGCACGTGCAGCTTGGCCATTTCGTTGTCGGTGAGGTCGAAGGCCTCGATCCTGGCCCGGCGGAACGCGGCGAGCAGCTTGCGCGCCTCGTGCCGGCCGGTCACTTCCACGCCGACGAAGATGTGCGCCGTCGCGGCGTTCGCGAAGCGGTAATTGAATTCGGTCACGCTGCGATTGCCCAGCAGCGCGCAGAATTCGCGGAAGCTGCCCGGCCGCTCGGGGATGCTCACGGCGAATATTGCCTCCCGCGCCTCGCCCAGTTCGGCGCGTTCGGCGACGAAGCGCAGCCGGTCGAAGTTCATGTTCGCGCCGCCCGCGATGGCCACCAGCGTACGGTCGCGGCCGCGGTTCCGTTCGCACCAAGCCTTCATGCCGGCAACCGCCAGAGCGCCCGCCGGTTCCAGGATCGAGCGCGTGTCCTCGAAGACGTCCTTGATCGCCGCGCAGATCGCATCGGTGTCGACGCAAACCATTTCGTCGACGTACTGGCGCGCAAGCCGGAATGTCTCCTTCCCCACCTGCTTGACCGCGACGCCGTCGGCGAAGAGCCCGACGTGCGGGAGCGTGACGCGCCGCCCCGCGGCGAGCGAGCGCGTCATCGCGTCGGAATCGACCGGCTCGACGCCGATGATCCTGATCTCGGGCCGCACGCGCTTGACGTAGGCTGCGATGCCCGAGATGAACCCGCCGCCGCCGACGGCGACGAAGATCGCGTCGATCGGCCCCTGGCATTGCTGCAGGATTTCCATGCCCACCGTACCCTGGCCCGCGATCACGTCGGGGTCGTCGTACGGATGCACGAACGTGGCGCCCGAGGACTTCTGCAGCGTGAGCGCCCTGGCATAGGCGTCGGAATAGGAATCCCCGTGCAGCACGACCTTGGCGCCGCGCGCCTCCACTGCCGCGATCTTGATGTGCGGCGTCGTCACCGGCATGACGATCGTCGCCCGGCAGGAGAGCTTCTGCGCGGCGAGCGCAACCCCTTGCGCATGGTTGCCCGCCGATGCGGCGATCACGCCTTTCGCGCGTTGCGCGGGCGTCAGGTGGGCCATCTTGTTGTAGGCGCCGCGCAGCTTGAACGAGAACACCGGCTGCTGGTCCTCGCGCTTCAGCAGCACGCGGTTGTGCAGGCGCAGCGACAGCGTGGGTGCCGCGTCCAGCGCGGTTTCTATGGCGACGTCGTAGACCTTGGCGGTCAGGATCTTCTGCAGGTAGTCGATGGGCATGGCGAGATGTACGGGCAAAAGTTGTGCGTTAGCCGGTCGAGACTAGCAGGAAAGGCACTCGCCCGGAAACTGCCTCGCCTTCCCTTGCGCCCGGTCAGGGTATGCCGCCGTGGGATTCTGCTAGGCTTCCGCCGGAGCGCCTCCCCTCGTCCAACGCATGCCGAAAACCAGCGACGTAACGCGCAAGACCCCAGCCGCGCCCGCGACGCTCGCGGTGGTGGACTTGGGATCCAACAGTTTCCGCCTCGAGGTCGGCCGCGTGGAAGGCGACCAGATCTTCCGCCTCGACACGTGGCGCGAAACGATCCGCCTGGGCGCGGGGATGGACGAAAACGGGCGCCTGACCTCGATCGCGCGGCGCGCCGCGCTGGCCTGCCTCACGCGCTTTCGCGAACGGCTTTCCGGACTGCATCCGTCGGCGGTGCGCGCGGTCGCCACCAACACGTTTCGGGTCGCGAAGAATGCCGCGACGTTCCTGCCCCAGGCGGAAGCCGCCCTCGGATTCCCGATCGACGTCATCGCCGGCCACGAGGAGGCACGCCTCATCTACCTGGGCGTCGCCCACGTGCTGCCTCCGTCGGCGGCACCGCGCCTCGTGATTGACATCGGCGGCGGCTCGACGGAGTTCATCATCGGCCGCGGCCCGACGCCGGAGCGCCTCGAGTCGCTGAAGCTGGGTTGCGTCAACATGTCGCAGCGCTTCTTCCCGGGCGGCACGCTGCGTGCGGAAGCGTTCGTGGCCGCCGAGACGCACGCGCGCGCGGAGATCGAGGCGATCGCGCGGGAGTTCGGACGCGAACACTGGAGCGAGGCCTACGCGTCGTCGGGGACGGCGCTGGCGCTCGCGGCGATCCTCGAGGAGAACGGCCTGTCGGCAGGCGGCATCACGCCGGACGGCCTGGCAAGGCTGCGAAAGCGCATGGTCGGCGCGGGCCACATGGCGCGCCTCACGCTCGACGGCATCAAGCCCGAGCGCGGGCCAGTGCTGCCCGGCGGCTTCGCCATCATGTCGGCGGCGATGGCGGAGTTGTCGGTGCCGCGCATCAACCCGGTCGGCGGCGCGCTGCGCCTGGGCGTCCTGTACGACCTGCTGGGCCGCACCGGACAACGCGACAGCCGGCAGGTCACCGTCGAGCGCTTTCTCGAGCGCTACCACGTCGACCGCGCGCATGCGCTGCGGGTCGCCGCCATGGCGCGCGCGCTGTACCTCAAGGCGGCGCCGCATCCGGACAAGCTGGTCGCGCAACGCGTGGAATGGGCCGGGCTGCTGCACGAGATCGGCTACACCGTCTCGCACATCGGCTACCACAAGCATGGCGCGTACATCCTCGAAAATGCCGACATGCCAGGATTTTCGGCGCAGGAGCAGCGCCAGCTCGCGGTGCTCGTCCATGGATGCCGCGGCGGACTTTCGAAGATGGAACCTGCGCTGCACGATGCCGACAGCGCGGCACAGGTGCTGGCTCTGCGGCTCGCCGTGCTGTTTCACCACGCGCGGCGCGCGATCGACACGCCGCGCATCGCGCTCGAATCCGGACGCAAGGTCCAGTTCGGCATATCTGCCCGCTGGCTGAAACGCCATCCGCTGACGTCGCACCTGCTCGCGATGGAACGGGCGGAATGGACGGCGCTGGGCGTGCCCTGGCGGACGCCCGACTGAAGGCGCGCGCCGCCCGCGCGGAACAGCTGCGTCAGATGAAGTCCGGCGCGACGACTACTTTAAGCACGACAGCGGCGACGCCTTCCTTGGCCCGATTGGACAGCCACCACACGGCGCCCTTGCGCACCGACCAGTAGGCCTCTTCGCCCGAGAGCAGGAACGACGCGACGGCGCCCAGCGTCGGCTGGTGGCCGACGATCAGCACCGGCTCGCGCGAATCCGGCCAGTTCGCCGCCGCGAGCACCGCCGCCACCGAAGCACCCGGTGCGAGTTCCGGAACCGTCTTGAATTTTCGCTGCAGCGCGACTGCGGTCTGCTGCGCGCGGTCGGCCGGAGACACCAGCACGCGGCACGTGTCCGGCAGGTGCGAGTCGAGCCACTGCGCCATCCGCTCGGCCTGCTTCAGGCCCTTGGACGTCAGCCGCCGCCCGAGATCCGGTTCGCCGGGTTCCGCTTCGGCGTGTCGCCAGAGGATCAGGTCCATCATTCTTCTCCGTCGGTTGCGCGCAGCTTGACGAGCAGTTCGCTCTGCGCGGACCGGGCGCGCGCGCCGCGCCGGCGGTTCACCTTCGCCCAGTGGCCGTCCGCATGCAGTTCCCACGCGTCGACGTTGTCGGCGAGATAGGCGCGCAGTCCTTCGTCGACGACGCGCTTGCGCAACGCCGGGTCGCGCACCGGGAACGCGACCTCGACCCGGCGGAACAGGTTGCGGCCCATCCAGTCGGCCGAGGCGAGCCAGACATCGGCGTCGCCACCGTTCGCGAAATACCAGACGCGATGATGCTCGAGGAAGCGCCCGAGGATCGAGCGCACGCGGATGTTTTCCGACATCCCGGGCACGCCCGGCCGCAGCGAACACGCGCCGCGGACGATGAGTTCGACCTTCACCCCGGCATTGGATGCGGCGTACAGCGCGCGAATCACGCCCTCCTCGACCAGCGCGTTCATCTTGGCGATGATCTGCGCGGGCTTGCCCTCCCGCGCATTGCGCGTCTCGCGGCGGATCAGTTCCAGCACGCGCCGGTGCATCGTGAACGGCGCCAGCAGCAGCCGCTTCATCCGCGCGGCCTTCGCCAGGCTCGTGATGTGCAGGAAGACCTCGTTCACGTCGGTGCAGATGTCGGGGTCGGCCGTCAGCAGGCCGAAGTCCGTGTAAAGCCGGGTGGTACGCGGGTGATAGTTTCCCGTGCCGAGGTGCGCGTAGGGCACGAGGCGCGACTCGCCGCGGCGGTCGCTTTCGCGCCGGATGAGCAGCGAGAGCTTGGCGTGGGTCTTGAGGCCGAACACGCCGTAGACGACCTGCGCGCCGGCGCGCTCCAGGCGCTCCGCCCAGTTGATGTTCGCCTCCTCGTCGAAGCGGGCCATCAGCTCGACCACGACGGTGACTTCCTTGCCGCGGCTGGCCGCCTCGATCAGCGCCTCCATTAGCACCGAGTTGACGCCGGTGCGATAGACGGTCTGCTTGATCGCGACGACGCTGGGGTCGTCGGCCGCGCAGCGGATGAACTCGACGACCGGGTCGAACGACTGGTAAGGGTGGTGCAGCAGGATGTCCTGTTTGCGGATCGCGGCCAGGATGTCCGGCGCGTCCTGCAAACGGTCGGGCAGGCCGGGTACGAATGGCTCGAACTTGAGCTCGTCGATGTCGACCTGGTCGATCAGCGAGGACAGCCGCGCGACGTTGACCGGCCCGTCGCAACGGTACAGGTCGGCTTCGGTGAGGTCGAATTGCTGCAGCAGGAACGCCGCAATGGGCGCCGGGCACGCGGCGACGACCTCGAGCCGCACCGCCTTGCCGAATTGCCGCTCCGGCAGCTCGCCCTTCAGCGCCTGGCGGAGATTCTTGACTTCCTCCTCGTCGATCCAGAGGTCGGCATCGCGCGTCACCCGGAACTGCGAATAGTTGACGACTTCGCGCCCGGGGAAGAGCTCGTGCAGGTGCGCGTGCATCACCGAGGACAACATGACGAAGTCATTGTCGCCGCCGCTGACGTCGGGCGGCAGCTTGATGATCCGCGGCAACACGCGCGGCGCCTTGACGATCGCGATGCCGGAATCGCGGCCGAAGGCATCGCGCCCGGTCAGCTGGATGACGAAATTGAGACTCTTGTTGACGACCTGCGGGAACGGATGTGCGGGGTCAAGTCCGATCGGCGTCAGCAGCGGCCGCACTTCGCGCTCGAAGTATTTCGCCACCCATGCCTTCTGCGCCGCCGTGAACTCCGTCCGGCGGATGAGGCGGATGCCCGCCTTTGCCAACGCCGGCAGCACCTGCTCGTTGAGGACGCGGTACTGGTCGGCGATCAGCGCGCGGGTCTCGTCGCCCAGCTGGACGAACAGTTCCCGCGTCTCGTGCAGCGTCATTCCCGACGGCGCGACCTTGGCGCGCAGTTGCTCCTTGACGCCGGCCGTGCGGATTTCGAAGAATTCATCGAGGTTGCTGCCGACGATGCACAGGAAACGCAGGCGCTCGAGCAGCGGCACCGCGGGGTTTTCCGCAAGCGCCAGCACGCGCCGGTTGAATTCCAGCAGCGACAATTCGCGGTTGATCGGCGGCGGAACGGGCGTGCTCATGGCGTCGGCGATGGCCGCCAGCGCGGCTTCCGCGGACTCGGAATGCGGCGGCGTTTGTGCGGAGTGTTCCATCAGGGTCGCAGGCGTACTTTACGGCGCGGTGACAAGGAAGATCGGGCCTCAGGCCGCGCCGGGTGCGGCGGCCAGCCACACGCAACGGCCCTTCGTCTCGCGGTCGAGCGCTTCGAGGTAGGCCCGGTGCGCGTCAAGTTCGTCCGGCGAGGGTTCCCGAACAACCAGCGCCGCGCGCGTAGCGCCCGCGACGTTCGCGCCGGCGTCCACTGCCAGCGAAGGCGCAGCACCCATGTCGATGGTGAGGGAATCCTGGCCGCGCGTCATGGCCAGGTAGACTTCGGCCAGCAGTTGCGCGTCCAGCAGCGCGCCGTGCAGCGTGCGATGCGCATTGGACACGCCGAAGCGTTCGCACAGCGCATTCAGGTTGTTGCGCTTGCCGGGGAAAGCTTCGCGCGCGAGCGCCAGCGTGTCGATGAGGCCGCCGTAGACGTCAGCGCACGGCGCCAACTTGGCGTAGCCCAATTCCCTGTCCAGGAAGCCGACATCGAAAGGCGCGTTGTGGATGACCCACGTCGCGCCGCGCACGAATTCCAGGAATGCCGGCGCGATTTCCGCGAATTTGGGCTGGCCCTTCAGATCGTCCCACGTCTTGCCGTGTACTTCCGAGGCACCGGCATCGATCTCGCGCTCGGGATCGACGTACAGTTGGAGCGTGCGTCCGGTCGGCCGGCGGTCGATGAGCTCCACCGCGGCCACTTCGATGATGCGGTGGCCGAGCTTGGGGTCGAGCCCCGTGGTTTCGGTATCGAGGATGATCTGACGCATGGCGCGATTCTACGCGGCTGGACCGGACGCAGCCCATGGACCAATAGCCGAAGGGCGCATTGCTGCGTCGCAACATAGGACCGGGCTGTCTTTCCGCGAAAGTTGAGCGTAAGCGGGTGAGCATTTCCCCCGATGACGCTCCAACGAGCCACGCAACTGCACCGCCTTACTTGCGGTACTTCTGGATGGTCGATTGAATTTCCTGGATCGCGTGCTCGATCTCGTCGTCGGACAGGTCGCGTTGCGCGCCTTTCCGGTCGGTGAGCGTCAGCGTCCGGTCGATCTGCGTCTCGAACTCGCCCAATCCCAGCGTCTCGGTGATCGTCGTCGACGGCTCGTCGGTCAGCGTCTCCGGTCCCCACCGCACGACGATGGCGGACAGGTTGTCACCGTCCGGTCCGCCGCGCTTTTCGCCCTCGCGCATCATCTGCGGCGCCGTCTTCAATATCGGCGTGGACGTGAGCCACGTCGCCATTTCCTTCTGGTCGAGCACCGCCCACAGGCCGTCCGTGCACATGACGATGATGTCGCCATTGCGCAGCGGCGTGCGCCGCGACAGGTCGATGACCGGATCGACCAGGCCGCCCAAGCAGCTGAAGATCTTGTTGCGGTCAGGATGATCGATCACCTCGTCGATGCCGATGATGCCCTGGTCGACCAGGTACTGGACCTTGGAGTGGTCCTTTGTGGCGCCGATCAGTCCGCCCTGCCGGAAAAGGTACAGCCGCGAGTCGCCGACGTGCGCCCAGTACGCATGGCCTGCCTGCACGATGCAGCACACGCACGTCGTGCGCGGCGTCTCGAGCATCGAGAACTGGTTGGCGTAGGAACCTAGCGCCGCATGCGCGCGCAGCATCGTGTCCTGCAGGAACTTGAGCGGATTCTTGAGAACGGGCTTGGCTTCCTGCTGGAAGCGCTCGATGAAGAGCCGCACCGCGATCTGCGCGGCGATTTCGCCGCCGGCGTGCCCACCCATGCCGTCCGCCACCACCAGCATCAGCGTGTCGCGGCTGTACGTGTAGGCGAGCCGGTCCTGGTTGACCTTGCGCGATCCCTTGCGGGACTCCTGGAAAATCGTGAAGCGCATGCTGCCTTTGGAACCCGGTGGACTATGCGCCGATTTGCGAGAACAACATCTTCTTGAGATTGCCCATGAACGTGAGCTTGCGCTTCGTCTGGGGAATGTCGCGAATGGCCTTCTGCAGCGCGAACACGCTCTGCGGACGCTCGAGCGGATCGAGGCGCAGGCACCAGTCGATGACCTCGAGGATGTTCTCGGAATACTGGCCCGCCCAGATCTTCTTGGCCGACACCAGGTGGTCCTCCTGCACGCGCGCATCCGCCGCCTGCGGCGCGAACGCGGCCAGGCACGCGAACATCGATGCGCCGACGCCGTACACGTCCGTCCACGGCCCGAGGCGATCGGGCTCGCGGTATTGCTCGGGCGCCGCGAAGCCGGGTGTGTACATCGGTGCCAGCTTGGGCCGGCCGCTGGTCAGCGTCTGCCTTGCGGCGCCGAAGTCGAGCAGCACCGGCGTGCCGTCGGTGCGCAGGTAGATGTTGGCAGGCTTGATGTCGAGGTGCAGGAGCTTGTGCGTGTGCACTTCGCGCAGGCCGTTCAGCAGGTGCATGAACACGTGCCGCACGAGGCGCTCGGACATCTGGTCCTGGCGCATCTGGATCTGCTGCTGCAGCGTGCGCCCGCGCTCGTAGCGCATCACCATGTACACCGTTTCGTTGGCGCGGAAGAAGTTCAGCACGCGCACGACGTTGGGGTGGTTGATCTTGGCGAGCGCGCGGCCTTCCTCGAAGAAGCACTTCATCCCGTACCGGAACGACGTCAGGTTCTCGGCCGAGCTGGCGCGCACGATGTCGCCCTCGGTGCGCAGCACCAGCGACGACGGCAGGTATTCCTTGATGGCGACAGGCGCGCCGGTTTCGTCGAACGCGCGATAAACGATCGAAAAGCCGCCCCGGCTGATCTGCCGGTCGATCCGGTAGTTCAGCAGCTGGTAGCCCCCGACGAGGGCTTGGTTGGTGACGGCCATCAGTTCAGCTCAGTTCGGCTCAGTTCGGTTATGCAGGCAACGGCGGTTTCGGGACGAATCCTCAAGGCCGGCAATCGCGTTGCTCGACCGGCTATTTTTTGGAAACAGGCGCAAATCGCGTGCCAGCGGCCATTGTCGCAGCTTGCGCCAACCCCGGATAGCGCTTACATTCTCGGCAACCCGGCACCCAAAGTAAAGGAATCGTGTTTGCGAGCCTCGCAATTGCTTGCAAAAACGTGGCCAAGTCCCCAAAACGCGCCAAAACGTCGCCGGAACCTGACGTTGCGCGGCGGTCCAGGAACCTTCCGATGATCCTCAGCATGACCGGCTTTGCAGCGGAGGCCGCCGAATTGCCGGGCCTGTCCCTCTCGGTCGAGCTGCGGTCGGTCAACCACCGGTACCTCGACGTCACGGTCAAGCTTCCGGACGATCTGCGCCACCTGGAGCCCGCGTTGCGCGAGCGGCTCGCCCGCGAATTGAAGCGGGGCAAGGTGGAATGCCGCGTGGCCATGAACCGGACTTCTCCGGGCACGGCCACGCTGGCCGTCGATTCCGCCCGGGTGGAGCAACTTGCCCATGCGGCCTCGCTGGTGCTGCGCACGATCCCCGCTGCCGCGCCGCTGACGGTCAACGAGATCCTGCGCTGGCCCGGCGTGATGGCCGAGCCGTCGGTGCCCGCCGACGAACTCGCCGCCACCGTGATGGCGCTCGTCGACCGGGCCGTGGCGGACCTGGCGGCGTCGCGCCGGCGTGAAGGCACGAAAGTCGAGGCGGTCCTCGCGGCCAGCTGCGACGGCATCGAGGCACAGGTCGAGCGCGTGACGCCGCGCATCCCCGCGATCCACGCCGCGTTCAACGACAAGCTCGCGCAAAGGCTCCGGGACGCGGACCTCGACCCGAACGAGGATCGCATCAAGCAGGAATTCGCGCTGTTCGCCACGAGGATCGACGTCGCCGAGGAACTGTCGCGGCTGACGACGCACGTGGCCGAGGTCAGGCGGGTACTGGCTGCGGGCGGCAGCGCCGGCAAGCGGCTCGACTTTCTGGCGCAGGAACTGCACCGCGAGGCGAACACGCTGGGCAGCAAATCCGTGGACGCCGAGATTTCCCGGGCGTCGCTGGAGCTCAAGGTGCTGATCGAGCAGATGCGCGAACAAGTGCAGAACGTCGAATAATGAGCGTGCTTCCCATCGCCACGAAAGCTCCGCCCGCGTCCGGCTGCCTTTTCGTCCTCGCGGCGCCCTCCGGCGGGGGCAAGACGAGCCTCGTCCGGTCGCTGCTCGAACGCGAGCCGGGCATCCGTCTTTCGGTGTCGTATACGACGCGGGCGCCGCGCCCCGGCGAGCAGGACGGGATCCACTATCACTTCGTCGACGAGCCCGGGTTCATGGCACTCAACGAACGCGGTGAGTTCCTCGAGCACGCGCACGTCCACGGACATTGGTACGCGACCTCGGCGACCTGGCTCAAGCAGGAAGTCCAGCACGGGCACGACGTCCTGCTCGAAATCGACTGGCAGGGCGCGCAGCAGGTCCGCCACCTGATCCCCGAAGCGGTCCACATCTTCATCCTGCCGCCGTCGCTGGCGTCGCTCAAGGAGCGCCTCGAAAAGCGGGGTCAGGACGCGCCCGAGGTGATCGTGCGCCGGCTGGAGGCTGCGCGCGAGGAGATGCGGCACTGCGGCGAATTCGATTATGTTATTATGAATCAGGACTTTGCGAGGGCCGTCGACGATCTTTCCGCGATCGTCCGTGCCGCGCGCCTCACGGCGACTCGGCAGCAGGTGCGGCACGCAGTACTCATCGCCCAGCTTCTGAACCGTTAGCCCGGCACGCCGGCCCGCCGTTTTCGCCGGTTTTCCGCAGACTTTTCCAGGAATTCTTACCGAGGTACGCCATGGCCCGCATCACCATCGAAGACTGTCTTGCCCGCATCCCCAACCGCTTCGAACTCACGCTGGCGGCCACCAATCGCGCGCGCCAGATCACGTCGGGTTCACCGGCGATGGTCGAGGCCGACCGCGACAAGCCGACGGTCATTGCGCTGCGCGAAATGGCGGCCGGCAAGTTCGGCATCGAAATGCTGGCCAAGACGGCGCCGATCATCCCGCCGCAGCTCTGACCTAGCGAGTCCGGGCGAAAGCGGGGTTTCAACTTCGCCCGAATATCGCCATGTCCGAGATCGCGGAGTTCACGAGACACCTGGGCAACTACCTGCCGGCGCCCGACGTCGCGCTCGTTTCCCGCGCGTTTGAGTTCTCCGAGTCCGCGCATCGCGGCCAGTTCCGCAAGTCCGGCGAACCGTACATCACGCACCCGCTGGCGGTCGCCAGCATCCTCTCGCAGTGGCGCATCGACGCGCAGGGCCTCGCGGCAGCGCTGCTGCACGACGTGATGGAGGACACCTCCGTCACCAAGGGCGAGCTCGAAAAGAAGTTCGGCAAGCCGGTCGCCGACATGGTCGACGGCGTGTCCAAGCTCGACCAGATCGAGTTCGATTCGCGTGAAGAGGCGCAGGCGGAGAGCTTCCGCAAGATGCTGCTCGCGATGGCGCGCGACGTGCGCGTCATCCTGATCAAGCTCGCCGACCGCCTGCACAACATGCGCACGCTGGACGCGATGGCGCAGGCGCACAAGAAGCGCATCGCCAAGGAAACGCTCGACATCTACGCGCCGATCGCCAACCGGCTCGGCCTCAACGCGCTGTTTCTGGAACTCCAGGACCTCTGCTTCAAGCATCTCTTTCCGCTGCGCTACCGGATCCTCGCGAAGGCGGTGAAGGCCGCGCGCGGCAACCGGCGCGAGGTCATGAACCGCCTGCTGGACGTGATCCGCGAAGGCTTCGCCAAGTCCGGACTCGTCGCCGTCGTCACCGGCCGCGAGAAGACGATCTTCTCCGTCTACAAGAAGATGCGCGAGAAGCACTACACGTTCTCGCAGGTGTTCGACATCTACGGCGTGCGCGTGCTCGTTCCGGACAAGACCAGCTGCTACGCGGCGCTGGGCGTGCTGCACGAGCTGTACAAGCCGATCCCGGGCAAGTTCAAGGACTACGTCGCCATCCCCAAGGCGAACGGCTACCAGTCGCTGCATTCGACGCTGTTCGGACCGTTCGGCACGCCGCTCGAAGTGCAGGTCCGCACCCACGACATGCACCGCGTCGCCGAAGCGGGCGTCGCCGCCCACTGGCTGTACAAGACCGACGGCGAACTCGACCTGGCCGAGGCGCAGAAGGAGACGTCGCGCTGGCTGCAGAGCCTGCTCGAGATCCAGTCGGAATCGGGCGACTCCAAGGAATTCCTCGAGCACATCAAGGGCGACCTCTTCCCCGAGGAAATCTACGTGTTCACGCCCAAGGGCAAGATCATGGCGCTGCCGCGCGGGGCCACCGCCGTCGATTTCGCGTACGGCGTGCACACCGACATCGGCCACCATTGCGTCGCCGCGCGCATCAACTACGAACTGCTGCCGCTGCGCACCGAATT
>Ga0302323_100003680_pt1 | contig 12474 bp, 6 predicted proteins | sample Fen_T0_3_FD_201950 | JGI IMG/M metagenome (GOLD analysis project Ga0302323, IMG submission 201950) | Peat permafrost microbial communities from Stordalen Mire near Abisko, Sweden - Fen_T0_3 | ecosystem: Environmental > Terrestrial > Soil > Wetlands > Permafrost | place: Sweden: Abisko... | reverse complement strand
CGGTGTGAAAGATAGCTCCTGGTTTTATTTCATTGTGTAACGACTCTGTATTGAAATCCTCTACAACTCCAACTATTGGAATATTTCTGCAGGTTGCTGTTGACAGATCCTTAAACTCTGCATTCTTATAAAACATTTCATTGACGATACAGGCCCTGTCCTTTTCACCTGGTAAAAAGAAACGACCGTCTTTTAACTTTATGCCGAGTGTTGCAAAGAAATCTTCATCGCAGCTGATCTCCCAGAAACTCATAAACTTTTCATTAACCTTATTATCACTTCTTCTATATACATTACCAGGTGCACCAAATGATGCTGTAGCCTGCAAAATGGAAGGATTCTTCAGTAATTCCTGTTTTAAAGTAAGGGTCTGTTTGCTGAATGTATAATGTACAGGGATAAATAACAAATAATCAGGTTTATACCCGAGCCGGTGCTCTTTAACAAATCTGGTTTCTTTGACAATAGTAATAACGGATACTATCAGGGCAATTGCTGCGACAAACTGAAATACAAGAGTAGCTCTTGATATACCAAGGAAAGAAAAGTTGCTAAATCCCCTTTTCCTTAAAAGATCCATAGGATTGGATTTTGCAAAATGCAATGATGGGTAAAAACCAATGACAATGATTAATACAAGGAAAGTAACTGTTACAAATATTATATAGGGCAGACTTATAAAGGTTTTTATATTAATCTGACGTTCGACTTCCATACTAAACCATGGAAGTACTGAATCTATGATCGCCATTGCCAATATTAAAGCTGAAAACAGTGTCAGTGAAAGAGTGGCCAATCCCTGCCAGATGATATGGTGCTTTTCAGCGCCTGTACTTTTAAGGATGCTTGCTCGCCTGGTCTCTCCGAAACTTTCCGAAAGCAATATATTGAAGGTATTGATAATTGCAAGCATCAATACTACAATGCCTATAGATAGCAATAAGAAAAGTAGCTTTTTATTACTATGCATCATATTGCTTGATTCTTCTATTCCAGTCGTAGAATATATATCAGAGAAAGGCTGCAAAGAAAGATTCGGATTCTCTGTTGTCCATTTCTCTCGATAAGTATTCCGAAGAAATTTAAGTGGTTGAACTGTGTCTCTCTCATTTCGTAATAAAATGTAAAACTGGGCCATTTCTATATGAAAATTTCCATCATTGGTCCAATAATCTCCACCGGTGTAAGGCAAATTCCTGGTATAAAGTGACACAACCGCATCGGGTTGTATACTTGAATTCACCGGACTATCCTTCATTATTCCGGTAACTGTACAGTATTCTTTCATATCCACACGAACCAATTTACCTAGTCCCGATGTCTTGGGAAACAATTTTGCGGCAAGTGACTGCGACAATACTATCTTATTTGGTCCATTAAGGACATCATTTGCGGAACCGGAAAGCAATGGGAAACTGAATACCTGGAAAAAAGCAGAATCTGCAATTACCAGATTGTCTATGTTCACGGGATTAGATTCATTTCCAACCATTGCACCGAAAATATTCATCCGGCAAACTTTATCGATACCAGGCAATGCATTTTGCAATAAGTTGATATATTCCTTGTCAAGTTTGGCTGAATTGCCGGTTTTGTTAACTATCCTGTAAATGCTGTTGTAGTTTTTCTGGAATTTGTCGAAGCCAATCTCATTTACTATATAAGCTCCAACTAACATTGCCGTGGCTAATCCAATTCCAAGTCCCAGAACTGAAATAATTGAGTTATGCTTTTTGTTGATCAAACTCCGGTAGGCCAATTTAAAGTATGTAGGAATCATTTATTGACTTACTTATGTTACGTGTTATTAATTATGTTTTGGTCATCTATAAAGCTACACCCACCTAAATTAATTCCCTGTCTTCTTATTGTTATTATATATTTATTACCATAATGATGCCATATTTGTATACGCCTGATATACAATGGTATAAATAAATAATAGATTATATGTTGTAAATATATTTTACTGTTTGGTGTAAAATAATTTTACAGATGATTGACTTTGGGTTTGGAATTAGATAATTTTACATTACTGATTTCGTCCCCCCAACGGGATTTACCTCTCCCTAAATCCCCCGCTTTGGCGGGGCAGGCTCTCCCCCGGGGGGGAGGGACTTTAACGCCAGGAAAGTTAGCCCCCCCTTGGAGGGGTTGGGGGGTAAAAAAAGACGAGAGCAGGAACATCTTGATATCGAACCATATGCAAAACCACAAAGGCAACATTCTTGTCATTGATGATAACAAAAGCATCCTCAGCGCTCTTGAGATATTGCTTTTGCCTGAATTCAACGAGGTTACACTGCTTTCAAATCCAAATCAGATACTTGCCGAATTATCAGGAAAAGATTACAACCTGGTAATCCTCGATATGAATTTTAAAGCAGGCATAAATACAGGAAATGAAGGGATATATTGGCTTGAAAGAATTAAAGAAACCCGACCTGAAATATCAGTTGTGATGATAACAGCATATGGCGATATTGATACTGCCGTTAAAGCCCTGAAGTCCGGAGCCTCTGATTTCATCCTGAAACCATGGGATAATGAGAAATTACTTGCAACTCTAAAGCTTGCAATTCAGCTGAATCTTTCAAAAAAGGAAGTAAGCCAGCTCAAAGAAAGAGAGACTGAATTGAAGAAAGAAATTAACCGTGATCAGCGGTTTATTATAGGTTCATCACCTCAGTTAATCAGTGTCCTGAACATGGTAAGGAAAGTTGCAAAAACCGATGCAAACATATTGATTACAGGGGAAAACGGAACCGGCAAAGAATTAATAGCTCAGGAGATACACCGTGTATCAAACCGGGCTAAGGAGGTGCTGGTAAGCGTGGATATGGGTGCATTAAGCGAGACTCTTTTTGAAAGCGAGTTATTCGGACATATGAAAGGTGCTTTTACCGATGCACGAGAAACCAGGCAGGGAAAATTTGATGTTGCAAACAAAGGAACGCTTTTTCTTGATGAAATAGGAAACCTGTCATTCCACCTTCAGGCTAAATTGCTTGCTGTTATAGAAAATCACCAGTTTTCGAGAATCGGCTCTAACCAGCTCATTCCAACTGATATTCGCCTTATTTGCGCGACTAACAGGAATCTTGAGAATATGGTTGCAGAAGGCCTCTTCCGGGAAGATCTTCTTTACCGGATAAACACAATCCAGATTGAACTGCCTCCTTTGCGGGAAAGGGGCAATGATATTTTCATACTTGCAGAATTTTTTCTGAAAAAATATGCTTACAAATACAATAAACCAAATCTGAAAATCAACCAGCAGGCGCATGAAAAATTGCTGAAGTATTCATGGCCCGGTAATATCCGTGAACTTCAACATACAATTGAAAAGGCAGTGATACTAAGTGAATCAACTGTTATAAAACCTGATAATTTATATTTACGTCATCCTGGTGCAATCAATAGCAGCAGCTCCTTCTCAACACTCGAAGAGATGGAAAGACAGATGATTCAACAGGCACTTGAGAAAAATAATGGTAACTTCACTGCGGCAGCTGACCAGCTTGGAATAACACGTCAGACTCTCTATAACAGATTTAAAAAATCAGAGTGATGTTCAGTAAAAACTTATATTTTAATATTATATCACGGGTCACACTAATTGTAGCATTTTCTGTCATCCTCGGATATTTTATTATTATTGACCGTTCGCTTCGTTTTTCGATAATCTGCATTCTGATCGTTGTATTCCTGACATTCAATCTGATATCATATCTGAACAGCACAAATAAAAAGATCAGGTTTTTCTTTGATTCGGTCAGAAATGATGATTCAAACCTGTCATTTCCGGTTGAAACAGGGAATGCCGCCCTGAATGAATTATACAGAAGTATGAACAGGGTGAACTATCAGATTCAGCAGCTAAAAATTGAGAACAGGCAGCAGGAACAGTATTTCAGGACATTGCTGGAACATCTGGCTGCAGGGATAATTACTTATAATGACAAAGGGTTTATTCTTCACGCCAATTCCTCTGCAAAAAAGCTACTTTCTATTGATGTTCTCACTCATTTACAGCAGATTGAAAGAAAAGACACTAAGCTCTATGAAACGATAAACAGTATGAAACCATATGAACGGAAACTTGTCGCATTAACTGCAGAAGGTGGTGAAATACAGTTGTCTCTCAAGGCTACATCATTTAAGACAAATGAAAATGAACTTGTAATACTCTCTATTCAGGATATAAAGAATGAACTTGATGAAAAGGAAATCGAATCGTGGATGAAACTTATCAGAGTATTGATGCACGAAATCATGAACTCAATTACTCCCATAACATCGCTGTCAGAAAGCCTCTCAAATATTTACAGTACGGGAGGGAAACCCGTTTTGCCGGAACAGGTAAGCGTTAAAACTATTGCTACTACGTTGCAGGGATTGAATGTGATTAAGGAACAGGGAAAAGGCCTTATGTCTTTTGTTGAATCATACAGAAAACTGACCCGGGTACCGGAACCTGAAAAGAAATTATTCAGAGTGGACGATCTCATGAGCCGTGTACAGATTCTTTACAATTCACTTGAAAAGAGCGACAGAACTAATTTATCGGTTTCATTGGCAGATCCTGATCTAGAGATTTATGCAGATCAGAACCTTATTTCCCAGGTGTTAATAAACCTGCTGAAAAATGCACTTGAATCAAATGAAAACAACAATGCAGGAAAGATAACTATCTCAGTCGCGGGTGGTCATAACAAACATCCTGAAATATGTGTTACAGATAACGGCCCGGGAATTCCCGAGGAAAACATTGATGAGATATTTGTACCATTTTTTACTACCCGTCAAAACGGTTCAGGGATCGGATTAAGTATTTCAAAACAGATAATGAGGGTACATGGAGGAAACCTTAAAGTCAGATCTGTTCCAAACAAGGAGACTGTGTTTTGCCTCAGTTTCTAATCGTACCTGATCGCCTTTACGGGTGATATTCTGCTTATCAGTTGAGAAGGAACGAGAAGCATAATAATTATGGCAATCATTGTCCCTGCATTTAACAATAGTATGTGGGTTAATTCCAGATTAACGGGAACAGTTTTAATATAGTACGAAGTGGGATCGAGAGTTATCACCCCTGTTTTAAGCTGAAGATAAGCTAGTCCAATTCCGATAAGATTTCCCCAGAATAAACCTTTCCCGATCAGATACGCTGCCTGATAAAGGAACAATCTTCGTATTGTAAGATCTTCAGCGCCAAGAGATTTAAGTACGCCGATCATATTAGTCTTCTCAAGTATAAGAATAAGCAGACCGGAGATCATATTGAAGCCGGCAACAATCAGCATCAGGAGAATGATGATAATAACATTGATATCCTGAAAATTCAGCCAGTCAAAAATCTGAGGATATCTCATCCTGATGTTTGTTACCTTGAACTTGGTATCTTCTTCAGTTATTTTATAACCTATGGCATCTTTTACTTCAGATGTCATCTCATTGAGTTTATCAAAATCGTTGATAAATACTTCAAATCCGCTTACCTGGTCATCCTTCCAGCCGTTAAGCTTTTTGATATGTCCGATATCACAGAAAACATACATTTTATCAAATTCTTCGAGACTTGTCTCATAGATTCCGCTGATTGTAAATTTTCTCATCCGGGGCGGATCCTGAACAAAAAGCATAGAAAAAGAATCACCTGTTTTCAGTCTGAGCATCTGGGAGATCTTTTTGGAGATTATTACCTTATCGGAGCGTCCGGTATCTGTGACAGTGAATACAGATCCATCGACCATATTGCTTTTAAAGTAGCTCCAGTCAAAATCACTTCCAATACCTTTAAGTACGACTCCCTGTATATCTTCATCAGTTCTTATTATTCCGGCCTTTGTGGCAAATACCTCAATATGAGCTATCCCGGGGATCTGTTTAATTTTGGAGATGAATTTCTGAGTATCACTGATGGGAGCCGTTTCGAAAGATAAATTAGAATCGAAGTTCATTATCTGAATGTGAGATCCGAAACCGACAACTTTTTCCCTGATCTGCTTTTTGAAACCGGTTAGGATTGCAACAGCAAGAATCATCACAGCCAGACCCATCGCAATTCCAACTATTGCAATTACATTTATAGGTCGTGAAAAGGATGTCCCTTCGCGGCGTCCTTTTATAAGCCTTTGTGCTATGAAATATGGTAAATTCATCAGAAAATTACGTTCTCAAATTTAAGCAATAAAAGAATATATTTTTGTGTAACTATTTTAATTTATGAACCCATCCCCAGTCCCCTTCCCTTAAGGCTAAGGGAAGGGGTGTAATTAGTTATATATTAGTGGTTTTCACCCTTCCCTTATTGTTTAAGGGAAGGGTTGGGGTAGGGTTAAGAAAAACAAAATATTCTGATGAGTTATTCATTAACACGAGAGAGCCACAGAGAATAAAAAAAGTCCTAGATTTACATAAACATAACAGGAGGAAGATGAGCAGACTATTTATTTCTTTAACTTTTGCGTCACTTTTTATGACCTCTGCATCCTGCAAAGGATCTGAAAAAGATCCTATCCCCGGTGCAAACCAGATTGAATTATACAAATCCATTATTGAAGGAAAGTCCGTCGCTGTTGTTGCAAACCAGACTTCAATGATCGGACGAACACATCTGGTTGATAAGCTTTTATCAGTTGGTATAAACATTAAAGCAATTTTTGCCCCGGAACATGGATTCAGAAATTTAGCTGATGCCGGGGAGAATATAGAAAACGGAAAAGACGCGGCTACAGGAATTCCCCTGATAAGCATTTATGGTTCGCATTTAAAACCAACAACAGATGATCTGAAAGGTATTGACGTAGTAATATTTGATATACAGGATGTTGGGACACGTTTTTATACCTATATCTCAACACTTCATTATATTGTTGAGGCATGCGCTGAGAATCATATAAAATGCCTTGTACTTGACAGACCAAATCCTAATGGTTTTTATTTTGACGGGAATATACTTGACACCGCCTATAGCTCTTTTGTAGGGATGGATCCGGTTCCGGTAGTTCACGGTATGACTGTTGGGGAATATGCAGAGATGATAAACGGGGAGGGGTGGTTGAAGAATGGAGTTAAATGTGATCTTATTGTTATTAAGTGTAAGAATTATACACATGATACACTTTATGAACTTCCTGTTAAACCATCGCCTAATCTTCCAAACCAGACATCTGTTTATCTTTATCCATCCATTTGCTTTTTCGAAGGTACATCTGTCTCTTTGGGAAGGGGTACAACTTTCCCTTTTCAGGTGTATGGAAGTCCCGATCTTCCTGACAGGGGTTTCAGTTTTGTACCCCAAAGTGTCACCGGAGCTAAAAATCCCCCACTTCTTGGTGTCAAATGTTTTGGAACGGACCTGAGGGATGCTGTAAAAATGAAACTTGTGCCAAAACCTGAAATAAATCTCGAATGGCTGATCGGCGCTTACAGGGATTTCCCAAAGAAGGACAGATTTTTCAACTCATATTTTGATGTTCTCGCAGGTGGCCCAGGATTAAGAGAGCAGATACAAAAGGGGATGACTGCCATCCAGATAAGGGAAACCTGGAAAGAAGGATTAGCTAAATTCTCAAAAATAAGGGAGAAGTATTTGCTATATAAATAGTTGTCTGATTGTCTTGCAGTTTTGCGGTCCTGCAGTCCAGCAGTCTCCATTTTTCAACTTTTATCTTTTTACTTTTGTCTTTTTACTTTTGTCTTTTGTCTTTATATTACACTCTTCCCGGATAAACCTTCAAAGCTTCAGCCAGTGTTTCCATTGCATTCCTAAGATCTTCAATTTTCAACACATACGCAATACGAACTTCATTCTTTCCTGATCCGGGTGTGGAATAAAAACCTGAAGCCGGAGCAACCATTACAGTCTGATTTTTATATTCAAATTCTTCCAGAAGCCACTGTGCAAATTTATCGGCATCATCTACGGGAAGTTTAACAACAGTATAAAATGCTCCTTTTGGTTTTGGACAATAGACCCCGGGGATATTATTCAGTGCTTCAACCATATAGTTTCTCCGGGCAGTATATTCCCTGTTCACCTCTTCAAAATATTGATCCGGCGTATCGATTGATGCTTCCCCGACTATCTGCCCCAGCCCTGGAGGAGAGAGTCGGGCCTGTGCAAATTTCAATGCTGTAGAAATGACATCTTTGTTTTTTGTGACAATTGCACCGATCCTGACACCACATTCACTATAACGTTTAGATACCGAGTCAAGCATAATAACATTATTTTCTACTCCTTCAAGATTCATTGCTGAGAAATGTTCAGCACCGTCGTAACAAAACTCACGGTAAGCCTCGTCAGAGAAAAGGAAAAGGTCATGCTCCTTTACAATTTCCCTAAGATGCAAAAGCTCTTTTTTAGAATAGAGATACCCGGTAGGGTTATTCGGATTGCATACAATAATCCCCTTTGTATTTTTAGTGATCTTTTTTTCAATTTCCACTATCGGAGGTAGTGCAAAGTCATCTTTTATATAAGACGTTACTGGAACAATCTTAATCCCGGCAGTTGTAGCGAAACCGTTGTAATTGGCATAAAATGGTTCAGGTGTAATTACTTCTTCACCGGGGTTAACACACGACATTAAACTAAACAGAATTGCTTCCGATCCACCAGTGGTTATAAGAAGCTGAGTATGGTCTATATTTATGCCGATTTTCCGGTAATACTCTGACAATTTACGCCGGTATGATTCATTTCCGGCTGAATGACTGTACTCAATCACCTTCAGATTAATGTTCCGAAGAGCTTTTAGAGCTACTTCAGGAGTAGGAATATCGGGTTGACCGATGTTAAGATGGTAGACTTTTCTCCCTTTGCGTTTTGCTTCTTCTGAATATGGTACCAGTTTCCTTATTGGCGATGCAGGCATTGCTTTGCCTTTTTCCGATATTGATGGCATATTGCTTCTGATTTAAACTCTTATAAATAGAATGACAAAACTATGGAAATTCTTTTTAACTGCAAAGGACACAAAGAAGGCACAAAGTACACAAAGTTCAATCCTTATGTTTCACCTCTTTGCGAACTTTGTGTAAACCTTTGTGTTCCGATAGCTATCGGAATTTGTGGTTAATGGATTTCTTATTTTAAGGTATATGCGGGTATGTTGAATTACTCCATAGCTTCTATATCAAGGTTTCCGTATAAATTTCTATTTTTGCAATCTGTTTTACAAATTTAATATGAAATAGCAGCGATGGACATTCCTTCAAAATACGAGCCCGGTAAAGCTGAAGACAGATGGTACAAATACTGGATGGAAAATAGGTTTTTCAAAAGCACTCCCGACGTAAGAGAACCATATACGATAGTTATTCCTCCGCCTAATGTTACAGGTGTTCTTCATATGGGCCATATGCTGAATAATACTATCCAGGATGTCCTGGTTCGCAGGGCAAGGATGCAGGGAAAAAACGCCTGCTGGGTTCCGGGTACCGATCATGCTTCAATAGCAACTGAGGCAAGAGTAGTAGCAAAACTTAAGGCTGAAGGTATTGAAAAGCGTGATCTTACACGTGAAGAATTTCTTGAGCATGCCTGGGAATGGACTAATAAACATGGAGGTATTATTCTCGAACAGCTGAAACGGCTGGGTGCTTCATGTGACTGGGACCGGACCCTTTTCACTATGGATGAGAAACGATACGAATCAGTCATCAAAGTTTTTGTTGATTTGTACAATAAAGGGCTTATTTACAGAGGAGCGAGGATGGTCAACTGGGATCCCCAGGCTATGACTGCTGTATCTGATGAAGAGGTTAATTATACTGATGAAAAATCAAAACTTTATTACGTCAGGTACAAAATAGTTGGAGAGGATGGATACGTGATGGTTGCAACTACCCGTCCGGAGACAATACTTGGAGATACTGCTGTCTGTGCAAATCCCGATGATGAAAGATACAGACATCTGAAAGGAAAGAAAGTCATAGTTCCAATGGCCAATCGCGAGGTGCCATTTATTTTTGATAGTTATGTTGATCCGGAATTTGGAACAGGATGTCTTAAGATTACTCCTGCACATGATATAAATGACTATGAGATTGGACTGAGGCATAAATTACCCTCAATTGACGTTTTCAATGATGACGGTACAATGAGCGAGAGGGCAGGATTATTTATTGGTGTTGACAGGTTTAAGGCAAAAGAACTTGCTGAAAAAGAGCTTCAGAAAACAGGAAACCTTGTTAAAGTTGAAAATTACGACAACAAAATAGGACGTTCGGAAAGGACAAACGCTGTAATTGAACCAAAGCTTTCCCTTCAATGGTTCGTCAAAATGAAGGAACTATCACAACCTGCTTTGGACGCAGTTTTGAACGGAGATGTTCATATTCATCCTGCCAAGTTTAAAAATCTTTACCGTCATTGGATGGAGAACGTCCACGACTGGTGCATTAGCCGGCAGCTTTACTGGGGCCATCGAATCCCCGCCTGGTACTATGATAATGATGAGTTTGTTGTTGCCGAAAATATTACTGAGGCACTTGAAATGGCCAGGAAGAAAAGCGCAAATCCCCGATTGAGCAAAGATGATCTACATGAGGAAAGCGATGTTCTTGATACATGGTTCTCATCATGGCTCTGGCCAATCACCTCCTTTGACGGAATAAATAACCCTGATAATGCAGACATAAAATATTATTACCCTACAAATGTGCTTATTACTGCACCGGAAATACTTTTTTTCTGGGTAGCGCGAATGATCATTGCCGGTTATGAATACAGGGGAGAGAAACCGTTTGACGATGTTTACCTTACCGGTCTGGTCCGTGACAAACAGAGAAGAAAAATGTCAAAATCGCTGGGCAACTCTCCAGATCCTATCGAACTCATAGAAAAATATGGTGCCGACGGAGTTAGAGTAGGCATGCTTCTATGTTCACCTGCAGGCAATGACCTGCTTTTTGAAGAAAGCCTGCCGGAACAGGGACGTAATTTTGCAAATAAGATCTGGAATGCCTTCAGACTCGTAAAGAGCTGGAATATTGACGATTCAATCGTACAACCTGATTCATCAAAAATTGCAGTGAAATGGATGGGGGAGGTCATGAAGAAATCTGTTAATGAAATTGATGTTAACTTCAGGAAATTCAGGATCTCAGAAACTTTAATGATCACCTACAAATTATTCTGGGATGAATTCTCCGGCTGGTTTCTCGAGATCATTAAACCTGAATATCAAAAGCCTGTTGACAGGATCACTTATAACGCCACAGTATCTGTCTTTGAAATGCTTCTGAAGGTAATACATCCGTTTATGCCTTTTATTTCAGAGGAGATCTGGCAATTGCTCCTGGAGAGAAAAGACGGAGAAAGCATTATGATAAGCCGGATGCCTGAAGCTAAGAAATATAATAAAGAAATGGTCGCCGGTTTTGAATCTGTGAAGGAAACAATCAGTGCAATCAGGGCAGTCAGAAAAAGTAAGGATATCCCACTCAAAGAGAAAATTGAACTTCGGATACTGGGAGATAAGAATGGTTTTATTACTGATTTTATTCCTGTCATAATAAAACTCTGCAATCTGTCAGATGTCATATATGTTTCTCAGAAGCAGGAAGGTACAGCCTCATTTATGATAGGGACAACTGAATATTATATTCCTTTGGCTGGTAAACTTGATATTGAGAGCGAGATTACAAAGATTCAGGAAGATCTGAATTATAACAGGGGATTCCTGGTAAATGTGATGAAAAAGCTTGATAATGAGAGATTTGTTAATAACGCTCCTGCCAATGTTCTGGAATTAGAAAGAAAGAAGAAGAGCGATGCGCAGTTGAAGATTAAGTCACTTGAAGAGGCTCTTAAGTCATTGAAGAAATAATAATCGCTAAACGAAGTCTCCTGACTTCGCTTTTAATTATTTACCCCTAAATCCTCCAAAGGGTGACTTTTAAATCCATCAATGCATTAGCCCCCCCTTGGGGGGGATGGGGAGTAAAAAATTGGGGAAAGCGATGAACCTCAGGGCATCAGCTTCCTAACAAAATAATTCTGTTCAACAGCGACAAGTTCCCAATCGTTATTCAGTATAAGATGCCATCCCTCACCCGAAATATGGTTTTTATCTTCTTTGAACGCTTTTGAGGTTATCCTGATAAACTTGAGATTATTTGAAACAAGACAACCACCTTTGTCAACTGTGAGTTTACCCCAGTTATCCGATACCCGTATTGAATTGTAAAGAGTTCCAAGAGTGTCGAGTGAATGAATATCTTCAGGTTCGAAATCAAAATAGGGACTTTCAAGTTCAAGAAAAACAACCGGTTTCTCTGTGAAAATGCTTATCTGGTTGTGAATGCTTTCTTTAATATCTGCATCTCGTTTTTCTTCTTCTTTGTTAATAACCTCAATCTCATAATTTACCGCGAGACTGCCTGCAACATCTCTGCAAATTGGAGGCAGATCAATATTATATTGTTCTTTTACAGCATTCCCAAGATCGAAACTACCGG
>Ga0302323_100003678_pt1 | contig 12475 bp, 11 predicted proteins | sample Fen_T0_3_FD_201950 | JGI IMG/M metagenome (GOLD analysis project Ga0302323, IMG submission 201950) | Peat permafrost microbial communities from Stordalen Mire near Abisko, Sweden - Fen_T0_3 | ecosystem: Environmental > Terrestrial > Soil > Wetlands > Permafrost | place: Sweden: Abisko... | reverse complement strand
ACTGCCGCAGCGAGTTGTCGCATGTGTCAGTCTCCTGTGACGAGGGGATCGCACAAGGGCCGCGACTTGGCAACCCCGGGCCCGCAGGTTACCACCGTGCCATGGCAACGGCAACGCGACGGCTACGCCCGCCGGGCCTCTCTCCGGCCGGGCCACCGCGCCAGTGCGCCCGCCGGCACGTAGCGCCCATATGAGCCAGCCACAAGACCTCGCAACTCCAGGAGCGTCAGCGCGCTCAAGATGGCCCCTCCCGAGAGCCCGGAGCGACGGGCCAGATCGTCGACCGTGGCCGGGCCGGAGGTCAGAAGCTCGGCGATCGAGCGCTCCACCGGCGCGAGAATCGCGAGAGCGGCCCCGGCTCCGGCGCCGGGTGCGGCGGCCCCAGGCCGCCCGCCACGGTCACCCGCTTCGTCCACAGCACCGTTCTGCCGATCGCCAACGCCACCGAGACCGAGATCCTCTATCAGCTCCGGAATCCCGCAAACGACGCGGGTCTGCCCAGGGAAGCTCCGCAGGAACGCGTGGCAGCCCTCACTCGTCGGCGCGTCGAGGGGGCCCGGCACGAGGAAGCAGTCTCGGCCCTGTTCGAGCGCCCAGCTGGCCGTGATCAATGCTCCGCTGCGCCGGCCGGCTTCCACGACCACCGTGGCGTCCGATAGGCCGCTGACCAGGCGATTTCGCCTTGGGAAGGTTCCGCGCGTCGCCGGGGTCTCCGGCGGTAGTTCAGCAACGACCGCTCCGCCGGCGGCCACGATTGCGTCAGCCAATCGCTCGTGAGCCTTGGGGAAGAGCCGCGCGTGGCCGCCTCCCAGGACCGCAACCGTCGGCAAACCCTCGGCGACGACCGAGGCGTGCGCGGCCCCGTCGATCCCAACTGCCAACCCGGAGACCACGACCGCGCCGGCCCTGGCGAGCGCCGAACCGATCCAGCCCGCGATCATGCGCCCCCTGTCGGTCGGCCAACGCGTACCAACGACGGCTACGGCCGCGGGTGTCCCAAGGGCCGCCAGAGAGCCTCGCACGAACAGGAGGGGCGGTGGCATATCGATGCGGCGAAGTCGCTCAGGGTACTCGGGGTCGTCGAGCGTCACCACGGCCAGGCCCAGAGACCGGACGGCGGCCACCGCCCGGTCGGCCACGTCCACTTGTTGCCGGATCCTGTCCGCCAGGTCCGAGCCGAGCGTGCGCTGGTGGCCTTGTTGCGATCCGCTCCGCATGGAGGACGCTCGTTCGGGGTCCGGCAATGCCCGCGACCCAGGTTCGGAGCCTTCCGGCTGATCGCACGCTTCCGTGCGGCCGATCTCCATGGTGCCTTCGTCGGCAATCATGCGGTCGGCAATGGCCTCCTGAAGGCGTTCCGCGCCGTTGGGTCCGGCCGCCGCCGCCAGCGTTGCCCGCGCCGAGCCGAATGCCGCCAGCAAACCGGTGAAGGTCACCGGACCGAGCCCCGGCACGGCGAGCAGGACGACCCAGGCGTCTCGCTCCTCTACAAGTTCAGCGCTCGCCCGGCCGAAGCCCGGCGCATCGGCGCGGCGCACGGCCGGCGGCACGTCTGACTCAGATGGACCGGCCCATCGAGCGGGCAATTCCGTCTCAGCGGCGCGTAGACAGCCATCAGAAGCTCTCGCGGTCGGAATTGGGCCGCCACTCTGAATGCCCAGCATCGCTCAGCCCACCGCCTCATAGCCGCGCCCTTGCCGGGCCGGCGAGCGGAAGCGGGCGGCCTCGTCCAAATGCGAGCTTTCAACCCGCTCCGAGCCGGCCAGATCCGCGACCGTTCGAGCCACTCGGAGCAGCCGCTCGGTACCGCGCGCCGACCAGCCCTCCAGGTCGGCAAGTCGTATCGCCTGGGCCTGCGCCGGCCCGCCGAGATCGCACGCCGCGCGCAGCGCCCTCCCGCTGAGGCGGGCGTTGAGGCATTCCTGGCGGTCCACCTGGCGCCGCCGAGCAAGTGCCACCCTCTCGGCCACGGGCTTCGAGCCCTCCGGACTTGCCTGCGTCACGTATTCCTCGGGCCGCACTCGAGGCATATGCACCCACAGGTCGATACGGTCGCGCAGGGGGCCCGACACGCGGCCGGCGTATCGATCCACGATCGCGGGCTGGCAGCGGCACCGCCCGTCGCCCTCACCGGCATGGCCGCACGGACATGGGTTCATGGCTGCGACGAGTTGGAATCTGGACGGGAAGACGGCCGCCCGGCCAACCCGAGCAATCGCAATCTGGCCGTCCTCGAGCGGTTGGCGGAGCGCTTCCAGCGCCCCACGGTCGAATTCGGGCAACTCGTCGAGAAAAAGTATTCCGTCGTTCGCCAACGTGACCTCGCCGGGTGAGATGTGGGGGCCGCCTCCGACCATTGCCGCATACGAGATGGTGTGGTGCGGGGAACGGAAAGGCCGCCGCCTCACCAGACCTCGTACCGGGGACGTGCCGGCGACCGAAGCGATGATCGTCGCCACGCGTGATTCCTCGTCATCCAGCGGCGGCAACAGCCCCGGAATCGTCCTCGCCAGGAGCGTCTTACCCGAGCCCGGCGGCCCGATCATGAGCAGGCAATGGCCACCGGCCAGCGCCACTTCCAATGCCCTTCGCGCCTCGAGCTGCCCGCGGACCTCGGCCAGATCAGGCGGGCAGCCGGAGTCCGCCGGCCGCTGCCCCTGGCCGGCCTCACGCGCCATTGAGTCGTCCTCCTCGATACGGACCGAATCCGCCAGCTCGACGCGCGGCGGCATCCTCCGCGCGCGACCGCCGCGAGTTGACCGTATGAGCGCTGCGGCCTCGGCGAGCGTGGCAACCGGCATGACCTCGACACCGTCCGCCAGCGACGCCTCGGCGGCCCCCTCCGTCGCCACGATGACCCGCCGTACTCGCCTCCGCGCCAGCGAGGCGACCATCGGCAGCAGACCGGGGACCGGACGCAGCTCGCCTCCCAGAGAAAGCTCCCCGAGCACGGCCCAACGGCCGGCCGCCTTCACCTGCTCCGACCCGACCAGGATTCCAAGCGCGATCGCAAGATCGAGCGAGGCGCCCCCCTTGCGCAGGTCGGCCGGCGCCAGGTTCACGGTGATGCGCCTCGGCGGGTATTCGTAGCCGCTGTTGCGGATTGCCCCGCGAACTCTCTCGCGAGCCTCCTGCAGAGCAGTGTCGGCCAGCCCGACGATGGTGAAGCCCGGCAGGCCGGGGGCGACGTCCACCTCGACCCGGACGAGACGGCCGTCGAGACCGTGGAGTGTGGCGGACAGCAGGGACGCAAGCACGTCGTCGACGCTACGCCGACGGACTCAACTCCGGCTTATCTGAGGCTTCCGTGAACTCGCCGATCCAAGATCCGCAGGGACCACAGTCCCGATTCAACGGATGGCCGGGCCTACCTTGCCACCTTGGCCTGGGGGTGGTCGGTAATGTCTTTGTCCATCGCTTTGACGAACTCGAGCATGTCCCGGCCCAGGACGGAGTCCGCTTTGGTGTACATGAACGGGGCGCCGCTATTCAAAGCGCCGATCGCGGAGCGGTACTCGTTGACGATCTGGTAGTCGATACGGCGCTTGAGAGCGCTTTCGGCGTTCTTCACGTTGATGCCGGTGAACGCGTTCGACCGATTAAGGATCAGCTTCACCTTTTCGTCGGAGTAACCAAGGTGGCCGATTGTCTCGAGCACGAGGCGCACGTTCTTCAAGCACGGCAGGTCTGCCGTCAGGACGACGAAAATCGTCTGAGCGACATCCATGATTCGCAAGTTCACTTCGTCGAGCCGCTTGTCGACGTCCAGGACGATGTAGTCGTACTCAGTCGACATCGTGTTGATGATCTCGGGCAGATGGTCCGAGGTCACGAGTTCTGCGGTTTCGGGCGACGGCGGCGCGAGCAGCACTTCCACACCGGATTCGTGCTTCACGACGACCTGGCGGATCAGGTCCAGGTCGAAACCCGGTGCGGTGGCCAGATCGACGATGCTCATCTTGTCGAGACCGAGGTCCATGAACACTCGGTGGTCACCGAACTGAAGGTTGGCGTCGATCAGGCAAACTCGTTTGCCCAACTCCTTGTGGAGTGCGATCGCCGTATTGATCGCGATCGTGGTAGTGCCGACGCCACCTTTGGCACCGTAGAACAGGATCACCCGGGCCGGCTCGCGCCGCCGGGCGACCACTGCAGCCGCGGGCCACGAACTGGAATGGGTGCCGCTTCGGACGGCGCGTACCGAGACAGGAGGCTCCGCATCCTGGCCATCAACTCGGCGGGATGGAACGGTTTGATCAGGTAGTCGTCTGCGCCCGATCTGAGGGCCTTGCCCCGATGTTCGGCCTCGTTCTCGGCGAGCAGAAGGATGACCGGCGTGTGGGTGGAGGGTCCGTCCTCCATCCGCAGGCGGCTCACGATCGTGAAGCCGTCGATGCCGGGCAGGTTTGCCGCGATCAGGACCAGCGCCGGGCGATCCGACCGCGCGACACGCAAGGCCTCGGCGCCATCGCTCAGAGCGATGGCCTGATACCCAGCCTGAGTGAGGGCATTACCGAGAGCGCGCTGAACGATCGGGTCGGCATCGACGACTAGGATCCTGACGGCCATCAGCTCCCCTGGATTTGGCGGATCCACCCGCGCATTTCTGGACGTGGCGGACGGCCGCCCCCTAGGACCGGGACGCTCGATCGATGCGCTGATTATAGGCAGCCTCCCGGCAAGCTGGCATAGTCCCTATCGGAACCATGTCGTATCGGCCGGGAGGCATCGAATCTCCGAGCGGATGGGCTCCGACCAACGGGGCCGGCGCGCCGCCGACTCGCTGGATCAGGAGCCGCGTTTGGCGACGCCCGAGTCCGAAGTGCCGGCGGGTCCGACCTGAATGCCAGACTGCATCGCCGACCCGAGCGAACCAAGGAGCGTTGTGAACTCGAGCGGGATGATGAACTTGGTCGCCGGACCGCTGCCCAGTGACTTGAGGGCCTCGAGGTACTGCAGCGTCATCGTCTTCTGATCGATGTTCTTGGCCGCACCGAAGATCGTGTTCAGGGCCTCGCTGAAACCCTGGGCGCGAAGGATCGCGGCCTGGCGATCGCCCTCTGCGCGAAGGATCGCCGATTGCTTGTCGCCTTCGGCCACGTTGATGGTGGCCTGTCGGGTGCCTTCGGATTCGGTGATGACGGCGCGGCGGGTTCGCTCCGCGGACAGCTGCCGGTTCATCGCCTCTTGCACGGCCGGAGGCGGGAGGATTTCGCGGATCTCGACCGTGGTCACCTTGCCGCCCCAGCGTTCGGTAACCTCGTCGAGCTTGAGTCGCAGCGTCTCGTTGATTTTCTCTCGCTCTGACAGAACGTCGTCGAGCGGAATGTCGCCTATGACGGAACGGAGCGAGGTCGCGGCCACGCCCTGAAGTGCGCCGGCGAAGTTGAGGACGTTGATCTGGCTCATGAGCGGCTCGACGATCTTCCAGTAGATCAGGAAGTCGACGCCGAGCGGCGCGTTGTCCTTGGTGATCGCGGTCTGACGCGGGACCTCGATGAACTGCTCCCGGAGGTCCACAAGGACTCCCCTATCGACGATCGGGATCAGAAAATTGAGGCCGGGCTGGCGAACCAGACCCTTGTTGGTCTGACCCCAGCGATAGACGACCATCTGCGCCCACTGGGGCACGATCCGGACCGAGATCGCGGCCAGCACGATCAGCAGAAAAGCCACCGTGATCAAGACGATCAACAGGACCGTTGTCCCGGTCGTATCCATCCCCGTTACCTCCAGCAGCGACAAATGCCCAAATGGGCGGTTCTAGCGGGCGACCACCAAGCGGGCCGTCGATCTTGTGTCGCGGGCCAGCGCCGCGACGAAGACCGCGATGACGACCAGCATCTGCAGCATGTCTACACCACCGGTTCCACGATCAGGGTCAGCCCGTCCTTACGGACGACCTTGACCCGCGTACCTCGCGATGCGAGCCCCGCCCCGACCAGCTTAGCGGACCATGATTCGCCGGCCACGTAGACGGTGCCGAGGGGCGCGAGGTCCATCTCGACAAGGCCGGTCATGCCGATGACATCGACCGTGCCAACCAATCCCGACCCCAGCGGCACGGCCTGATGTCTCATCTTCATGAGAGATCGCACCAGGATCAGGCCGTAGGCGGCGGCCGCGGCCGTCATCGTGACGATGATCGGCCATGCGACTGTTGACGCCGGAAGGTAGGGACCGGGCGACCCGTAGAACGCCACGGCCCCGACGACGAAACTGACCAGGCCGCCGACCGTGAGCAATCCATGACTGGGCACGTTCGGCTCGATCACGAGCATCGCTATCCCCAGGATGACGAGAACGACGCCCAGGACGTTGAGTGGCAGGCTGCCCGACCCGTAGAAGGAGAGGGCCAGCGAGAAGGCTCCGATCAGGCCCATCAAGAGTGTCGGGTGGAAGAACTCGACCAACACGCAGAGGACGCCGATGACGAGCAGGATGAACGCGATGTTCGGGTCGTCCAATCCGTGGAGGATCGACTGAATGGCGTCCTCGCCGATGGTGACGATCCTGGCGTTGTTGGTGTGGACGACCACCTGCGCGTTGTTGATCGTGACCGTCTGGCCTTCGGCCTGGCTGAGGACGTCGGCGAGGCTGGCCGCGATGCCGTTGATGGCGTGGGCAGCCAGGGCCTCTTGAGCCGAATACGACTTCGCGTTCGCCACGGTCGTGGCGGCCCAATCGACGGCCTGCGGATGACGCTCCTCGGCGATGCTCCGAATCGTAGCCACGGCGTCGTTGAGGACTTTGTCGGCCTCCGTCTGTCCGTACGTGGCCGCGATGTCCCCTCCCCCGGCGGCTACCGGCGAGGCCGCCCCAATGTTCGTGCTGGGCGCCATATACGCCAGGTTGCCGGCCAGAGTCATGAACGTGCCGGCACTCGCCGCCTTGGCTCCCGATGGGCCGACCCAGACGATCGTCGGCACCTTTGCGTGCAGCGATTTGACGATGCTCATCATCGAACTCTCGCTGCCGCCCAACGTGTCGAGCTGGATGACCACCGCCGCGGCGCCGTCCGCCTCGGCCTGACGCACGCCCCCGGCGATGTAGCTCGCCATCACGTCGTCGACGACGCCGCTGGTCGGCAGAAGGACCACTTCCGGTCCCGTCGCCGCCCCGAGGATGGGCGAAGGCCGCGGGCTGGGCGGCGTCACGACGATATTGGCGGCGGAGCCGCCCGGACGCGTTTGCCCCACCACGAAGAGGAGCCCGAACGCCACGGCAAGGGTCGCGGCGATCCGTACGCTCGCATACGCGGCCCGACCGACGCGCCCGGACAGGACGTCTATCGCCGCCAGCCAATGCATCAGGCTGGGCCGCTTGGTCTCGGATTGAACCGCCCACGGGAGAGCCGCCGTCTCGGCGGGGAGTGGCGGAGTCCTCGTGTCCTGGGCGAACTTCCTGAGCCGCTCTTCCATTTCGAAGTCCGGATCGGTCATTTGATGCCCCCTGTCGCCGGTTCTATTCGGCGGCGCAGCGTCTGCAGGGCAGCGTGATGGCGTGACTTGACGGTGCCGATCGGAATGCCCAACCGATCGGCAATCTCGGCCAGTGCGAGGTCGCCCCAGTAGCGCAGCACGACCACCATTCGAAGTTCCGTGCTGAGGCTCGAGAGTGCCCGGCCGACGGCGTCGCGAGCGAGAGCAGACCGGAACGGGTCGGCGCCCTCGAGATCGAGATCATCCACGTCCAGGGTTCTCTGGCGAGCCCGCTTCCGAAGCTTGGTGCGACAGACGTTGACGAGGATCTGGCTGAACCAGGAGTGAAACTTCTCCTGCTCACGCAACTTGGACCAGGCGCGCCATGCGCGGACGGATGCCTCCTGGACGGCATCCTGGGCCTCGGCCGCATCCGCGAGAAGGTAGCCGGCCAGCCTGTAGGCGCCGCTCAACTCGCCTGAGAGAGCCTCGGCGAACACGGTGTCGATGGCCCGGCTGCGGGCGCCCGTCGCTTCGGCGGGAGCCCGACCGATGTCGGAGTGCAAATACGCTTCTTTGACGAACATGCCACGCTCATGGGGCGGACCTATGTGGTCGCTCATGCGTGAGACTCCGATGCCGAGGCGTTGGTTCGGTCGTTCAAGGCGTCGAGGACCAGTTGGCTCCACGTCTCCATGCGATCGTAGACCGCAAGGAGGCTCTCCAGCGGCTCGAACGCTCCGGCCAGCTTGTGAGTCTCGCGCACCGACACCTGCCGCCCGGCCGCGTCGGCCAGATAGACGACTCCCAGATGATGCCGGCCGACCTCCACCTCGTCATCGTTTAGAAGACCCAGGAAATCGAAGTCCGGCATGAAGTCGGCGACGAGCTCCTCGCGCCACTCGCGCTGGAGGCATTGAAGAACCGATCCGTCGCCGGGGTTCACGTGCCCGCCGACACCAATCGAATAGTGATCGTGAAGACGGGCGTCGCCGCCGGCCTTTGTACGCTTCATCAGGAAGATCCGATCGGCATCGCGCAAAACCAGGTACGGAATGATCTGCTTGATGCTCGTGTCGGCCTCGGCGGCCGGCCGCTCGTAGAAGGCCCCGCGGTCGAAGCGGGCCACTATTTCGCTCGTGTTTGCCGTTCGCACGCCGCGCCACGTCGAATCGCCCATCAGCACGTCGCGCGGCACGGCGTAGACGAGCTCCGGCCCCGCGCTCATCGCTACTCGGAGTCTGCCAGGCGGTTCCTGGCGGCGACGAAGCGCGCTTGCAGCGCTTCGGCATCCGGGCCGCCCCTTCGCTCCAACTCGACCAGCCACTCGTCGATGGCCGCGCGGACGTCGCGCAGCCGCGCGGCGATGGCCGCCGAATTGGTCGCTGCGATCCCGGCGCCCATTGCCGGCTCACCTCTGGCGAGGCGAGTCATCCCGGACCAGCCGGTGGCGCCGAGAGCACCCGACGCCCGCCAGTCGACCCGTTCGGGCGCGCCCGGGCCGCCGGCGATCGCCTCGACCAGCGCCGCGGAGATGATCAGCGGCATATGGCTTATCGCCGCCACGGCATCGTCATGGGCGGCCGCGCCCATCGGAATCTGGATCGCCCCGCAAGCGTCGATCAGTTCACCGACACGCTCGGCGTCGATCAGCCGCGCAAACGCACCTGGAACCGTGACCCAGGGCCGCCCGACAAAGAGGTCCGGCAGTGCGGCCGCGTAGCCGCTCACCTCGCGGCCGGCCATAGGATGACCACCGATGAAGGGCAGCCTCAGGGCGTCGGCTCGCGCCACGATCTGCGCCTTGGAGCTGACGGCGTCCGTAACCGTGGCTTCCTCGGGCACGGATGTGCGCAACACCCCGCCGATTTCGTCGATCAGATCCAGACAGGCGAGCGGCGGCGCCGCCAGCAGCACCAGGTCCGAACCGCGTAGGGCATCCTCGAGTGTGGCTGCCGCCACCTCCACGGCGCCGTCCTCCAAAGCCTTCAGGACGGGCCCGCGAGTGCGGCTCCACGCGGTTACGTGCCACTCCCCCGCCCCATCCCGGTCGTGCAGGGCGCGCGCGACCGAGCCACCGATCAAACCGAAGCCCAGGATCGATACTCGCACGTCGCCATTATGTAGCCCACGCCATTCCCGGTGCCCGTCCGGGGTACCCCTCCGGACCCTTCGCGTAATACCCGGACGAATGAGTGCGCGTGGCTCGAAAGTCCGACTAGAATGCAGGAGGCGTTGAGCCGGTTGTCGGCTGCTTCTGGATTTCCGTATTCGTTGCCAGTGAACAAGGGGCGCCAGTGATGGTCGAATCGTATAGCGAGACCAGACCGATCCGGGTCCTGCTTGTCGACGACCATCAGCTCCTCACCGGCGCACTGTCCCAGATGCTCAGCCGCGAACCGGACATCATCGTCGCGGGCGTCGCCGGCACCGTCGCCGAGGCCAAGGCCATGGCCCGCGAGCGACTCGATGTCGTTCTCATGGACTACCGCCTCCCAGACGGAACAGGGGCCGAGGCCACCCGAGCCATCAAGGCCCGCTGGCCTGCTGCCCGCGTCGTCATGCTGACCGCACTCACCGACGACGAGACTGTGCTCGAGTCGATCCAGGCCGGAGCAGACGGCTATCTCACCAAGGACCGGGCCATAGACGAGGTCGTCAACGCGGTCCGGGCTGCATACGCGGGCGAAACGCTCTTGCCCCGATCGGTCATCGTCGGGATCGCCCAGCGCGTCGCCGCCGCGAGAGAACGTGGCACCGAACGCCGCCAGATCGAGCCTCTGACTCCGCGCGAGCTGGAAGTGCTAAAGGCCCTGACAGAAGGCCTGGCGACGCCCGAGATCTGCGAGCGCCTCTACATCGCTCCGAACACGCTGCGCACTCACGTCCAGAACATCATGGGCAAGCTGCGGGTGCATTCGAAGCTGGAGGCGGTGGCCTTCGCCCTCCGCAATCGTCTGGTGGAGCCGCCCAAGTCGGACGACAGCCTCTTCTGACACCCCCGAGGCGACGTCCGCCTCGTTCGCCGGCCGATCGAGTTCAGACCTCAGACCGTGCTGCGTCTCCGCCGCACCGCCCGACGTTCCTGCATGCGCCGTTCCTCACCGGTAGGTGAGATCCCCATACCCCGATCGCGCCGCGAAAACTCGCGCCGGTCCCACACACGTCGATCGTCCCGCAGGTTGGAGCCGCAACGCGGGCATCGTCGCTCTTCAGCAAACAATTGAACCAGCGGAACCGTCGCCCAAATGGTCCGCCCGCAAGAGAAACATGCGAGTCGTGGCATGTTCTGATGCTACGTCATCCCGATCCGATTCAAACCACGTCGCCGGGCCCGATTCCGGGGCTCCGGTCGTGGGCACATGAATACGTTGGATGCACGATGTCGCAGGCGATTATAGGAGTCATGATCTTAACAATCGCCAGAGATGGCGACGCGACGATCACCGGGTAGGTGATCGTATCGACGGGTCGCTTCGCTCCCCCCGGAGCGACCCGCTCTCCATCTCGAGATGGTTTCCCGCCGATCGCTACTCCCTCCTCCAGCGATCGGCTGCCTTCAGACGGGCGATCGTCGGCCGCCAATCGACCTACCGGCAAACAGCCCCGAATCCGAAGAGCCGCGCCTTTCGGCGCGGCTCTCTTTGGCGACGACCGGGGCGCTAGGCCTCGACGGACTCCAGCGCGATCCTGACTTCCTCCGCCGGGTACTCGTAATCCTCGAGCTGGCCGGAGAGATACCGCTGATACGAGGTCATGTCGAAGTAGCCGTGGCCCGACAGGTTGAAGAGAATGACCTTCTTCTCGCCGGTTTCCTTGGCAACAAGCGCCTCGTCGATCGCCGCACGGATCGCGTGCGTCGACTCGGGCGCCGGGATCAGCCCTTCGGTTCGGGCGAATTGGATGCCCGCCTCGAAGCAGGGCCGCTGGTGAACGCTGCGGGCCTCGATAAAGCCTTCGTGCTTGAGCAGGCTTACCTGCGGCGACATGCCGTGGTATCGCAGACCGCCGGCGTGGATCGGCTCGGGAATGAAGTCGTGGCCGAGCGTGTACATCTTCACGACGGGGGCCATCTTGGCCGTGTCTCCGTAGTCGTAGGCGTAGCGCCCACGGGTCATGCTCGGCGCCGCCTCAGGCTCGACGGCGATGACCCGGTACTTGCGACCGCCTCGGAAGGTCTGGCCGAGCCACGGGAAGGTCAGGCCTGCGAAGTTGGATCCACCGCCGGCACAGGCGATGATGATGTCCGGCTCTTCGCCGGCCATCTCCATCTGCTTTATCGACTCGAGGCCGATGATCGTCTGGTGCAGCATGACGTGGTTGAGGACCGAGCCCAGCGAGTAGTGGGTGTCTTCACGCTTGATCGCGTCCTCGACGGCCTCGCTGATCGCAATGCCCAATGAGCCGGTGCTGTTCGGGTGTTCGGCCAGGATGGCTCGACCGGCATCCGTTTCCATGCTCGGGCTGGCGACGACGCTGGCGCCGTATGTCTCCATCATCAGACGGCGGTACGGCTTCTGGTCGTAGCTCGCCCGCACCATGTAGACCTTGATTTCGACCCCGAACATCGCGCCCGCGTAGGCAAGGGCGCTGCCCCACTGGCCGGCACCGGTCTCGGTGGCGATGCGGGTGATGCCCTCTTCCTTGTTGTAGAAAGCCTGCGGGATCGCCGTGTTCGGCTTGTGGCTGCCGGCCGGGCTGCCGCCTTCGTTCTTGTAGTAGATGTGCGCCGGGGTATCGAGCGCCTTCTCGAGGCGGTGAGCGCGGACGAGCGGGCTGGGGCGGTACTGCTTGTATAGATCCCGCACGGGGTCCGGGATCTCGATCTCGCGCTCGGTCGAGACCTCCTGCATGATCAGGGCCATCGGGAAGAGCGGGGCGAGGTCGGCCGGGCCGAGAGGCTGATGCGTGCCCGGATGGAGGGGCGGGAACTGACCTACCGGAAGATCCGCCGAGATGTTGTACCAGGCCCGAGGGATCTGGTTCTCGTCCAGCATGAAACGGGTGCGCTCGACCATTCCACTCCTCCCGCGGGCTTGCCGGCGACCTCCTAG
>Ga0302323_100003675_pt1 | contig 12477 bp, 10 predicted proteins | sample Fen_T0_3_FD_201950 | JGI IMG/M metagenome (GOLD analysis project Ga0302323, IMG submission 201950) | Peat permafrost microbial communities from Stordalen Mire near Abisko, Sweden - Fen_T0_3 | ecosystem: Environmental > Terrestrial > Soil > Wetlands > Permafrost | place: Sweden: Abisko... | reverse complement strand
AATCCCGTCCACGGGCGAGAGAACGTCCTCGTTGACGCCCAGGACGTTGACCGTGCCGATCTTGTCGCCGGAGCGGACGCGCATCCCGACGGCCAGGTCCTTGCGGGGGTTGTAGACGCCCACGGCTGGTGACTTGGCCGAGACTCGCGCCGACTCGCCGGGCAGGTCGTCGTCCGGCCGAGCGTGGACGGCTGCGCCACGCACGGCGGAGTGCGCGGCCGGGTGAGACGCGGCCGCGTGTGCATCGGCGGCCTTGCCGGCGCCACGCGCTTCAGGCGCGGAGGCGGGCATTCGGAGGCGGGCCTTCCAGCCGCCCTGACGAATCTCGATCTCGCCCAACCCGCTTGCGGCGAGCTTGGCGATCAAGGCCGGCAGCAGATCGTCGGCCAGACCGGAGATGGCGTCGTGGTCGCGCCTGACCCGTTGAGCGTCTTCCTCGGCAGACCTCGGGTTGCCACCCTGTTCTCGAACGGGCATCGCCTACACCTCTTCGCGATTGGACGGGGCGGCTCGACGCGTGCCCGGGAACTGCGGCATGGACGGTCTCGTGGACAGCATGCCGCGAAGCCGGCCGGCCAGGCCGGTCCTTTCGGGCGGCGCCTCGGGCTGCTCGGCGACACCGAACGAGCCCATGCCGCGGAACTTCTGGTAACGAGCTTCGACGAGCTCGCTCAGGGACAGCCTGGCGTGCAGATCGAACTGCTCGAGAACGACCTCCTTGATGCGCCTGGCCATCTCGGCCGGATCGGTATGCGCACCCTCGCCCGGCTCGGCCACGACGATGTCTACGATACCGAGGTCCTTCTGCTGGTTGGCAGTGACCTGCATCGCGTAGGCGGCCTGATGGCTCTTCTCGCCGGATCGCCACAGGATCGCGGCGCATCCTTCCGGACTGATGACCGAGTAGATCGAGTTCTCCAGGGCGATAACGGTGTCGCCGACGGCCAGCGCGATCGCCCCGCCGGAACCGCCCTCGCCCGTGATTACGACGACGATCGGCGTCCGCAAGCTGGTCATCATGGCGACGGACATGGCGATGGCCTCGGCCACGCCGCGCTCCTCCGCCGCCGCTCCCGGAAACGCACCCTGCACGTCGACGAACGTCAGGACGGGCATCTGGAACTGCTCGGCCATCTTCATGATCCGCATCGCCTTGCGGTAGCCCTCGGGGTGCGGCAGCCCGAAGTTGCGGCGGATGTTTTCCTCGGTGTCCTGGCCCTTCTGGAAACCGATGACCGCGACCCGCCGGCCCGCGATCATCGCCAGTCCGGCCACGATCGCGGAGTCGTCGCCGAAGCGGCGGTCGCCGTGGAGCTCGATGAACTCGTCGGCCATGAACTTGAGCAGTTCCAGCGTGTGCGGCCGCTTGAGGTTGCGGGCCTGCTGGACGTGGGCCCAGACTTCCTCGACCGGGTCGGGCTGGTGAACGTCGTTGTGGCCGAGGCCGAGAAGACGGTCAACCATTGGTGGTGTCCTCCCCGTGGGACTGGCCTGCGTCCGCGGAACGGGCGTCGCCGTTGTTGTCGCTGAGCGCACCGGTGATCGCGGAGAGGAGCGCCCGCGGGCTGAAGGTCGGATTGGCCGGATCGGCCGAGGCCGGGACCGCCGGCGCAATCAGAATACCGAGCAGGGCGATGATCTCGTCGCGCAACTTCGCTCGCGGCACCACGCGGTCTACGAAGCCGTGCTCCAGCTGGAACTCGGAGGTGTTGTAGCCCTCGGGCAGCGCCTCGCCGATCGTTCCGGCCGAAACCCGGTCGCCGGCGAAGCGGATCGTGGCCCTCGGTTCCGCCAGGTTGACGTCGCCGGCAACGGCGAAGCTCGCGAAAGTGCCGCCCGTCGTGGGGTCGGCCATCACCGAGATGAACGGTACGGCGGCTTCCTTGAGCCGTTCGATGACGCCCATCGTCTTGGCCAGCTGCATCAGGGAATAGGTCCCTTCCTGCATCCGCGCCCCACCCGACGACGAGACGATGATCAGGGGGATGCGCTCCGCAAGCGCCGTTTCGCCGGCCCGAGTCACTTTCTCCCCGGTGACCGAACCCATCGAGCCACCCATGAAGAAGAAGTCGAAAACGCACAGCGAAACGGGTTTGCCGCCCATCTTGCCGACGCCCCAAACGGTCGAGTCGCGCAGGCCGGTGGATAGCTGAGCGGCCAGCAGCCTGTCGGGATAGGCCTTGAGGTCAACGAAGGTCAGGGAGTCGAGGGGCTGGAGGTTGGCGTCGCGCTCCACGAACGAGCCGCCGTCCACGAGCTGGGCGATCCGCGTCCTGGCCGTGATTCGGAAGTGGTGGCCGCAGTGCGGACATACCCGAAGTGTCTTGTCCAGCTGCTTGTTGAACAGCATCTCGGCGCAACCCGGGCACTTGGTCCACAGGTCGGCCGGATATGCGTCGCGGCGTGGTCGAAACGGCAATCTAACCGGCATCAGGAGACAACCCCACGGATTCCGTTGATGACCCCCGACCGGCGGCTCTGGTTCGATGGCCCGGAGCGGCCGTGGGCCGTCCGCGCTGCTCGACCCATCCTGCCGGAGGCTGGGTGGGAATAACGCCACGCCACGTATACGGCACCGATTGAGAGCGCCGCCGAGGCGACACCAACACCGACGCCGCCCACGATGAGTGGCCGGGAGGGACGGGCAGCCATCTCGGGCAGGCGGCGCAAGGCGGCCGCGGGCCAGATGGCGCGAGAGTGAACGGCCTCGGCGGTAGCCGCAGCAGCGGCCGAAGCGGCGGCTGTGTCGGCATCTGCGGCCGCGCGCATGGAGAAGTTCCGGAACGGCTCGACGATACCCGCGGGCGCGACGGGAGCGAGTTCCTCGATCGGCAGACCGGCCCGCAGCCGGGCCGCTCCGGCGCTCAGCCGCGCCGCCAGGGCATCCTCGAAGCGGAAGGAGGGATGGACGCGGGTCAGACCGGCGCGAAGCTCGCGTGCGGCGAACCTCACATCGGGATCCAGATCGGCGTCGGCAGGGGCTCCGGCGGCGCGGCGGTCGTCCGCGGCCATAAGCCCGTCCAGATAACGCTCCGTTCGCCGAGCGTCTCGCGTTCCGCTGCCCAGCATCAGCTCAGACGGCCGCGCAGATCGTCGGCGACGGAGCGCAGGGCCCGATGCAGCAGGACCCGGACGGCCCCCTCGGAGCGGCCCAGGACGGCTGCTATCTCGGCGGTAGACATCTCGTCCACGAAGCGCAGCGTCACCGCGCGGCGGCGATCCTCGGGCAGCCGCGCGACTGCTTCCCACGCCGCCCCGACCGCTTCACGGGTCGCCGCGGCATCGACGAAGTCGCCCGGCGCAGTGAGTTCCGCCACCTCGTCGAGCGACGAGACCGGCCGGCGGCGATCGCGGCGCCGTTCGTTGGCGACGACGTTGCGGGCGATCCGGAAGAGCCAGACCCGGAATGTGGAGATGTCGGCGGTGTCGGCGGTATCCATCACGACGCGCGACGCGATGAACTCGTCCACTCTCTCCTCGAATCGGGGCAGCCCAGCAAGCGCCTGCATGAAGGTGCGCTCGGTGGCGTCTTCAGCGGCGTGGTGGTCGTGCAGTTCGTAGAAGGCGTAGCTGTACACCTGGGCGAGGTACTTCCTGTAGAGAGCGTCGAAATGGCTGGGGTCGCGGCGGGCCGCCTCGACCAGAGCACGATCACGGTCGAGCCGGGCGGGACGGGCCCCGTCCTCCGCTCTTCCTAACACCGCCCGGGTCAAAGTGTTACACCCGGCCGCCCGCGATCGCCGCCGCCACGGGGCACGATCCGGACCTGGACCACTTCGCCGATGAGCAGCTCATGCTCGGCACCGGCGGCATCCTCATATATGAGCGCGCCGCTGGCTCCGTCTACGCCGACGGTCTTGACCGCCAGAGCCGTCCCCTCGGGCATGTCGATGCGGACCGAACGACCCGTCGTGATCTGGCGGTCGTGCCAACCGGCGACGTCGAAGTGGCCGTCGCGCAGACCCAGCAGCCGAGGCTCGAGACGCTGCAAGAACGCGTCGAGCAATTCGGCCGAGTCGATCGGGCGGCCGCGGGAGACCTCGCTCAGGCTGGTCATGGCATCGGCGAGATCGGCCGGAAACCGCTCCCGGGGCCAATCGGCGTTGATGCCGACGCCGATCACGGCCGTCACCTGCATCGTGCCGGCGCCCTCGGTTTCACCCAGCAAACCCGCGATCTTGTGCACTCCCGCGGGAGCGTCGGGCGCGTCCACGACGATGTCGTTGGGCCACTTGAGCTTGAGCATGCCCGCCGGCAGGCCGGCCACCTCCTCGGCGGCGTCGGCCATCGCCAGCGCCACGATGGCGGGCAGGCGCCACAGCCTGTCGGGCGGTGCATAAGTCGGCCGGAAACCCAGCGACAGCAGCAGGGCGGCGCCGTCGGGGGCGACCCAGGATCGGCCGGACCTGCCGCGACCCGCGGTCTGCTCGTCGGCAATCGCCAGGCAGACTTCGGCGGTTCCTTCGGTCATCCAGCCACGGACGATGTCGTTGGTCGAGGGAACCGACCGGAAGCGCTCGCTGCGCGAGAGGAACGCCGGCGTATCGCGCCGCGCATCGCCGCCGGGCGGCGTATCGCGCCTCGTCACGCGCCCGTCTTCGACGCCCCGGCTTTGGCCTCTGCCTCGAGCTCGCCCTGGACGAGCGGCTCGGGGGCCTCCAGGGCGAAGGCCTTGTGCAGCGCCCGGACCGCGGTCTCGACCTGATCCTCGGCGATCATGCAGGTAATGCGGATCTCCGAGGTGGAAATGATCTCGATATTGACGCCGGCCTCGGCCAGGGCAGCGAACATCTTGGACGCGTAGCCCGGGGCGTTCTGGATACCGGCACCGACGATCGAGACCTTGGCCATGGCCGAGTCGGCCGTCATCTCGCGGAAGCCGAGCTCGCGGATGATCGGCTCGAGGATCCGCTTGGTCTTGGCCAGATCGCCGCGGGTGATGGTGAAGCTGAGGTCCGTCGTGCCGTGATGGCCGACGTTCTGAACGATCGTGTCTACGTTGACGCCCGCCTCGGCCAGCGGGGCGAAGACGGCGTGGGCGACGCCCGGTCGATCCGGGACCTCGACCAGCGTGATCTTGGCCACGTTGCGGTCGTGGGCCAGGCCGCGAACCTTGTTGCGCTGCTCCACGAACGGATCCTCCTTGATCAGCGTGCCGGGGACGTCTTCGAACGAGCTCAGCACCTCGATGACGACGTTGTTGACCCAGCCGAGTTCAACGGCTCGGACCTGCATCACCTGGGCGCCCTGATGGGCCAGCTCCATCATCTCCTCGTAGGAGATAACCGGCAGCTGGCGAGCGTCGGAGACGAGCCGCGGATCGGCCGTGTAGATGCCTCTGACGTCGGTGAAAATCTGGCAGCGGTCCGCCTCGAGGGCGGCCGCAAGGGCGACGCCGGTGGTGTCCGAACCGCCGCGGCCGAGGGTCGTTATCTCGGACAGCGTGGGGTCCTGCTTGCTCTGGCCCTGGAACCCGGCCACGATCACGACTCGGCCGGCGGCGACTTCGTCCTGGATTCGCTTGGGGTCTATGCCGGCGATGCGGGCCTTGCCGTAGTTTCCGTCGGTGGTGATGCCCGCCTGCGCACCCGACAGGGCGATGGCCGGGACGCCGAGGGCGTGAAGGGCCATCGAGACGAGAGTCGCACTCTGGTGCTCGCCCGTCGCAAGAAGCATGTCGAGCTCGCGCGGATCCGGATCGTCCGTTATGGCGCCGGCAAGGGCGAGGAGCTCGTCGGTGGTGTCGCCCATGGCCGAAACGACGACGACCAGGTCGCAGCCGGTCGCCCGCTCACGGGCGATTCGCGCGGCCACGCGCCTGATTCGGTCGGCGTTGGCTACGGAGGAGCCACCGAACTTCTGAACGACAAGCGGTTTGGACATGGCGGGAATTCTAACAGCCGAACGCGGGCCGCCGGACGCGGGCCGTCTCGACCCCGCTGCCCCTCAGACGAGGCGCCGACCGTCCACCCAGCCGGACCAGCCGTTCGACGTGACGACGTGCGCCCAGTCTCCGGTCCGTTCCGCGACCGCGACCGGAAGTCCGCCACCGAGCTGAACGCCGGACGTCTGCGGATCCGGTGTCGGCCAGGCCGTCATTCCTTCGGGCGGAACGGTGTGAGTGGGCGCCCAGGCGGGGGCCATGGGTGCGACAGGTGCGGGAGCGACAGGTGCGGGAGCGGGCGCCCAGGCGGGGGCCGTGGGCGCGACGGGCGCGGGCACCGCAACCGCTGCGGGATGGGTCGCGACCGGCTTGGCCTTCCGGACGGCAGCCAGCACGGCGTCGCGGGAGTACGGCGTCTTCATCTCGAACGGTGCGGCGCCGGCCGGAGCGTTGCCGCCGAGCGCAAGTTCGACGAGGTCCGTGAAGGCAGTCGGCCCGAGCAAAGTCACGACGACCGAGCCGGTGCCGCCGGGCGGGACGCTGCCCAGGTCCGCCACCCAGAAGCCGCTGCTCGTCCGCCATCCACCAACCGTCATCATTTCGACCGCGTTCCTGGGACGGAGTCGCTCAACCGAGAGACCGAACTGGACGATGCCCTCCAAGACGGCGTTGCAGAGCATCTCGAGCCCCTGCCCGAAGATGTAGACGTCACCGAGGGGATCGCCCGGGTCCCCGGCGAGCTTCGCCAGAACCCCGGCGCCGTCCATCTTGTCGATCACGGCGGAAACACGGGTCTCGAACCCTTGCGGCACCAGATCCGGCCGCAGCAGAGCGAAGAGCGACACGGACCAGCCCGGGTCCGCGACGGTGACCCCGGCCTTCCACGCCTCGGCAAATGCGGCCGCCGACACGCCGACCGGAAGGCCTCCCTGACGCGCAAGGCGGCGGCGCTGCAATGCCATCCGGTACGCGTCGAGTAGCGCGAGAGTCGCCCAGAACTCATCCAGGCTGAAGCTCATCTTGAGCGGCCCTGACTCGGCGACGCCACTGATCGACACGAGGTCGAGGCAGTTGAGCAGCACGTCGCTGTTCGTGACCGGGCCGGCAAGGCGCACGTCGTCCTTGCCGACGGTAGCCTTGTAGCCGGGGCCGCGAGACTCGGCATCGGGCCACACGTACTGGCCGATGAGCGAGGTGTCGCCGTCACCGAACAGCAGCGCGACGGTGAGGTGCGGATCCAGGAGCGCGGGGGCGGCCCATGTCCACTGGCCGGTCAGCGCGTTGAGGGACTCGACGAGACCGTCCGGGTCCGATGGCGCGTCCGGCTGTTCGATCCTGGCGAGCAACGAGAGCGCGCCGCAACGGATCTCCGGCCCCTCCCCGAGCGCCTTGAGCGCTCGCTTGGAGAAGGCGATCTCCTGCGCCGGCGCGGCCATCGTCGTGTCGCTCATCTGGATCACCTCTCGTGTCACGCTTGTCACGTCCTCATCCGGGCTCGCAGTTCCGCGGCCGATCCGATCCCTGCTTCCTTGAGGATCCTCAACTGCGCGGCCGGGTCCCCCTTGGCCATCGCCGCCCGCATGAGGACGTCGTTCGGCACGTCGAAGCGGCGGCCGTTCTTGCTCGCCCGCGCCGCATCCTTGATGGCGTTGCTGATGTTGTCGGCACCGACGGTCTCGTCGAGTTTCGCAATGTGGTCCGCGGCCGATGCCTCGTTCTCAGCCTCCGTGAGCCGGTACGGAGCCGCGTGCTGCTCTGCCATCGGGAGTGCGTCGGCGCGTGCACCGCCGACGTGGTCTCCGACAGTTATCACTCCTTCATTCGAGACGTGGACCGGGTGGTAGCCGCCGGTGGACGGGTACTTCCCAGCGTTGTTGCGGAGCCAGGCCGCCTGGTTGACGTCTCTCGCGGTTGCGTCGACCAGTGTGCCGGGTCGGGCCGTGTAGGCGTTGACGGCGATCGAATCCTGCGTCATTCCGAGAGACTTGCCGTCCGCGCCGGCGAGCTTCCTGGTTGCGTCGGCCACCAGCTCGTTCGCTCGTGCAGTCGTGACGTGGCTGGTGTTGTACGTCACGTCGAGGTCGCTGCCCGCGTTCGCGCCGCTGAAGACACGGTCGCCCTCGGTTATCCGAGTTGTCGGAACCCGGCGCGGAACCTTCGTGTAGTCCACCACGCCCGTCGCGGGGTCGGTGATCTCGGCGCGATGGGCCTTGATCCAGCCGGCGGTCTCTTCCTCGGCGATAGCCTTGCCGGCCTCGTTGGCCGCCTGGTTCTGGAGGTCGATTCGCCGGGCCGTGTACAGGTTGTGTTCGGCCGCACCCATGGCCTCGGTCTGGCGGGCCATGCGGATGCCATCGCCGGCGCCGTGTTCCCGAATCGCGTCGTCGATGACCTTCTGCGCTGCGGTGTTTTCGTTGAGGAATCGTTTGCCCTCGACGAACGTCGAAGGTGCGGGCTTGTCTCCAAGAGCGGCGGCGACCTCGCGCTCGATCTTGTTCACGGACGTTGCGACACGCGCTCCCGACGCGGCGTCGACGGCCTCCGCGGCCCTCGCCGCACCCGTCGCACTCCGGACTCCCGACGCAACCTCGGCGGCTCTTGCGGCCTCGACTGCCCGTAAGCCTTCCGCGGCCCTCGCGGCACCGAGGGCGGCGCCGGCGCCGCGAACCTCGGCCACACCGGGCGCCAGCAGCATCGCCGCCTTGACCTGCGCGGCCTGGTATGCGGCGAACCGGTCCTCGAGGCTTGCCTTCGGGTCGAACATCGTCTTGATCTCATCGACCGCGAGCATGTCCTTCGCCATGGCCCAGCCCATCTTCCCCGCAGTCGCACCCATGGCCTGGTTGACCTTCATATACACGCCGGCGCCCGCGCCCAATGCATCCAGGTACCGGCCATCCTTCACGGCCGCGTCGAACGCCGCCGACTCGACCGGCGCGGTGTTCCGTGAAGCTGTATCGACACCCCGGAGGAAGTAGAGCGGGTGTCGGGCCGCGTTTGCCAACCCCTCCAGACCCTTGCCGACTGAGGAGGCGGCGTCGGATACGCCCTTTCCGATAGCCGTCACGGCCCGTTCGGCGCGATCCACCAGGGCCTTGTTGACGGCCTGATTCAGCGAGTTGTTGAACAGCTTGTCCGAGCCGTAGGGGTTGTTGGCCAGACCGTAGACATCGTTCGGGTCGCCGTTCTTGCCGATCGCCTCGCGGATGGCCTTCACGGCCGCCGCGTACTTCTCGGGAATTACGTTGCCGTCAGCATCGAAGGCGTTGGCCTTGGCATCATTGATCGCAGCCGCGAAGGCCTTGTTGTCCTTCCCGACCGCCCAGTTCGCCATCAAGCCGAGTCTGTCCTTCGCGGCCTGCGTCTCGGGTGAGACCGCGCTGGGTGCCGGGGGCGTCGTTCCACCGGCTCCCTTGCCGCCGGTGCCCTTCCCGCCCGGCGGGGTTCCCTCCTTGCCGTCGGTACCCTTGCCGTCGGGGCCGGCGCCGGCCGGGCCTTCGCCATCGGGGCCGTCCTCGCCGTCCTCGCCATCTTCGCCGTCTTCGCCGTCGGCGCCGTCGGCGCTCCCGGACTTGTCGGGCGCTGCGGGTGCCGTGGTGCCGCCACCGGCACCGCCGCCGCCCAGGGCACCGGCCAGCAGACCGCCGAGGATCCCGACGACCGCCGGCCCAACCATTCCGACCACGCCCTGCGTCTCATCGGCCGGGCCGGGCACTTCGCCGACACCATCCAGTCCGGGCGTCTCGCCGTTGGCCTGCGTTCCCTCGCTATTCCCACCCGGTGCCGGCACGGGTGACGTTCCGCCCGCGGCGGTTGAGCCCAGGACACCGTTGTAGTTGGCGCTGAATTCCTGGGCATGCCCCTGGCAGCTGAGCTGCAAGACGATCCGGGCGGGCTTGCCGTCCCACGTGACCGAATTGGCCTGGACGCCGCCGATAGTCCAAACCTCGGAGATGGTCCCCAGGATCGGCTTGCCGTCCTCGCTGGTGACATCCGCGCTCGGCGAAAGTGTGTCGCCGACCTTGAGTCCCGCGGGGACGTGGATCGTCGCCGCGCAGAGAGGGAGTTCGGGCTCCGCGGTTGCCTCGGCCGTGGCACCGGCGCTGTCCGTGGACCCGGGGCTGGCCGATTGGGCGAGGCCGCCGGGCCTCGTATCCCAACCTGGCAGTAGATCTTCGTAAAAAGATGGGTTCTGCGAGAGGGCCTCTTCCGCCGTGGCTCCCCCGCCGACCTGATCCCACACCCACTCCCACCCGTGTCCTAGGTCGTTGCGCAGGTAGGCCTTCTGCGCCAAGTAGCCAACCTGGACCGTCTTGACCGCCGCCGACGTGCTCGGTCCCCACGTGTACTTGATGGCCTCGAATATGAAGTTCTTGCGAATCCTTGTGAAGTCGGGGGTCTCCATGTGCCACTTGGTGATGGCGACTACTTCGCAGGTGTTCGGTGCGTCCAGGAACATGTGCGGCCGGCACCAGGTGTGGGTCGCCATGCCCGCGTTGGCGATCGTCTGGAGTTCGCCATCCGACGGCAACGGCGGATAGACGCTGTCGTCAGCGGCGCAGAGCCCCGAGCCCACGAATGCCGCCACGGCCAGGGCGGCAACCAGCGCACCCAACAACCGTGGAGTTCGATTCGCCCGGAGCCGTGACGTCAGCATCACGATCACCGCTTCCAGGCCGCGGCGGCGAAGGTGCTCAGCATCACCCAGGCCGTGGAGAGCAGGAAGGCCGTGGCGGTCGGCACAAGCATGCTGCGCAGCTTGCCGCCGCCGCGCCGCCCGACTTCCACGCCGACGGCGCCGCACGCGGTCATGAGACCCGCCGAGGAGAAGACCTGCGAGGCCTTCCAGCCGAGAAGGATCTCGGCCGTCAGGGCCAGGATGGCGAAGGGCAGGATCAGCAGGAAGCCGCTCGCCGCCGCCTCGCGCACGGCGGGTCGCTCCAGATGAGGGTTGGCCATGCTGAGAGCCTCCGTCAACACGAAAGCTCCCGCGAACGCGAATGCCGCGCCGATGGCGACACCCAATACCGTCGAAACCGGGCTCGCCCCGACTCGCCAGCCGATCAGGCCGCCGAACGCGGCAAAGGCCAGCACGGGGACCGTCCAGTGCGGCAGGGCCCTGAGCGTGGATGCAGGCGCGGGCGCGGGCGCGGACGTACCTGCTGGCGAAGCCGCGGGCGCGGGCGCGGGCGAAGCCGGGGCCGATGCCACCGGCGTCGTCTCAACCGTTGCGTTCACCACTGCACCATCGTTAGGTTCCAAGGAACGCCCAGCCGAACAGGGTCAGGCCACCGAGGATTGTCGCGAGGATCACGCTCGGCTCGATCCGCCCGCCGAGCATCTCGCGCAGGGTCGCGATCATCGGCCCGAGAGCCCACAGCACCCCGGTCACGCCGAAGGCAAGGGACGTGTTCCAGTGGAACGCGACGTTCATGACGAGCCCGAAGACCGCATACACCAGGGCCGGGCAATAGCCGAGAGCCAGGGCTCGCACCGTGGCTTCGAACGTGAGCGTCGCGCCCAGCGCGCGCGTCGCGACCCACGCTATCGCGCTCAGGAACACGACCCCGAGCGTCCCGTACAGGACGCCGAGCAGGCACAGCGCGACGACACCGGCATTGCCGGTCATGGCGAAACGCGGCAGCGTCTGGTGGCCGACGCGCAGGAGGTCGAGCCCGGTCTGGAGGAAGAAGAGCCCAAAGGCGATGCCCGAGACGCCGAGAGCTACGTGTATCGGGAGCTGCGAGAGAGCGCCTTTGAGCGCCCCGCCGGGGTTGATGAAGATGAGCAACCCGGCCTTGATCTGGGCCGCGCGAGTTCGCGCCGGACCCTCTTGGGCCGAGCCGATCGTGGCGCCGCTGGACATCCCTACCCCTGAGACCGTGGCGACCTGGAAGCTGCTACCCCGCGGTCAGAAGGGACGTCCTGAACCTTGCCGCGGATCGTACGTTCAGCCCGGCCCGGCGTCAACGAGTTTGCGTAGCGCAACAGTCGACCCTCGCGAACAACTGCGCCACTATCTCGGCTGTGCGACCATTCGCGAGCGCGCTATCTCGCGCCGGAACCGGAGGACTCGATGTTCAGAGGACGAAATCGGCGCGACAAGGCGGACGCCCCGGACGAGATCGACGCCGAGCCGACCGACGCCGACCTCGACGACGAGTTGGAGGACGACGCCGAATTGGGCGATCAGCCCGAGGACATGACGGCGGACCTGGAATCCCAGGCGGCCGACTACCTGGCCGGCAACGATGTCTGGATGTACGGCCCCAACGCCGAAGCGGTGCTGCTCATCCTGGACCGCCTCGAGGAGATCGGCCCTGACGAAGCCCGGCCCCTCGCAGAAGCCTGGCTGGCAGTACCTAAGTCGGACCGCGACCGAGCCCGCAAGGCCGCCCAGAAGCTGGCCGAGGGCGATGAGGAAATCGCCCGCTACCTGCAGCTCGCCCGGGAAGCAGTCTCGACGTGGGCGGCCGTCACCGGTCCGTACCCCGAGTACGTCGCCGCCGAACCGAACTGGGGCCGCCTCTGCTCCCAGTGCGCCGAAGCCGCGCTCGACGCCGCCACGGCCGTGATCCTCGAGGATACGATCG
>Ga0302323_100003674_pt1 | contig 12479 bp, 8 predicted proteins | sample Fen_T0_3_FD_201950 | JGI IMG/M metagenome (GOLD analysis project Ga0302323, IMG submission 201950) | Peat permafrost microbial communities from Stordalen Mire near Abisko, Sweden - Fen_T0_3 | ecosystem: Environmental > Terrestrial > Soil > Wetlands > Permafrost | place: Sweden: Abisko... | reverse complement strand
ATTTTCCGAGCTCATGGGGGGCGAGGGCCAGGGCGTTTCCCTGCTTCGCCGCACCGATGCGCAGGTCCTTCGCTCGGCCGACGGAAAGATGGAAAGCCGTCCACTATCTCCAGCGGGCTCGAATCCATGGGTGGAACTTTACGAGCTCAGGCTTGCCGCACGCGCCTCGCATTCCTCGGATCCGCACGCTACGGGCACGCGGGAAATCGTGGTGGTGCTGAGCGGTTCGCTAAACCTGCGCGTGGGCAGCGAGATCTACGAGCTCGGGCCCGGGGATTCCATCTCCTTCCGCGCCGATGAAGTTCACGCCTACGAGAACCCGGGAACCTCCGAGGGCCGCTACCACGACCTCATCATCTACGCCCGCTAGGCGCTTGTACCTGTCCCGTATGGCATGCAGCCCGTCCGCGGCGGGTGGCACAACTTGCTGGAATTCAAGCTAGGCGTACCATGTGAGTCTTGTCTACGGGACATGATTCTTTTATGGTTGACGAGGTCGACTGCCATGCTAGAAATGAAATTCGACATCAACGCAGAGAGGACAGACCATGAGCGCGAAGCCCTACCGATTTGAAACCCAGGCCCTGCACGCGGGGCAAACCCCTGACGCAACCTTGTCGCGCGGAGTGCCCGTCTACCGGACAACGTCCTACGTGTTCAAGAACACGGAGCATGCGGCCAACCTGTTCGCGCTCAAGGAGCTGGGCAACATCTACACGCGCTTGATGAATCCCACCACCGACATCCTCGAGCAGCGCGTGTCGCAGCTCGAAGGCGGCGCAGCCTCGGTGGCCGTGGCCTCGGGTACCTCGGCCATCTTCTACGCCATCATCACGCTGGCCCAGGCGGGTGACGAGATCGTCGCCGCCAACAATCTCTACGGCGGTACCATCACCCAGTTCGACTCCATTCTTCCTCAGCTGGGCATCAAGGTGCACTTCGTCGATCCCAAGGATCCGAAGAACTTCGCCAAGGTCATCAACGACAAGACCCGCGCCATCTTCATCGAGACCATCGGCAATCCGGTGCTCGATTTCACGGACGTCGCTGCCGTGGCCGACGTCGCCCACAAGAACGGTCTTCCCTTGATCGTCGACGCCACCTTCACCACGCCGTACCTGCTGCGTGCCATCGAGCACGGCGCGGACATTGTGGTGAACTCGCTGACCAAGTGGCTGGGCGGCCATGGCGCGGCCATCGGCGGCATCATCACCGACTCGGGCAAGTTCCAGTGGAAGAACAACCCGCGCTTCCCGCTCTTCAACCAGCCCGACAGCAACTACCACGGCCTGCGCTGGGCCCACGATCTGCCCGACGCGCTGGCACCCATCGCCTACGCCCTACGCGTGCGCACGGTGCCGCTGCGCAACCTGGGTGCGGCCATTGCGCCTGACAATTCGTTTCTCTTCCTGCAAGGCATCGAAACCCTGCCGGTGCGCATGGTCCGCCACAGCGAGAACGCGCTCAAGATCGCCGAGCACCTCAAGAAGCACGCCAAGGTGGCATGGGTACGCTACCCCGGCCTCAAGGACGACCCGACCTACGACCGCGCCGCCAAGTACTTGAAGAACGGCTTCGGTGGCATGGTTGTGTTTGGCATCAAGGGCGGCTATCCCTCGGCGGTCAAGCTCATCGACAACATCAAGCTGTTCTCTCACCTGGCCAACGTGGGCGACGCCAAGAGTCTGATCCTTCACCCGGCCAGCACCTCCCACTCGCAGCTTACCGAACAGCAGCAGCGCGACGGTGGCCTGACGCCGGATCTGGTCCGTTTGTCCATCGGCCTCGAGCACCCCGATGATTTGATCGAGGCGCTCGACGCGGCCCTGGCCCTGGCCTAGCCCGCGCCTTGTGGCGCCGCGGCTGCGCTACCGTCGTCACGGTTGGGTCACCGTTCTGCAAAATCTAATGGATGCCCGTCGTGCACGTCGGGAGTCCATTGACCACACGGCTCTTGTGGGGTTTCATGCCCGTGCCGCTGACCGCACCGCGCGTCTTGCCGGTGCGGTTTGTGGAAAAGGCAGAGGATGAAAGGAGTGCCGTGATGAGGACCAACCACACCGATTTCTTGCGTGCTTGTGCAGCGATTATTTGGGCCACCACCGCCGCGTGCAGCGGGCCGGGCGCTGAACCGGTCGAATCGTCGCAAAGCGCACTGACCGCCACATTGACCATCTCGGGTCGCGTGCAGACCGCTGGCGGCGCGAGTGTGTCGGGGGTGACGGTGACGTTGGCAGGTAAGGTCTGGAAGCAGCTGACCTCAGCCAGCGACGGGACGTATTTCTTCACAGGCCTGGCCGCGGGATCGTACTCGGTGCGGCCCACGCGCGTCGGCTGCGCATTCTCTCCGGATGTGGTGAACCTGAACAACCTGAAGGCCAGCGTGACCCAGAACTTTACTGCCTCGGGCAGCGCGTGCACGGGTCAGGCGGCGACTATCCACAAGAAGGCGATGCTGCTCATTCTCGATCCGTCGGTGCCTGCGGCGGGTGGCGGGACCCAGCGCCTGTCGCAGTTCCACGGCTGGAGCGATCCCGATGCTTTGACCGAGCAGTACCGCGCCTGGTTCGGCACGACCAGCAACAGCCGCGTGACCTACGAGATCGCCGTGCGCTCGCTGCGCGACGAGTTCCCGCTCAAGGCCGACGGCTTCCGCTACACCGCCGCGACCTTCGAGGCGTGCATGGCCAACCACGACACTTGCCACATGCCGGACGACGTGGACTATCTCAAGCTGCTTGCTGACAGCACGGTCTGCGACCGCGCCAACGCCGGCCAGATCGACGAATTGTGGGTCATGGGCGCGCCTTACTTCGGCTTCTACGAGTCGCGACTGGCCGGCCCCAATGGCTACTGGTACAACTCGCCGCCGCTCGACGGAACGACCTGTCAGAAGCTGGTTCCCATCATGGGCTTTAGCTACGAGCGGGGCCTGGCCGAGATGATCGAGGATTTTCACCACCGCAGCGAATCCACCATGGCGCGTGTCTACGGCAGCTGGGAAGAGAACCGCATGTCCACCAACTGGGACAAGTTCGCCTTGGTGGCCGCGCAGTCGCCCGCGTTTGGCTACAGCGGCTGTGGCACGGCGCACTTCGCGCCGAATTCGATCCAGGACTACCAGTACGACAACGCCACACCGGCGCAGACCTTCTGTGACGATTTTGCGAACTACCCGAACCTGCACACACCGTCCACGGTGTTGCGTTCGATCACCTGCGCCGAATGGGGCTGCAATCAGGTTGGCTACCAGACTTGGTGGTACCGCCACCTCCCATCCATCGCGGGCACTGGGCCGGATGGCAAGTTCGCCGACTGGTGGCGCTACGTGATCGATCCCAACGCGGTCTTCCTGACCGACTGATGCGGGCAGGGCGGGACGCCCCTGCGTGTCCGCCACGCCTAGTGCCTGTGGTAGCCCGCCGCCGCAAGGACGACGAGCACACCCAGTGCGATGGGGACTGCCACGGGCGGAATCCGGTTGGTATTTCGACTCGCCGCCGGAGCGAGGGAGCATCCCGATGATTGTCCAGAAGGGCACAAGGTGACGCTGCTCGGGTAGATGTCGCAGGCTCCCTGGGCATCGTCGGGCGTGAGTCTTCGTCGCGACGTATCTGACATCAATACCGAAGGGAACATGGTTGCGTCGGCGACCGTGCCGGGCAAGTCGGGCGACGCGCAGTCGAGCTCTGGCTGCCCTTGGTTGTCCGTTAGCCGGGTCGGCCCATCGCTGGCAATGTAGCAAGGGTGCGCCAGCCCAATCACGTGGCCAAGCTCGTGGGTGAGCATGTTCTGAAAATCGGCGGTGAGGCCATTCGCGAGGGATGGATCCTTCACCAGATCTGCCCAGAACACCCTTACCGCATTGATTTCCATGTCGGCGTCCACGATCTCACCGGTGTTGATATTCCTGAACACGGTGGTAACCGCGAGTGCGTTGGCCGAATAGCAAGTAGGCGAGCTCGGTTCGGCGGGAGACTGTTCGCTGCACCAGGTGTCCTGGCTCATGACGATGACATTGCGGCCATCGTAGCCAACGGCCGCGCTGGTCTCGGCGGTCTTGTGAATCGAAAGCAGCAACCCAGAACAGGAAAGAGCGGGGTGACTCCAGGCCGCAGCGGCGGTACGGGCGGCTTGCAGATAGGCATCACCGGTCATTTCGGGCGGTGGCGAGCCGAGAAGGAAATCCATGGTGACGCATGGATTTCGCCACCACACCGGCACACCGGCGGTCGTCACGGTGCGTACGTAGGCCTGGGCCGGTCCGGCGATCATGCAAGCGACGCAAAGTGCGCTGGAAAAGACAAAGGCACGGGTTGTAACTTCACGCATGCGCTATTGCCTCAGCAGCGATTCCACTTGCGCGTGGAAGTCGTCCAGATCGATTGGCGCCGTCGGCTGCGCGTGGCGGAGCTTGGCGTCTGTTCCTCGCTCCACAACGCAGGTCATGTCTGGCGCGTGCAGGAGCCAGCGACCGCTTTGCGAGTCGCGCTCCAGCGTGCGCTTGCCTTGCGACATGCCAACAACCTGCGGCCGGGCGTGGCCGCGCAAGAACAGCAGGGCGTGTTCGCCGGGCGCGAATCCTGGCATACCCCCGACGGTCATTTCGATGTCGCCGACCGCACCGCCGGGCTGGACAAGGCTGATCCGGCTGGCCGGCTCACCTTTCCAGGTCTGCTCGATGTCGACGTCGATGGTCGAGAGGATCTTGCTGTGGGATGAATTCCAAGCCGCCCCGACCGAAATCACCTTGGCCACCACGATCTGGTCCGAGGAGGCGACCAATTCGCGCAGGCTCATGGTGGTCAAGAGCGAAGCTTGTGGCAGTCGTCCCCAGCCCAAGACCAGCGTCACCACCAGCAAGTGCAGTAGACAGAGGCGTTTCATGGCCATTCCGGGTCCATCAGGGGCGCGTGTAGGTAAGGGTGTAGTTCCCGTAGCTGCGCAACAGGTTGCCAGCCACGGTGAGAACGGATAATCCCGCGCCCGGCGTGATCACGGTGTCGACCGTCGATTGCATGCCACAGACCACGTCGTCGTCTTTGCACAACAGGGTGTCCAGACGAGGGATTTGCAGAATCAGAACCGTATCCCAGTCGGCGCCCTTGCACGTCGAGGCATGGAAGTTGCCTCCGACGTCGGCGGGGCAATTGGCCCACCAATAGGTGTTCTTGGGTCCAGAGGTATCGCAGGTGCGGGTGGTATCCATGCCATCGGTGGTTCCGATGATAGTTCCCGAACCCGCCGGCAGTGTGACCAGGGGACCGTTGCCAATGGCCGCGCGTTGGAAATGCACGATGACATCACCGCCCTCGCCATTCGGGCCACTGACGATTAGGTAGTGGTAGCCATAGGTCAGACTGGCGAATGCCTGCGACTGGCTGGTGCCGCAGGCATCGTCGTTACAGGTCACCATGTCCGTGCCCGCGGGCGGGTTGGCGCTGTCGCAGGTGTCGGTGAAGAACAGGGCCGTGTTCCAGGCGGTCCCAAAGGTGTCCGCGTAGGCCATCTCGAGCTGGTCCGACTGGATCTTGAACACGATGTCCCCGCCATTGCTGACGCAGGGAAAGTCGACAATGTGCGGCGCACTGGCGGTGTTGACCGACAGCTCGACGTGGGATGCGTACGACGAAATCTCGATGGGAGATGCGCAGGTTCCCAGGATGGGCGCCGTGTCGACGGGGAGGTCCGCCTGCTCAAGCACGTCCAGGTTGACGTCGCGCTTGTTATCGGAGCCGCTGTCGCGGCTGCTGTCACGATTGCCCGCGGAGTCGGCAACCCCTGCCTCACCACCCGCATCCTTCGCGTCGCGCGCTTGGGTGACACTGCCTGCGTCCTTGCTGTCGCGCACGGCACCTACCTCAACGATGGAAAGGTCCGAGGCGTTGGCATCGCGTGCGTCCAAACGACGTGGTCCGTCGGCGCCGGCCGAGCCCAGGTCGAGGGCTCCTGCTTCGCTGACCTTGCCTCCGTCGGTGTGCACCGTTTGGGTGGAATGCTTCGAGCAGCCAAGCCCAGCGGCGACCAGCAAGACCGGCGTCATTCGGTACATCAAGGATCGCATGCTAGGGACACCATCGGTTGCAAGCTTCTCGCCCTTGAGCACCTGCCCGCGACGGGTACTGGACATGCAAAAACGCCGGTCGCTGGGTGCGGCCGGCGTCTTTGGCTGGTGCGTTGTCTACTTACCGTTGGGCTTGAAGTTCAAGCTGCAGTCGACGACGGACGTCTCGTTCCCATTCGAGAAGAAGAAGTTCATGGTGTCGCCAGGACCACAATTGACCTCGCCTTTCGTACCGTCACTGTTGATGAGCGTGTTGTAGCCTACGACGGTCGCGTCATCCATGGCGTCTCCCCACAGCTTGTTGATGCCCTCGCCGCCGTAGATGGTATCGTTGCCGGCGTCGCCGCTGATGGTGTCGTTGCCCATGTCACCGTTGAGGGTGTCATCGCCGCCACCGCCCCGGATGGTATCGTCGCCCGGGCCACCCCAGATCATGTTGTTGCCGGAATCGCCGGTCAGGGTGTCTGCGCCTGAACCACCGCGAATGTTCGAGCAGTTCGTGACGATGTCCTTCTCGCCGAGCACGCCGATCTGGTCACTCGCCGGGTCGCTGAGATCGACCTTGACAGCGGCCGTGCGATCGCTGAAGTCGAGCACGTTCGCTCCGGCCGTGCCACTGGCGGCTGCGGCGCCCGAGGTACAGAGGTCGGAGGCGTAGACACCCGTGCTGGCCACCACGCAGTTGGCGCCGTCGCCATCGATGTGGTCGTTGCCGAGGCCACCGGCCAACCAGTCGTCGCCGTCGCCGCCATACAGCCAGTCAACGCCCGCGCCGCCGAAGAGGTGGTCGTTGCCCTTGCCGCCGTACAGGATGTTGCTCTTCGTGGATTGCGCGCCGATGATCAGCGTGTCGTCGCCATCCATGCCGTAGAAGATGTGCCTGTTGCCATAGGCATGGGTGGCGTCGATGGTGTCGGCGTAGGCCGTACCGATGACCATTTCCACGTCAGCCTGGATGGAATCCTTTTCGTTACCCGCGGCATAGCCGTCGTTCCCCAGCGGCTTGGCTGCACCTGCCACGACGTTGGTGAGGGCAAAGGCGCCGCCGAACTTGGTCACGGCGAAGCCCGCATTGACGCCGGCGGTGTTGGCCGTGATGCTCACGACGATGCCGGTACGCAATTTCGCGATGTCGAGGCCAGCAGGAAGCGCCGCTGCCGTGGCCGTGGCGACGGTCACATCGTCAGCGTCGGCGTCGCCCACACTGATGACGACGGCGTCCTGGTTGGCATTTTGCAGAGGCGCTGCCGTCGCATCGGCAACGACGATACCCGTCGATGTCGTAGCCACGAAGGTGCTTGGGGAAACGGCGTTTCTATCCTGAAGTCCAACCGTGATGTCCGTAGCGGTGTCCGTACCGGTCGGGGCGGTCACGGTGACATTCGGGACAATGCTGGTGTCAGTCATGGTGGCGGTGCCAACACCGGTGCCGGTCCGGACACTCATCTGGTAGTTGACAATGCCCGCCGCGATCGCAATTGCCGCGGCATTGGCGTCGGCGGCGCCGGTGATGTCGATAATCAGGTTGGTATCGGTCGCGGTCGCCGTGGTCGTCCCAGTCCCGCCAGTGATCTTGAAGGTCACCGAATGCACGCCATCGTCCACCGTGAGGGTATCAGCGTTGTCGATAGCCCCGGCGCCACCAGCGGGGGCCGTGATGGTGCCCATGGCATGGTTACCGGTCTTGTGATACTCGAAGATCTTCGTCGTGGTGCCGTCGTTGACGGTGAAGCCGTCGTAGTCGCTGATCATGTTCGAGTCCACGCAGATGATCGATGCCGACGCTTTCACGGCGAGATCCTCATCGCCCATCGTGACCTTGACGGGGTGGGCGTAGTCGCTGTAGTCGACCACGTCGATGGAGACGTCGCCTTGGGTGGCGGTGGAGGTGCTCGTGTCAGTATTGGTGACCACTTTGGTGCCCGTCCCAGTGTCTGTATTGACGGTCGCTTTGGTGGTGGTGTCGGTGTCGGTGCCGGTGCTGCTAGTCGTGATGGTCTTGGTATCGGTGCCAGTTGCGGTGTTGGTGTTTGTTACCGTCCGGGTCTTGATCGCGGTACTGGTGCCTGTGCTGGTGCTCGTGCCCGTCGCGGTAAGATGAGTAGTAGCCGTTCCGGTGGCAGTGCTGCTTGTGATGGTGGTCTTTGTGTCGGTGCCCGTGCCAGTGCTGCTTGCGGTGATGGTCATGGTGTCGGTGCCCGTACCCGTGCTGGTAGAGCTGGTGGTCTTGGTCGCCGTGCCGGTCGACGTGGTCGAGTCGGTATTTGTGACCGTGGATACGGGGTCCACACCACCGGAGATGACGTCATGGGCATAGACGCCAGGTACTTGGTAGAAGATGTCGGCCCCGGCGTTGCCGTTGAGCGAATTGATTCCGGTGCCTCCGCCCGCGCCGCTGGTGATGGTGTCGTTTCCATCGCCGCCGTAGAGCGTCAAACTGATGTTGCCGTTGAGCTTGCCCATGATCGGCATGGCGGCGCTGCCTTGTGCGGTGATCACGTCATCGCTTGGTCCAGTGGTGACCAGGATGTCCGTGACGCCAGCGAAGCTGAAATCCGCGTGCGCGGTGGGCGTGACGGGGGGAGTGGTTGCTTTCGCAAAGGCGCCGTAGTCTTTTCCGCCGGCGGTGCCAAAGGTGAAGAGGTCTGACTGGACAGTTCCGCGGAACAAGACCTCGTGGGTGTCATTCGGTCCCGCGTCGCTGCCGAGATCGATGGTGATGCCGATGTGGGCCGTTTGCAGACCATCCGAACTGTCGGTGCCGGCGGCGAATTGACCATTCAGGAAATCGATAAGGACTTTGCGGTTGTGCGTCGGTCCGCCGCCAGCGCTGTTGTCGATGGTAATTCGCTTGCTTGCGGCAAATGCGCATTCGCCGCCGCCGCTGGTGCTGGCGTTGGCAATCACCTGACCATCTGTCGGTCGTAGGTAGAGGTAGGCCAGTTCGTTGTCCCCGACCGTGATGACCACGGGATTGGTGGTCGGGTCGCACTCGGCCGCCAGCAGAGCCAACTTGCCGATTTCGATGCCTTCGAATCCCGCCGAGGAAAATTCAATCGGCTTGGCCGGCTGCTGCTGCTGGTTCTGGCAGGCGAGCACGCCGGTCACTAGTAACCCAAACCCAAGAATTCTCCATCGGTGCATCTTTTCGAACATAGCGTGTCCTCCTTCAGTGTTTGCGGCAAAGACCCAGAGCAGGTTTCGTGCCACCCTGGCGCAGCGGGCTCCATCCCATCACCCGCGACGAAGGGAGCCGACCTTCTCAGCTGGGATCTACGGCTCATGGACGAAATCGATTAAGGCGAAAAGAAGGAAATCGCTTGCCCGCCAAATGGGAAATAATTGCCGGTGATCACGGCAAAATTGACGGTATTGCCATATTGGGGCTGCGGAGATCCGACACCTCGGCCCGAGGGCGCGGAAACGGTTTCGGGGTGTGTGCTCAAGACGGATACGGTGTCCACCGATGCTTGTCTGTGGGTCGCTGTCGCCCGCCACACAGAGTTCGTCCGCGAGCGTGTGGCCCTCAGAAGCTCACATGTAGGACCACCGGCTGGCCCAGATCCTCGACGATGTGGACGCCGTTGCCCCCGGTGAAGCTGATGCTATTCTGCAGGCAGGCATACGTCTCCGCTAGCGAGATCACCAAGGGGTCGGTGACAGCCAATACCGAGCAAGTATCGTCGGTGACGACCCCGTTAGCGGCCAGCGTGGTCAACCCAGCTTGCGAGAGGATTTGCGTAGTTCCATCGTTGGTTGGATAGGATCCGTCGAGGAGCACCACGATTCCACCGGTGTGCACGAAGGTGGTAAGGACTTTGGTCCAAGACTGACCCAGCTGCGTGAGAATGCTGTTGGTGGCCAGGGTTTGACTCTGAATCAGGAAGACGTCGGCCGCGGTCAGCTGCGCGACGATGTTGGTCGCGCTGGCTGTGCTGCGAACCACCGAGCGAGCAAGAGAGGTGGCAGTGTCGGAAATTGCTACGTGGGTGTTGCTCACGGCCTTGGCACTGGCAACTCCCACATATTCCGCGAGTTGTACTGGATTTGCTGGCGGCAAAAAGATGGCGTTGCCGAGAAGCAGATTCATGTCTGTGTTGCTGGTGGAAAAGTCGTGTCCGATCACAACAATCTGACCTGCGGTGCTGGCCTTGCAAGCGCCATAGCGGCAAGCGCCGGTATCGCAAAGCTGGCCGCAACCACCGCAGTTGGCCGGATCCGCCAGGATGTCGGTGCACTGTCCATTGCACGCCGTTTGCCCCGTGGGGCAAGTCAGGCACCTTGCGTTGCTGCAAATCCGGGGTGAACAGTCGTAGCCGCAGCGGCCGCAATTGGTCTGGTCAGTCTGCAAATCGACGCAGGCGCCGTTGCACAGCGTCTGTGGGTCGGTGCACGAGGTCTGGACCTCGGGCGCGCTGTCGGCGGCGGCCACATCCAAGCGCACGCCTGGACCATCGGGCACAGCGCTCGGCGCATCGGCGAGATCGGCCGCATTCTTGGTATCCGCCTTGGTATCCGCCTTGGTATCCGCCTTGGTATCCGCCTTGGTATCCGCCTTGGTATCCGCCTTGCCTGCGCTGTCGCCGTCGAGACGCCCTGGATCCTGGGCTGCATCGCGCGTGTCGGTGGCGAGGATGGGGGCGGAATCGCGCGTGTCTGCGAGAGCGGTATCACGTGTGTCAACGGAGGCATCGCTCAGTTTCACGATCGGCACGTCACCCGCGTCGGCTGGGCGGCTATCCGGACGGTCGGCAGTGCCCTGGTCCAGGCGCAGTTCCCCGCCCAGGTCGAGCATTGCCGTTTGGGCCTCGCCACCTTGATCTAGATTCGCACCCGAATCCAAGGCCTCGCCCGTATCCAGCGCCGCGACAGTGCCGGCTTCTTCGGTCCCTGCCTCTCCGGCCGCGAAGTCCACGGCGCCGGTATCGTAGCCGCCATCGATGGAGCCCCGCTCATCCTTGTGTTCCTCGCCCACCACGGCATCAAGGCAGCCAGGCAGCAGCAAGAAGGCAAAGAGAGCCAAGGCTTTGTGGCGCTTCATGACCGCTAGCCCAAAGACAGATCCATCAATTGACTTGCCACTCTGGTAAGCCTCATCAATGTATTGGCTCGCCAGTTTTGCCGCACTTCTTGAGTCGGCCTCGGCGAAACGCCAGCGCTAGGAGCGACGCATGCCGAGCGGCCTTGCTTCCAGCTTTTCCAGCTTTTCCAGCTTGCCTCGCGCGCGTCGGCGCATGTTGGGCGAAACGCCTGGCCCCTGGCCGATTCCGCGCCCCAGCTTTTCGATCCGCCCGGTGATGCAGCGGTTGCACAGGTCCGAGGTTTCCCGGATGCAGGCCTTGGCGGGATAAATCTCGTAGTACACGCGGTACTCGGGTGGCGTCATGTTGGGCATGACGATGTTGGCGCCGCGCTGAAGGCCCAGTTCGCGCCCCTCGGCGATGTTCAGCGTGGCCAGGGCCGTGGTGCTGGGAATGTTGGCATCCGGGCACAGCAGACGGGCCAGCGCGATCATCTTGTAGGTCATCAGCTCGCTGGCGGGCACCTGGTCGGCCGTGTCGGCAACTTCTGCCTGTCCAAAGGGCGTGGCCGGATGGGCGATGAATGGGCCGACCCCAATCATGTCCAGATCCAGCTCGCGGAAAAGCTCCAGGTCGTTTGCCAGATCCTCGTAGCTTTGGCCGGGGATGCCGATCATGACCCCGCTGCCTACCTCGTAGCCAAGCGGCCCCAGTTGGCGCAGCAGGCCCATGCGCGAGGGACGCTGCCCGCCGCGTGGCGGGTGCATGCGGGAAAATAAATCGCTGTTCGACGTTTCGAAGCGCAGCAAGTAGCGGTCGGCCCCGGCCTCATGCCAGGCGCGCAGCTCCTCGACGGTGCGCTCGCCCAGGCTCAAAGTGACCGCGACCGCGGCCTCGGCCTTGATGCGCTTCACGATCTGGGCCACGGTGTCCAAGGTTAGGCCTTCGTCTTCACCGGCCTGCAGCACCACCGTTCCATAGCCAAAGTCGCGGGTCTGTTTTGCGCAAGCGACGATTTCGTCGGCGGTCATGCGGTAGCGGGTGATGTCGCGATTGCCCGCGCGCAATCCGCAGTAGTGGCACTGGCGCAGGCAGTGGTTGGAGATCTCGATAAGGCCGCGCAGGTGGACCTCTTCGCCAACGTGTTCCTTGCGCACGCGGTCGGCTTCGCGCCAAAGTTCGTCGAGGCGAGAGCTGTCTGTTTCAGTGAGCCAGCGGAGGATGCCGGGTCGGTCGAGGGCCAACGTCATGCTGTTCGCTATTCTGGGCGAGAGGAGGCCATTTTTCCACCGGCCACCGGCGGTTTCAGAGAGCACAGCGTCTGGCGTCGTGCGCGTGAAAGTTCGCTATATACTGTCGCACCGTGAACCGTACCCCTGATCTCATTCTTGCCT
>Ga0302323_100003673_pt1 | contig 12480 bp, 9 predicted proteins | sample Fen_T0_3_FD_201950 | JGI IMG/M metagenome (GOLD analysis project Ga0302323, IMG submission 201950) | Peat permafrost microbial communities from Stordalen Mire near Abisko, Sweden - Fen_T0_3 | ecosystem: Environmental > Terrestrial > Soil > Wetlands > Permafrost | place: Sweden: Abisko... | reverse complement strand
TCCGGTCCGTTGCGCGTGATCTCCACGCACCTGGAATACTATTCACCGCTGCAGCGGATGGCTCAGGTGGAGGCACTGCGGCAACTGCATGAAGAGGCCTGCGGGCATGCGCGGGCGCCGCGCCCGGATGCAGAAGAACCCGGCACGCCCTTCTCGCCAGCGCACCGGCCTGCGTCGGCAATGGTCTGCGGTGACTTCAACTTCGAACCTCACCACCTCGAACATGCCCGGATCACAGCCCCATTCTCGAATGGCGAACCTGCGTTCCGCGATGCGTGGGAGCTGGCGCATCCAGGTCTTCCCCACACTCCGACGGTTGGCGTCCATGAGAACAGCCTGCCGGCCGCTTGCTTTGACTTCGTCTTTGTAACGCAGGACATGGCGCCGCGAGTACGGCGAGTAGAAGTTAACTCAGCGACCCAGGCTTCGGATCATCAGCCTGTCTTGGTCGAACTGGAGTAAGGATACAAAATATCAGCCACAGAGATCACAGAGAGAACCAAATAACCGCAACAGAATTTTCGGGATTGAGAATCGGTCCAGCTACTTACGGACCCGAGGGGTTTTCTCTGTGTCCTCTGTGATCTCTGTGGCCAAGTAGCTTTACTAGGTTTACGATTCAGTCTGCGAGCTCCGGCTCGTGGTTCGCACCGCGAACGATGAAGCCACCGGATTTGTCGTCGCGCTCCAGGTCGAGCAACCCGCGCGACTTGGCTTCTTCCAGCAGACCGTTGAAACTCTTGAAGCCGTAATAGGTCTCGTTGAAACCCGGCTTACGCCGCTTGAGCGCCTGCTTGATCATCGAGCCCCAGATCTTGTCGCCCTCCCCGCGCTCGGCGAGCAGAGCCTCGAAAGTACCCACGACGAGATCCACCGCCTGCTGAGTCTTGTCCTCGGACTCCGGTTCGTCGGACTCGGGTTCGGGCACAGGCCCTGGCTCGGCAGTGGCCTTCGCCGCGGCGGATTGCCGAGGCTTGGCCGGCTTGCGTCTGGAGCGCTTGGCGCCTTCCTTCTCGCGCACGAGATCGTCGTAGTAAATGAACTCGTCGCAGTTATTCACCAGCAAATCGGACGAGGATTGCTTGACCCCGACACCGATGACTTCCTTGTTGTTCTCGCGCAGCTTCGACACCAGCGGAGAAAAATCCGAATCGCCGCTGACAATGACAAACGTGTCCACGTGCGACTTGGTGTAACACAGATCTAGAGCATCGACGACCATGCGTATGTCGGCGGAATTCTTACCCGATTGGCGCACGTGCGGTATTTCGATCAGTTCGAACGCGGCCTCGTGCATCACCGCCTTGAACTCCTTGTAGCGCTCCCAGTCGCAGTAGGCCTTCTTGACCACGATGCTGCCCTTAAGCAGCAGGCGTTCGAGTACCTTGGCGATATCGAACTTGTCGTACTTCGCATCGCGCACGCCCAGGGCGACGTTCTCGAAGTCGCAGAACACCGCCATGTTTCGCGTTTCGCCGGGTACGGACACCGTTACTTGCTCGCCGCTGTTTTCGGCATGGCTTTGATGACCTCGATCTCGACGCGGCGATCCGGCTCCAGGCAGACGATCTTCGCTGCGCGCGGCAGCTTCGAGCAATCCTTGTCCGTAACGATCGGCATGCTGCCGCCCACCCCTTCGGCTTCGATTTTCTTCGCGTCGATGCCCTTGGCGACCAGATAACGCTTGACCGCCTCGGCGCGTTTAAGAGAGAGGTTGATGTTTTGGTGCGGCGGTCCTGTGGGATCGGTGTGGCCGACGATCTTGATGGACTCGAATTCCATACCCTTGACCTTCTTCAGGAAGGCATCGAGGCTCTCGCGTGCGGAGGGCTTTATCGCCGCGCTCCCAATCGAAAACAGCGCGTCGGCCGCCAAGGTAATCGTTTCCTTCGGGGGTGCCATCGGCGCGGGCTCGGCTGCTGGAGCCGGAACAGGTTCCAGCGCACGCTCCTCTTTGGCAGCCTGCTTCTCGAGGGGCTTGACCTCGACCGGCGCCGGCGTCACCTCTGCCTTCGGTTTGGGCTGGGCTTTCGCGGCGGAAGTCGCGGGAGCGGCTGATTCCAGAGTCGCAGGCGGAACCGCGTTTGTCGCAGCGGCCGTGCCGTTGTCGCATTGTGGCGCTGAGACGCCCGGCGCGGTCGTGCCCAATTTCACGCACTGACCCGTTGCGCCCGTGTGAAGTTTCCTGTTCGGGCTATCGACAGCGAAGTCGCTGGACTTGGCTGTGGAGGGCGACTGGGCAGCTTGCGGAGGCCGTGATGTTGGAGTCGGTGGTGGTGGCACTGCCGCCGGCGCGCCGGCGATCGGTACCGACTGTTCTTCAGCACGAGGCGGACGCGAGGCGGTGTTGTCGTCATACAAGGTGGGGGGCGGCAAAGCCACGCCTAGCTTATCGTTCTGCGCAAGGCTCACGCTGGGGAGTACCGCCATCAGGGCGAACAGGATCACCAGGTGGCGGGAAATCGGATTGTCGAAAGTCTTCATGAATTGTCCAGGCTGGGCTTTGCGAAACGGTGCGGCCCGAAATTGGGGCAGGCGGGCATTATAGCCGAGTCGCCCGGGGCGCATGCCTCGAAGGTCAGCGTTGCTTACATGCGATCGGCCAGCGCTGCTGCGCTGCCGGCAACGATACTAGTGTCCCGACCCATTAATTTGCGGACAAACGCAGGCAATCCGCGTCGTGTGCTTGAGCCGCATCGACAGCAGACCATGAATGGTTGGAAAACCCGCGAAATCGGTGTCAGGCAAGGCGCGAACCACAGCCAGGTGCGCCCGCGTACGGCGGAGCAGGGGCCAGCGCAACGCGGAGCAGGGGCCCCTTTAGGGGATGCGACCGTGAAGCTGGCCGTGAGCGCATCGACGCTGGCCCAACGCGCCTCTTCGGGGTCAGATCCCCGAACAAGTTCGGGGCCCCTCTTCCGCCCTCCGATGCGCCCGCTTGCGGGGATGCGACCCGGGAGCGGGATGTAAGCGCATCGGCACAATCGCGTTCTTATGCACACCTATGCGGTCGCATCCCCAAAGGGGCCCCTGCTCCACGCTTCGGTGCGCACACCTGGCGAGGATTCGTAACGCCGCATGGCGCCGATTCTCGTCGGGTTTTCAGCCGCGAATTAGTGGGTCGGGACACTAGGCAGCCTGGCGGGCGCCGGGCTGCGCGAAGAACTGTGCTGTAGCATCCATCAGCAGGCGCAAATCTTCAGCACTCACGTCCAGATGAGTGACCAGACGGATGCTTGTGCCCGCACCGATGAACATTCCGCGCTGCTTGAGGAACGTGCGCAGCGCCTCGGCATGCTCGGGCGCGACCGACAGGAACACCATGTTGGTCTGCACGGCACCACGGTCGACTTTGATAGCGGCGATTTTCGACAACCCTTCTGCGAGCAAGTGGGCGTTGTCGTGATCATCCTTCAGCCGTTGCACGTGATTCTGCAATGCATAGATGCCGGCGGCCGCCAGCACCCCTGCTTGACGCATCCCTCCACCCAGGACTTTGCGCCAGCGACGAGCCTTTGCGATGTGTTCGTGCGTTCCGCACAGCACCGAGCCGACCGGCGCGCCCAGGCCTTTGGAAAGGCAGACCGAGACGGTGTCGAAGTGCTGCGCGATCGCCTTCACTTCGACCTTCTGCTTGACCGCCGCGTTGAATACCCGCGCTCCATCCAGATGCACGCCAAGGCCGTGGGCGCGGGCAAATTCATGCGCGCGCTTCAGATAATCCAGCGGAAGCACCTTGCCGCCCTGGGTATTTTCCAGAGACAGCAGCCGGGTCCTTGCGAAGTGTGAATCGTCCGGTTTGATGGCGGCGGCGACGCGCTCGAGGTCAAGACTGCCGTCAGGATCGAACTCCAGCGGCTGGGGCTGAATACTGCCAAGGACCGCGGCACCACCGCCCTCGTACTTGTAGGTATGAGCCTGCTGCCCGACGATGTATTCATCTCCGCGCTCACAGTGCGACATTACACCCAGAAGATTGCTTTGGGTCCCGCTGCATACGAACAGCGCAGCCTCTTTCCCGAGCATCTCAGCTGTCAGCGCCTCGAGGCGGTTGACGGTGGGGTCCTCCCCGTAAACGTCGTCGCCCACCTCCGCGGCGGCCATGGCGGCTCGCATGCCTTCGGTGGGTTTGGTAACTGTATCGCTGCGTAGGTCAATCTGTTTCATGGCAGAACCCTTCCCGTCCCGGGATTTCAGGATGATCTCTCCGGCGGATGGTACACCAGCCTGACGAAGGGCATCCAGTCGCAGCGCTGATGCCGACGTAGGAGGATTGGAATTGAACGACACGGGAGCGGAACAGAGCGCTGGGATCTGGCGATGCCAAGAGCCAGGGCGCGCAGGTTCGTCACAGCCGCGCATGGTGCAAGAGCAAGCGCAAAAAACCGAACCCAGGCTTTAGCTGCGGCCGAACAGATTGTTCTTGGCGAATCGATTGGCAGCGCGTTTGCGCTGCTCCGGCGTGAAATCGTGCAGAAGGTGAGACTGAGAGTCGAGGACCAGCGCAAACCCCAAAGCACGTTCGACCTGGTCCTGCTGTACGGCGTAGCGTGTCTCGTACGCATAGGCCCACGACACTGGCCACGTACGTTGCTGGCGCTGCGCCAGATCGACCAGCAAGGCTCGATACCGGTCATCGCGCGTCAACGCATACAAGCGCTCGCAGGTTTCCAAAAGCTGGAACCCGGGCGGGATCATCGCAGCGCCGCGCGACGGCAGCACCAGAAAAGCGTCCCAAAGAGCCAGCAGCGCTTCATCCGTGTGCCCGTCCGATCCTTCGATGTAAGCTCCGGCGAGCAGTTGGTAAAAACCGCGCTCGCCAGGCTTGCGCGAAGCCTCCAATAGCGCTCGTGCATCGGATGCGCGGCCGGTCTGGGTCAGCGCGAGTGCAATGTAGGGGAGCAGATAATCCGATGCGGCGCTCGTTGCGTGCAGTTGCCCCTTACCCGAGGTGCGCAGCCCTTCCAACTGGCTTGCAACGGTGGCGTAGTCGCCACGTTTGAAAGCGCGGTATCCCGCGGTGAGCGCTGCAAGTTGAGAGTCTTGACGCTGCCCCGCAAACACTTGTAGCAACTGTGCAGCAGCATCGTTGACCGGCCGGTCCATCATCAGGACGTTGAAGAGAAAATACGATTTCAACCTCGTCTCCGTGCCGGCGTCCCCGGACAGGCTCTTCCAGCGCTTGGCGAACGCCAGGAGTTCGTCCGGCTTGGTCGCTTCGATGCGATGTCCGTCCAGCGCTGCGCCCCACGGCGTGAAATCCTCGGAGCGCTTGGACGCTTCGTAGAACTCGCGCCATCCAGCATCGTGTTCATCCAGGACGAAGGATAAAGAGGCCGCTCGCGCGAGCGCCCCTTCGGCCTGGAAGCGTTCATGCAGCTCCGCCGCACGTGCACGCGCTTCGCCCCAGTTGCCATCGATCTGCGCGATGCTCAGCCGGCTCCACATTCCTGCCGCCGAGTCCGGCTCGCGCGTAGCAGCAATGCTGAACAGCGGGCGTGCCAGTTCTGCTTCCCCTGCACTCAAGAGCAAGAGGCCCGCTTCAGCTGCCAATCCAGATACCGTACCGCCTTGAGCGGCCGCTATATTGACGGACGCAGTACCTTTCGCCGTCGATTGGAATAGAGGGTACGCGAGCAGTGTCTGCTGAGCATAGGCTGCCTCCCTGGCACGCAGGTAGGCCGTTGCCAGTCGCAGATAGATCGGCCACTGTTCGGGTTGTTCGCGAATCTTCTGCTGCAGTAGCGCGACATATGCCGGCATGTCGTTCTTGTCCTCGGCGCGTCGCAGCAAGTAGCGCTCGCGCGCGGGGTCACCGAGAAAGCGCCTGGTCGCCTCCTGTGACAGGCTGGCAACCTGCTCGAGTTGACCTCCACGTTCCTGCAATACGATGGCCTGTTCGAGTGCATTGAAGCTGTCCCAAGCATATTTCTGCGTGCGCATGTAGTGCGCAGCCGCACGCTGCAGCGATGCGCCTTGCTTCGGGGCCGATTCAGCGCTGCCGGTTTGCACGTCACCGCCGCCACGCCAGGGACGCGGTGGCTCATCGGCATCCGCAACCGGAAGCTGATCCGGCACGCGAGCACGCAGTTGACGCTCGACATCCGTCTCCCCACCCTCCCAGGCCAGCACATCGAGCGGCAATCGGCGGGCGCGCTCTCGAGCCAGAGCAGTCTGCGCGTTCCCGTCGCGCCCGCGAAGCGCTGTCGCGACGCTGGCCTGCAGTGCCGGATAGCCTGCATAGGCGCTTGCCAAGGCATTGGCGAGGCTGGGCAACGCGGCGATCTCGTTCGCGTTGGAAAGCGTTGCACGTGCGCCGTCGGCAAGTGCGGCGCGATTCGCTGCATACAGTGCGTCATAACCGTCCCAGACCGCCACTCTGTCGAAGGCCCGCGCAGCGCGCCAGGCTGGGCCCTGCCGGCGCCACACTGGAGCGTAGCTGTGCTCGATGGCAGCGGCAGTAGCTACACCAGGTGCGTCCAACCGTGATTCGAGCCGAACGCGTGCCGTCAACAGTTGCACGAGCGCTTCGGACACGTCGACACCGCTTTCCGAGAGTGCTTTGCGAATCAGTTCGTGTGCTGCCGGTTGGAAGGAGTCCGCCGAAGACATCGGCACATACAGCAACGCAGCGTAGCCGGGATAGGTGTCGAGCAGAGCGCGCCGCCGTTCGCGCTGACCGCCGGTACGTCCGTAGCGCTCCCGCAACGCCTCGAGTTCGAGTTGAAGCGCCAGTACTGCTGCCGGCTCCTTGACTTCGCTCGCCAGCTTTTCGGCGTCGAGGAGATTACCTTGCGCCAACGCGTGCAAAGCGCGAGCCTCGCTCGATTGCAGACCCTGCAAAAGATCCACAGCATATGGCCTGCGCTGCAGATGCAGGGCCGCTCGTGCCCGGAGAGTTCGCGCGGTCTCGTCTCCGGCAGGCAGCGGAGTCAACGCTATCAGCGAGCGCTCCCACAGATGCTCGCCGCCGAGCTCCGATGACCGGTAGGTCGCCGCCAGGAGCTGTAGACCTCGCGCTCGCTCCACAGGAGTGCCGGCGGCATTCGCAAGCGCGGCGGGTGTGCTCGGGAAGGCGGCGGCTGCAGCGTCGGTCGACTCGGTCTCGCCGGCATCCTCCAAAGGAATGCCGATCTGCTCGACAGCGGCGTGCGCAATGTGGAAGAAAGCAGCCTCCGGCGGCAATTCGTCGGAGAACTCGACAGGTCCCCACACCAGACGCTGACCAGCGCTCCACGCGCTTGTTGGAGAATCGCGATGCTCCAAGTCCAGCGCGATGCTGAAGGCATGGCGACCATCCTCCAGCGCAATCGTGCCGTGCACTACCCAACTGGCGTGCATGGCGTCCGCCAGTTTGCGCACTTCGCGGGCATCCGGCGCGCGCGCTCTGCCTCCCAGAGCGCGCGCGACCAACGTCGGGTCCGCTACACACAGACCGGAACGCACCGCGAGTTCCGCACTTACGTAGCGCATCATCAGCGAGCGGGACGCGCGATCCACCGACGGTGTAGCTCCCGAGAACGGCACCACCAGCACTTCGCAATTCCCGTTCTTCTGTACATCGACAAACAGTCTCTTCTCGCTCTGCTGCCAGCCCGATTCCCGAGTTCGGTCCGGTGCCACCAACACCACGTCCCTGAGCACTTCTTGTGGCAGCCAAAACGCAACGTAGATGGTTGCGCTGCACAGTACCGCGCCTATCACGAGATGGCGGACGATTGGACGCAGCGATTCGCCGATCGCGCTGCCGCTACGCCGTGCAGCCAAAGCCGCTTCGATCCCGGTGATCACTGCGATGCCACCCAGCAGCGGTGGCAATCCCACCACGAGATACACCAGAAGACACAGCAGTTCAGGCCACAGCAGGCCGACGCCAACGCTAAGCTCGGAGAACGGGCCCGCAACCTGGGTGCAGAGGAATACCGCCGCGGCGCCGGGTAGCGCGATGCGCAGCAGCGGCGAAGTGTGCAGGTTGACCGCGTCGGTCAAATACTCGCTGAAGATCCAGCCGGCCCCGCCGAGGAGCGCTGCGGCCGCCGCGCAGAGTGCGACCCGCACGCCCAGATACCCATGAAAATCGACCAGAAGAACGGCGGCTGCGAACGCACCTAGAGCTGCGAGTCCGGCCGTAGCCAGAAAGAAACCCCAGGGGATGTGGAAGCGGAAGCGTAGCGCCATAGTTGACGTCGCCGGACTGAACTGGCATTGCGGACGTGAACCTCAATGATCGGCGCGGACGGGCGAGGCTTTAGGGTCCGCTAACGCGGCGTAAAGGGTGAAAGGTGAAACAAAGGCGGTGACAAGTGACGAGTGAGCCCCCTCACCCTATCCTCTCCCCCGGTAACGGGGGAGAGGGAGATTTTTCTTGTCACTTGTCACTTGTCACTTGTCACTCACTCACGTGAGGCCTAGCTGCCACAAGATGAACGCATATGTAAAAGCAATCTCGCGCAGGTAGTCGTAACGGCCCGAGGCTCCGCCATGGCCGGCTTCCATATTCATCTTCAACAGCAAGGGATGCGTGTCGGTTTTGGTGGCGCGCAGTTTCGCGACGTACTTGGCCGGCTCCCAATACATCACCTGGCTGTCGTTGAGTGAGGTCTCGACCAGCATGGCGGGGTATACCTTGTGCTCGATGTTGTCGTACGGGGAGTAGGAGAGCATGTAACTGTAATACTGCGGATCGTGCGGATTGCCCCACTCTTCGTATTCGCCGGTGGTCAGAGGCAGCGAGGCATCCAGCATGGTGTTCACCACGTCGACGAATGGAACTTCGGCGATGACCGCCTTGAACAGATCGGGGCGCAGATTCGCTACCGCGCCCATCAGCAGGGCGCCTGCACTTCCACCTTCGATCGCCAACTGCGAAGGCTGCGTGTAACCCTTTCCGATCAGGTGCTCTGCCGCCGCGATGAAATCGGTGAAGCTATTGCGCTTGTTCAGCATGCGTCCTTCATCGTGCCAGCGCTTGCCCAGCTCCCCGCCACCGCGAACATGTGCGATTGCCACGATCACGCCGCGATCGAGCAGCGACAGGCGCGTCGAGCTGAAATTTACGTCATACGGAAACCCATACGCGCCGTAACCGGTCAGCAGCGTCGGCTGCGGCCCTTGCGCACGCCGGTCGCGTCGATAAACCAGGGATACCGGAATCTCCACTCCGTCCGGCGCCTTTGCGTAGACGAGTTCGGAGGCGTAGCGTGTGAGGTCATAACCACCCAGCACCGGACGTTGCTTGAGCAGTTTCCGTTCACGCGTGTTCATGTCGTAGTCGAACACCGAATCAGGCGTAACCAGAGACTCGTACTCGAAGCGGAATACATCCGTATCGAATTCCGCATTCGCACTGCCCGAGACGGAATAGGTCGCTTCGGGAAACTCGATCTCGTACGACTCCGCGCTCGCGAAGGTCACCACATGCATTCTGGGGAAGCCGCCGCGACGCTCGTGCACGACGTAGTGGCACGCGAACAGATCGATGCCTTCGAGCATGACGTCGTCGCGATGAGGAATGAGCTCCGTCCAGTTTGCCTCTCGCGGATCGGACACCGGCGCCGTCACTAACCGAAAGTTGCGCCCGCGGTCGTTCGTGACGATGTAGAAGCGGTCGTCGTGATGGTCGAGGTAGTACTCGTGATCTTGCCGACGTGGCACCACCAGAGCAAACGCACCGTCCGGATTGCCGGTAGACAGATACTGCACCTCCGACGTGGTCGCGCTGTGGGACGTGAGAATCAACCATGCCTGACTGCGCGTCTGTCCGATCCCGATGGAGAAGCGCTCGTCCTTCTCGTCGAACAGCAATTCGCTGGTCGCATTGCCCAGTCGGCGCCGATACAGCTTGCTGGCACGTTTCGCCGCATCCTCTTCCACATAAAACAGCGTACGGCTGTCGCCGCTCCAGGCGACCGAGCGCGTCTTCTCTATCCGGATTGGCAGGAGTTCGCCGGTACGAAGATCCTTCACCTGCAGGGTGTACTCGCGGAAACCGGTTACGTCGGTGGAAAAAGCCAGCAGGTTTGCGTCCGGGCTCACTTCGTAAGCCCCCAGCGCAAAGAATTCATGACCTTGCGCCATGGCGTTCATGTCCAGCGTGACTTCCTCGAGTGCACGCTCGACGCGCTTGCGGCGGCAATAGATCGGATAGTCCTTGCCCTGCTCGGTGCGCGAGTAGTAGTCGTATTGCCCCTCCCGGTAGGGCACTCCCATGTCCGTTTCCTTGATGCGCCCCAGCATCTCCTTGTAGAGCAGCTTCTGGAGTCCGGCCGTAGGCTCCATCACGGTCCTGGTATAGGCGTTCTCGGACTCCAGATACGTGCGCACCCGCGGGCTATCCTTGTCGCGCATCCAATGGTATGGATCCTCGCGACGATCGCCATGGAGGATGGTGACCTGCGGCTCGACGGGCGCTTTCGGGGGATGCACGTTCAGGTGGGCGGGGACTGGTTTGCTCATGAGGACGATAGGGACAAGAATAAGAACGATAAAAAAGAGACTCGATGCGAGCGGTCGCCTGCGGAACCACCGATGCGCGTAGCGATCGAACTTGACGTCCATCATCTCCCGCCTGCCGGGGATTGACTCGATTGGTCTGGTCGCCTCAGCACTGTAGACCCCAGCACCGTAGAATAGAGGGCTGTGGCTGCTTCATGCATATCCAGCCACCCTTAAAAGAAAACCATCCCTTCGAGGAATTGTATGCTATTGCGGCCTGCAGCTTTTGCCCTCCAGACAGCACTCGTTCTCCGGACGGCGCTCATCCTCCTGACGGCCTTGGCCGCCTCCGCCGCCATAGCCGAGGAAAAGCCCCCGGAAGAAGCCAAGGTGATCTGGAAGGAACGCTACTGCTCGTTTTTCATCGTGCAATCGTCCTGGGGTTTCACGTTGTTCGAGCACCTGAACGGACCCTGGCCCAACGACGATGACGTGATCTCGGGCAAGCTGGATGGCTTCGGGACGCGCAACGTCGTCAACAAGACCGCGGACAACCAGCTGACTCTGGTGTATTCCGAGATCTCATCCACCAGCAAGCGTTGGGTGGCCAAGAAGATTCCCGGATTCTGCCGGCGCAAGAAGGATCTTATGGCCCAGATCGAGCAGGAATCCGGCAAGCCGACACCGCCAGCAGGTGTTCCGGCGCCTGGCGCAGCAGCGACACCTCCGGCAGCATCGCCGGCCGCAAGTCCAGAAGCCAGCCCCACGCCGGAAGCGACCCCCGCTCCGGCTCCCGCGCAGCAGTAGCGCCCAAATCCTTCGCCCAAACCCCTCATATACCCATGAAACTGAAGAACTACGAATCCGAAGCGACGCATTTCATCCGCGACTTCCTGGCGAAAAACCCACAGGTCGTCGAGAAACAGAAGCAGCACCGCGAAACCTGGTGGGATCGCCCGCAGAATCTCGCGGAAGACAAGAAGCTCGAGGACGCCGCAGTCCCTCAGCAGGGATACGTCTATTACAGCAATCCATAAAAAGCAGGCTAGAGGCTAGAGGCAAGAGGCGAGAGGGCAAAACAAGACGCAATGCCACGAGCTGTGCCCGACTTCTGGGGCAGACTCGACATAGGGGGAGCAGGAGAATGGGTAGGCGACTGACGGCAGCAGCAGCTGCCGCTTGCACGATTGCGGCGGCCGGCGCTTGGGCTCAGAACAAGATCGTGCCGATCGAAGAAGAGCCGATGCACAAGCTCAAATTCGAGAACGCCCACGTGCGTTTTTTCGATGTGCAGCTGCCGCCGGGATATGAGAGCTTGTGGCACAGCCACGTGTTCGACGGCGTCTTCGTCAACATCTCGCCCAGTGAGACCACCGCGCAAGATCTGGGGGGTGAGCCGACGAAACGCGATCCGCGCATCGTCGGGCAGACCAACTTCATCGACTACGCCAAGAAGCCGAAGGTGCATCGCGTCACCAACTCCGGCGCGACGGTCTATCGCGTGACGGATGCGGAGATTCACAGCGCCTGCGGAGGTTTTGGAAAAGTAACGGATGGCGCCGGGCAAACGCTGATCCTTGAAAACGACCGGGTGCGCGTGACGCGCATCATGATCGAGCCGGGAGAAACCATCGCGCTGCATCCGCCCTGCGGCATGCTGGTCGCAGTGAGCGAGGGGCGCTTGACCTCCCAGGGTTCAGGCCCAGAAGAAAAAATCACTCTCCGTCCCGCCGACTTCAGATGGCGCGACTCCTATGCCCCGATCGTCTACGTCAACGCCGGGGATGGGGTGTTCCATGCGGTGGATATTGTGGTGAAGTGAGCACGAGATAAGTGACGAGTGACAAGTGACGAGTGACGAGCAAGATTGGAGAGAAAGCCTTCCCATTCTTCTTCAATTCGTCACTTGTCACTCGTCACTCGTCACTGGCTTCCCATCAGATCGGCAAAGTTTCCGCTATAGAACGCCGTGCGTTCCGCCTCACTGCGGCCGGCCAGCGTCGATTCGAAGCGTTTGATCGGATTGCGTCCGCCTTCGACGTGCGG
>Ga0302323_100003672_pt1 | contig 12483 bp, 9 predicted proteins | sample Fen_T0_3_FD_201950 | JGI IMG/M metagenome (GOLD analysis project Ga0302323, IMG submission 201950) | Peat permafrost microbial communities from Stordalen Mire near Abisko, Sweden - Fen_T0_3 | ecosystem: Environmental > Terrestrial > Soil > Wetlands > Permafrost | place: Sweden: Abisko... | reverse complement strand
AATGTTTTCTTTGTGTGTGCTTAATGAGTAACATCAATGTTGTCCCGCTTCTTACCCCTACTGAGATGATCGGATTTGTTGCAGCCGCCGGGCTAACGTGTTACTAGGCGAAATCATCGAGAACCAGGTTAAAACCATGGACTTCATGTTCGAGGATGATGTCGACGAGGTTGGGTCTGACGTAGAGGCATACTGCCCGAAATGTAAGACAGACACGACCCACGTTGTCATCTCCAAATACGAAGACGAGATTCGTCGCGTGCAATGCAATCCGTGTGGGGATGTGCATTCGTTCCGCAAGCCGAGAGGCGAGGCGGAGGAAGACATTCCGGAGCCAGTTGCAGCGCGAAAGCGGGCGATGCTGAAGAAACTCACCTGGGAGGAGTTCTTCGCCAAGCATGGCGAAAAGAACGCGAAGCCCTATGAGTTTCGCGACAGCTATCGCGAGAACGCCATCGTCTTCCACCCCAAGTTCGGCAAGGGGTTCGTCTCCGAGATTGTCTCGGAAAGCAAGGTGGAGATCACCTTCACGGATGCGCGAAGAATTTTGGTGCATAACCGGAGGGACATTCCTGGCTCTCCAGTAGGTCGGGAGGACGACGGCCTCCCATCGACAGCTGTGCCGGCCAAGGCCTCCAAGGCAGCCTCGAAGGCGGCGGAAAAGGCAGCGGCCAAGCTGGCCGCCGTCAAGCCGGCCGCCAAGGAAGCCGCGAAGGCGTCCAGTTCGGAAGAGGGCAAGGATGCGGCTGGCGCAAACGCCTCCTCCAAGAACGTGGAGGACAAGCGAGTCGAAGGCAAGAGGGCCGAGGAGCGGAAGGTGGAAGAGCGGACAGCGGCAGGCAAGGAAGACAAGGAAGATAAGGAAGAAAAGAAGGCCGCCGACAAGAAGTCCGTAGCGAAGAAACCCGACAAGGGCGCGGCGGAAAAGAAAGCTGCGGCCAAGAAGCCTGAAAAGGCCACGGGCGAGAAGAAACCCGCCAAGAAGACCCCGGAAAAGAAGCTGGTCGCCAAGAAGTCTATTGCCAAGAAGGCTTCTCCCGAGAAGAAGGCCGCTGCCAAGAAACCCGCGGCAAAGAAGCCGTTGGCCAAGAAACACAAGTGAAGCGCGGATAGGCGCTCCATTCCCGTCGAAAGCCTCGCGGTCGGGCCGGCGCGCTGCCCCGCCGTGCTGGAACAGATCGAGCAAGGCCGGGAGCGATCGGAGCAGAACTTTTTCGAGGTGGAGCAAGAGCCCGGCGCGAGCGGCGCATGATGCGCTAGGCCTGGAGCAAGACCGGTTGCTGGCGGAGCATGAGGCAGGCTGTGTGGAGCAAGAGGTCTTCGCGATGGAGCTGGGCTCGGCCTCGGCTGGAGCAGGACTTTGGAGCGGTGGAGCACGACTTCTCGCCATCCAAGCAGGACTTCCTTGGCGTGGACCAAGACGCGACGCGGCTGGAGCAAAATTCTTCCCAAACGGAGCACGACGCGGCCGGACTGGAGCAATATTTTTTCGGCGTGGAGCAATGCCTTGCCCGCGTGGAGCGTCACTTTTTCGCAGCGGAGCAAGCGGCTTGCGCGAGCTGACGCCGTGTCTGGTCGAGCACGGCGATCATGCCGAACAACGACCGCGCGCTCCGGAAACGGCGGCCAGAATTGGTCGTGAGGGCAGGGCGGGGTCCGCTAGCGAATCACCAGGACGAAGACGTCGTAGAAGGCGTGGGTGTAGACGGCGACTGCAAAACCACGCAGCTTGAACAGCAGCCCGAACACGATTCCCGCTAGCAGGCGAAACGTAAACGAAGTCAGATTGAAGGCGTCTCCGTAGGGCGGAATGTAGTGCACTATCGAGAAGATCGCCGACGAGACGATGAAGGCCCCCAAGAGCGCCGACCAGTGGCTCATGCGAACGAGCTTTTCGCAAACGACCACGATGCCTCCCAGCAAGCCCAGGCGAAAGACGGTTTCTTCATATACGCCCGCGCCCAGCGACATGACCAGCCGAGGAACCAAGCCCTGCTGGGGTAGAGCGAGGGACAGGCTGGGCGTGAAGCCGAGGACCTTCGTCATGACCAGCACGATGAGCGAGCCCATGGTCAGGGCGTAGATGATGCTTTCGAGGAGCACTGGAAGCAGCACCCTGCCGTTGAAGTGCTGTTTGTGTTTCAGAACCGCCAGAGTGATCGCGAAAAGCGCGACCACCGAGGACAAGAACAACAAATAGCCCTTGAGCGTCAATCCCAGGGATTCAAAAAGCAGCGTCGTGACGAAATCGGCACCGTTCAGCATGGGCAGCGTGAACAGGACACCGATTTGGTAGATGAGAAAAAGCGGAAAGACCAGGATGAGGCTTGTGAGAAGGTTCCTCGGGCTTCTTTCTTCAGCAGACACGCGGGCTACTTCCAGTCTCCGTTAGTCATTGGCAGGGCGCGAGGTTGACCGACGGAGAGTGTGCCAACGGTGCGGGCTTGAACGCCGGCACGACCGGACCGGGCTGCTGCCCGCGCCGCGCCTGGAGATTCGGCCGGGGGTTTGACGACCGTTACCACTTCTCGCCTGGGATCGAGGTACTTGCGTGCCACCCTGGCGACGTCGTCAACGGTGACCTTCATGACGTTGTCGCCATACTGACGGTATGATTTCCAGCCTTGGCCGTAGGCTTCGTGGAAGGCCAGCGCCGCGGCAATGGCGCTCTTCCGTTGCAAGCCGATGGCGTGTACGCCGATGAGGTAGCGCTGGGCGCGAACCAACTCTTCCGCTGTGATGCCTTGTTCCGCCGCCATGCGCAGCTCTTGCCGCACCACCTTGACCGCCTCGTCGAGGTTCTCCGGACTGCTGGCCAAGTAGACGGCAAAGTACCCCGGATCCAGCCCTTCCATGGAGAAGGCACTGACGCGATATGCCAGGGCGCGTTTCTCTCGGATTTCCGTGAACAGGCGGCCTCCTTGGCTGGAAAGGGCGTAGGCCAAGATCTCGAGCGGGAAGCGGTCCCGGCTGGCGAAGCCGACCCCTTGAAAACCGAGCACGAGGTGGGCTTGTTCCTTGGACAGGAACTTGAAGACTTGAGTTGGCTCGTTGCGTATCGGCTCAACCGGGATTGTGGGTTTTTCGAGAGCCTGATCGGTGGCGTTGCCAAGCAGCGCAGCCACCTTGGCACGTACGCGAGTCGGGTCGACGTCTCCCACGACGGCGATGGTCAGGTTCGACGTGTTGTAGTGCTGGCGGAAGTAGGTCAGCAACCTCCGGTGGGTCAGTCCAGCCACGGACTGGGTACTGCCCGTCGGGTCCAGACGGTAAGGATGTTTCTGCCACATGGCCGCGTGAAAGAGCTTGAAGGCGACCTGCCCCAAGTTGTCTTCTTGGGCACGGATGTCGTCCAGCACGATGCGGCGTTCCTTCTCGAGCTCGTCGTCCGAGAAGGTGGCGTTGAGCAGGCAGTCGGCAACCAGATCGAACCCGCGTTCGAAGTGGCGCGAAAGGAACTCGGCTTGCAAACCCAGGCTGTTGCGGCCGGCATATCCCGTAAGGGAACCCGCCATGCCTTCCACTTGGCCCATGATCTGCTCGGCACTTCGGGTCTTGGTTCCTCGGGTCAGGAGGGCTGCAAGCATGTTCGATATGCCATTCGACCGATCGTCTTCATAGCGGAGGCCGCCAACCCAAGTTGCACGTAACGCAACGATGGGGACCGAACTGTCGCGCAAGATAAGCAACTTGAGGCCGGAAGGAAACACGTGGCGGACCACGCGGTCAGCATCTGGGGCAAGCGCCACCTTGGCAAACCGGGTGTTGGCACGTGCTTCGGCAGCCTCGGCCACTGCCCGCACCCGCGCCGCGACCTTGTCAGCCTTGTCCTGCTGCTTGTTCGCCCGTCGCTCAGGCGCCTGAACGTAGATCGACATATTCGCGGAGCGTAAGTACTGGGCTGCTACCCTGCGCAAGTCGGACGCCGTGGTTTTCTGCAAGGCTGCCAGGTAGCGTTCTTCGAAGTTGGGATCGCCGGCGATGGCCGAGAAGAAGCCCAACTTTCGTGCATAGCCCTGCACTGTCTCCTTGTCGTAAACCCGATCGCTTTCCAGGATGGTCCGAGCTTTGGCCAGTTCTTCCGGGGGGAGATCCTCATGGACCAGGCGGAAGACCTCATCCAGGACGGTCCTGGTGGTGTCCTCGATGCGGGAAGGCGACAGACTGACGCCGACCACCAGGGCGCCGGGGTCTCGCGCCGAAAAAAGGTAGGCCGAGGTGTTGGTCGCGAGTTGACGGTTGCGAACCACCTCGAGGTTGAGGCGGGAGCTTTCACCTTGCCCGAGGAGCACTGCCAGCAGGTCGAGCGCAGCAATATCGGGATGGTTGATGGCGGGCGTGTGGAAGCCGAAAAGCAGTTGAGCCTCTTTGACGTCGCGGCTCACCGCTTGGATCCGCAGCGCCGCTTGCTCGGGCTGGACCGGTCTTGGCCCGACCGCCACGCCTTTGGGCATGGGGGAAAAAGCCTGCCTGATCTTTTCTTTGGCACCGTCGATGTCGAAATCGCCGACCACCACGAGGGTTACGTTGCTGGCCACATAGTGCTTGGTGAAGAAGGCCAAGATATCTTCACGGCCCAGCCTCTGAACCGTGGCTTCGTTTCCGATAATGGGTCGGCCATAGGGGTGGACATCGAACACATTCTGGAAGAGGCCCTGGCCAGCTTGGCGCTCGGGATCGTCCAGGCCCTGTTTGATTTCCTCCAGTACGACTTTGCGTTCTCTCTCGAGCTCGCCGGCATCGAAGCTGGAGTTCATCATCGTGTCGGCCAGAATGTCGAGGCCGGTATCGAAGAACCGGCTGGCCAGCACGAGGTGGTAGACGGTTTCGTCGTGGCTGGTCCAGGCGTTGATCTCGCCGCCCGCGCTTTCGACCTCTCGCGCAATCTGACCTACACCGCGCTTCTTCGTGCCCTTGAAAAGCATGTGTTCGAAGACGTGGGCAATTCCGGCCATGTCCGGGGGCTCGTCGGCAGAGCCAATTTTTACCCAAGCCTGAAATGCCACCACCGGGGCTGCGTGATTCTCTTCGAGAACCACCTCCAAGCCATTGCTGAGTTTGAATACCACGCGTTTAGGTCTCCCTTCCACAGCCTCTGGATGCGCCAATTTGCCCGTCGGACTTGCCAAACCACCCGCACAACCGGAGAGGGTTGCAAGTAGGCAAGAAGCGAAGGCGCGTTTCACGGCGCAAACGTAGCACGACGCAAGCACCTTGGGGGCTCCCGTGCATGGTACAACATGGACATGACGGGCTCGCCAAGCTGTCCCATCTGTAAACGCGAAATGACAACCGCCAACGCGGATCCGGCTTTTCGACCATTCTGCTCGGCCAGGTGCAAGACCATCGATCTCGGCAGTTGGCTGGAGGGCACCTACCGCATCAGTCAGGCTCTTTCCGAGGACGACGGGGACGGTTCCCCGCCAGCTGCGGCTTCAGACGAACCCGACGACGGCTAGGAGCCTGTCGCGGTAACCCGGACCGAGCAGCGCAGCCGGGCCGGATGCGAGGCGCGAGGAGGGCGAATACTCGACGTATTCAACCGACGAGCAACGAAGCAGACGGCCCGGCTCCGCCCGCCACGCGACGTGGAGCGGTTACCGCGACAGGCTCCTAGACCATCGCGGAGAATGGTCGCTTTCTTGTGCTGCTTTTTTGTGGCGACGGCGGCTGTTCGTGATAGTTTTCGCCGCCTTGGTGGCGTAGGAGGGTGATCGGCCTCTGGTCCGGTGACCTTTGCGGTGGGGGAAACATCGGGGCGTGGCGCAGCCTGGTAGCGCGTTCGGTTCGGGACCGAAAGGCCGGAGGTTCAAATCCTCTCGCCCCGACAACTTTTCCGTCTGCTTTGACGACAACCCAGCATGCACCTTGCGTTCTGGGCGGTGGCTTTGGCCGTCGGAATCGGCTGTGCCATCGACGCCTGTGACGGCGGCTGGTTGGTCTGCTGCGTTGTCGTTGCCTGTGCAGCTGCCGTTGCCGGCCATGTGGTTCGCGAACGGCGCTGGCGTCACCTTCTGGCCTTTGTCTCGCTGGGGTTGGGAATTGGCCTCGGGGCCCATGACGTAGCTCGTGCCAGGGGCTCCCTGCCGATCGAAGAAGACCGATTGGTCGAGGTCCTCGGCTGGGTGTTGCGTGGGGCCGATATCAGCGGCGAGCCAGCCGTCTCTCAAGCGGGAGCTCCTGGAGGGCAAGAAGAGACGCCACAAGCAACCCCGACGTCTCGCTGCCACCTCTGGGTACGCGTCGAATCCGTGGATGGCAGGCGGATGGCCGCTACCGCCTCTCTGTTGGTCTTGAACGGCGTGCCCGCGATCGCGCCCGGCACTTGTATTCGCTTTGCCAGTCGACTCTATCTCCCGCGTGGTTTTGCCAATCCGGGGCTGCCCGATTCCCGTCTGCTCGCCAGGGCTCAGGGGCTCGATCTGCTTGCGGCGGTCAAGTCGCCATCCGACCTGCGGCAAGTCGAGGGCGGCATCGATTTCGTGTCCTATCTGAGGCGGCTGGCTTTTAGGCTGCGGCAGGGGATGGCTACTACCATCAACGGTCGCTTGTCCGAGCCGGCGGCAGGGTTCGTGCGTACCATGGTGATAGGCGAGAGAACCAACGTTCCGACGAGCGTCGAGGATGGTTTTCGCGCGGCCGGGGCCACGCACGTGCTTTCGGTCTCGGGCTTGCATTTGGCCGTGGTGGCGGCGTTGGTGTTCCAAGTTCTGCAACGGCTGCTTTCGCGCTTTCCATCCTGGTCCTTGCGTATTCCGCCCAAAGCGCTGGCTTCGGCCTTGTCGTTGCCGGCTGTCGGGTTCTATACGATGCTGACAGGCGAGGCGGTGGCAACGGTTCGGTCGGCCCTCATGGCGACGATCGTGTTGGGCGCGGCGGTGGTGAACCGCCCTGTGTCCCTCGCCGCCAGCATTGCTGCGGCCGCCGTGGTCTTGCTCGTGTCATCGCCGCTTGCCCTCTTGGACGTGTCCTTCCAGCTCTCATTCGCCTCGGTGATTGGCTTGGGTCTTTTCGCACGTTGGCTCGTTGGGCAGAGGCCTGAGTGGCAGGGCGGCCGTTTTCGTCGGGCGCTGAAGTGGCTCCTGGGCTCGCTCTCTGCCAGTTTCGCAGCCAGTCTGGTGACGTCGCCACTGGTCGCCCACCATTTTGGGGAAATCACCCCGGTTGCGCCCGTTGGCAACTTGGTGCTGGTTCCCCTTGTCGAGCTGGTGGTCTTGCCCTGTGGGCTGGTCGGTGCCCTGCTTGCATTGGCCCATCCTTGGTTGGGGGCCTTGCCACTGTGGGCGGCCGGATTCGTCTCGCAGTTGGCCCTCGCCTTGGCGGAGCTTTTTCGCCGTTTTGCGCCGGTGGTGCTGGTTCGGTTCCCCAACTGGTTCGAGACCTTGTTCTCGATGGCGGCCGCTGCGGCTCTTCTGCAGGCTTTTGCCGGCGGAAGAACGCGGCGCAAGCGGTGGCTGGTGCTTGGGGCGGTGGCAGCTTCGGTCGCTGGCGGCAGCTTGCTAGGGCGCGATGTCATGAGACGGTCGCGCGATGACCTTCGCATCACGTTCATCGATGTGGGGCAGGGGGATGCTGCGCTGATCGAAGGGCCCCTGGGGTTCGTGGCGCTCATCGATGGTGGCGGCCGCTACGACAATGCTTTCGACACCGGTGCGCGCATCGTCGAGCCGGTGCTGCGCGCGCTGGGGATCACCAAGCTGGACCTCGTCGTCCTGTCGCACCCCCATCCGGATCACATGAATGGGCTGTTCCGGGTCCTTAGGCGATTCGACGTTCGAGCGCTTTGGACCCAGGGCAGCGATGGTGGCAATCCCGCCTATCGCGATCTCATTCGAACTGCGCAAGAACGAGGAATCTCCATGCCGCTGCCGGGCTCCTTTTCCACCCGGGGCCTTTCTGTTGACGTTCTTGGTCCCTGGGACGGCAACACCATCGGCGTGCCGACGGGGCTCGATGCCAACGACGCTTCGTTGATCGTGCGGTTCGGCTACGGTGGCCGCCGTGTCCTTTTCGTGGGCGACATCGGAATAGATGGGGAATCCGAGCTTCTGCAGGGGCGATCGGCTCCTGCCGATCCTTCCTGCGACGTCTTGAAAATTCCCCATCACGGCAGCCGCAACTCGTCAAGCAGGGCCTTTCTCGACGCTGTCTCGCCCGTGCTCGCCGTCGCATCCGCCGGCAAGTACAACCGGTTCCATCTGCCCAACCCTGCGGCGCTTGCCCGCTACGCGGACAAGAACGTCCGTGTGCTGCGAACCGACCGCGACGGTGCCGTCAGAATCTCCGTAGATAGAACGGGCCAGACATACCTTGATTGCATGCGAGGCTGCCGGCCTTGAGACGGCCGAGTGTGCTGAAGACGTGTCTCGAGGCGCCGAGCCGGCTCAGCTTTCTGCGTAGAGCTTCAACTGTTCCCCGACGACGTTTTCGTTTAGCCCTGTGCGCAAGCTGTCTTGCAGGCAATCGGCGAGGGTGATCTGCATGTCCTCGACTCCGCCATCTTGCATTATCTTGTTGAGTAGGGCTCGCGCTTCCCGCGTGTCCTCATCGCGAAGAAAGTCCTTGACCATCTCAATCGTGAGCTCGCCCGAAAAGTCGAGCATCGCATGGTCAAGGAGAAAGGCGATGAGCTGTTTCACGGTAACCTCCGACAACTTGAATTGGAAAGCGAAACCTTGCTAGTACCCCGAAAACGCAGCACAAATCAAGGCGATTGCTAAAGCATAGGACGATTTGTGCGCCATGCACCGACAGTTGTCTACTCGCTTGCTCGATTTCCGACAATTCTGGACTGAGCCGCCCCTTTGGCCTTCGGGCTGCATCACTTCGGAGAGCAATCGGTCATCGAAGTGTTGACTGATTTCCAAGATTTTTCTACCGTCCAGGACGTGCCGCCCCGTCGTCACGTTCGGGTGCTCGCCCTCGGTTACCTATTCCTCCTGGGTTGTGGGCCCGTAGCGTATTTGAAAGAAGTCACCAGTCGTGCCGCCGTGGCTTTGACTCAAGCTCGCGCGGACGGGGCAGATCAGTCTGCGCCCTATGAGCTCACCAAGGCCAAGCTGTACTACGACAAAGCGCGAGAAGACGCCGGTCACGCCTACTTTCAAAATGCCATCGAGTGGGGGCGGCGCAGCCAGGACTGCTCCCGCCGGGCTTCTGCTTTGGCGAAGTCCGCGCGGGTCGGCCACGCGGGGTCTTCCCCCGGGTTGAACGAAGCCTGTGGGGAGTTATGACCCTGCCTTCGTCGCTGGTTGGGGCGTTCGTGCTGACGGCGCTGTTGGGCTGTGCGGGATCCGACTTGTCCTTGCGTCTGGGCGATGTGCGCCAACAGCTGGCGGACGCGCGCGACAGGGGCGCCTATCGTTGCGCCCCCCGCGAGCTGGCCACTGGCGAAGCGAACGCGGAATTCGCCGAACGGGAATTCGACAAGGGCGAGTATTTCTCGGCCAAAGACCATCTGGAAGCTGCCCAGGCTTCGACCAAGGAAGCTTTGCGCCTGTCTTCGGACGAGCGCCATTGTCCCCACGTGGTGACGGCGCAGCCGGTTCACCACGAAGTGGTGCCCCTGACAGATAGCGACGGCGATGGCATCCCGGATGTTCAGGATCGTTGTCCGGCCGAGGCTGAAGACAAGGATGGCTTCGAGGACGAGGATGGTTGTCCCGATCCCGACAATGACAAGGACGGCATCCTGGATGTTGATGACAAGTGTCCCAATGAAGCCGAGGATGCCGACGGTTTCGAAGATGACGATGGCTGTCCTGACCCCGACAACGACAAAGATGGTGTACCGGACGCGAGCGACAAGTGCCCCAATCAGGCGGGCCCGGCCAGCAATGACGGCTGTCCGCCCAAATTCGCCCTCATCAACGTCACGGAAGAGAAGATTGAGCTCAAACAGGCCGTTTTCTTCCAGACTGGCCAGGCCATCATCTTGGCGAAGAGCCATGGCTTGTTGGATGAGGTAGCGGCAGCGTTGCTTGCCCGACCCACCATGCGCGTTCGTATCGAGGGCCACACCGATAACCGGGGCAGCCAGAATTACAATCGTCGCCTTTCACAATCTCGCGCCGAGGCCGTCAAGGCCTACCTGGTGAGCAAAGGAATCGCTAGTGATCGGATGGAATCAAAAGGCTATGGTCCCGATCGGGCGATTGATAGTAACAATACAATCGCGGGTCGTGAACACAACCGCCGCGTCGAATTCGTGATTTCGCAGCAATAGGAAGGAATCGCTACCATGGGCACAAAGGTTCTAGAGCGGTCAGCCACAGAGTTGTTTGCGGCTCGCTTTCTCACACTCGTGCTGGTTTGCTCCAGTCTTGGGATTGTGATGTTGCCCCGCTGTGCACACGCCGCGGATGACAAGAAGGCGCGCAACAAAATCGTCGACTTGAACAAGCAGGCCCTGCTTTCGTACGAAGCCAAGGACTTCGAAACCGCCAAGGAGCTTCTGACGAAGGCGCTGAAGGAAGCCAAACAGGCTGGCCTGGAAGATGACAAGATGACGGCGCGAACCTACGTGCACCTTGGTGCCGTTTATTGGGTTGGCTTCCAAGACCAGGCCGCGGCGGTCCAGAATTTCACCTTGGCGAAGAAAATTCGCCCCGACATCCAACTGACTCCTTCCATCGAAACACCCGACTTGCGCACGGTCTTCGAGCTGGCCGCGGTGGAAGCCGAGCCTTCGCCGGCGCCTGAAGCCGCCGCGAAGTCCGTCGGTCGGTCGACATCCGCTGCTGCGGAGGGCGGCGGTCAGGACGAGGGCGGCGAGCCTGAGCTGCCGACATCCATGTCGTCTCCGCTGATGTGTACGGTGCCCGAGGATGTTCCTGCAGGAAGAGAATTGTCGCTGCGCTGTGCCGCGAAGCCGGGGCTCAATGTCAAGGCGGTGCAACTGCATTACCGTGCCAGCGGGGCAGCGAACTTTCAGGCGCAGCCCATGAAGAGGACCCCCAAAGGGTGGTACGTCGTGATACTGCCCGGCCATGCGCTGAGGGGAAAGGGCCTTCAGGTCTACTTCGAGGCCCAGGATGCCGCCGACAAGGTCGTCGCGAGCAATGGGCAGGCCGAGAGCCCGTCCGCCATCGAGATCCGCAAACCAGCCGCGAGTCGTGCCGGCAACGCGGACAACGACGAAGATCCCATGAAGAGGATTCGCGAGCAGCAGCGAGACGAGTCTTACGAGGCCGGGCTGCATCGACGGCGGGAAGGCGCTTTCTGGTTCGGCGTCGGCGGTGGCCTGGGGTGGGCCTACGCGCCGGCGGGGAATTTGGAGTGGGAGAAGTCCATCAAGGTTAGCGCCATCACAGCGCCAACCGGGCAATTTCACCTCTTGCCCGAGGTCGGCTACCTGGTATCGGAGCACTTCGGGCTGGCCCTGCAAGGACGAATCGAGTTCATCAAGCAGCAGCAGGTCAGCAATGGTCCGTCGGGCGCTCCAACCACCATGGCTGCCGCCGCCTTTGCCCGCGGCATCTTCTACCAGGACATTGGCGATGGAAACTTTCAGCTCACGCTATCTGGCGACCTTGGCGGTGGTTTTGTTCGCATCCCCGTCAAGCCGATCAAGGTTCTCCAGAAGACACAGGATCCCGTTACGGGGGAGTACCCGGTGGATGAAAAAGCCACCATCGCCAAGACGGACACCCGTCCCATCGGACCCGTGTTGTTTGGTGCAACCGGTGGCTGCATCTATCATATCAGCCGACATTTCGCCCTTGCCCTCGACGTGCGCGTTCTAAGCGGGTTGAGCAACTTTGGTGCTGTCGTCGAGGGGGCGTTCTCCGCACAGCTTGCTTTTGGTGGCAAGGCGGGGCCTGCGAAAGCCGCGACCGAAGGTGAAGGCGAAGGTGAAGGTGACAATGGACCCGTCGATCAGCCGCTGCCCTCCGACTCTCCTGAACCATCCGAATCGTCGGTCGAGGAATAGTTGCTAAAACCTCGACGGCGCCAAGCCTTTTCCGTTCTGGGAGGACCTGTCGAAACCTGGGGCGAGCCGGAAGAGGCTGGCCTGATGGGCTCCCTATTTCAGATCGACCGTGGGCTGTCCCGGGCTTTGACCCACGGCTTTCACAGCTACGCGGGGCGAATGCATCCATCGACAGCCCGAGGCGCCATCGCCGGGTTGTCGAAGCCCGGGCAACGCATTCTGGATCCTTTCTGTGGCAGCGGTACCGTCTTGGTCGAAGCCATGGCTGCCGGGCGCGTCGCCACCGGGGTCGATGCCAGCCCGCTGGCTATCCTGATCGCCAAAGTGCGCTCGACGCTGCTCGACGTGTCTGACCGTGAGCGATTGGTCGCGACTGCGCGTGAAATCGCAACCGAGGCTGCCGAGCGGGCCCGCAAGAGGGTGCGAACCGTGATTCCTCCCTGGGCCAGCCGCGAGCGCGAACGTTTTTCCCCTCACGTGGCGCTCGAGCTCTTCGGGTTGCGCGAGCTTTTGGGAAAGACCGAGGAAGATGCAGTGGGCCGAGCGTTGCG
>Ga0302323_100003671_pt1 | contig 12484 bp, 11 predicted proteins | sample Fen_T0_3_FD_201950 | JGI IMG/M metagenome (GOLD analysis project Ga0302323, IMG submission 201950) | Peat permafrost microbial communities from Stordalen Mire near Abisko, Sweden - Fen_T0_3 | ecosystem: Environmental > Terrestrial > Soil > Wetlands > Permafrost | place: Sweden: Abisko... | reverse complement strand
ATGAACCCTTCGACAAGCTCAGGGTGAGCGGAGCTGTTAAGAACTGGATTCCCGTTTGCACGGGAATGACTCAGTGGCGCCAACAACCAAAAATATTACCCTGTCAGGCCCACTAAATTTTGAAACCTAACAAATTTCGCGCCTGCTCTGCATCAAGATGCATCTGATCTTTCAACGCCTCAAGCGACGGAAACCACCGCTCATCCCGCAATCGTGCCACAAACTCCACTTTAATTTGCTGATGATACAAATCGCCAGTGAAGTTAAAGATATACACTTCCAACAATGGCTCAGTGCCGTTCACGGTTGGCCGGGTTCCCATACTGGCAACCGCGGGCGCCAACTGCAACCCTGCGCCGGTCACCCGTACAGCGAACACTCCGGTCAGCGGAATAATACGCTGTAACCGCACATTTGCCGTCGGAAATCCCAGCTTACGTCCCAGTTGATTACCTTTCACAACGCGACCCGAAATCGAATATGGCCGCCCCAACAATTGAGCTGCGCGATTCAGGTCACCACCCAACAGCGCTTGACGTACCAGCGTACTGCTGACACGACATTTATCCATCATAAACGCCGCAAATTCTTCCACGCCAAAATCATGCTTTGCGCCCAACGCGCGCAAATGATCAATATCCCCTTCACGACCCCGGCCAAAGCGAAAATCATGGCCGACTAACAACCAGCGCACATTAAGTCTGTTACTCAACACTTGTTCAACAAATTCAGCAGGGCTCATCGCGCGTAAGCTTTCGTTAAATCGCAAACAGGTGAATACATCCACCTTGGCATCCGCGAGTGACTGATACTGATCGCGAAAACGTTGCAATCTCGAAGGCATTGCACCCTTGCTGAAAAACTCGCGGGGACTGGGTTCAAATGAAATCACCATACTCCGCAGGTTTAGCTCACGCGCTTTCGCGTTCAATGTTGTGAGCAGCGCTTGATGCCCCCGGTGCACACCGTCGAAGCCGCCGATGGTTGCGACAACACCTTGCGTGATCGACGCATTGCTATTTGCATTGTGCTGCCCGCGAATGAATTGCATATCAATGTTTAAAATGCGCTGGGCGCAAGCCAAACAACCACAGACTGACAAAGTAAGTCACGCCTCCACCGATAACGAGGCCACTGATCCAACCAATACGTTTGACATTTGTCAATGTCGCCCACAATTCAGTTTTTCCGGCACCAAAGTGCAACACGATGGCCATCACCGCACTGGCGAGCACAATGCGAATCAACAACACCGCCCAACCACTGGAGGGTTGATAGACATTTTGTTTCCGCAAACCACGATACAGTAAGTATGCATTCAGTAATGCCCCCGCTGCCGTCGCCAAAGCCAGCGTTATATGCATACCCGCGAGCTGAAGATTTCCGGTGAGCTTTAATGCAATTACCGCGAGTAAATTGAGCGCCATATTAAGCCCGAATGCCCACATGGCCGTACTGAACGGCGTTTTGGTGTCCTGGCGTGCAAAATATCCAGGCGCCAAGACTTTCACCAGAGACCACCCTAGCAATGCGATGGAATATGCCATGACAGCCCACGTGGTCATCTGCAAACTTTCGATGGAAAATTTGCCATGATAAAAAATAACTGCTGTCAGCGGTCCCGCCAAAATAAATAATGCAACGGATGCAGGCACGACAATTAAAAACAATATGCGTAGTCCCCAATCGAGCATGGCATTGAAGCGCTCTGGCGCAGCAGATGCGTGATGGCTGGACAAGCTGGGCAATATCACGGTCGCCAGCGCGATACTAAAGATACCCAATGGAAATTCCACTAATCGATCTGCACAGTACAACCAGAAAATACTACCCGTTGCGAGATAACTTGCGATGTGTGTACTGAATAACACACTGATCTGACCCATCGATGATCCAACGATGGCAGGCAACATCAACTTACCAATCCGTTTCACGCCTTCATGTTTCAAGTTCCATCGTGGCTTGCCCAATAACTTTAGTTTGAGCAGCACTGGCAAATGAATCAGTACCTGCGCAATACCTGCAACCAACACGCCCATTGCCAAAGCCATGTAAGGCTTTTCCATGTGCGGTGAAATCCACAATGCCGCGACAATCATGATCATGTTCAGCAACACGGAACTGAATGCCGGAATGGAAAAGCGTTCGTAGCTATTCAGCACGCCACCGGCAAGTGCCGTCATGGATACAAAAAACAAATAGGGAAAGGTCCAGTGCAACATGGACACCGCCATGTCGAACTTATCGGTGCCATGCGAAAAACCGGATGCTGTAATCAGAATTAATGCAGGTGCGCACAGCGAACCAATAAGAGAAATGACCAGCAACAACGCGCCGAGCGTTCCAGCGACACTGTCAACAAGATCACGAACTTCGTCGGTGCTGCGTTGTGCTTTGTATTCAGATACGACCGGCACAAAAGCCTGCGAAAAAGCGCCTTCGGCAAACAAGCGGCGCAGAAAATTCGGAATTTGATAGGCCACCAGCCAAGCATCATTCATACCCGCGGTAAAGATGCTGGCGTACACGGTGTCACGCCACATTCCGGTCATTCGGGACAGGAGCGTGACCAGCCCAAACACGCTCATACTGCGAAAAACTCGGCGGCTCATCAACAACTCACAACTTTGGTTAGTGGGACTGGGTCAAGATGGCAATGGTATCGGTAGCGTTCGCCTACCGATAGTCTTTTTTGAAGCCGAAATCGCGGCATTTCAGGCGAAACCCCTTGCCTTTGGGCGCCCGCATCGGCAGAATTCGCGCCTCTTTTTCTGGAGTCCCTTCCTGGAGTGGATTAGTTCCGTGGCAAATATCAAATCTGCAATCAAGCGCGCCCGTCAGACCATCGTACGTCGCGCCCATAACATGTCAGCACGCTCAAACATGCGTACTGCCATGAAGAATGTCATTACCGCTGTTGAAGCTGGCAAAAAGGACGAAGCCGTGAGCAATCTGAAGATTGCAGTGCCTGTCATCGACTCCATGGTGAACAAGGGCATTATTCACCGTAACAAGGCTGCGCGTCATAAAAGCCAGCTGAATGCCCGCGTCAAGGCGCTGGGCTAATTACTGTTTCTTATCGCGATCAATTTCTTCCAGTCGCGACATAATTGCCTCACACAACTGGCTTGTCCCCTGACGAGCCAGTCCTGAAATCTGAAATACCTGCCCTTTCCAACGCAAGCGACGCACAATGTCCTTGCAGAGCTTTTCGGCTTCATCGGCAGGTAATGAATCAATTTTATTCAGCACCAACCAACGCTCTTTCTTGGCCAGCTGAGGGCTATATTTTTTGAGTTCTGCGGAAATCGCGCGCACATCTTTAACCGGGTCTGCTTCAGGGTCAGGCGGCAGAATATCAACCAGATGCAGCAATACTCGCGTGCGTTGCAGATGCTTGAGAAACTTCAACCCCAGACCCGCGCCTTCTGCTGCGCCTTCAATCACACCGGGAATATCCGCCATCACAAAGCTTCGTTGTGAGCCTACTGATACCACACCTAGGTTCGGATGCAGCGTTGTAAAGGGATAATCCGCGACCTTGGGCTTGGCCGCCGACACGGATCGAATCAAGGTGGATTTGCCCGCATTTGGTAGCCCGAGCAAGCCCACATCAGCAATAACTTTCAGCTCCAAGCGCAATTCGCGCTTTTCGCCCGGTAATCCCATTCCAGCTTTACGTGGCGTGCGATTGGTACTGGTCTTAAAACGGGTGTTGCCCCAACCGCCCTTACCGCCTTTAACAACGAGTATGCGCTGACCAGCGGCCGTGAGATCACCCAGTTGCTCTTCGGTATCGGTGTCGTAAATGACGGTGCCCACAGGCACCACAATCTCCATGTCTTGACCACTTGCCCCGGTACAATCATTACTCATCCCGGCCGTGCCATGCGGTGCGCGGAAGCTGCGTTGATACCGAAAATCAGCCAACGTGTTGATCCCTTCCTTGGCGACCAGATATATACCCGCGCCATGTCCGCCATCACCCCCGTCCGGGCCACCGAAAGGGATGAATTTTTCACGACGAAAACTGGCGCAGCCACGCCCACCGTTTCCGCCCTGCACTTTTACGATTGCTTCGTCGACGAATTTCATATCACTACATCATACCGCGTATTGAACACATCAAGTCACGTACGCGACAACCATCCGATAATTTGACTTTGGCTATTTACTATCAAAATCGTCAAAAAAAGGGGTGAAGCGGTGCCTTTAAGCTAAGCACCGCTTCGCTCCGCTGAACGGGTGTACATGGATGTATACACCGGGCTTGCACGAAGCACGGATTGCGAAGTGCAATGTTTTTGTCGAAGCCTATAGGGAAATATTCACGGCGCTTTTGATAACAGGGTGCCAGTATCAACGAATACATAACCCTAATAAAAAACCCCGGTAAAACCGGGGTTTTCGCAATCACAATTAAGTGATGATTATTCCGTAATCACGTTTACGAAGGTGTGCTGAGCAAGCCCACGCTTGCGGAATTCAACACGACCGTTGCTCTTGGCAAACAGGGTGTGGTCAGTGCCTATTCCAACGTTATCGCCAGCCCAAAATTGGGTGCCACGCTGACGCACGAGGATATTGCCAGCCAATACTGCTTCACCACCGAACTTCTTCAAGCCCAGTCGTTTGGATTCTGAATCGCGGCCGTTCTTGGTACTACCGCCTGCCTTTTTATGTGCCATGAGTGCAACTCTCCAACAAACTTGATTAGTTCAGTTCAATTAAGCGCCGACAATGCCGGTCACTTTGATTTCGGTGTATTCCTGACGATGGCCGCCACGACGCATGTAGTGCTTGCGACGGCGGAATTTTACGAAAGAAACCTTGTCGCCTTGACCATGTTTTTCAACGGTCGCCGTAACCTTGCCACCTGAAACCGTGGGTGCACCCACCATAACCTTGTCGCCGTTGGCAATCAGCAATACTTGATCAAATTCAATGGCGCTGCCCGCCTCTGCCGGCAACTTTTCAATCCGCACTACCGTGCCTTCACTGACGCGATATTGCTTTCCACCCGTGGCGATCACAGCGTACATTTAACTCACTCCAACTACATCGACCCGGATTACCCGCAACGGTCGAAAAAATACCGGGAGCTCCCGGCGAAAGGCCGCGAAGTTTACGGATTTGAGCCATCCGGAGCAAGGGAATTTAACGATTTGACCCACAAGTTTGCGGTATCCAAGCTTCTCACCGCAACCCGACCCCGTATCTCTGCATCTTCAGTTACCATTACACAACTGTGTACCCGATAAATTGTTAAAAAAGATGCCCCAGACCCTGGAGAATATCAAAGCCTGCGTAACCCCGGACCTGCAAGTCGTTGATCAGGTCATTCGTGCGCATCTAGCAAGCGACGTGGTGCTGATCAACCAGGTTGCCGAATACATTATTCAATCGGGTGGCAAGCGTATCCGCCCCGTGGTTACGATTCTTGCCGGTCGCGCCTGCGGTGCCCAGGGAACCCAATTGGCTGAGGCAGCTGCTATCGTCGAATTCGTGCATACGGCCACGCTATTACACGATGATGTTGTCGATGAATCCTCCTTGCGCCGTGGACACGAAACGGCCAATGCCGTGTGGGGTAATCAGGCCAGCGTCCTAGTCGGTGACTATTTATATTCACGGGCCTTCGAGATGATGGTGACACTGAATCACATGCGCATCATGGATGTGATGGCCGGCGCCACCAACAAGATTGCCGAAGGCGAAGTACTGCAGTTAATGAACGCCAATGATCCCGACACCACCGAAGAACGCTATCTTGAAGTAATTTATCGCAAGACGGCCAAGTTGTTTGAAGCCGGAACACAAATTGCGGCCATTGTGGCCAATGCAAATAGCAGCCATGAACAGGCACTCGTACATTATGGGAAGCACTTGGGCAATGCCTTTCAATTGGTGGACGACGTACTGGACTATCGCGCCAATCGCGATGATCTTGGAAAAAATCTGGGCGACGACCTTGCCGAAGGCAAACCTACCCTCCCATTGATACATGCATTGAAACATGGCAATTCAACACAGCAAGAATTGATTCGGAACGCAATCGAAAACGGCGGCATTGAGTCATTGCATGAAATTACCACTGCAATTGAATCAACGGGCAGCCTTGAGTACACTGCGCAACGCGCGCAACAAGAAGCCAATCGGGCAATTCAATCTCTCACTGCATTGCCGAATTCTGAGTTTGTTCAAGCGCTGAAGGATCTCGCGAAGTTTGCTGTGAGTCGAAGTTACTAGGCACGATTCACAATAGATTGAAAATGTTTCGCTCATCGTGAACCTGTCGAACCATTCATCATAATGAACCCTTCGGCAAGATCAGGGTGAACGGAAAATGTAGTTCAATTTTCTAACGGGGTGTAGCTCAGTCTGGTAGAGCGCTACGTTCGGGACGTAGAGGTCGCAGGTTCGAATCCTGTCACCCCGATCAAATTCTTTCTTTTGCTACTTTATCTTTCTGATTTCGCAGAAAGAAAAGTAGTAATTTCAGGGAGCACACCTAGTGTGCGCTAACCCTCCTTCGATAAAGGCTCGAGTTTTTCTTTGGATTCGCAAAGAAAAGGTAAATGATCTCAGGGAGGCTGCACAGCAACCACTTACTCTCCCTCGGCAAAGGATCGAGTCTTGCTGTGGATTTGCGAGATTGCCCTCTCCCGCACTCCTACTGTTAAATATAAATATCCACTTGCATTCTGCATCTATACTGTATTAATGTATTGATACACATGGATACAGAACTATTCAACATCCAGCCCACTGCGCCCGAGCCGATTTACCGGCAGATCATGGAGCAGTTACGTCGTCTGATCGCCAGCGGCCAATTGGCGGCAGGCGAGGCACTGCCGTCGGTGCGCGATGTTGCGGGTCGTCATGCCATTAATCCGATGACCGTTTCGCGTGCCTACAGCATGCTGGAAAACGAAGGGTTACTGGAACGCCAGCGCGGCAAGGGCATGGTAGTTGCTGCCACACGCCGTAAACCCCAATCACAAGAACGACTGCTTGGACACCTTGAACCTCGTTTGCAAGACCTGGCACGCCACGCGCGCGAACTGGACTTACCCAAGAAGCTACTACTTGATCGACTTCGTGAACTACTGGATGAGGACCCCACATGAACGCTACAGCACAGATGATTGAATCTGACAACACGACTGTTGAACTCTCACCGCTCAGCTGTAATGGCATTTACAAATGTTATGACGGCGTCAATGTGCTCAGTGGTGTTTCCTTGAATATTCCACAAGGCGCAGTGTTGGGTTTGATTGGTCGCAATGGAGCAGGAAAATCTAGTCTAATACGCATCTTGCTTGGCTTATTGATGCCCGACCGTGGTGAGTCATTTGTCATGGGCGAAGCTTCATTGAAAATGACAGACGCATCTAAAACTCGACTAGGGTATGTGCCCCAACAACCCGATGCGCTGGCATGGATGCGTGTCAAAGATATGCTGGAGTTTATTGGAAGCTTCTATCCAAAGTGGGATTCAGTGTATGCCGGTGATGCACTTTTGCGTTGGGGAATCCCAGGTGAAAAGACCTTGGCAAAGTTATCACCCGGTGAACGTCAACGTGTTGCATTGATTCGCGCACTGGCCAGCAATCCATCATTGTTGGTACTGGATGAGCCAGCTGCTGCGCTTGATCCTGTAGCACGACGTGATCTGTTGCGCGAGATCGCTATGCGTGCGGGCGATTCTGGCACGACTGTATTGTTCTCCACACACATTGTGTCTGATCTTGAGCGGGTAGCATCGCATGTCGCGTTCTTGCATAAAGGCAGGATGTTGCTGAATGCATCAATGGATGATTTAAAGGAAACTCACGCACGTTTGGCACTACCCTCGTCCAGTGCCCAGCAATTGCAAGGCCTCCTACCAGGAGAAGTCTCACGACGTCGTCATCATGACGGCAGTGTTTCAATTGTATTGGCGCGTGAGATTAACAGCGCATGGCCCGATGCTGCTCAATGGCCTGGCGCACGACTGGACGTACTGGGACTGGAAGATTTGTTTGTAGAAGTCACCGAGTAACCGACATGAAGTTACGACAGCTTATCCGGTATGGATTGCGCATCGTGTCGCCGTTAATGGCCATGCATGCGCCGCTCATCATTCTTGCACTGACATTTATCCTGATGGGCTATGTTGCGAGCCTAGAACCCATTTTGTACAACCTGTCGTACCTGTTCGTGATCGGCGTCATGCTGATAAGCACTGCGGCCGGCCTCGTGGCATTCAGTGATTTTCTGTTGCAGAGCGCTCGAGAGTTGCGACAGCTACAATCACCCGATAGTACTGCGCATGTCATTGGCGCACACCTCATCGTGATGACGTCTCTATTAGTGATTCCAAGCCTGCTGATGATTACACTGGCACACTCATGGTCTGTTGCAATGCTGTTGTGTTGTGTCGGGCTGCTGGCTTTAAACATACCCTTGGTTCTATTCTCACGACCATGGGTGATTGGGCTGAACAAAACCACCACCTTTTTTGTTATCCCCATGATCATTTTGTCAATGTGTGGGGTTTATAGTGCCGCTCAAACTCCAGAACAAACTGCATGGTGCCTGTTGCCGTTGATGATTGTATTGATCGGCCTGCTGCTGTGGCATTGGCGCGTGGAGTTGACCACTCTGTCACCACGCTACAACCAAATGCGCAATCCAGACGAATCGTTGTTTGGAATACGACGTGGCAAGATAATTGAAGATAGAAGCTGGGTTACCCATCGACATTATTCTGCTGCGGATGTTGTCAGGATGTTTCTCGGCAAACCTTACGTTCTTGAATCAAGGCAGGAACAGATTTTATACATCAGCCTGTTACTCATTATCATTCTGCTCCCACCGTTGTTTCTTTTCATTGGCAATCGTGAGTTCAAATCGAGCGGTGTGTGGCATGCATGGCACGTCACCTATTCTTTTTCGCTATACCTCGCAGCAACTTACGTATGGATTTTCCATATGCGAACCATCGCAGCGAGATTTGAAAGTACTGGACTGGCTATCGATGAGCATGCCTTGCTGCCCAACATGGGCAATCGGCATCAGCAATTGCGCGGCATGATTGCAGGCATATTTATGACCCCATCACTCATTGTTTCAACAATATCCTTTGTTGCCGCAGTCACCACGTATTACTACTACCACGAATGGATTCTCGCGCTCAACGTATTAGTTGTGGGAATCTTGATCACTGCATTGGGTGGGTCGGGGTACATGCTTGGCGCTATTGTGGGTAAAAAAAACATGAACAACCCGGAGCAACGCAAGACGCAGCTGAATCAAGCCCTATGGCAACCATTAATACAAACCTTTGTCTGGACTCTCATCCTGCCGGTTATGGCCAACAATCGAAACCTGACAGGCGACATCACGTTCTATATTTTTTGTTGTTTTGAACTGAGCACCGTTTTCATCATGCTAATACCTGGAATCGTCGCGGTCTACAAACTCGCACGCCGTCCCCACCCTTTCGTGGAGATCTCCGAATGACCAAGCCACTTAAATTAATGCTGCTTGCCGCCAATATCAGCATACGACCTTCTCTTTTCCTATCTATTCAATTCATATTCCTATTAATCGCTTCCGTCATTGCAACTATTTCCGCACACGATTCAACGCGTTTCGTTAATGGTATTGTCGGGATTGGAATGCTGAGCACTTACTTTGGATCATTCACGACTGGAATCAGTTGCATCTGTACTGCACTATCAGCTGAATCGCTGAGACTTCCATTTGCAAATGCATCGATGATGTTACGCGCCGTGTTTATTACACTTGGGTTTAGCTTGGCCCCATATGTACTGCTTCTTGTTATTACGCATCACCAACCATATTGGTTTATCAGCATATTACTTCTACTACACTCAATCACATTATTGATATTGATGGCTCCCGCAGCAATTAGTGCACCGATTTACTTCGTAGCGTTGTCGCAAATCACACGTATTGGCGAGATTGTGCAACTGAGAGAGCAGGACTCGCACTCCGTTCCCATTTCATTGGTGTTATCTGCAACTCTATATTTTCTAGCATGGAAGCGATTCGAACAGATTTCCCAACGACCTGCTTCTACCATCAAGAAAATGAGTTTTGTGGAGATAAGGAATTACGGCAAAACAGATCCGGCCCTGACCGGTAATAATATTTATTCTGCTTTTTTTGCATCCGATGATTCCAAAACAATTGTTCGTCTGCCAAAAGGCAATCCTGTTGAAGCGATGCGAATGATCATGCTGCCCAAGTCAAGCATCAATTTCTGGTCAGCATCGGCAATGGTTTTGTTGTTCGCATGCATTTTCGCAGTCAAAATGTTTACTCATTCCATTGACAGCAAACCGCTGATTCCAATATTCGTGGCAATGTTTGCCGTATTACTGATTCCTGCTTTACCAATGGTGGCGTTGACCACATTCTTTGGAAAAGGCCACGATGACCTCAATGAGTTGGCATTACTTCCCGGACTGGCCACTCAAAGTTCTCTGTTGCATACATTACGCTTAACCGTATTGCGGCCAGTAGTGTTAGCGAGTGTGTTGGTATTTGTTCTGACATTCGCCGCTTTGTTTTTTACCAGTCTTTCAATCACATCAATTCTTGTTGTCACTATCTTAACAACGATTAGTGTGATGGGGTTGCAGGCTCTCCAGTATCTTTTCGTGTTCCGCTTTGGAACCATGACGAAAATTTCTGTGGATAAAGTCAATTCGCTGACTGCTTTGATGTTCTGTGCGCAACTGGCACTGGGCGTCAGCGCATTGGTTGTTATTAATAGAGCAGCTGACTTCACAGTTACCGAAACAAGCGTGTCGGCGCCGGTGAGCATCTTTGCATTCATTGCATCCGTGCTGGCAATTCTTGGCGTTCACTGGTATCGCCAACTCAAAGCATTACCACATCCGTTTGTCACATTCCTATAGCATCATTTGTTTAACCAAAACCGAAAGAGGATCACATGAACGTATCAAGCAAGTGCCATACCACGCAGGTACTGGCAGTCACCGCACTTTCATTGATGAGTGTCATAACTCATGCTGCTGATGTCACCATCACCAGATTGCAAATGATTTACGACGTTAATTCTGATGGTACGTATACGATGGAGAAATTTGAAGATGTAAAAATCAATGAACCGTCAGGCATCACCAGTCGCGCACAGTCGACGCTGTCATTCAGTGAGTCAATGGAAAGCCTGGAAGTGATTGATGCCTATACCATTACCAAAGACGGTCAACGTATTGATGTCCCCACTGACAAAATATTGACCCAGCAATCGCCCATCAGTGCCAATGCGCCCATGTTCAGCGATCACAAAGTCAAAGCAATTACTTTTCCTCAGGTTGAAATCGGCTCTACCGTATCGCTGCATTACAAATTTGCGCTACTGAAACCCTATCTGCCCGGTGCATTTTCAATGCACAATGAATTCAGCAAGTTTGGTGATTTCGCCAGTACCGAAGTGATTCTGCGCGCACCCGCCAAAATGACCTTGTATATGGACAGCAGTGGTTTGCAGGGTGGCGAAGTCAAGTCCAGCAATGCGGCCACTCGCGAATGGCATTGGGTTCTGCAGCAAACAATTCCCGTGCCCTACGAGCCGGGAACGATCAGCATGGATGATATCAGCCCCTATGTACATGTCTCCAATGCAAAGAGCTACGACGATATTGCTAATGCTTATGCCATAGGCTCCAAGGCCGCCAGCCGTGTTACACCGGTCATTCAAAAACAGGCTGATGCAATCACTCAAGGTATCAGTGATAAGCGCGCTCAGACCGAAGCCATTTATCGCTGGGTTGCCAGCAACATTCGTTATGTAGCTATTTACATGAACGCAGGAGGATATATTCCGCATGATGCAGAAGCAGTTCTGCTGGGGCGCTATGGTGATTGCAAAGATCATACAGTGCTGCTTGAAGCGCTATTGGCTGCCAAGGGCATCAAGAGTAGCCCGGCTTTGATCAACGCTGGTAATAGTTATGTGCTGCCGAAAGTCGCGGGGTTGAATCACTTCAACCATGTGATCACTTACCTTCCCGACTACAAGCTGTTTGTTGATTCCACTGCCAACTTTGCAACGTTTGGAATTCTGTCGGATGCACTTGCTGGCAAAACGACGTTAATCATTAATGCCGAGAAAAATAAACCTGCACTGCGTGCAATTCCGGTAACTGATACTAAAAACACCACTATCGCGGTTCATACCAATGCCACCATCAGTAGTGATGGCAGTATCACGGGCCACAACAGCACATCACTGACTGGCGTTTATGATATGGTCTATCGCGCGTCGTTTGGCAGTTTGCCGAAAGATCGTTATGCGCAGATCGCCTCTGGCTGGCTATCCATGTTTGGTCAAACCGGTAGCGCTGAATTGCAAATCGGTGATGGCCGGGATCTGGCCACGCCGTTTAAATTCGAGGATACATTCACAATACCGCATGGCGTGCAACTGCCAGGGCCTGGTGCT
>Ga0302323_100003670_pt1 | contig 12484 bp, 9 predicted proteins | sample Fen_T0_3_FD_201950 | JGI IMG/M metagenome (GOLD analysis project Ga0302323, IMG submission 201950) | Peat permafrost microbial communities from Stordalen Mire near Abisko, Sweden - Fen_T0_3 | ecosystem: Environmental > Terrestrial > Soil > Wetlands > Permafrost | place: Sweden: Abisko... | reverse complement strand
TCATTGTAGCCAAAAGCCCCCCGGTGGAAACCGCGTCTTTGCTGGGTTTTTGCGGCGTTGCACGTCTCCAACATGGAAATCCATCCACAAGTTATGCACAGGTTGCGCGCAACAGTTGTGAACAAGTTGAAGTCATGCGAAAGTCGGCGAAAACACCGCGCCAACCCAGCGATTTCAATGTCAATTGTACCGTTTCGCCGTTCTCGGCCGTGGACAATTGTTCCGTAAGTGTGCGCACGCAAACATGCTGGTCGCGCAAGCCGGACACGCGGAACCGCAAGATTGTTCGGCAGCCGCACAAGATTCCTGCCAGGTGAAAAGACCCATCGCCCTACTCGGCTGTCGGGCCATCCGCGGACCGCGCCGGGACCGTCCGTGGCACCTCACGCGCGCAGGCCGGTTGGTGCGGCTGGCAGGAATCGAACCTGCGACCCTCTCCTTAGGAGGGAGATGCTCTATCCACTGAGCTACAGCCGCGCGCGCTGCAGTGTATCAAGCGCGGCCGCGCCGGCGGGGCACGCCCGCCAGGCGATACCCTTGGTAAATGCACAGCTTTGCGGCATGTGAGGACACGCTCTACGGGATTGCGAGATCTATACTGCGCACAGTACGGACGCCGCCAATGGTGACGATGTCCCTACGGCGTTATCACCGGAACCGGGGCGTACAAAGACATGGGTTCGAAATTCAAGGTTGCCGGCCTGCTGGCTCTCGGCGCAGTGGCCGGCGCGTTGACGACGATGCAGATCCAGGCGAGTGCCCGCAACTCGCTGGCCGCGCTCCCGCTCGAGGACATCCAGCGACTGACCGACGTGTTCGAGCGCATCAAGCTCGACTACGTCGAGCCGGTCGACGAGAAGAAGCTGATCTCCGACGCCATCTCGGGCATGGTCGCCGGGCTCGATCCGCACTCGCAGTACTTCGACAAGAAGTCGTACAAGGAATTCCGCGAAGGCACCTCGGGCCGCTTCGTCGGCGTGGGCATCGAGATCGGCATGGAGGACGGCCTGGTCAAGATCGTCTCGCCGATCGAAGGCTCGCCCGCATTCCGCGCCGGGCTCAAACCCAACGACCTGATCACCCGCATCGACGACACCCAGGTCAAGGGCCTGTCGATGGACCAGGCCGTCAAGAAGATGCGCGGCGACCCGGGCTCCAAGGTCGTGCTCACCATCTTCCGCAAGGACGAGAGCCGCAGCTTCCCGGTCACGATCATGCGCGAGGAAATCCACGTCCAGAGCGTCAAGGCCAAGGACATCGACGGCTACGCCTGGGTGCGCGTGAACCAGTTCCAGGACCGCACGGTCGAGGACTTCGCCAGCAAGGTCGAGGACCTCTACAAGAAGGATCCGAAGATCAAGGGCTTCGTGCTCGACCTGCGCAACGATCCGGGCGGCCTGCTCGAAGGCGCCGTCGGCATCGCCTCGGCCTTCCTGCCGGCCGACTCGGTCGTCGTCAAGACCAACGGCCAGATCGCGGAGTCCAAGCAGACCTTCAAGGCGACGCCCGACGACTACCTGCACCGCGGCGGCACCGACCCGCTCAAGCGCCTGCCCGCCGCGCTCAAGACGGTGCCGCTGGTGGTCCTGATCAATGAAGGCTCGGCGTCCGCCAGCGAGATCGTCGCCGGCGCGCTGCAGGACTACCACCGCGGCACGCTGATGGGCGCGCAGTCCTTCGGCAAGGGCTCGGTGCAGACGGTCATGCCGCTGCCCGGCGAGACCGCCGTCAAGATCACCACCGCGCGCTACTACACGCCGAGCGGCCGCTCGATCCAGGCCAAGGGCATCGTGCCCGAGGTGTGGCTCGACGAAACCGCCGAAGGCAACCTCTACGCCGCCCTGCGCACGCGCGAGGCCGACCTCGACAAGCACCTGGTCAACGGCGAGGAAAAGCCCGACGCCGCGCGCGAGAAGGAGCGCGAGGAAGCCCGCGCCAAGCTCGAGGAAGACCTGGCCAAGAACAACAACAAGCCGCTCAAGCCGCTGCCGGAATTCGGCTCGCCGGACGACTTCCAGCTGTCCCAGGCCCTGAACCGCCTGCGCGGCCAGCCGGTGGTGGTCAGCAAGACCGCCACCGAGCGCAAGGCCGAAGAGACCGCGACCCAGTAGTCCCCCGGTCGCCTGCCCGCGACTGCGGACTCCCGCCCGGCACCCACGCGCCATGACGGATGACGAGCTGCTGCGCTACTCGCGCCACATCCTGCTCGACGAGATCGGCATCGAGGGCCAGCAGCGCATCCGGGCGGCGCGCGCGCTGGTCATCGGCGCGGGCGGGCTCGGCTCGCCGGTCGCGCTGTACCTGGGCAGCGCGGGCATCGGCCGGCTGACCCTGGTCGACGACGACGCGGTCGACCTGACCAACCTGCAGCGCCAGATCGCCCATACCCATGCCCGTATCGGCACGGCCAAGGTCGCGTCGGCGCGCGCAGCGGTCCTGGCGCTGAACCCGGCGCTCGAGGTGGCCGCCATCGAGCGCCGCGTCGATGCCGCCGCGCTCGCCGGCCTGGTCGCGCAAGCCGACGTGGTCGTCGACTGCAGCGACAACTTCGCCACCCGCCAGGCCGTCAACGCCGCCTGCGTCGCCGCCGCCGTGCCCCTGGTCAGCGGCGCGGCCATCGCCTTCGACGGCCAGCTCTCGGTGTGGGACACGCGCGGCGCGGACGCCCCCTGCTACGCCTGCGTGTTCCCGCCCGACGCCGCGCCGCCGGAAGTACGCTGCGCGACGATGGGCGTGTTCGCCCCGCTGGTGGGCATCATCGGCGCGATGCAGGCGGCCGAGGCGCTCAAGCTGGTCGCCGGCATCGGCAATCCGCTCGCCGGGCGCCTGCAGATGCTGGACGCGCGCGACATGAGCTGGACGCAGATCCGCGTGCCGCGCGATCCGGCCTGCCCGGTCTGCGGCGGCCGCCGCGCCCCCTGATCGGCCGCTATCGTCGACGCGCCGAGATCACCGGCCCAGCCGGGTGCGACCGGCGGCCTCGGGGCTAACATATCCGCATGAAGCATCGTCCCCTGAAAGCCCGGAATTTCCGCAGTGCCGGCGAAGACGCCGCCAAGGCCACGCCGCCCTCGCTCTACGACGGCGTCGACAGCGCCTATCGCCTCGCGTTCACCGACGTCGACTTCCTGCTGCAGGACGAGCTGCGCCCGGTGCGCGTCCAGCTCGAGTTGATGAAGCCGGAGATGGTGCAAACCCGCCACGGCATCGAGTCGACCATCGTCCTCTTCGGCAGCGCCCGCATCCTGCCGCCCGACGCCGCGCGCGCCGCGGCGCCGACGCGCAGGCCATCAAGCGCGCCGAGAACGGCGTGGCGATGAGCCGCCACTACGCCGAGGCGCGCCGCTTCGCGGCGATGGTCACCGCCGGCACGCGCCACCTGGCCACGCCCATCCACGTCGTCACCGGCGGCGGCCCCGGCATCATGGAAGCCGGCAACCGCGGCGCCTTCGACGCCAAGGGCAAGAGCATCGGCCTGAACATCGTGCTGCCGCGCGAACAGCAGCCCAACCCCTACATCACGCCGGAGCTGTGCTTCCAGTTCCACTATTTCGCGCTGCGCAAGATGCATTTCCTGATGCGCGCCGTGGCGCTGGCGTGCTTTCCGGGCGGCTTCGGCACGCTCGACGAGTTGTTCGAGGTGTTGACGCTGATCCAGACCGGCAAGTCGCGGCCGCGCCCCATCCTGCTGTTCGGGGCCGAGTTCTGGCGCCGCCTGATCGACTTCGACCTGCTGATCGAGACCGGCATGATCGCGCCCGACGACATCCACCTGTTCAAGTTCGTCGAGACCGCCGAGGAAGGCTGGGCAGCGCTCAAGGGCGCCTACGGCTTCGAAGGCATCGACGCCCAGCCGCTCGGCGACGACGACGGCGACGGTGACTGACACCGACACCAAGCCCGCACACGCATTCCCGCTCCCCGACCCCAGAGACACCGCCATGACCAAAGTTTCCCTGATCGGCGCGCCGACCGACATCGGCGCCGGCGCACGCGGCGCCAGCATGGGCCCGGAAGCCATGCGCGTGGCCCAGATCGGGCCGACGCTGGCGTCCCACGGCATCGAGGTGGCGGACCGCGGCAACCTGGTCGGCCCGGCCAACCCGTGGCTGCCGCCGGTGGCCGGCTTTCGCCACCTGAGCGAGGTCGCGGCCTGGAATCGTGCCGTGCACGACGCCGTCTACGCCGAGCTGGGCCTGGGGCGCCTGCCGGTGCTGCTCGGTGGCGACCACTGCCTGGGCATCGGCTCCATCAGCGCGGTGGCGCGCCATTGCCGCGACACCGGCCGCAAGCTGCGCGTCCTGTGGCTGGACGCGCACGCCGACTTCAACACCCACGTGCTGACCCCGAGCGGCAACATCCACGGCATGCCGGTGGCCTGCCTGTGCGGCCACGGCCCGCAGGAACTGATCGAGATCGGCGGCCAGGTGCCGGCGATCAGCCCGAAGTGGATACGCCAGATCGGCATCCGCAGCGTCGACGCCGGCGAGAAGAAGTTCGTCCACGAGATGGGCCTCGAGGTGTTCGACATGCGCTACATCGACGAGATGGGCATGCGCCACGCGATGGAGCTCGCCCTCGCCACGCTGGACGACAACACCCACCTGCACGTCAGCTTCGACGTCGACTTCCTCGACCCGCAGATCGCGCCGGGCGTGGGCACCGTCATCCCCGGCGGGCCGACCTACCGCGAGGCGCAGTTGTGCATGGAAATGATCGCCGACACCGGCCGCCTCGCCTCGCTCGACGTGATGGAGCTCAACCCCGCGCTCGACGTGCGCAACCAGACCGCCGTGCTCGCCGTCGACCTGATCGAAAGCCTGTTCGGCAAGAGCACCTTGATGCGCAAGTAAGGCGCCTGCCCACATAGGTCGCGCCGTATCGCCCTGCGCCGGGGCATGCGCCGCGCCGCGCGCACACGGGCGCGCGACCGTGCATGGCGAGGCCGCGGGTACGCCGCCTGCCCCGGGAGCCCATCAGCGCGCGCCACTTCGCGCGCCCCAAGGCTCCATGCACACGCCGCTTCACACCCCCTCCCCAGGCAACCGGCCGCGGCTGCTCGTCCTCGGCCCGACACTGGCCGCGCTTCTCGTCGCGCTCGCCGCCATGCTCGCCCATGACCCGGACCGCGGTCGCGCCGACGCCTTGTTCGCGTTGGCCGTCGCGGTGCCGGCGCTGGCCATCGCCTGGCTGGTCGCGAGCGGGCTGCAGGCGCTGGCGCTGCGCCGGCCGGCGGCGCCCGGCGCTGGGCACGAACCGGCCGCCTGCGCGGGCCAGGACGCCGAAGCAGGCGACACCCGCCCGGCGCAACAGGACGTGATGCGCCTGAACGCGGAGCTGGAGCGCCGGGTGGCGCAACGCACGGCGCAACTGGAGCAGACCAATCGCGAACTCGCCGCCGCCTCGCGCGAGGCCGAGGCCGCCAACCGCGCGAAATCGGAGTTCCTGTCCAACATGAGCCACGAGCTGCGCACGCCGCTGAACGCGATCATCGGCTTCGGCCAGTTGCTCGCCGAGCCCGACGCGCAGGCCTGCGCGCCCGGACGCCAGCGCCTCTTCGCCCGGCACATCATCGACGCCGGCCACCACCTGCTGACCTTGATCAACGAAGTCCTGAACCTGGCGCAGGTGGAGTCGGGCACGCCGTCGATCAGCCTCGAGCCGGTGGCGCTGAACGAGATGTTCGAGGAATGCCAGGCGCTGACGCGCACGGCCTGCGCCGAGCGCGGCATCCGCCTGCACCTGCCGCTGGCCACCCCCTTGATCGTCAACGCCGACCGCACCCGGCTCAAGCAGGTGTTGCTGAACCTGCTGTCGAACGCGGTCAAGTACAACCGCGACCAGGGCACCGTGACCGTCGACTGCGCGGCCGGCGACGAGGGCCGGGTGCGGATATCGGTCCACGACACCGGCGAGGGCCTGGTCGACGCGCAACTGCGCCAGTTGTTCCAGCCCTTCAACCGCCTCGGTCGCGACGGCGGCAGCATCCAGGGCAGCGGCATCGGCCTGGTGCTGAGCAAGCGGCTGGTGGAGCTGATGGGCGGCACGATAGGCGTGCGCAGCACCCCGGGCGCGGGCAGCACGTTCTGGATCGACCTGCGGCACGCCGCGCCCGCGTGGCGCGCCCCGCCGGCCCCGCCGCAGCGACTTCCCACGCCCGCGGAGTTGCTGGCCAGCCGCGCCCCGTCGACCATCCTGTGCGTGGACGACAACAGCGCCAACCTGGCGCTGCTGACCGAGGCCCTGGCGTTGCGCGGCGACTGCACGGTGCTGACGGCCACCGACGGCCAGGCCGCCCTGGACATGGCGCGCGCCCACCGCCCGCAGGTGATCCTGATGGACAACAACATGCCCGTGCTGAGCGGGCGCGACGCCATGCGCCAGCTGCGCGCCGACCCCGCCACGGCGCACATCCCGGTCATCGCCGTGAGCGCGGCGGCGATGCCCGACATGGTGAGCTCGGGCCTCGACGGCGGCTACTTCCGCTACCTGGTCAAGCCCTACGACCTGGTCGACCTGAGCGAGGCGGTGGACGCCGCCATCGACGCGGCGCGCGGCACCGGCGCTCGCTGAGCGAGCACGCGGCAGGCGACTGAGCGCGGTCCGCGGACGTCGGAGCGAACGTCAGAGCGGGCGCGCGGCGGGCGTCTTGCGCGCGGCCCGCTTCGCCGCCGGAGGCCGTGGGCGCACCGCGGGCGGCGCGCCATCCGCCGGACCGGATACGGGTTCCGGTATGTCCTCGGCGGCGACGATCCAGCCCTCCAAGGCGTCGACGCGTGCCGGCATGCCATGGCCGGCTCGCGTGTCGGACCAGCCGGCGAGCAGCAGGCACAGCGCGGCGTCGAGCCGGTCGCCCTGGGCATCGGCCACGAGCTCGTCGCGCTGGGCGTGCGTCAGCTTCAGGCGCAGCCCGCGCCAGCGGCCCTGCTCCAGCGCATCGACCAGGTCCTTGCGCGCGATCAGCCGGTCGGGCGTCTGCTGGGCCCGGGTGTCGCTCTTGTAGGAACGGCGGCCGATCAAGGCGCGCGCCACCAGGCCCGGGTAGCCCTCCACGGCGATGCGCTGCGGGTCGCCCGGCGCGAGCCCGGGCATGTCCACGCCCGCGCGGCGCAGCGCCGGCACCCCGGCGTGCAGCATGAAGGCCACGGGCGGGTTGACCCACTTCATCGACGGGCTGCTGCCCGCAGGCCCGTCGCAGGCGCGGTGGGCGAACTTGCCGCCCTCGGGGCGTGCGTCGCAGAACGCGGCGAAGGTGGCGGCGATCGTGGCCCGATCCAGGCCCTCGTAATGCGTCATGCAGGCCGCCCAGTCGGTCGGCCAGCCCAGCGTCTCGACCAGTTCGCGCGGCAGGCCGAACGGCAGGTCGAACGCCGCGCGCCACGCGCCGGGGCGGGCCAGCGCCTGCTCGAACTCGGCCAGCGAGGCGTTGTCCTCGAAGCGATCGAGGCGCAGCAGGCCCGGTCGCTGCCAATGGCCCCAGGCCCAGACGATGGTCTTGCCGGGGCGCGGCGCGCTCGAGAAGTCGACGCCGGCCAGCGGGCGCTCGGGCGGGGAGGTGTGCGCGTCGGCGCGGAACTGCTCGGCAGGGGTCATGTCAGGCATTTTTGCTCAGATGTCGCGCCGGGCTCGACGCGTTTCGACCACCCCGTGGGTTAGCCTCCGGCAATCTCTTTCTCAACCCGTCGCGCGATACCCGCCCCCCGTACATGGCCGCCCCCGCGTCGCCCGCCCCCCAACAGATAGACGCAGCGGCCCTGTCCCCCACCGCGGACGAGCGCCGGCGCCGCGTGCCCAGCGCGCGCGACTTCATCGCCGACGACAGGCGCGGCAACGGCGCGCCCCTGCTCGAGGCCCTGGCCGCCGCGCCGCTGCGGCCCGACCGGCTGGGCCTGCCGCCGCTGGCCGCGCCGCTGTTCCAGGCCTGCGCCGTCCTGACCCTGGTCGCGATCGCGCTGGCGCTGTGCGGCCACGGCCTGGGGGCGCCGGCGGCTGCCGTGCGCCTGTTCGACAACCTGCACTGGACCCTCTCCAGCCTGGGCGCCGCCGCCCTGGCCTGGCTCGGCGTGGCCGATGCCCGCGCCCGCGCACTGGCCGCCGAATTCGTCGCGCGGCGCTGGTTCGCGATCGGCTTTAGCTCGTACGCGCTCGGCCAGGCGCTGTGGGACCTGCAGGCCGCCCTGGCATGGCGCCCGTTTCCGGCGCCGTCCGACCTGTTCTACCTGGCGCTGGCGCCGTGCTGCGCGATCGGCCTCATGAGCACCCTGCGCGGCCGCGTCAGCAGCGCGACGCGCTTCGCCGCCGTGCTCGACACCCTCGCGCTGGCGATCGCCGTGGTCGCCGTCACGCTGGTGGCCTACCTGCCGCGCAGCGGCGACATCACGCCGCTGGCGCTCGGGCTGATGGTGGCCTACCCCACGCTGATGCTGGCCACCGCCTGCGTCGCCCTGATGCTCGTCGCGCTGCTGCGCGTGGGACGCGGCTGGAGCGTCTGGACGCTGACCGCGATGCTGGCCGTCGACGGCGCCCTGTGGATGCACTGGAACGCGCTGGCCATGCAGGGCGAGACGGCGGACGGCAGCCCGTTCAACGCGCTGTTCTCGCTGTGCAACCTGGCCGGCGGCCTCGCGGCGTCGTGCTGGATCGTGCGCAGCAGTCCCGGCGCCCGCCTGGAACGCTTCTACGAGGGTGCGCTGCGCGTCCTGCCGTTGCTGGTGGTGATCGGGGTGACCTTCGCCGTGACGCTGCAGGATTCGATCGCTCGCCTGTCGCCGTCGGCGCGCGTGGCCTGCGGCGCGGCGGCGCTGCTCGTCATCGTGCTGGCCGCGGTGCGCCAGACCTTGCAGCTGCGCGACCGCGACCAACTGATCGAGGCCCAGCACCTGCTGCGCGAACGCGAGGCCCAGCTGAGCGAGCTGAACCAGCACCTCGAGCAGCGCGTCTCGGCGCGGACGCACGAGGCGGAGCAACGCAACGCGGAACTGTCGCAGGCGCTGCAGCGGCTGGCCATGGCGCAGCACGAGCTGGTGCGCGCCGAGAAGCTGGCCGGGCTGGGGGCGCTGGTCACCGGCGTCGCCGCCGAAATCACCGCCGCACTGGCCAACGCCAACATGGTGGCGCTGACGCTGCCGGCGCAGGTCGACGTGCTCGCCCGCCTGCAGTCACCGACCGGCGACGAGTCGCAGCGCAGCGCCGCCGACGAGCGCCGGCGGCGGCAGCTCGCCGGCTATGTCGGCGCGCTGGGCCAGGGCCACAGACAGCTCGCCGACTCCCTCGACCAGGCGCAGCGCGTGATCGCCTGCTTCCAGCAACTCGCGGTCGACCAGACCAGCGACCAGCGGCGCGGCTTCGACCTGCTGGCCACCGTGCGCGAAGTGGTCGACATCATCCGCCTCGGCCATCGCCACGACCCGATCGAGATCGTCGTCACCGGCGAGCCCGGCCTGACCCTGGACAGCTACCCGGGGCCGATCGGCCAGGTGCTGGGCCAGTTGATCGACAACGCCGTGGTGCACGGCTTCGCGCGCAGCGGCGAGGGCCTGATCGAGGTCCGCGTCTGGCCATCGGGTCACGAACAGGTGCGCATCACGGTGCACGACGACGGCGTGGGCATCGCGCCGGCCGACCTGCCGCAGGTGTTCGCGCCGTTCTTCACGACGCGACTGGCGCAGGGCGGCAGCGGCCTGGGCCTGACGATCTGCCGCAACATGGTCCACGGCCTGCTGGGCGGCCGCATCGAGATCGCGTCGCCGCCCGACGCCGGCACCACGGTGACGATCACCCTGCCGCGCATCGCCCCGCGGGACGCTCGCTGAAGCGCGGGGTTCATCGCCCTCCTCGCGGGCGCGGCGGGCGCGGCGGGCGCGGCGGCGGCCACCGCGGGCGGCGCCGCCATCGATAATCGACGCGCAAACCCGCCCGCCGACGAGTCCTCCCCATGCTGAAGATCCTGGGCAAACCCGCCTCCATCAACGTGCGCAAGCTGCTGTGGCTGTGCGACGAACTCGCGCTGCCCTACGAGCTCGAGGCCTGGGGCGCGGGCCATCGCGACACCCACGTGCCCGAGTTCCTCGCGCTCAACCCGAACGCGCTGGTGCCGGTGCTGGTCGACGGCGACGCCGTGCTGTGGGAGTCCAACACCATCTGCCGCTACCTGGCGGGACGCCAGGGCCGCGACGACCTGCTGCCCACGGCGCCGCTGGCGCGGGCACGGGTCGAGCAATGGATGGACTGGCAGGGCGGCGACCTGAACAACTCCTGGCGCTACGCCTTCCAGAGCCTGGTGCGCCACAGCCCGGCGCACCAGGACGCGGCGGCGCTCGACGCCGGCGTGCGGTCCTGGAACCACCACATGGCCATCCTCGAGGGCCAGCTCGCGCAGTCGGGCGCCTTCGCCTGCGGCGCGGAGTTCACGCTGGCCGACATCGTGCTGGGCCTGTCCGTCAACCGCTGGTTCATGACGCCCCTGCAGCGCCCGGAACTGCCCGCCGTCGCCGCCTATTACGAGCGCTTGAGCGGCCGGCCCGGCTACCGCATGCACGGCCGCAACGGCACGCCCTGAGCACGCGGAGCACGGCATGCCCCACCCCGTCCTGGTCGACGCCTGGCGCGGCGACATCGTCGAATCCTTCCACCGCGGCTCGTTCGCCGTCGTCGACGCCGCCGGCGCGCTGGCACGCCAGGCCGGCGACGTCGACCGGCCGGTCTACCCGCGCTCGGCGATCAAGGCCCTGCAGGCGCTGCCGCTGGTGGCCAGCGGCGCCGCCGCGCGCTTCGGCCTGGACGACGCCGAACTCGCGCTGGCCTGCGCCTCGCACGGCGGCGAGCCGGCGCACACAGCGACCGCCGCACGCATGCTGGCCAAGGCCGGCCTCGACGGCACGGCGCTGGAGTGCGGCACCCACTGGCCCAGCCACGTCGAATCGGCGCGCGCCCTGGCGGCGCGCCACGAACCGCCGCAGGCCCTGCACAACAACTGCTCCGGCAAGCACGCCGGCTTCGTCTGCGTCGGCTGCCTGCTGGCCGGCGACCCCGACACGGCGCGCGGCTTCCTGCGCGGCTACGTCGAGCCCGCGCACCCGGTGATGCGCGAGGTCGGCGCCGCCATCGAGTCCGCCACCGGCGTGCGGCTGGCCGACGCGCCGCGCGCCACCGACGGCTGCTCGATCCCGACCTTCGGCATCCCCTTGCGCGCGCTGGCGCTCGCCTTCGCCCGCTTCGGCAGCGGTGCCGGCCTGGCCCCCGAGCATGCGCGCGCCGCCACGCGCCTGCGCGTCGCGGTCGCCGCGCAGCCCTTCATGGTGGCCGGCAGCGGCCGCCTCGACACCGTGCTGATGCAGCACTTCGGCCAGCGCGTGTTCTGCAAGGTCGGCGCCGAGGGCGTCTACTGCGCGGCGCTGCCCGAGCTGGGCTTGGGGCTCGCGCTGAAGATGGACGACGGCAACACGGCGCGCGCGGCCGAGGTGGCGATCGCGGCGCTCATCGAAGCGCTGCTGCCGCTGGACGACGCCGATCGCGCCTTCATCGCACCCTTGCGCGACGTGACGCTGAGCAACTGGAACGGGCGCGTGGTGGGCCGGCTGGCCGCTGCGCCCGACTTCGCCCAGGACGCGCGCTGAGCGGGCTCAACGCGGGATCAGGCGGGCTTCCACAGCGTGGGCAGGCCCTCGATGTTGCGGAACACGGTTGACAACGCGCCTTCGCTGACGAGCGCCGTGGCGCGCTCGATGTCCGGCGCCAGGTAGCGATCCGTGGGCATCGGCGCGCACCGCGCCCGCAGCAGCGCATGCGCCTGCTCCAGCGCGTCGGAGCTGCGCAGCGGGCGCAGGAACTCGATCCCCTGCGCGGACGCGAGCCATTCGATGCCCAGGATCACCGACACGTTGGAAATCATGGCCTGCAGGCGGCGCGCCGCGAAGGTGGCCATCGACACATGGTCTTCCTGGTTGGCCGAGGTCGGCAGGGAGTCGACGCTGGCCGGGTGGGCCAGCGACTTGTTCTCGCTGGCCAGGGCCGCCGCCGTGACGTGCGCGATCATGAAGCCCGAATTCAGGCCCGCGTCGGCCGACAGGAACGGCGGCAGTTGCGACACGCCGGCGTCGATCAGCATCGCGATGCGGCGCTCGGCGATGGCGCCCACTTCCGCGATCGCCACCGCCATCGCGTCGGCGGCGAGTGCCACCGGCTCGGCATGGAAGTTGCCGCCCGACACCAGCACGCCGTCTTCCGCGAAAACCAGGGGGTTGTCGGTGACCGCATTCGCTTCGCGAACGAGGATCAGTGCGGCATGGCGCAGCTGGTCCAGGCACGCGCCCACCACCTGCGGCTGGCAGCGCAGGCAATACGGATCCTGCACGCGGTCGTCGCCTTCCACGTGCGACTGGCGGATCTGGCTGCCGGCCAGCAGCGCGCGGTAGTAGCGCGCGACGTCGATCTGGCCCGGCTGGCCGCGCAGTTCGTGGATGCGCGGATCGAACGGGCCGTCGCT
>Ga0302323_100003668_pt1 | contig 12489 bp, 12 predicted proteins | sample Fen_T0_3_FD_201950 | JGI IMG/M metagenome (GOLD analysis project Ga0302323, IMG submission 201950) | Peat permafrost microbial communities from Stordalen Mire near Abisko, Sweden - Fen_T0_3 | ecosystem: Environmental > Terrestrial > Soil > Wetlands > Permafrost | place: Sweden: Abisko... | reverse complement strand
AAGAAAGAAAGAGTTTTTCGTTGTAGTCTTTTTTGCCTTGCATAGCTAATGATTTATTAACCAGATGTAAGTTACAAAATCAGGAAGGCGTTGTCAAGATATGCGTATGGATATCAATTAACTAAATACAAAAGTTATGAACAGGCTAAAATTTAATTATATTTAAATGCTTAAAACGGAGTTGTGCAACATGCACACGCGCTATAGTTAATTGCCGTTGCAGTGCCAGTTTCAAGGTTTTCGCTCTTATTAAAGTTCGGTGTAGCTTGATAAGAAAGTGCTTCAAAATCGGCAACTAACCTTAGCGCAAACGTTAGCGGCAAGCAAAAGAAAATGCTAAACCATAATGTCTACCTTGATTTGATATGAACAACTTTAATAATTCAATGACAATAAAAACTAAATAATGTTTAAAATTCTGAAGACATATATAACAACATTATTCTTGGCTATTCTAACATTAATACTTTGTTCATCACAAAACAAAATTTCAACTCAACAAAAAGAGAATAAAGATAATCAACCAAAAGTCATGCTTGATAAAGATGAGAATATTATCAATGATGACTCATTAAATTATCCTGTTAGTAACGAAGATATTAAAGGTAAGATTATTCCCAATATTGAAGATACGACATTACTGCGTCTTGTATATGGAAAGTTTAGTTACTCAAAAGTTAATAAGAGGTTTTTCTATAATTTCTTACCACAAGATTGGAGTAACATGAAAATAGAAGAATGTTTGGGAGACAGTTCTACAAAAATCATTTATTTAAGAGGTGAGATAACTACTGGTGGAGTTGAACATAGTTTATATAATGAGACTGCACTTATACTTAATAAAACAAAAAATGGCTGGAGGATTATGGATAGTTATATTGACCGTGAACCAGGAGTGGATTTTGCAGGTGTTGAACTAAAAGGAATTTATAATAATGAGTTCCTACTTGAATATACTACAGGTGGTGTTTATGGACATGGGATTCAATATTCCGAACTTAGGTATTTTTTAGTAAAAAGAAATAGTTTCACTAAATCATCATTATATTTCCTAATGCAGCTTGATAACACTGGTTTGGAACAATGCCAATGTGATTCAACTTCATATAATCAGGATAAATATTGCGATAACTATGTAGGTGATAAAAAATACTCTTTTAATGATTCATTAAACAGTTTTGTGTTTGACTACAGATTGGTAAAAGAATCTGTTTATTGTGATAGGAAAAAGAGAATTAGCAAACAAGCTTATCAGCAGTGGTATATGAATGCAGATACTTCATTTCAGAGCAAAGGAAATATAATTACTTCATGGGGAGAGCAAATGGATGATAGTATAACATCTCTTAAAGGGATTGAAATTAGACACAGATTAAACAAAAAATAATTACGCCCGCTAACACTGTACTAAGGGAAAACCAAATTATTCATTAACCCAAAAAAGAAACATCGCTCACCTTGACGCCTCACATTCAATTATATTCGAATGAGCATTTGTTGTGTCCATATTTTACCGTTATGTGAGACTTTTTTGTAATACTATTTCACCTTTTGATTTTTTATGAAAATTTTATTATTCCAGCTAAAGTTGATTTAAGTTATTGATAGATTTATTAGTTTGTAAATCGCTTAAAAAGAGGTAGTTGAAAGGTCGCTTTAATTACCTGCAAAATAGTTTGTAACTATTTAAATATAACCTTTGTGAATGGCAATATTAATAAGTGATGCCGTATTTTTGGCATTCAGTTTAATAATAATATTTTTTCGGTGCCTGTCAACAGTTAAAGGACTTAAAAAGAGCTTTTCTGCAATTTCGATGTTCGTAAGCCCGTCGGCAATGAGCTTTATGACTTCTATTTCGCGTTCTGTCACAATCGTATGAGAGTTACGCTCCTCGATCATTTCACGCGATTCGTTACACATATATATCTTACCTGCCAAAACAGTAGTAATGGCATCCATAATTTCCTCTTCAGAAGCATTTTTTAGAACATAACCGGAGGCACCATTGTCGATCATAAGTTTAACAATACTCTGCTCTTTGAATGAGCTGATAACCAAAACTTTTATTTTTTCATCCTCATGTTTTATAAATTTGCACAAATCAATTCCGTTACCATCGGACAGGTGATAGTCTAGCAAAATCAAATCAGGATGGAAAATTTTTAGGATTTTTTGACATTCTTTAGAAGAATAAACGGTAACACACTTAGAAGCTATTCCTTTAGTCAGGACGAGTTTTTGAAGACCCTCTGCAACAATGGGATGATCATCTACTATTAAAATATCGGCCATAGGGTTAAGTTACCAGCGGTATACAAACCTACTATATTTTTTTGAAAAATAAAACATATGCTTATAACATAAACTCCGCAGTAATTTCCGTGCCTTTGTTTGGTTTTGAATTGATTTCAAACTGACCATTAAAAGATTCAACCCTTGATTTTATGCTGGCTAATCCAATCCCTTTTTTATGTTCAATATCTTTGAGGTCAAAACCCTTACCATTGTCCAGTACAATAAAACAAAGTCGGTTCGCTTCCTGGATCATTTGAACCACTAACTCTTTTGCTTCTGAATGTTTAATGGCGTTATTCACCAACTCTTGGATTATTCGATACAAGTTAATTTCGAGGTTTGAATCAACCCTTTTAAACTGACCATAAAATTGGAAGTCAATTTGCATTGAGTTTACTTTATTAAGTTCACTACAAAAATCAGTTAAAGTATCCTTCAGTCCAAGTCTCATCAATGCTTCTGGCATCATATTGCGTGCGACCCGCCGCAGTTCTGTTATGGATGAATCAAGCATTCCTAAAGCCTGGTTAAAATCACCGACACTTTCGTTACTTAAAATCACAGTTCCTTTCACATGATTGAGTGATGTTTTAACGCCTGACAATAAGCCACCCAACCCATCGTGCAGGTCGCGTGCGAGTCTTTTTCGTTCATTTTCTTCACCCATCAAAACCGATTGGGTAGCCAACAGCATTCGTTCGTTTTCTAATTCACGAATTTTATGTTTTTGTAATTCGTTTTCTTTCTTACCGATTATTCGTTTATGTTGAATACCTCGATTAATAGAGAATGCAGCGCCAAAAAACAAAGCCAAAGTAACAAAAAGGGCATAAATGGTCGTATTTTTCTTTTTCAAACTTAAGGAACTTGTTTTTTGATTCTCTTTTAGTTTACTAATTTCATTTTCTTTTTTTTCACTTTGGTATAGTGCTTCCAAATTGTTAATTTGCTTATAATTTTCGACCGAAGTGATGGAATCTTTTAAATCATATGATAGAAGCAAATGATTATAAGCTTCTTTATAATGGCCCATGGGTGCTTCTGATATAGCCAAATTGTATAAGGCACCGAATTTTACATCGTTGTATTTTAAGGAATCCGATAAATGGTAGGCGATCCGACTCGTAATCCTGGCCTTCTCGAATTGATTATTTTTAAAATAACAATAAGCCAGATTACTAATAAATTTTGTCTTAACCCAAGGATTGTCAACTTTTTTCCCATATTCAAGTGCCTTTAAATTATAATTAATGGCTTGTTTATAATCTTTTGCTAAATCAGCATAATATAGTCCTAGGTCACCATAGCTCAAAAACAATATATTATAATTATTGCTTAACAATCCTATTTTTTGTGCTTTGAGAATATATGGCAAAGTCTCCTTATATTTTTTTTGTTCAATCAATATAGCAGCCATAGTGATATTAGCTAATGGTAATGAATTCAAATCGTTAGTTTCTTCCAATATCTTTAAACATTTTTTTTCATAAAATTCAGCCTTATCTAAAACATTCATAAATAAATAAGCATTTGCAAGGTTATTGTTAGTCCTTATTAACATCAATTTGTTGTTGACACTCTCCAATATTTGTAATGCTTTAATATAAAATTGTATCGCCCCTGCAATATTGCCCTTGCGTAATTGAATATTCCCATAGCAATATTGAACAGCTCCTAAACCGCCCTTAAATTCAGGCCCCGGATAAAGGTGATAAATACTGTCGGCCATTTGATAGTATTTATCACCTTTTGGTATGTCGTTTTTAATTTCTGAATAATAAGCACCATTGAGTAAATACCCCCGTGCCAACCCTAAGGGATAATTGATCTTTTTTGATATTGAAATAACTTGATCACCGTATGGAAATTCTTTGACAGGCCTATATAATGCTGAATTCCCGGCTCTAAATAGCTTATTTACCTTTGCAGTATCGTCCTTTGCTTCTATTAATATTTTATTAAGTGAATCTAAATTGGGTTGAGCTATAATAGAGCCTAGACAAATTGTAAAGAGTATACTAATTAAAATTACATTTCTTATTATCATTTTGCTGTTAGTGTAAGATTTATGCAAATATATATCTAAACAATTTTATTAAAATACCCTTTTTTGGGTATTGATATGTTTTGGGTATCCGATAGGTTTGTATCGGTTAAATTATAAATGAATCGAAAGTAAAAATTAATCTCATCATAGACTTTAAAAACCAATTCTCATGCAACCTAAAAAACTAAAATTAATTACTGTATTGCTTTTAAGCCTGGGACTAACTGAAGTACAAGCACAAAATGACAACCCTGCTTCCGGAGGTAATGCTTCAGGCACCGGAGGGTCGGCGAGCTATACTGTTGGACAAATTGTTTACACCACCAACACCGGAACGAATGGCACAGTTGCACAAGGCGTGCAGCAACCTTATGAGGTTTCAGTTGCAACTGCCATTGAAGAAGCCAAAGGCATTAGCCTTAATTGCACAGCTTATCCTAATCCTGCAACTGATTTTCTGACCTTAAAAGTTGAAAAAAATAACACAGAAAACCTATCGTACCAGCTTTACGACATGAACGGGAAACTTTTAGAGAGTAAAAAGGTGAAAAGCAACGAAACCACCATTTCAATAGGAATTTTTAAGTCTGGGAACTATTTTTTGAAAGTAATCCAAGATAGTAAAGAAGTAAAAACCTTTAAGATTATTAAAAACTAACTAATTATGAAGAAACTATACTCCATTTTAACCATCATATTGGTAACTGCAACATTATTGGCGCAGAGCCCGCAAAAAATGAGTTATCAAGTCATTATTAGGGACGCCAGCAATAAACTTGTTATAAACCATAGCGTAGGAATGCGCATTAGCATTTTACAAGGTTCTGCAACCGGCACTGCCGTTTACACCGAAACCCAAACACCCACCACCAATGCCAATGGTCTGATAACTACAGAAATTGGGAGTGGAGCAATTCTTTCGGGCACGTTTTCGGCGATTGACTGGGCAAACGGTCCTTATTTTATTAAAACCGAAACCGACCCAACAGGTGGAATAAATTATACCATTTCGGGCACCAGCCAACTATTAAGTGTGCCGTATGCCTTGTATGCTAAAACGGCAGAAAGTTTAACAGGTGGCGGAGGCTTTACCCATTTCATTGGCGAACTCTATGGTGGTGGTATTATAGTATCAGTTTGGAAAGTAAGCGGAGTTGAACATGGCTTAATTGCTTCTTTAGTTGATTTAAGTGCAGGTTTAATATGGACAACAGCAAGCTATCAATCAACAACTGTATCTGGTGGAGCATTAAGCCCGATTGATGGGTTAACAAATTCAAATGCAATAGTTGCCCAAGCTGGTGCCGGCAATACTTATGCGGCTGGATTGTGTAGAACATATAGTGCTACTGGCGATGGTGGTCTTGCCGATTGGTACTTACCTGCTGTTTGGGAGTTAAATCAATGTTATAATGCAGCCTTTGCTGTTAATCAAATCTTAGGCGCTAATAATGGTTTTCAGATTGCCTTCTATGCGAGTTCTACCGAATACGACAGTAGCCGATTGTGGGCCCAGGGTTTCACCTATGGCCAGGCAGACGGTGGCGATAAGTATATTAGCTATAGAGTTCGTGCAGTCAGGAGATATTAACAATTTAGCTATTCGACAATTTTTTTACAAAAGCAACAAAATAGTCTTGCAAATTAGGATTGCCATTTTAATCCAACCCATTATTAATTAAAAAAATACTATGAAAACGAATCTTAAATTTTTTCAAAAAATTTTAAATATGAGTTACTTTTTACCGTGTCTTATTTTGTCTTTTTTACTGACAGGATGCGCCATAGGTCCAAAGATTACCAATACTTATATACCTCCACTGGATAAAACGTATGCCACAAAAAAAATTATTGTTAGTAATTTTTTGCAAACAAATCATGAATCTTCTGTTACCAGAAGCGCTCAGATTTCAACAACACTTGAATATATCCATGCAAATGATATTTCATTTCAAATTGCAAATTATTTGAAATCGTTAGGGCTAAACGCAGAAGCAAAAAAGGGTCCAAAGATGAAGATTTAAATGAAAATGAAGTACTTTTTTCAGGGGCAATGAACAACTCACCTACTGGTTCATCAATGGTCTCTGCTTTTTCATTTGTACTTTTATTTCCAATGATATTACCAACGCCATGGTCTGCTCCTTATGGAGTTGATTCTGATTACAGATTTGAAATTACAGACAAACATGGGAAAATATATTTACAAACCGGTGAAAAAAAAGAAGTTGTAAAATATAAATCATATTTTATGTTCCCAGCGCTTAACAGAGGAAGTCATCCTCCTCAATTTGTGTATGATGAAGCTTATAAACAATTATTACTAAAGATCAAATCTACGTTTATTGGCAATAACTAGACTATGAAAATGAAATTGCTTTGTTTCCCAATACATTAATAGAAATTAACCTAAAATTTATTTAAACATGAAAAAAACAGTAATGATTTTACTAATTGCCTTGCTATATGCAAACGTTAATGGCCAGGTTAAAATTGAAATTGGTCCTCAATTGAACGGTTCTATGGGTAGCGATTTTGGCGCTGGAACCGGATTTTGCATCGATGCAAAATATATGGTCACTAAATCTATTGATATTGGTATATCTATCGGCTTTCAACATCTCTTTATGGCTAGTGGCTGGCAGGAACGCTGGTATCAACAATGGCATTACAATTACAGTAATGCAAACGAAAATTTAACTCCCATAAGAGCAACTTTTACCTATTATTTTGGGGACAGATTAGTAAAACCCTATTTAGGCATAGAAACCGGAGTCACCAAATTTCATAAAATTTATGATTATGCTGACTCATCTTATGGAACATTAACTGATGATGTTGTTGAATCTCATTTTGCGTTTGCGCTTAACAGCGGTTTGGATTTTGAACTAGGAAAAACAGTTGCACTCGATTTAAACCTTAAATATAATGGGGGAGACCTGAGTTATGTGAGTGCCAAAATTGGACTTGTATTTACTTTTGGAAGAAATAAGTAATTGTTGGCCTATAAATTTGCAATGAATCCAACATCCATTAATATTAAATCAAAAATTTAAAACCATAAACTATGAAAAACAAAATATTGCTATTGATCGGCCTATTATTTATCGTATTATTAAAAGTTAACTCACAACAGACTGTTTCTGACGAAAGTAAGCGCTACACTATTGAGATTCCATTTGGGTGGGTTTACGCGGTATCAAAAAATGTGGTTGTCTCAGTTTTAATATGTTCGGATACTATTAATGCAAGTGAGAGATTAAATATAACGGATACCAAGAATCCTTATAACCTTGAAAAAGCGTATAAAGTAAACAAAGATGCATTTTCTGGTCTTAAGAATTTTAAGATTGTCCAGGAGGGAGATGGCGAGCTGGGTGGTCAGCCCAGCAAATGGTTTATATATACCTTTACCAACAAAGAAGGAACCGTTTCCATGAAAGGTAAACAATGTACAGTAAAAAATTCCGGACGAGGCTTTTCCATTCAATATATCCTAAAAGAGGCTCGGTTTGATGTAGTAAAGGAAACTTTTGAAAAGGCTATATCAACAATAAAATTCAAATAAGTTACTAAGGTTAGACATTTTTCAAATGTGATAAGTCAAGTTAAGAGAGTGTAAAGTAAAACGTTTACATTTACTTACACTCCCTTAATATTTAGAAAACAATAGTTTTCAGTGCATGACACAGATTTTGGTAACCCCAAATTTCTTAAGATGATTAATTCCAATAGTGAAAAACTAACCAGCTTGATAACATTGCATTTTTTTAAAATGGTAAAATCCCTTAAAACAGGAATTTTACCATTATTTAATTACGTTGAATTCCTTTTTATCATTTTTGCATATTTTCGATATTGCATTTTTTCCTGACATTACCGACGGAGGTAATCCTCCTCCTGGATGGAGCCATTGACCTGCTAAATAGAATTTTTTAAGATTGGGTAACGTATTACTTAAAGTTTTAATAATATTAGTTGGTGTTGGTGCAAAGCCTTCGTAAGAACCTTTCCAAACTCCGGTATAAAGAACATCCGTTAAAGGAGTGGCAACATCGCTTACCTCAATCATACTTGTTATTCCCGGAAAATGAGATTCGAGCAGAGTGGTGGAGTCAATCTTAATGTTTTCTTTTTCCATTTTATACTCTTCAACGGTCATATCTTTCCAAATATCCCAGGCACTTTCAAACCGAATTACAACAACCGTTTTCCCTTCAGGTGCCATTGTTGGATCAAAAAAGTAGGTCATAATGGAATAGCCAAGAAGTAAAGCTGTTGAACCAATTTTTTTGTTTTCCGAAATAATGGTTTGTATCGGATAATCTGTCTTTATCATTGTATTAATCCCAAAAGAGACCTGAACTAAAGGCGTAAATAAATCCCATGTTTCGTATGCTTCTTTTATTTGGTTTGAGATGTATTTCTCATCCAGCATTTCAAAAATAGTGGTATGTCCATCGGCGGCGCTAATCACATAATCGCTTTTTATTGTCGTTCCATCGGAAAGCTGCACACCTTTTGCAGTATCATTCTCCACTAGAATTTTGGAAACCTTTTTGCCTAACGTGAGCTTTCCTCCTAACAATTGATATTTTTCGGTCATCCTCTTTGCCATGGGTAAGGATCCTCCAATAATATACCCGGCATTCTTTTGGTTAAACCACCCTAACATGGCAATAAAAGCGATAGCAGAGAAATTGCGGTCTCCATACAATTTATTGAAAAATATGGAAAGTCGTGGGTTCTTGAAATTAAGCTCCTTAAAGTAATCATTACAACTCTTCTTACCATATTTTATGAGTATGGGCAGGATGGGAGTCATTTTGAAAAGTGCCACTATTTTATTGATTCCTTTAACATGGCCAGGTGGCTCCAATAAGGACATTTTCCGCATGTTACTGCACATTTTTTTGATACTTGCCGTATCCTCAGGTGCCAATTCAATGAGGTATTTTTCCCATTTGTTAATGTTGGTGTATATGATTAATTCTTCACCTTTATCATTGGTTATTTTTGAAAAAATTTCGTGATCAATTATTTTGGTTTGATCATTAATAACATTGGTTTCTTTCCAAAGTTTGTGGAACGATCCTTTTGAGGTGCCCACCAACCAGTGAAGGCAATAGTCGAAACGGTAACCTTTGCGGTCCCACGCAGTGCATTGCCCACCTGTTTTGGTATGCATTTCTATGATTTCAGTATCATAGCCATTCATTTGTCCATAAATTCCGGAAGAGAGACCTGCTACTCCTCCTCCAATAATAATGACCTTCTTTTTCATTGATGGATGTAAATTAGTTCATGATGAATAGTTTCGAAATTAAACCTTTGTTTTTCAATTGAATAATAAAAATCGCTGGAAAGGGAATAATCGCCGATGAACATGAGAAAACAACCAGTAAATGAATTAGAATGTTTTTTAGAGCTTGTCTTATAAACGACCGTTTTATGAGACTTAACTTTTTACCAAAAAATGTTACAAAACTTGTAAAATAAGTGTCATTGACCATACAAAATTGGCGCAAAATACCAACCGTTTGGTGAGACAGATTAGTAATCTTATTTCTTTTGAAAATAGCCCTTACCGATTCATTGAATAAGCATGTTTTATAACATAGCGTCTTGTGAGAATATTTTCATCATTTTATTGGTGTTATTTTGTAAAGCAACGAAATAACACCAACTCATCATTTTTTTTAATGATATTATTTTTTTAGTTTTGAGCATTATACATTACAAAATTAATTTCTGAAGACACTATTGAGGTTAAATGAAATAGTTGTTTTATGAAAGTTGAAAAGGTAATCCATAAAGGCGAAACAAGGATTAAGGTTGATCTTCCTTATTCTGCCGAGAAAATAGCTTTGATAAGACAAATCGAAGGCGCTACCTGGAGTAGGACGTTGCATTCGTGGCATATTCCTTATTCCAAACCTTCTTATAAAAAGCTAACATCGCTTTTTTCGGATATTGAGCTTCCATCGACCGATTTTCTGAAAAAGGAAAAAACAAGCACTTTAACCAAAGACCCAACCAATTCTAAAGACACAATAGCGACAAATCCTATAAAAGCTGTCCGCGGTAGTGTCGAAATATATCAGCTTGGCCGAAAGATTTTGGTAAAGATGCCTAAGAACGATGCTGATATTAAATTTCTCCTTTCGCTCCGTTATAGCAGATGGAATAAAACCGGCTTTTGTTGGGAAATACCTAATTATCCGGGCAATTTAGAATTGCTGACAGATTACTTTAACAACCGGATCTCAGTGATGTCAGTAGCCGAAAAGATTGAAATGGTAAAATCGGAGAGAACCATTGGTGTTAACGAAGTACTTTGTATCAGAACCCAATCGGGAAGGATTAAAATACTTGGTGTATATAACAAGGAGCTTGCCAGGGTATTAAAAAAGATGCCATACTGTGTTTGGGACCCTTTAAACAAATGGTGGACGGTACCCTATACCGAAAAGTTTCTTGAAACGATTAAGAGCACGATTGAAAAACAAAATTTTACATTTTTGTATGAGGAAGAACTGGTGGATGACCAGTCCAAAGTTAAACGTTTACATCCATGTGATGTTGCGAATTATCGAAGTTGTCCTGCCGAATACCTTTATAAACTTACCGAACTAAGGTACAGTCCAACAACCCTGCGAAGCTATAAATCGTGTTTTGAAGAGTTCATTAATTTTTATCCAAGGTATGATATTGATAAAATAGATGAACCAATGATAATATCCTTTATAAGGTATCTGGTCACCGACCGGAAGGTGTCGGTATCGTACCAAAATATTTGTATTAATGCCATTAAGTTTTACTACGAACGTGTGTTAGGCGGCCAGCGCAAGATATACCGGGTAGAACGTCCTATAAAAGAAAAAACATTACCGGTTGTTTTAAGCGAAGAAGAAGTTATTCAACTATTTAAGCAGGTATCAAACATAAAACATAAGACAATCCTTATGCTTACCTATTCGGCAGGCTTACGCATTGGCGAAGTGATTAGGTTAAAACCTACCGATATCGATTCGAAACGGATGCAGGTACGCATTGAACAATCGAAAGGAAAGAAAGACAGGTACACACTTTTATCGAAAAAAATGGTGGTATTGCTCCGGCAATATTATAAGGAATATCGTCCGCAACAATGGTTATTTGAAGGAACTGACGGCCAGCAATATTCAGACAGTAGTATCCAGTCTATCCTGAAACAAGCCGTAGTCAAAGCAAGAATAAATAAGAAGATAACCGTTCACACACTCAGGCACAGTTTTGCCACCCATTTACTGGAAAGGGGCACCGACTTACGATACATACAAAGTATATTAGGGCACGAAAGTAGCAAAACTACTGAGGTGTATACCCACATTACAACAAAGGGGATTGACCAGATACAAAACCCCTTGGACGAATTAGATATAGAATAAGAGTTTGAAATGAAGAAAAAATTATTAAATTGCAACCATAAGACTACCAGCATGAGGACTAGTTATTTTAAACAAATAGTGAACTTAAACAATACAACAATAACTTGGAACTTGAGAATAACGATATAACACCAATTGGTGTTATCCAATTGTTATGCCTTAGTTAAAAAAACGCTACAACTATGATGAATCTTAGAAAATTTACATTTGGGTTTTTTCTTATTGGATTGATAAGTTGTGATCCTACACATTCCATTCGATTGGAAAATAGGACTGGGAAAAAGATTGAAGTATTGTATCATGCTGAAGGCAATGTTCAAGTCTCAAATCCTAGTGATTTAAAATCAATTAAATTGAATGGAATAAGCTATGATTGTATTACTTTAGATTCTACTGATATTATAACTATTGGCCATGTGATAGCAAGATATACTCCTAGACCAGAGGATACCTCGATTGATAGACTTGAAATAAGGATCGAAGGTGACACATTAAGATTTATAGGGAAAAAGGCTATCTTTTCCATGGTGAATAAGCAAAGTCGATTAGATTGGAGATTGATTGTAAATTAAAAAAATAACCAAGGCATAACACAGGGTATACATCATGCGGGTTTCAGAGCAATTTGCAAGTTCATCAATCGCTGGCAAGGGCAGTAACGGTGGATAGTGACGTGTCCACGAACTCCCGCACGCTGCATACCCTCAACGTTAC
>Ga0302323_100003667_pt1 | contig 12489 bp, 4 predicted proteins | sample Fen_T0_3_FD_201950 | JGI IMG/M metagenome (GOLD analysis project Ga0302323, IMG submission 201950) | Peat permafrost microbial communities from Stordalen Mire near Abisko, Sweden - Fen_T0_3 | ecosystem: Environmental > Terrestrial > Soil > Wetlands > Permafrost | place: Sweden: Abisko... | reverse complement strand
TAACTCGTCCAGATCGCCCGTTTCCAGGGCCGCGGCCGTGGCCACGACGCGGGCGACCTCCGAGACCACGTAATCGGCACGGGCCGCGAGATGCTCCGGCAACCGGACGCGGTGGCGTCGTAGCGAGGCTTCGTCCAGATCGCGCAGCGAGCTGAGACCGGGCAGCTTCTCGGCCAGGAGTGCCACGGCCCGGGCGCACTCGGCACGGCGTTCAGCGAGCAAACCGAGGTCCGCGTCGCGCGGCTCGCCGGTGTCGCAGACGACGACGCGCACGCCGAAAGGCAGCGCCACCTGGCGCGTCTCGAGCGAGCGGCAGTCGACCATTAACGCGTGCCCCTCGCGACCGGCCGCGCAGGCCAGCTGATCGAGTATGCCCGCGTCGATGTCGAGGTAGTCGCGCTCGGCGCGCTGGGCAATGGCCGCGAGCGCCGGCGGCGAGAGGAATCGATTCCGCCCGATGAGGGCGAGGGCCGAGGCGAGCTCAAGCGCCGCCGACGATCCCAGCCCGCCGCCGATCGGCAGGGCGGTCTCGACTACGCCGTCGAAGCCGGCGATCGGGATCGCGGCCTCGCGCAACGACCAGGCCGTTCCGGCGACGTAGTTGCTCCAGGTGCGTCGCCGCCCCTCCACGCCCGGCCGGAGCGAGCCGATCCGGAACGTGCCGGCGTCGCGTGAGTGCCGCGAGACCATGCGCACGATGCCGTCGTCGCGGCGCCGCAGGGCGATCCAGGTGTCGAGGTCGATCGCCGCGGTCAGGGCGAGGCCTTCGTTGTACTCCATGTGGTCGCCCATGAGACCGACCCGGCCGGGCGCCCTGGCTATCTCGAGCGGCGCGGGATCGTCGGGGATGCCGAAAGCGCGGTCCAGGGCAGACGCAAGAACCTCGATTCGATCCTGATCCGGTCGTGGTGAGGGCACAGCCAGATCCTAGCAGCGGGCCGCACGGCCCGGCCGGTCGCACCGGAGGTCTTCATCGGCTAGCATCCGCGCATGGCCCGCTTTTCGACCCGCGCAATCCTGGCTGCGACGCGTTCTCCCCAGGTTCACCAGACGCCCTCAGCCGTGCCGATCTATCAGGCCGCGGCCTTTTCCGCAGCCGACGCCGACGAGCTCGGCGACGTTCTGACGGGCGCTCAGCCGGGCTATGCCTACAGCCGCATCGACAACCCCACGACCGCGACGCTGGCCGCGGCAATCGCCGATCTGGAGGGCGCCGAAGCCGGGCTTTCCTTCGCGACGGGCATGGCCGCCATCCACGCCGCCATCGTGGCCAACGTTCGCGCCGGGCAGACGATCGTCGCCACGCAGGCCATCTACGGCACGACCCGCGACCTCCTGGTTCGGGTTCTGGCCGGCCTCGGGGTGACCACGGAGTTCGTGGATCCGACGGACCTCGCGGCCGTGGACGCTGCCCTGGCTCGGACCACGGCGCCGATCCTCTACGTCGAGACCGTGTCCAACCCTTTGATCGTGGTCTCGGACATCTCATCGCTCGCCGGGGTTGCCCACCGTAACGGCGCCCTGCTCCTGGTAGACAACACGTTCGCTTCGCCCTATGCCTGCCGGCCGATCGAGCACGGGGCCGATCTTGTCATTCACTCCGCCACGAAATACCTGTCCGGCCACGCCGACGTCCTGGCGGGGGTCGTCGTCGGCAGTCGCGAGCGGGTTGACGCCCTGCGACCGATTCTCGTAGACGCCGGCGGGGCGCTGGCGCCGCTCGCCGCGTTCCTGGTACTGCGCGGCCTGCCGACGCTCTCGCTGCGCATGGAGCGGCACAGCTCGTCGGCTCTCGATCTGGCGGCGTTTCTGGAAGGCCAGGACAACGTCGAGCGCGTCTACTACCCCGGCCTGCCGTTCGATGCCGGCCACGATATCGCCCGCCGCCAGCTCGACGTTTTCGGCGGCATGCTGGCCTTCGAGCTGCGCGGCGGCCGCGAGGCCGGGCGGGCCTTCCTCGACGCCATGCGCATCGCGGAACGGACGGCGTCGCTGGGAGCCGTGCGAACCATCACGACCCATCCCCCGTCCACAACCCACCGCCAGCTCGATGCCGCCGCGCTGAAGGCCGCCGGTATAGCTCCGGGGCTGCTGCGCTGCTCGGTCGGGCTGGAGGACGTGGAAGACCTGCGCGAGGACTTCGAGCTGGGCCTCGACGCGGCGCGGGCAGCAGCCGACGGCAAGCCCGGGAAGTAGCGGGCGCGGCACGGGGGCGGGGCGGCGCCAAAGAGAAGATCCCGGCCGAGTTGGTCCGCGGCCGGGGTCTGTGCTGTGAGCGGTTCGGATCGGCGGGTACGGGGCTCGCCCGGCGACTATGGAGCCGGAGATACGAAGTACCCGGTGACCACCACGGTCACGTTCGTCGTGGCACCGGCCGGACCCAAGTACGTCACGGCGGCAGTGCCATCGGCGGCAAGTGAGATGGTGATGCCGTTGGAGCAGTTGTCGCCCTTCACGAAGTTCAAGGTAGACGTCGAGGGCTTCGCCACCGGCAAGGGTCCGACGAATAGCGCCCAATTGGCGGTCTGGCCGGTGACACTGACGACGCCGGTGATCCCGGCGGCGGCGCCCACTCCGGAAGGAATGCCATTCCGCCCGGCGACGCCGAAGGTCCGGGGCGCGTTGGCCGCGAACTTGCCTGAGAGTCCCACTCCGGCGCCCGTGTCGAGAATCGCCGCCGGCGTCAGGGCTACATAACTCATGCCGCTAGCGTCGGCCGTGTAGTAGCCGGTCACGTCGAACACCAGATCTATCTTGGCGCTGCCGGAACCCATGAAGGTCGCCGAGAGGGTTCCCGCGGAGCTGAGGCTGACGGTCAGGCTGTTGGCCCGGGTCTGGCCTGCGACGAAGTTGATCGTCGACTGGCCCGGCCTGGCAACCGGCGCCGGACCGATGTAGGCGGCCCCGACTCCCGTGGCATTGGTCATGGTGAGGTTACCGGTGACGGCTTGGGCACTCGCCGGCACTCCACCACGACCCGTCACCTGGAAGGTGCGGGGAACGGCGGGCTTGAACTTGGCCTTGGCTACGCCGTTAGCGACTCGAGAGTCCAGCAATCGGACCGGGGTGGCAAGCGTGTGGTAAGTGTCGCCCGACGTGTCGGGCGCGAAGTAGCCGGTGACGTCCATCACGAGATCGGTCGTGTGGGTCGTGCCGGTCGGGGCCATGTAGGTGACGTAGATGTAGCCGTCGCCCGACAGCGAGAGCGTCGAGCCCGAGGCGACGGTGTCGCTCGCCTTGAAATTGACCGTGGCGGACGACGGATACCAGAGCGGATCGGGGCCGACGTAGAGCGACGAGGTGAGAGTCGCTCTCGTGATCGTCAGGTTGGCCGTGATCGCCGTGGCTCCGGCGGGGACCACCGTGCCACCGACGCTCCGCCCGGTGATCTGGATTTGGGCCGGCACGCCGGCGTATAGCTTGCCCGCGTAACCGTTGTTGATGCGGGTGTCCACGTAGCGGACCGGCGCGATCGGATGGAACGTCGAACGAGCGTGTGGGGTAACCCAATCGGTGTAGCCGCGGGAGCCGGCACCGGTGGCGTTGGTCGCATACACCACGAAGGCATATGCAGTGCCGTTGGACAGGCCTGTCACCGTGCAGGAGAACGTCGCGCCGGGATCGCAGCCGGGGGCGTCCGGATAGACCTTGACCGTGTAGCCGGTGATCGGACTACCGCCGTCCCAACTTGGAGCCGCCCAACTGATGACCACCTGACCGTCACCAGCGACGGCGGTTATCGCTGTCGGCGCGCTCGGCCATCCTGGGACGGTCATGTTCAGCCCCAAGACGGGGGCCGAGTCGACGACGATTGTGTCGGGGCTGGTCAGACTGAAGTGGCCACTGCAGGCGGCACAATAGGACCCATTCAGATACTCGCCGGCGCCGTCGGTGTCGATCTGGTAATTGCCCGCCGGTACGAGCGCCTTGTACGAGCCATCCCACGTGCTGGTTACGGTGAGTGAATACGTTGGGCTGTGTACTTGCAGGTTCAGCCCCACGATCGGCAGGCCGCGCGTGTTGGTGGCCGTGCCGCCGACGGGAATGCCGACCGGAAGAGTGACGTCTGGCCCAAAGCCGGTAATCAAGGCGACGAACGCGGTTGCTGAGCCGGCGCAATCGGTCGTGAAGTTGCCGCCGGCGCCGCTCGCATAGCAGCCGTTGAGGTACGTGCCCGTCGGGTCACTTAAGGTGAGGATGTAGGCGCCGGGCTGCACGTCGATTTCGTAGTAGCCATCGGCGGTGGTACCAGCGCTGAAGTGCAGGCCGTCGGCATTGTCGTCCGCAGACACCTGGATTCCCTTCAGGGGCGGTGTGCCCGTGCCGGCGCCGCTGACATAGCCCGTGATGGAGAAGCTTTGAGGCATCGTGACGTCGGCGAGGTTCGCACCGGCCGCGGACACGACCACCGTCGTAGCATTCGCCTCGTCGGTCGTGATGTTGCCGGTCGCCCCGAAGCTGTACCAACCATCGCGGTAGATACCCGGTTGGGCGTGGCCACTGAACCATATCTTGTAGGAGCCGGGAGGCACTGCGAGGTCATACGAGCCGGAGTTGCTCACAGAGGAGGCCGTGTACGACCCGTCGATGGCGACCGCCTCAACCTTGGCTCCACTCAGACCGGGCCAGCCGTAGACGATGCCGCTCCCAAGGAGCAACCCCTCGATACTCGACCCCAATTTCATGGTCATGTTGAGGTCGCCGACGCTCTGGAGTTGGACAGTCACCGGCTGCGCGGTGATGCAGTTGGAGGTGAAACCGGCAGTCTGGCTGTCGTAGCAGCCGTCGACGTAGTTACCCGTCAGATCGGTTATGTAGAGCGTGAATTCGCCCGGATAGACCGGTATGTCGAAGAAGCCGTTACTGCCACTGCTCGCATGTGTGTCGGTGTAGTTGTCCCAGGCACCGTCAAACGCGTCGATCTCGAGGTGCTCGTCATAGTTCTCCGGGACGCTAATCGACCCCTGGATATGCGGGATGGTCGGCAACTCCAGGTTGATCGTCCTGTTCGGCCCAACGGTCACGAACGATGCATCGTCCTGGTAGTAGGCAAAGCCCGTGCTGCTGTAGAAGCCCGAGAGATATGGGTCGCCGCTGAAGTACACACGGTACGAGCCCGCCGGCACGTCCACGGAATATCGGCCGCTTGCATTCGTCATTGCCCAGCCGAAGTAGTTTCCGTCGTCCGTGGATACCCAGACGGGAACGTAGGCCAGGGGGGTCCCACCAGGGCCGGTAACGGTGCCGCTGATGAGGTATCCGGTCCCCATCGTGACATTGCAGGTGACATCCGCGCCGTTGACGGTGATCGCCGATGCCGTCCACGGGTCCACCGTGAAGTTGCCGGCGACGCCTGCCTTGTAGTAGCCGTTCTCATAGGCGCCACTCGTATCGAGGACTTCCATCGCGAGGATGCCAGCCGGCACGGCAACCTGATACGTTCCGTCGTCATTGGTCCAGGTCAGGGCGTGATAGTTAGCCATATCTATGCTGACCGCGATATCCGCGAGGCCGGTACCGCCCGACTTCGAGATCTTGCCCTTGATGTGGTGCCCGGTCTGGACCTCGATGTTTATGCCGGTCACGGAGGCCTTGCCTACGACGTCGACGACCGAGGCCGCCGCCGCGTCGGCCGTGAAGCCGCTCGCGCTGTAGAACCCGCTCAGATAGGTCCCCGACTCGTCTTCGATCCACAGGCTGTATTTCCCAGCCGGAACCTGCAGGGCATATGCGCCGTAATTGAGGGTGTAAGGGGAAACCCAATCGTAGTACCCCTCCTGCCACGAATTAGGAGAGCTGGCGATGACCCTAATAGGCTTCAGGGTCGCCATGCCGTCCAACGTGACACTGCCCTGGATATATCGCAATTGGGTCGGGCCGCTCGGTTGCGGCCTGGTCAGTGGCGCCGTCGCGGGCATGACCGCGGGCTTGGACTTGACGACGGGCACCTTCTCGCAGAAGGGCCACGGGACCTTGGAGGTCCGGCACGCCGCCGAAACCTTGACGGTATTGCCGGAGTCGGTCGATCCGCTCGTAGCCAGCGGGTTTGGCGTGGCCGTCGGCGTGGCGCTCTCGGTTGGGGCCGGAGTGGCGACTGGCGTCGGCGCGGACGGAGTGGCGCCAGGAGTCGGCGCGACCGGAGTCGGCGCGACCGACTCGACCGGCACACTGCTCGGCGACGGCACGGGATCATCGGCCAGAACCATGGCGCCCGATCCGACCACCATGCAGAGACTCAACATGATGGCGACGCCGGAGCGCCTCACCCTAGATGAAGCCACTGTCCCATCCTCCGACCAGCTCGGGCGCGCTGACACCCGGCCGCGCTGATTCGGGCCCCCGCCTGGACGTTCGGCGATCCCCGGCCCCCTGGGCCGAATGGTACCGCGAGGCTCAACGCCGGGAACAGTTTCCTCGCGAAATCAACCGGGCCCGAAAACCCGGCCCGGCATAGGAAAGCCCCTCCGAGTCGAAACCCGGAGGGGCTGCCTGTAACCCCGGAGTGAGGAGTGGGGCCGGTGGTATTCGTGCCGGCAGGGCCGGCGATTCGGGCCTCGCCCAGTGGCTTAGTACTGGAAGAGGAGTTCGCGGTACTTGGGGAGCGGCCAGAGCTCGTCCGCGACCAGCGTTTCGAGGTCGTCGGCGATCTCCCGAAGCGCAGCTTGCGCGGGGATCACCTGCTCCTTGAATGCCTTGGCTTCGGCGTGAACCGAGCCGGCCTCGTGGGCCGCGTGCTGTGCATGCTCGAGCGCGTGGATCGCGTCGATCAGCTTGTCGAGCCGGGTGGCGATGCCGTCGGTGATCTGGACGACGCCCTTCGACGCGCCGGCGGCAACGAGCTGGCCGAGGTACTTCACCGCGGCCGGCACGATCATGGTCTTGGCCATGTCCAGGGCGGTGTTGGCCTCGATGTTGGAGACCTTGACGTAGCGCTCCCAGTAGATCTCGACGCGTGCCGCGAGCTCGCGCTCGGACAGGACGCCGAAGTGGGAGAAGACCTTCTTGGCCTTGGCGGTCGTGAGGGCCGGCAGGGCGTCCACGGTGCTGCGGTTGTTCGGCAGGCCGCGCTTGGCCGCCTCGGCGTGCCATTCGTCGGAGTAGTTGTTGCCCTCGAAGAGGACCTGCTTGTTGTCGGTGATGATCTTCGACAGGATCTTGGTGAGTCCGGCGAAGTCGCACGACTCGAGCTTGTCCAGCTCGTCGGCGAGCTGCTCGAGGGAGTCGGCAACGGCGGTGTTGAGGACCGTCTGCGGCCAGTAGATCGGGGCGGAGGAACCAACCGCGCGGAACTCGAACTTGTTGCCGGTGAAGGCGAACGGCGAGGTCCGGTTGCGGTCCGTGGCGTCGCGAGGAAGAACGGGCAGCGTGGTCACGCCCAGCTCCATCGTGCCGCCGGCCTTGGACGTGGACGCCGGGCCCTTCTCGAGCTGCTCGACCACGTTGGCAAGCTGAGCGCCGAGGAAGATCGAGACGATCGCCGGCGGGGCTTCGTTGGCGCCCAGGCGGTGGTCGTTGCCCGCATCGGCGATGCCGGCGCGGAGCAGATCCGCATGGACGTTGACGGCGCGGATGATCGCGGCCAGGAAGGCCAGGAACTGGGCGTTGTCGTGCGGGGTGTGGCCGGGCTCGAGAAGGTTCTCGCCCTCATCGGTGCCCATCGACCAGTTGTTGTGCTTGCCCGATCCGTTGATGCCGGTGAACGGCTTCTCGTGGACCAGGAACATCAGGTCGTGCTGGGCGGCGAGCCGCTTCATCGTGCTCATGACGATCATGTTGTGATCGGAGCCGACAGAGGTGGACTCGTACACCGGAGCCATCTCGAACTGGGCCGGGGCCACTTCGTTGTGGCGGGTCTTGGACGGGATGCCCAGGCGCCACAGCTCGCGATCCAGGTCCATCATGAAGGCCAGGATGCGCTCGCGGATGCTGCCGAAGTACTGGTCCTCGAGCTCCTGGCCCTTGGGGGACGGGGCGCCGAAGAGGGTGCGGCCGGTGAGGATCAGGTCCGGGCGCTGCTCGGCCAGCCGGCGGTCAACCAGGAAGTACTCCTGCTCGGGGCCGATCTGGGTGAAGACGCGCTTGACGGTGTCGTTGCCGAACCAGCGCAGGACGCGCAGGGCCTGCTTGCCCAGGGCCTCCTGCGAGCGAAGCATCGGGATCTTGTGGTCGAGCGCCTCGCCGGTGTAGGAGACGAAACCGGTCGGGATCGTCAGGGTCACGCCGTTGGGCTCGACCTGGAGGAAGATCGGGCTGGTGACGTCCCACGCGGTATAGCCGCGGGCTTCGAACGTCGAGCGGATGCCGCCGCTCGGGAACGAGCTGGCGTCCGGTTCGCCCTGGACGAGGCCCTTGCCGCTGAACTCGGCCAGGGTCTGAGCCTCGCCGGTGGGGCTCAGGAACGAGTCGTGCTTCTCGGCGCTGCCGCCGGTCATCGGCACGAACCAGTGCGTGTAGTGGGTTGCGCCGTGCGACAGGGCCCATTCCTTGACGCCCTGGGCAACCGCGTCGGCAATGGCCGGATCGAAGGCCTCGAGGCCCTCTACGGTGCGGCGCAGCTTCTTGAAGACCGGCTTGGCGAGGTACTCGCGCTGAGCGGTCTCATTGAACACGTACTGGCCGTAGATGTCTTCGCCGGCGTTCTCGAGATAGTCCTGGGTGGAGGCAACCTTGGAACTTGCGATTGCCTCAATGGCTTTCTGACGGGCGGTCACTTTCGCTCCTCATCGACGTGTTCAATGGCATGCGGCCTCTTCCCAGCCCCGATCTCGGCCGCTGAGAATCTTGATCCATGGATCGATTGAGAGGGTAAGGGAACGCCGTCCCGGGGCAAAGACTTCGGCCCGAGCGGACCCGGAAATGTCACTGAACTGCAACCATCCGACCGTGCGGGGGCGCCGTCGAGCCCCAAATCGAAGCGTTCCGCAACGATTGCCGTCGTCCCGGCACGGTCCGGAAATCGGCTACAAAAGGGCCGGCCGAACCCAGTCTTTGCCGAGAACCTGCTCGTCCAGGAAGGCCAGGACGGTCTCGTACCAGAGCCGCGAGTTCTGCGGTTTGAGGACCCAGTGGTTTTCGTCCGGGAAGTACAGGAAGCGGGCCTGCACGCCGTGGCGGTGAAGGTCCGTCCAGAGCTTGAGCGCCTCGCTGACCGGGACGCGGAAGTCGCGCTCACCGTGGATGACCAGCATCGGTGTCTTGATGTCGGCCACGTTGGTGGCGGGCGACTGGGCGTCGTACAGCTCGGGCTGGAGGTACGGGTCGCCCATCTCGTGCTCCCACTCGACGCCGCCGTCCGTGGTGCCGTGGAACGGCCGCAGATCCCAGAGCGAGGCGTGGGTGACGATGGCGCGGAAGCGGTCGGTCCGGCCGGCGACCCAGTTGGCCATGTAGCCGCCGAAACTTCCGCCCAGCAACGCCGTCCGCGTCGAGTCGAGGTCCTTGCGCTTCAGGGCGGCATCGACCGCGGCCATCACGTCCGTGAATGGCGCCTCGCCCCACTTGCCCCAGCCGCGCTGGATCATGTGCTGGCCGTAGCCGAGCGAGATCGCCGGATCGGGCGTCAGCACCGCGTAGCCGCGTTCGGCCAGGAGGTGGGGATTCCAGCGCCAGTGCCAGCCGGTCCACGACCCCAACGGTCCGCCGTGGACCATGACCGCCAGCGGAACCGGGTTCGCCGCCGAGGCGCCCTGCGGAAGAATGAGCCACGACCGAATCGGCGTGCCGTCGGCGGCGGTCGCGGTCACGCGCTCGACGGTGGAGGTCACGGCTATGCCGCCTTCGGCGATGCCGTTGGGCAGCTCCACGGCCGTCTGATCGGCGGCGCGCGCGTCGAAGCTGACGATACGGGCCGGATGCGTGACCGAGGCTCGCAGCGCGTAGACGGTGGCGCCGTCCGGCGACGGGCACAGGTCCGAGACGGCGCCGTCGGCGACGAGCGTCGTGACCTTGCCGTCCGCCAGGTCGACGCGGCACGCGGCCACGCCCCCGTCCAGGTCGGCGGTGAAGAAGACCGCAGCCGAGTCCGGCGCCCAGATCGGGCTTTCCGGCCAGAGATCGAACTGCGGCGTGAGGTCGCGGCCTTCGCCGGTGGCGATGTCGATGAGCCAGAGCGTCGTCTCGCCGGCGTGGTCGTGATCCCCGAAGGTGGACCGGACGACGGCGAGATGGTGACCGTCGGGCGACACCTTGACCGAGTCGTACCAGGCGCCGCCCTTTGTCAGCGTTCGGCGCTTGCCCGTCTCGACGTCGATCGCCACCAGGTCGGCGGACATGGCGGCCGGTGCCGTGTAGACCATCCAGCGGGCGTAGACGGTCTTGCCGTCGGGCGAGATGTCGATCGCCGAATCGACCAGCGCGGCGGGCTCCGTGTCGCCGGTCAGGTCGCGCGGCTCGAGGGTCGCCTCGGGGTCCGCTTCCACCGCGGCCGTCGCGGCGGTAAAGAGGCGTCGGCGGCGCGGGGCGAGCCACTCGTCCCAGTAGCGGATCGGGTAGCCGTCGAACAGAAGCGCCTCGACACCGGCCTCCTTGCGGGCCTTGGCGCGAGCGGCGTCGTCGGCCAGATCCTTGGCCTCGGGGTGCATGTGGGCGCCGAAAACGATCCGGTCGGTGTCGGCCGCGGCCGCGACGCCGTCGATGCCGCCGTCGGGCGCGAGCAGCAGCCGGGCCTCGCCGCCTTCGGCCGGGAGAAGCCACAGGGCGTTGATCTTGTGTTCCGGGTCCGCCTTGACGTCCGGGTCGGGCCGGGCCGAGGTGAAGAGCAGCGAGCCGTCGCGCAGGAAGCATCCGGCCGACTCGCCCGCCGCCGAACGCGTGATCCGGCGCGGCTTCGCGGACCCGGCAGGATCGACCTGCCAGAGCGCGGTCTTCATATCCTTGCCCTCGGGGCCGGGCCGGCTCACCGCCACCACGAGGCGCCGGCCGTCCGGGGAGAGCTTCAGGGCCGATAGTCGTGGCAACGCCAGAAATCGATCGAACGTGAATGGCTCACTCATAAGCGGATCATCGCGCAACGGCGCGAAAATGGCAGCCCGTGGAGCGGACGGCGAGTCCGTACGGGCGGTCTGGCCCGGCGCCGCGGAGGCGCCGTGGAGGCGCCGTGGAGGCCGGGGCGCGCCCCCCTTGGGCCCCGCTATCCCTTAGGGTCGATATTCGCTATCATTCCGAAGCCCTCAGCGGGCATCTACGGTCGGGGCGTGGCGCAGCTTGGCAGCGCGCATCGTTCGGGACGATGAGGTCGGAGGTTCAAATCCTCTCGCCCCGACCATAACAAGCTCATCAGCACGAAATGCCTCCGCGAGGCCCCTGCGGACGGCTGCTGGCGTTGGCTCCACGTGCATCGTGTCGAGCCCCAGGACGTCCACCGACTCAAACAGAGACTCCGCGAGCGCGCGGCGAGAGTTCGGCGCCTGTTCCCAGACTGCCGGAAGGTTGCGCAGGAAGTCGATCGCCTCGGCTGGGTCGAGCCCTTCGTCTTCTGCCCCAACCCTCGCGCTCTGCTCGGCCTCGTCGAGTCGCGCCATCTCGGCTTCGAGACGGACCGCGTCGCGATGCCGGCGGTAGGCGGCCAGAACGTCGGCCCGCTCGCGCTCGATCCGGGCCAGAGCGAAGCGGTCGATTCCGACGGTCGCCTCCCCTGTCATGACCTCGGCAATCGTCTCGGCTCCGAGCGACACGCGCTCGAGGATCTTGCCCACGACGTGCTCATACTCGGCCGCCTGGTAGCTGTGACCAGGAGTACGGCGGTGCTGTCCGCGTATCGCCTTGGCCGGAGCGTGGTAAGCGTCGATGAAGGCCTCGCACGGCTCCGTGTGGCGGTACCGGCCGGTGTCCCCGATCAGTCGGCGACCACACGCTGAGCATCGGAGCATCGATAGCGCGTAGGTCCGATGGGTGGCCGGATGACCGTCGCGAGTGCGTCGAGTCTCCCGCACTCCCTGTACGTCATCCCACATTCCCCGCGGAATGATCGGCGGCCAGTGGGCGTCGCTGCCGTCAGGCAGGCGACCGGCGTAGAGCGGGTTGTTGAGCATGCCGCGCACCGTGTACAACCCGAGCCCGGTCTGGTCCGCGACTTCGCGATCGGTGAGTCGGGCGGCTGCGAGCTCGAACACCTTGCGTACGGTGTCGAGTTGCTCGGGGACTGGTTCCAGGAGCTTTCGCTCGTCCCGCCGGAAGCCGAACGGGGGCCGGCCTCCTGGGTCGCGCTGCTCGGCGAGCTTGCTTGCGTAGCCCTCGCGGATGCGTCGGGCCAGTCGGCGCGAGTAGCGCTCGGCGTCAGTTGCTTCGGCCACGAGCTGGTCCCAGTCGCGCTCAGAACTAGACAGGATCTGTTCGTCGCAGAACCAGACGGCAACGCCCGCAGGATGTAGGACGTCTTCGAGCAGGTTGAGCGTCTGGCGTAGGTTTCGCTGCCAACGGCTGACATAGCCGACGAGCAGGACGTCGAAGGCACCGGCGGCCGCAGCCTCCAGCATCGCCGCCATGGCCGGG
>Ga0302323_100003666_pt1 | contig 12491 bp, 8 predicted proteins | sample Fen_T0_3_FD_201950 | JGI IMG/M metagenome (GOLD analysis project Ga0302323, IMG submission 201950) | Peat permafrost microbial communities from Stordalen Mire near Abisko, Sweden - Fen_T0_3 | ecosystem: Environmental > Terrestrial > Soil > Wetlands > Permafrost | place: Sweden: Abisko... | reverse complement strand
TGGGAGCCTGTTTTTGACGAACAACCTATCTTAAACATAGGATCAGTGGCTGTACAGCAAAGCAACCCTTCGGTGTTATGGGTGGGTACCGGCGAAGGCAATCCTCGTAACTCCATTAATATTGGTGGTGGCATATTCAAGAGTTTAGATGGTGGAAAAAACTGGAAGATGATGGGCCTTGAAAAAACAAGGAATATCCACCGTATTATTATCGACCCTGCTAATCCTAATACTGTTTATGTTGCTGCTATCGGCAACCCTTATTCCGAACATCCGGAACGTGGCGTTTATAAAACCACCGATGGTGGCGATACCTGGAATTTGATACTGCATACTAATGATACCAGTGGTTGTGCTGATCTGATCATCGACCCCACCAATCCCAATAAATTAATTGCCGCCATGTGGCAGCACCGCCGTACTCCATACAGCTTTACCAGCGGTGGTCCGGGCAGTGGTTTGTACATTACATACGATGCTGGTAAAAGCTGGAAAAAACTGGGCAAAGAAGAAGGCCTTCCGGAAGGAAATTATGGCCGCATTGGTTTAACCATTTGCAACAGCGAACCCAAACGTATTTACGCCATGGTAGAAGCTACTAAAAATGGGTTGTATAAAACTGATGATGGTGGTTTTAAATGGGAGCTGGTAAACAGTAATAAAACAGATGTTACCAACAGGGCGTTCTATTTTCAGGATATACGTGTAGACCCTAAAAACGAAAATCGTTTGTACAACATTACTTCTACTATAACGATGAGCGAAGACGGTGGTAAAAGTTTTAAGACCGTAATTCCTTATGCAGGTATCCATCCCGATCATCATGCATTTTGGATCAACCCCAACGACCCAGCTTTTATCATTGATGGTAACGATGGCGGCATTGGCATCAGCCGTGATAAAGGAAAGAACTGGATCTTTAGTGAGCAAATTCCTGTTGGACAATTCTATCATATAAATGTTGATAATAAAATTCCTTACAATGTTATGGGTGGTATGCAGGATAACGGCAGCTGGCGGGGCCCGGCCTATACCTGGATCAATGGCGGGATAAGAAATTATTACTGGAATAATGTGGGTGGTGGTGATGGTTTTGACGCTTCGCCAGATCCTGATAATAACGATTGGGTATATGCAATGAGCCAGGAAGGGGAATTACAAAAGACCAATGTGGTAACCGGTGAGGACATGTATCTTAAACCACCCACACCAGACGCAAAAACCTATTTGCGCTTTAACTGGAATGCCGCTTTTGCACAAGACCCGCTTGATGCAAAAACAATTTATTATGGTAGTCAGTTTTTACACAAAAGCAGCAATAAAGGTTTAACATGGCAAATCATTTCTCCCGATCTTACTACAGACAATAAACAACAGCAAAACCAGGAAAACAATGGCGGCCTTTCTGTTGATATTACCGGTGCAGAAAATTACAATACCATTCTTTGTATTGAACCTTCTTCTAAAGACACCAAAACAATTTGGATTGGTACCGATGACGGCAATGTACAACTAACAAAAGATGGCGGTGCAACCTGGACCAACTTCAGGGGTAAAATTCCGGGTATGCCTGTAGGTGCATGGGTACCGCAAATAAGAGCAAGCCGCTATAATGCAGGCGAAGCTTTTGTAGTTTGTAATGATTACAGAAGAGGGGATTTTAAACCTTATATTTTCCGTACCAAAAACTTTGGCCAAACCTGGGAAAGGATGATTGATGAAAATAAAGTAAAAGGTTATGCTTTGTGCATGATACAAGACCCGACTGAGCCCAATTTAATTTTTGCCGGAACCGAGCAGGGCCTTTGGGTAAGTTTTGATAATGGTGCTGCTTTTCAACAATGGAAAAATGGTTACCCATCAGTATCCACTTATGATTTAGCTATACAGGAAAGAGAAGCTGATCTTTGTATTGCTACTTTTGGCAGGGCCATGTATATTTTAGATGATATCAGGGCATTAAGAAAAGCTGCTGCAAATAACGGTACTGCTTTTGGCAAAACACTTACTTTGTTTGAAGCACCGACATCTTACCAGGCTAATTATAAACCGGCGCCGGGTTACGAATGGAGTACCTGGGGATTATATGAAGGACAAAACAGGAATCGTGGTGCAGCATACTCGTTCTTTGTAGACGTACCACGAAATTCCATTTCGGATAGCCCTGTAAAAGATACAGCAGGCCGAAATAAAATTTCGGCATACGATTCTGCTACCGTAAAAATTTATACCGGCACCAATGAACTTATCAGATCAGTAAAAATAAAAGCCGATAGCGGGTTTAACAGGGCCTACTGGAATTACGAAACAAAAGGCATTCGCCAGCCCGGCACAGCAAAGGCAAAAAACGATTTGCCCGAGCCGGTAAGTTTTGGATTACCTGTTTACCCGGGTACCTATAAATTAGTCATTACAATGGGCACAGCAGCAGATTCAACCCTGCTGGTTGTAAACCCCGACCCTAATGTACCCAACGATAAACAGGTATATGATGCAAAAACTGCTTTGCTTAAACGCCTGGAAAAAAGTGCTGCAAAATTAACCGATGTAACCGACCGGTTAGTAGAAGCAGAAGAAACAATTGCAAAAATAGAAGCCGAATTTAAAAATGCAGAAGGCAAAGAAGTGGATACTTTAATGAAGACCGGTAAAATAATGACCGATTCCATTAAAAGCATCCGCAATTTTATTTTTGGCAAGCCGCAGGAAAAACAGGGTTATGGTTCTCCTTACCAGTTAACTGTAAATGGAAAATTGCAAACCGCAAGGGGCGCTGTATTAAGTAAAAACAAGACCCCTGATGCACAGGAAATTAATCAAATAGAAATCGCAGAAACACTAATTGCCCAGGCAATTGAAAAAACCAACGCTTTCTTTACCACAAAATGGGTGGCTTATCAAAAACTGGCAGAAGCAACTCCCGTGAAAATTTTTAAAGAATATAAAGCTGTGGAATAGTTTTTTGAAACAATTAAATTATAAAACCTGTTGAAGTGTTCATTTCAACAGGTTTTTGTTTTACCCATCATTAAAATTTACTTTTGTTTTTTAATTGAAAGGATATGAGTTCAAACAAACTAAGCCACCTGGCAGAAACGTTAATAGGATCGGAAATTGTTAGTCTTGGTGCCGAAATAAAAGAAAGAATAAAACAGGGTGATAAAATTTATAATTATACCGTAGGTGATTTTGACGCATCCGTTTTTCCCATACCACAGGAGCTTGAAAATGAAATCATCAAAGCCTATAAAAACCATCACACTACTTACCCGCCTGCTGATGGTATTTTGGAATTACGCGAAGCCGTATCGGGTTTTATTGCTGCAAGAGAAGGGCTTAGCTATACCACTAATGAAATATTAATTGCCGCAGGCGGCAGGCCGCTTATTTATGCCGCCTTCAGGGCCATTGTTGATAAAAGCGATAAAGTAATTTATCCTGTACCCAGCTGGAACAATAATCACTACGTGCATTTTACCGAAGGCCAGCATGTTTTAATTGAAAGCAAACTGGAGAATAATTTTATGCCTACAGCGGCACAAATACAACCCCATTTAAAAGGTGCAGCATTGCTGGCTTTATGCTCACCGTTAAACCCAACAGGCACTACTTTTACTAAAGAAGAATTAGCTGCCATTTGCGATTTGGTGATTGCTGAAAATGAGCAACGCGGTGTCGGTGAAAAAAAATTATACCTGCTGTACGATCAAATATACTGGACGTTAACTTTTGGCGATACCAAACATTACAATCCCGTTTCTATTAACCCAAAAATGAAAGCATACACTATTTTTATTGATGGCATAAGTAAAGCTTTTGCAGCCACCGGTGTAAGGGTGGGATGGAGTATGGGCCCGTCAGATCTAATTAATAAAATGAAAGCCATCAACAGCCATGTAGGTGCATGGGCGCCTATGGCAGAGCAAAAGGCGGTGGCTGCTTATTTAACGCAAACGCAAAGCATCAATACTTATTTTAAAAATTTTAAAGCAGCTATTGAAGAACGCTTACACCGTATTTACGAAGGTTTTATACAACTAAAGAAACAAGGCTTTGCTGTTGATGCTGTTGCGCCACAGGCTGCAATTTATCTTACCGTACAAATAAATTTAACCGGCAAAAAAACTGCGGACGGAAAATTATTGGCAACGCAAAGTGATGTTACAAAATATATTTTAGAAGTGGCGAAAATTGCCATTGTTCCTTTTTATGCATTTGGTGCAGATAAGAGCAGTAACTGGTACCGGCTAAGTGTGGGAACCTGTAAAACAGAAGAGATTGATGAAATGCTGAAAAAACTTAGCAATGCATTAAACAAGCTGAGTTAAAAACAAAAATAAAAAGGAAGGGAGTATGGTTTAAGGTGCCAATTCAGTAACAATAACCTGTAATGACACTAATAAATAGCGAAGTTTGTAGAAATTTTTCGGCTTTAGAAGATTAGTTCTTACAATTCAAAAACACAAAAGGTTTTAATTCTCTTTGCTTTAGAATACCCTGAAGCTGTTGGGGGGCATTAAAGATTTTGTATTTGTTCACATCAATTACTTCGTGGGCAGCCACAATGTTGTTTAAGTTTTCAACCATGTACAATATGCCATGAAGTTGTTCTACTTCATGTTCAATTGCTTGTGGAGTCATTAACTCCTGATTGAACAATACCAGTAAATCCCGGTTTGTGTTGTTCATAAGTGAAATTGGGGTTCTAATACTACCGCCATTAAACTCCTTAATAACCCACCATCCCTGTTTTGCTTGGGCAACCACACTGTCCTTTCTTTGAAGAAGTGCACCCTGTAATTACCAAGCCAGCCAGCAATGTCAATAGTATCGTGATTTTAAATAGTTTTTTCATCAGCTTAGATTAATAAAGTTAAACTATTTTCACAATTATTTATTGTTTTCTTAAAATGAAATTTGATAAAATTAACATAAATGCATATAAGAAGCGGGTATTGATCGCTCCGTTAGACTGGGGGTTGGGCCATGCCACACGCTGTATTCCAATAATTTATGCCTTACAGGCGCAAAACTTTGAGGTTATTATTGCGGCAGACGGAGCTGTAAAAAATTTATTAAAAACCGAATTTCCGGATGTGGTTTTTACGCATTTAAATGGCTATAATATCAGGTACAGCAACAAAGCCAGATGGCTACCAGCACAACTTTTAGTGCAATTGCCCGGTTTTATGCGGAGGGTTATTGCAGAACATCATTGGTTAAAAAATATCATTAAAGAATATCGGGTAGACATGGTTGTATCAGACAATCGTTTGGGATTATACCATTCCTCAATTCCCTGCATTTACATAACCCACCAGTTAAAAATAAAAACGGGCAACCAATTTACGGAGTGGCTGGCACAAAAGATCCACTATTTTTTTATTAATAAATACACCGCCTGCTGGGTACCTGATAATGAATTAACGGACGACCTTGCAGGAGAATTATCTCATCCCAAAAAATTTCCTGCTGTACCTGTAAAATACCTGGGCATTTTATCAAGGTTTGAAAAAAATATTGTTGTAAAAAAATATAACCTGCTGGTATTACTCTCCGGGCCCGAGCCGCAGCGAACAATTCTTGAAGCATTAATGATGAAAGAATTAAAAAGTTTTTCGGGAAAAGTATTACTGGTAAGAGGCCTGCCTGGCAATACAACAAGTAACCCATTTGCACCGGGTGACGAAAATAAGATAACGGTTGCAAACCATCTTGCTGCTGCAGCATTAAATATTGCCATTCAGCAATGTGATTTAGTTATCTGCAGAAGTGGCTATACCACCATAATGGATTTAATTAAGGTGCAGCAAAAAGCCGTTCTTATCCCCACACCCGGGCAAACAGAGCAGGAATACCTTGCTGCATATGTAATGCAGAAAAAAATATTCTTCAGTGTTTTGCAAAAAGATTTTTCGCTGCCTGTTGTATTGAAAAATATTTCAACTTTCCCTTTTAAAAATAATATTACTCCGGCAGAGGATTACAAAATGATAATAGCAGAACAGGTGCAGCACTTTACAGGAGTGCCCTCTTAAACACTTAAATACCTGTATCCCCTTATTAATTTTTTTATATCGGTGGCTGTTGTATAATAAGTGGCATACCATTGATCTGAAAGATATAAACTTTCTGTTGGCAAATCATTTACCGATTGTGGTAAGGTAGTGGATGTAAGGATACCTTTTTTTATTGAAGGTAAATCACCGGAGGGGGCTGCATAACCAATCCATGTTTTTTGCAAAAACAAAACAGCAAAAACGTTTTTAAAAAAACGAAGCGGTTTTTTTTGTAGTACCAGGTGAAGCGGGGAACTGAGTAAAAAAATTATAGCCACCATAACATCCAGCAAATTCTTATTTCTTTTATTTATAGGATTAGCTATGGTGTATTTATCACTTGCAGAAAGATATTCACCACTTATATCTTTATCATTACTTCCAATTATGCTGCTGCTGCCCGATGCATGAAATTTATAAAGTACTTCTTCCGGCAGTTGCTGAACTGTAGCAATAATTTCTTTAAAGGTTAAAATATCTTCGCAAAAAATTATTTCTTTTACCGGGTACATTTTTATTAGATGGTTCAATTGATGAATACTTCCCAGGGCCTTACTGCTGCTTTTTAAACTATCGTCTACCCTGCCTAAAACCTTTTCAGGCATACCTGCTTTCTGCATTAATGTGGTAACGGTGGTAAAGTCATTTTCATCCGCCACAACAATGGTCTGCCGGTGCCCGTCGTCGTCGTCCATCCTGCTTAATAAACCTGCTTGTATCAATAACCAGCGCAACAGGCTCATAGTTATAAATCCCATCACTATCCCAAATACCAGTATACCCCTCGAAAACCTCAGGTCTTCGGGAAGCAGGCCATAACCGCTAAGTAATACCAATGCCGCCATTGCTGTAGACCGGTTGAGTTGCGATTGTTTATACCCTTTGTCATATAACCCCGAATAATAAGAGGCAATTAAAAATATGACCGTAAAAACAGGAAATGCGATAATTAGCATATTGGGAGAATAATTCACTTCCTTACGTATGAAGGTGTTCCATAAATATTTAATGCCCCAAAAGCTCATAAAAATAATCGCTGCATCTAAAAGAGGCAGGCCTATCTTTTGAATAAATTTTCCCGCAACCGAAAGTACTGCCCTTAAAAAAATGCCCGTTTGTATTAAAAAATTAAAAATGCCAGCCCGGCTACCGCTGTAATGTTTTTTTACAAACAGGCTCATGGCACTGTAGAACATCTTTACATAATTCAGGCTGCCTTTTTTAGTACTTTCTCCTTTAAAATGTATAATGGTGCTTTCGGCAAAATAATAGTTTTTATAGCCCGCCTTTTGTATGCGGTAACTTAAATCAATGTCTTCCCCATACATAAAAAAAGTTTCGTCAAAGCTTCCTGTTGTATTTAAAATTGCTTTGGGTATCATCATATAAGCACCCGCCAATACATCTACCTGGTGATTTTCATTTTCGGATAAATGGCCTACGTGATACCGGCCAAATGTTTTAGAATGCGGAAATAATTTTGCAAGTCCTGTAAGCTTGTATAAAGATGTAAGTGGTGACGGGAAAGACCTTTTACTTTCTTTTAAAAATTTTCCTGCTCCATCTATCATTCTTATGCCCGAGGCCCCGGCTTCGGGGTGCAATTCAAAAAAACGAATATGATTTACAAAACAATCTTCCGGTACAATAGTATCTGGGTTTAAAAAAAGTATATACTTTCCTTTTGCCTGTGCCAGCGCCAGGTTGTTAGCTTTGCCAAACCCTATGTTTACACTGTTCCATATAAAGTTAACCTGTGGAAATAGGGGTAATAAAAACTCTTTACTATTATCGGATGAGTTATTATCCACCACAATAATTTCTGCGTCAATATTCTTACAGGCTTTTATTACAGAACAAAGGCATTGCTCTAAAAAATATTTTACGTTGTAATTTATTATGATAACCGATAGTTGCAATATTGGTAAGTTATAGGTTGCGAAATACGATTTTTTATTCCATTATTCAAAATACAACTATTATTAACCACCGGGTAAAATTAATAATAGCCCTTTTTGTGCCCAAAGCTAAAAAGCTAAATCCCAATTCAGAAATCGAAGTTATCTTTGCCATATGATAAAAACTATTTTACTCAATGCCGTGGAAGCGGGCGGAAAGGAATTACAGCGTTTTTTTAATGGCGAATTTACAATCACTAATAAAGAAGGCATTAATAACCCTGTTACAGAAGCAGATCATGCTGCTGAAAAAGCGATCATTGGTATCATTCAACAAAACTATCCCGATCATTTTATTTTAAGTGAAGAAACCGGTGAAATTATCACCGACAGTGAATATAAATGGATCATCGACCCCATTGATGGCACTATCAATTTTGCTAATGGCATTCCCATTTGCTGCGTAAGCATTGGAGTGGAAAAAAATGGCGAAATGGTGATGGGTGCTGTATACGCACCTATATTGAATGAATTATATTTTGCCCAAAAGGGGTTTGGGGCTTCTTTAAATGATAAAAAAATTAAAGTGGGCAACAAATCCGAAGTAGTTAACAGCTGTTTGGTTACCGGTTTTCCATACACTTATTTAGATTCCCCCAACGGGCCTTTGCAGGTTTTTGAAAAACTCATTCGTAAAGGAGTACCCGTTCGCCGCCTGGGCAGTGCTGCTATTGATCTCTGCTGGGTGGCAGCCGGCCGTTTTGATGGTTTTTACGAACACAAATTATCTGCCTGGGATAGTGCCGCAGGATTTTTAATAGTTCAGGAAGCGGGGGGGAAAGTAACCGATTTTGAAGGCAATACATACTCTCCATATCAACCGCACATTTTAGCAACTAACGGTTTAATACACGATGAAATGCTGGAAATAATTAACGGCAGAAAGGGATTGTAAAGATATTAACGCAGTCAACGCTTGCATTTCTTCTGAGTTATTCAGTGCAATCTGTGGCAAACATTTTCGCCCCCGGCGAAAAGCAAATCTGAAATTGGCAATCTAAAATCTAAAATAATGGAGAGAACTGAAATATCATCACTTGGCGAATTTGGTTTGATAGATCATTTAACCAAAAACAATGAAATAAAAAATGCCTCAACTATTTTAAGTGTGGGAGACGATGCTGCTGTGATCGATCATTTTGGAAGACAAACTGTAATCAGTACCGACTTATTATTGGAAGGTATTCACTTTGATTTAAGTTATACCCCGCTTAAGCATTTAGGATATAAAAGTGTAGTGGTAAACGTGAGTGACATATACGCCATGAATGCCACACCTTCGCAAATAGTGATCAGCATTGGCATCAGCAATAAATTTAGTGTGGAGGCCTTAGATGAGTTTTACGAAGGCGTGTATGCAGCCTGCGCAGCATATGATGTGGACCTGGTTGGTGGAGATACCACTACCAGTAAGCGTGGATTTGTGATCAGCATTACAGCCATTGGAGAAGTGGCTCCCGATAGTTATGTTACCAGGAGCGGTGCAAAAGTGAATGACCTTATTTGTGTAAGCGGTGATTTGGGCGGCGCCTTTTTAGGATTAACTTTATTAGAAAGAGAAAGAAGGATCTTTGAAGAAACCGGTGCACAACCAGATTTAGAAAACCAGGCTTATATTGTTGGCCGTTTATTAAAACCCGAAGCAAGAAAAGATGTAATAGAATATTTTGCGGCGCAAAACATTATGCCCAGCAGTATGATGGACATTAGTGATGGATTAAGCAGTGAAATGCTGCACATTTGCAAACAAAGCAATGTAGGCTGTGTGTTATATGAAGATAAACTACCGATGAATGAAGACAGCAAGGCCTTTGCATATAAATTAGAGCTGGACCCAACAGCGTGTGCGCTAAGTGGTGGCGAAGATTACGAATTACTATTTACCGTAGCACAGGCCGATTATGAAAAGATAAACGCCAATAACGGTTTAAGCATTATTGGGTATATTACAGAAAAATCGGAAGGGCAACATATTATTACCCGTGGCGGAAACAAGCATGAATTAGTTGCACAAGGGTGGAACCATTTGAAATAATGCATTATAAATCTCCAATCATATTTTTCTTTCTCCTTATTTTGCTGAGCAGTTGTTCAGTTACAAATAAACCTTACTTGCCCAATAAAAAATACCCCAGGCAAAAACTGCAGCAGGATTTTACTTTGTTGAGAAATATCCTGGAAAAAAAACATCCTTCTTTGTACTGGTACACCGGCAAGGATAGTATGGATATGTATTTTGCCCAATACTATAATGCAATTGAAGACAGCATGACCGAACAACAATTTGGCTGGAAGATCATTGCACCACTAACTGATAAAATTCATTGCGGTCATACCAGCTTTGGTATGAGCAAGGCTTATAACAAATGGGTGAACAATAAGATCATACCCTCCTTTCCTTTGTTTATGAAGGTGTGGAATGATACCATGGTAATAACAGGAAACCTGAATCGCAAAGATTCCTTATTAAAAAGAGGCACTTTAATTACCGGGATAAATGGGTTGAACAATACCAGGCTTACTAACGCCATGTTTAATTACATGACAGAAGATGGCAACGCCAATAATGTAAATTACCTCAGGCTCAGCAATAATTTTCCATACTACCACCGTAATATTTTTGGTTTAAGTAAAGAGTATACTGTGAATTATTTAGATGCTGCAGGCAAAGAGCAAACCATAAAAATACCCTTATTTGACCCGCCAAAAGATACCGGTAAAAAAACAAGGCCTTCGCCTTTTATAAAAAAATCGAAGGAAGAAAGAAAACAGCAGCAATTACTAAACATCCGTTCCCTTGCAATTGATACTGCCAATAATACCGCTATCATTACCCTTAATACTTTTGCAACAGGAAAATTGCGTAAATTTTTCAGGCAAACCTTTCGTTATATTAAGCAAGCCGGTATTAGCAATACTGTACTTGATATCAGGAGCAATGGCGGGGGTAAGATCAACCTATCAACACTGTTAACCAAGTATGTTACCAGGCAGTCTTTTAAAGTAGCAGATTCTTCTTATGCCGTGTCAAAATCTTTACGGCCTTACTCAAAATATATCAAAGGCAGGTTGGTCAATAATATGGGCCTTATCTTTTTAACCCATAAAAGAAAAGACGGCATGTATCATTTCAGAATGTGGGAAAGAAAAACCTATCATCCCAAACACCGCAACCATTTTGATGGCGATCTTTATGTGCTTATTAACGGTCAAACTTTTTCTGCCTCTGCGTTATTTTGTAATGCCATTAAAGGGCAGCCGGGTATAAAGATTGTTGGAGAGGAAGCTGGTGGCGGATGGTATGGTAACAGCGGCATTATGATTCCGGATATTACTTTACCCAACACACATTTGAGAGTGCGTCTTCCACTATTCAGACTGGTACAATATCATCATGTACCAAAAGACGGCCGCGGTGTAATGCCCGATATTTATATTAGCACCAGTTACGAAGCATTGATAAAAGGCTATGATAAAAAGTTACAGGTGGTGATGGAGATGATAAAAGCGAAGAAAGGTTAATAGTTCATGGTTGAAGGTTCATAGTAAGTCGTAATTTCAGTGTGCATTTTTTTTAATCAATGTAGCTTTTGTTATAGTATCGCAAAATTATCCGCATCATTTAAAAAAGGAAATTTCATTCTCACTTCTTCCAGCTTTTCTTTTGATAAGGTTATGGTGTTTACATCTTCTTCATCGGCCATGTGATAAAGTACCTGTCCCATCGGATCAATCACTAAAGTATTGCCGCTGTAATGTATATTTTTAGCGTCATCGCCCACACGGTTTACACCTACAACATAGCTTTGGTTTTCTATTGCCCTTGCACACAACAATGTTTTCCAGGCATGGCTGCGTCGCTCGGGCCAGTTGGCCACATAAATTAAAACATCATACTCTGCCACTCCATCTTCCGGCTTTTGCCTGGCCCATACCGGAAACCTGAGGTCATAACATACCTGCAAATTTATTTTCCATCCTTTTACTGATGCTATCAAACGCTTATTGCCACTGCTGTAATGCTTATCTTCTTCGCCATAAGCAAACAAATGTCTTTTATCGTAGTACCCATACTGGCCATTGGGCAACATCCAGATCAATCGGTTGTAATATTTTCCTGCTTCTTCAATTATCAAACTTCCTGTTAACACAACCCCGTTCTTATTACTTATCATTTTCATCCATTCCACGGTTTCGCCATCCATTGTTTCGGCAAGTTCTTTTGCACGCATGCTAAAACCAGTGCTAAACATTTCGGGCAGTACCACTATTTCAGTTTTTTCCTCAATGCCGTCAATTTTTTGTTGCAGCTGCTGCATGTTAGCCGTTTTATCTTCCCAGATTAAATTACTTTGTATAGTAGTGATAGTAAGTGCAGACATGTTATTGATTCATTAGCTAACCAAATTTAAGATTTATATTCTTTCTTTTGCGAATTAAGCGGCCTTTGGCGGTTATTTTGGAACACAGATTT
>Ga0302323_100003663_pt1 | contig 12499 bp, 11 predicted proteins | sample Fen_T0_3_FD_201950 | JGI IMG/M metagenome (GOLD analysis project Ga0302323, IMG submission 201950) | Peat permafrost microbial communities from Stordalen Mire near Abisko, Sweden - Fen_T0_3 | ecosystem: Environmental > Terrestrial > Soil > Wetlands > Permafrost | place: Sweden: Abisko... | reverse complement strand
TCCCACGCGGGCTGAATAACGGCCACCGGCATGCGAACGGGTTTGATGCGCCAGGCTCGGACAGATGAGGCTATCGCCCCGAGCGGATCCGTCCCGACGCAACACCGCTGAGCAAGATTGACGCTAGTCGACGAGCGGGTGGCGACGAGAGGCCGCGAGCGCCATACGGCGGTCGACGTGGAGGCCGGCGTGCAATGCGACACGCGGCGCGGCTCGGCGCCCAGAACTTACACAAGTGGGCTCACGTTGCCAGCATGTAAGTCGATATATCAACCTGACGCCGTTTGCGAAGCAACGGCTAACCAGATCGAGGTACTCCATGCTCTCCCGACTCTCTATCAAGGCACGCCTCACCGCCACCTTGGCGCTGATGGTTTTCGTGACCATTGCCGTCGGCTTGCTGGGACAGGCGGGCATTCGGGCCGGCGACGCCGCGCTCCAGGAGACGCATTCGGTTCAACTGGCCGCCGCGTTGGCCATCGGCGAGTCGAAATACGCCTTGGCGACCGCTCGGGTGGCCATTGACCGCGCCCTGCTGCGCCCCGAGGCACCGGGCGCAGCCGCGCTGGCCGACAAGGCGAAAAGCTATCTGCGCGTATCGACCGACGCGTGGGAGCGCTATCGCGCGCTGCCCCGCACAGAAGCCGAGGCCGCGCTGGTCCAGGAGACTTCCGCCGCGCGCGACAATCTGTTGAAGCGAGGCATCGAACCTGCACTCGAGGCCCTGCTGCAGAAAGACACGGCCAAGGCCACGAGCATCACCATGGACGTGGCGCCGGTGGTCGCGCTGGCCTTCACCAAGAGCATCGCCAAGCTCGACGAATACCTGCTCAACCGAAGCCAGTCGAACTACGAGACTTTTCGCGGGACATTGCGCACCGTAGGCCTCGCATCCGCAGCCGTAGGACTCATTGGCGTCACCGTCGGCGTCTTGTGCGCGATCCTTCTTCAGCGGGCGATATCTCGGCCTCTATCGCAGGCGCTCACCCATTTCTCGCGCATGGAGGCCGGCGACCTGACCGGCGAGATCGTCGTGCGCTCGAACGATGAAATGGGCCAGTTGCTGCACGGACTCCGCCGGATGCGAGCCGGGCTGGGCAAGACCGTCTCCGCAGTGCGTCAAGGGGCAGATGCGATCGCAACGGCGACGCATCAGATCGCTGCGGGCAGCACCGACCTGTCGCAGCGCACGGAAGAACAGGCGGCGTCGTTGCAGGAGACCGCCGCCAGCATGGAACAGTTGACGGCCACCGTGAGTCGCAATGCCGACAACGCGCGCCAGGCCACCGTCCTGGCCACGGAAGCGTCCGACGTCGCCCGCCGCGGCACAACGGTGGTTGGCGACGTGGTGGGGACGATGAACGGGATCCAGGCAGCCTCGGCGAAGATATCCGCCATCACCGGCGTGATCGAGGGCATCGCGTTTCAGACCAACATACTGGCCTTGAATGCAGCGGTCGAAGCGGCGCGAGCCGGCGAGCAGGGCCGCGGCTTCGCGGTGGTGGCCAGCGAAGTCCGCGATCTGGCGCAGCGCTCGGCATCGGCGGCCAAGGAAATCAAGTCGCTCATCGGCGAGTCGGAGGGCCGCGTCGAAGCGGGCACGGTGCTCGTGGAGAGAGCGGGTGCAACCATGAGCGACATCATGTCGGCGGTGAAGAAGGTCACTGACATCGTGACCGAAATCGCGTCGGCTTCGGAAGAGCAAAGAGTGGGCATCGATCAGATCAGCCAGTCGGTGTCGCAGATGGACCAGGTGACCCAGCAGAACGCCGCCCTCGTGGAGGAAAGCACGGCCGCGTCCCTGTCCCTGCAAGAGCAAAGTCAATCGCTCAAGGACTCGGTGTCCATCTTCCGGCTCGAACCCCTGGCGGGCTGAAATGTGAGCAGCAAGCGATGGGCCAGGCGACAGAGCCCGCGGGCCGCCCTGCAAAAGCTCAGCGCCGGTGCACCGCGTAGCACGTCAAGAACAGCGTCACCGCCTGCTGGACGACCTCCGTGCGGCGCTCCACGGACGGGCCCGGTGCCACGACGATGAGGCGAGGCCACAAGAGCGGCTCGTTGACGAGGCCGACGAACTGCCGGGCCGCCAGATCGGGGTCTTCGACGCGAAGGAGCCCTTTCTCCTGCAGGCGGGCCAGATAGGCGATCAACGCCTGCAACGCCGGCGTCTTGCCCAGCGCCATGAAGTCGCGGGCCAGCTGAGGAAAGCGGCCGCCCTCGCTGATCACCATGCGCAGCAGCGAGAGCGACGCGTCGGGGGCCCAGAAATCGGCGATCGCCATACCCATGTTGAACAGTCCCAGCGCCGGGTCGCGCAGGGCCGCGCCGTCGTTTCCGATCTCGATGACGGGCATGCGCTCCCAGATTCGTGTCACCGCAGCGGCGAAGAGCGCTTCCTTGCTCTCGAACTGATTGAACAGCGTGCGTCGCGACACGTTGGCCGCGATGGCGACCTGGTCCATGCTGGCGCCGCCGAAGCCGTGTTCCAGGAAGACGCCAGCCGCCGCATCGAGCAAGGACTGGCGCTTGTGCAGTTGTTGCGCCGGTGCCGGCTCGTCCGAGGCACTGGCGGACGCCGGGTCGCGATCGATGGGCATGAAGGGCGTCCTTTCCCCGCCAATTGGTGGGGTCATGTCATTTAAAGTTGCACTGCACCGTGCAATGCATATACTGATTTGCACTCAGCAGTGCACTTTAGCAGCTTCTAACGGCCGGTGCACTCCAACCCGACGATTCCCAAGGAAACCCATGACATTCGACTTCACGCTCCCCAAACTTTCCACCCCCTGGTCGAGTAGCGACGATTCCCTGAACTTCACGGTGGAAAACCCCGCCACCCGGCAGTTGCTGGGAACCGTGCGGGGCGGCGGTCCAGCCCAGGTCGATGCCGCGGTCAAGGCCGCGCAGCGCGGTTTCGCCACCTGGAGCCGGCGTCCGGCGCGCGAGCGCGGCCGCTGCCTGCTCGCCGCCGCGAAGCTTCTGCGGGACCATGCGGACGAGCTGGCCCGGCTCGAGAGCGCCGAGAACGGAAAGCCGGTGAGCGTCGCGCGCGATTTCGACATCGAGATGTGCATTGCCTCCTTCGAGTATTTCGGCGCGCTGATCGGGAGCCTGCCCCAGGAGAGCCACGATCTGGGTCCCCTGCTCAGCCAAGCCTTCCTGGAGCCGTACGGTGTCATCGCGGGCATCATTCCCTTCAACTGGCCACCCATCCATTTCGGCGCCAAGGTGGCGCCCGCGTTGGCGGTGGGCAACGCGATCGTGCTCAAACCCGGCGAGCAGGCGCCGCTGACGGTCATGCGGCTGGCGGAGATCGTCCAGCAAGCCCTGCCGGACGACATCTTGCATGTGGTCCCGGGTCTGGGTCAGACCGGCGCGGCGCTGGTCTCGCACCCGGGCGTGCGCAAGATCTCCTTCACCGGTGCGCCCACGACCGGCAAGAAAGTCGGCGCGGCGGCGGCCGAGAACCTGACGCCCACGCTGATGGAACTGGGCGGCAAGAATCCGCTGATCGTGTTCGAGGATGCGGATCTGGACCTGGCGGCCCAGGACATCATCGAGGGTGCCTTCTTCAACAACGGCAGCGCCTGCACGGCCGCATCCCGCATCCTCGTTCAGCGCTCAGTCCATGCGCCGCTGGTGGCGCGCGTCGCGGCGGCGGTCGCCAAGCTTAGGGTCGGAAACGGCGCTGACCCGTCGACGCACGTCGGCCCGATGGTGACGCCGGAGCATCAACGCCGGGTGCTGGACTACATCGCGCTCGGCAAGGAGGAAGGTGCGGTGATCGCCGCGCAGGCGCCGCGACCGCGCGACCCCCTCGTCGAGAACGGCTGCTTCGTGCTGCCGACCCTGTTCGTCGACGTCACCCCTGGCATGCGCATCGCGCGCGAAGAGATCTTCGGTCCCGTCACCTGCGTCATCGCCTTCGACACCGAGGAGGACGCCGTGCGCATCGCCAACGACACCGATTTCGCGCTCGTGGCGGGCGTGTACACGCGCGACAGCGAGCGTGCGCTGCGCGTGGCACGCGATGTCGAGGCCGGCATCGTCTTCGTCAACAACTACAACCGGTCCGTGCTCGGCACCGCGTTCGGCGGAACGAAGTCGAGCGGCCACGGCAGGGAGCATTGCATCGACACGCTCAAGGAGTTCGGCTATTCGAAGGTGGTCCGCATGCCCTCGGGCCGCGGCCAGGTCGCCCGCTGGTGGGCCGCCGCCGAGACGATGAGCCGTTGACGCCATCCGTCCAACCCGCTCTCGAAAGGAAAACGACATGGTCAATCAATGGATCGACGTCCATGCCCACTTCACGCCGCCCATGACGCAGGCGCAAAGCGCGGCGCGCTGGCACCTGAGCGACTCGCGCCTGGAGCCGGTCTGGGCCGAACTGAATCGGCGCCGGGCCACCGTGTTCGTGCATCCGGATGCCTATGCGCCCGGCACGTTCGGGCGCCCGAGTGCCGTGCTGGACGTCGCCTTCGAGACCACGCGGACGGTCGTGGACATGCTCTACACCGGCGTGTTCCGGCGCCATCCTGATATCCGCTTTGTGCTCGCGCATTGCGGCGCGGCATTGCCGGCGATGTCGGGACGCTTGCTGTTGCTGGGCACCCAGCCGTGGATTCCCAATCCGCAGCGGCTGACGCAAGACGAGATGCGCCGCCATCTGGCCGCGCTCTACCTGGACACCGCGATGACGGGCTCGGTGCACACCATCGCGCCGGCGCTCGCGATGACCTCGTGCGACCACATCGTCTACGGCTCGGACTGCGGCGTCCCGTGCACGGTGGAAGCCACGGCGGTGGCCAACATCGAAGCGCTGCTGCGCGTGGCCGGGCTCTCGCCCGAGCGGGTCGAACAGATCGGCAAGAACGCCCTCAGGCTGTTCCCGGAGGCGGCGCGGCGCATCGAGCGGGCGAGCCACACGACGCGATCCGCGTAGTCGCGCGGAGGACGTTCGCCGCCGCGGGCAGCGGGCGTCAACCCCGCGCTTCGAACTCCACCAGGATGCTCGACCCCGACGCCGCGACATGGCGCGCAAGGAGCGGATCCACGTTGCCCTCCGCCTTTCCGACCATGCGCCGTTGACGATCGACTACGACTTGACGTTGTCAGACGCCGTCGTAGCCATTCGTCTTGCCGGATGCCTGTGCAGGTATCCCGTTCCCGACGTTTCCATCCCCAAAGCCGGCCGTTCAGCCCTGCCGGCGAATGAACGCCTCGATTGCCGCTGCGGCAGCTCGGATCCTGGGCACCTTGCGAAGTTCGTGGTGGTAGACCAGGAAGAGCGGCTGCGTCGGCGCAGGGAGATCGACGTCGATTCGAAGCAGCCCCGCGTTGCGGGCGTCCTGTTCGACCAGCGCCCCGAGTCCGACCCCCTGGCGAATGGCCTCCAGTACCGCGATGATGGAGCTCGATCGGAACGGGAACGTCGTGGCACCGAGCGCAACCATCCATTGTTCATGCGGTAGGTTCTTCCAGCGCGCGTCAAGGCCGACGAACGCATGCCGTTCGGCATCGCCCTTGCGCAGCCGGCGGGCTGGCAGGTAGCGCCGCACATAGTCCGCCGACGCATAGATGCCGAAGCGAAGCGTCATCACCTGCTTCTCGACGAGCACGCTCGAGCTGGAGCGACTCACCCGCAGCCCGATGTCGGCTTCGCGCTTGGCGATGTCGGCCATCCGGTTGTCGCATGACAGTTCGATGTCGACATTCGGATGCGCCCGCCGGAACTCGATCAAGGCTTGCGCCGCCGACTGGGCCATTCCTTCCGACACCGACACCTTGATCGTCTCCGAACCAGCCCGCTGATCACGGCGGGCGGCATCCAGCCCATGCTCCAGGTCCTCGGCAAGCCGGATCAGGCGCGCCGCCTGCGGCTCGACTTCGGTACCAGCATGGCTGCGGCTGACCAGCCGCACGCCGACGGCCTGCTCCAGCCCGTCCAGGCGTCGCCCGGTCGTCGAGGTGGACAAGCCAAGGGATCTCCCCGCCGCAAGCAGGCTTCCGGTGCGATGAACTGCCAGCAAGACGCGCAGGTCGTCCCAGGAAATGGTTTCCGAAATTGGAAATCTGTTCACCATGTGGATAGCATCCATGAGAAGTGCTCGCCCAGTATGCTTCGGCCATGAAACTTCTTGTGATCGGGCCGGGGCGGATCGGAAGCGCCTTTGCCTTCCACCTGTCGCTCGCAGGCCATGACGTTGCCGTCCTCGCCCGCGGCGCGCGCCTCGAGACCTTGCATCGCGAGGGCGCGATCGTCGCGGTCGACGGGCGGCGAGCATCGATTCGCGTCCTGTCGGAAATCGATCCGACGCAGGCTTACGACCTGGTGCTGGTGACCGTCCTGGCGCAGCAGGTCGAGGCCTTGCTGCCACCGTTGTCCGCCAGCGCCGCGAAGAGCATTCTCTTCATGTTCAATACGTTCGAAACGACACGGCGCTGGCGCGAGGCGGTGGGCGCCGACCGCTTCGCATTCGGGTTCCCGAACATGATCGCGTTCCTGGAGGATGACAAACTGCGCAGCGTCGTGGACGGCCCCGGCATGGTGACCACGTTGACGAGCCCCCACTGGGCCGCCGTCTTCAAGCAGGCCGGCCTGCCGACCGAGGTGGAGAGCGACATCGACAGTTGGCTGCGCACCCATGTGGCCTTGGTCGTGCCCTTGATGGTCGCAGCTCAATGGACGTGGAAGCGCAACACGCTTCTCTCATGGGCCGAGGCGCGCCGGCTCATGCGGTCGATGCGGGAGGGATTCGCGCTCGTGCGGGCACTCGGGCATGAGATCAAGCCGCGTTTCGTCGCGTTGTGCGCCCGCATGCCCGACCCGATACTGACGGGCCTGCTCTGGGCCTTCAGCCGCACCTCCGCCGTCAGGGACATGGGGGCGTTCGGCCCCGGCGAGGTACGTTCCTTGATCGACTCGATGGTCGCCGCCGGACCGCAGCGGACCGACACGCTCAAGTCGATTCGTCCGTGACGTGACGACCGCCGGTATCGCGCCCTCGGCTCGCAAGGAACACCTCTACCTCGACCGGCGCCTTTCGGATCACGCACCACGGTCGATCGACCACGACTTCACTCTGTGAATGAAGCGCGCGCCGATGCGGTCGGGGCGAATCGGCTGGCTATGCAGCGGTTGCCGTCCTGAGACATAGGCGGGGCCGCGCCCGCTTTGCGCCGCACAGCCGACATATGAATGGCAGTTTCGGTTAACTGCGCACCATCGAACGCACAGCTAAAGCGCCAGCAGGCTCTCGCGTGCATGGCCACTCACTGGGGCGGCAAGTGGCGCGAACTTTGCTGTCGGGCATCTGCATCTGACGCCGCAGTCATGAGGCCGTCGAGCAGCAGCCTGGTTAGACGTTTGGCGAGAGCCAAGTCAGCTGCTCGGTGCGTGCGGCAAAAACCCGCGATCGCCCAGATTAGTTCCCAGGCATCGACTTCGGCGCGGACGGCGCCCGAGGCCATGGCGGCCTTCAACAGCCCGTCCAACGGTGGCGTCAGGCGATCCTCGAAATAGGCTGCGAGTCCTTCGAAGCTCGGATCGCCGCTGTGAACCGCTCCGGCCAGTCCGCGCTTCGTGGCCACCAAGTCGATGTAGCCGTCGATCCAGCGCTCCAAAGCTTCACCAGCCGGAAACTGGCTTGCCAGGGCGTCCGCGCGCGCAGCGCAGGCGTCAACTTCATGCCGGAAAACCGCAGCGATGAGGTCTACGCGCTTCGGGAAGTGTCGATAGATGGTTCCGACGCCGACACCCGCCTGCTCTGCGATCTCGCGGATGGGCGTGTCCACGCCTGACTTGGTGAAGAGGGCCCGCGCGGCGGTCAGCACCGACTGGATATTGCGCTGAGCGTCGGCGCGAACGGGGCCGAGTCGCTCGGTCGACATGACATCTCTGTGCTTGGAGCCCACGTTGCCCACGCTACCTCTCGAGGTCGGTTGTTTGACAAGCGGACGATCGTTCCGTATAAACGGAACCAAGTTCCGTTTTGTAGTGCTCGCCATGTGCTTTGGTTGCCGGCGATCGTAGCAGGGCCGGGTCAAACACCACCAAAGGAGAGATTCAAGATGCGAGTCATGGTCACAGGAGCCTCCGGCTTCATCGGTATCCATCTGGTGCCGGAACTCATTCGCGCGGGCCACCATGTGGTCGCCATGAGCCGCTCGGAGGACGGCGCAGAGCGCCTACGCCAAGCGGGAGCGGAGGTCTTTCTTGGTGACGTGAACGATCTCGATCGCCTGCGTGCCGGGGTACAGCTCGCCGATGGTGTCATTCACCTGGCGTTCAACCACGATTTCAAGAACCTCAGGCAGCACAGCGAAGAGGACCGAAAGGTCATTGAGACCCTCGGCGAGGCGCTGGCCGAATCGGATCGGCCGCTCCTGGTGACCTCGGGCACCGGCCTCGCCAGGGCCGAGGGCGGGCGCCCGGTGAGGGAGACCGACGGCTACGATTGCGCGACGAAGTCGCCACGCGCGGCCACCGAGGAAGCTGCCGATTCCGTGATCGCCAGGGGTGTGCGGACGATGGTCATGCGCTTGCCGCAGGTACACGACACCGAGCATCAGGGGCGCATTGCACTTCACATTCAATTGGCGCGCCAGACGGGCAAGGTGGCCTATATCGGCGAGGGCACGAACTGCGTACCGGCCGCCCACGTGTCCGATGTGGTCCGTTTGTACAGGCTTGCACTCGAAAGGGGTGAACCAGGGCGTCGATATCACGCAGTGAGCGAGAGCGGAGTAAGCCTGCGCGACATCGCCGAGGTGATTAGCGAGAGGCTGAACCTGCCGGTGGTTTCGCTCTCGCCTGAAGCGGCGCACGACTATTTCGGGCCGATGTCCGATCTCGTCGCTCTCGATCTCTCTGCCAGCGGGGACTGGACACGGAAGTCGCTCGGGTGGAACCCCGAAGGCCCAGATTTTTTGAGCGATCTACGCGCCCTGAAAGCGTAGTGCCCACCAGCGGGAAGTAGCGCTGGACACTGCTCGTGGAAATGCGGGTCTCGGCAGCCACGGGGCGCTCGCTCCAATGCGTGGCACCGTCGGCCGGCTTCGTGTGCAAGGTCGTCCTGATCAACTGGGCCACGCCAAAACAATGCGAGCCCGGTCCCCGAGGGCCGACGGCAACGAGCGACTTCGCGCGAACGACTGCAACTGCGACCGCTCGTCGCCGGTTAACACAAGTTCTGTCTTCGGCCGGCCCATCGTCATGTCGATATCTCCACCAGAAAGATCCCGCACGAGCACGCAAAACGAATGCCAGTTATTTACGGGACAGGACTAGGCGATCGTGCGGACGACGCCGCCGTCGACGCGCAGAGCCGCACCGGTGGTGGCCGACGCCTGCGCGCTGCACGCGTAGACGATCATCGCGGCCGTCTCGTCGGTGGTGGCGAAGCGCTGCAGCAGCGATGACGGCCGGGTGCTCGCGAAGAATTCCTTTTCGACGGTCGCCACGTCGACGCCCCGGTTCCTGGCCATCTGCGCGACGAAGCCACCGACGCCTTCGGACGCCGTCGGCCCGGGCAGCACGCTGTTGACCGTGACGCCGGTGCCCGCGAGCGTCTCGGCAAGACCGCGGGCGACGGCCAGTTGGGCCGTCTTCGTCACGCCGTAGTGGATCATCTCGGTCGGGATCTGGAGTCCCGACTCGCTCGACACGAAGACGATGCGGCCCCAGTTGCGGGACGTCATGCCCTTGACATAGTGACGCGAGAGCCGAACGCCGCTCAGGACGTTGGTCTCGAAGAATCGCATCCAGTCCGCGTCGGAAATGTCTGCGAAGGGTTTGGGCTCGAAGATGCCCATGTTGTTGACCAGGACGTCGACGTCAGGCAGGCGCGCGACGAGGCTCTCGCATCCCGCCTGCGTTGCGAGGTCCGCGACGAACCCGTCCACCTTCGCGCCAGGCACGCCCTGGCGCAGGCCGCTCACCGCGGCATCGACGCGCGCCATGCTGCGGCCATTCACGGCAACGACCGCGCCCTCGGCCAGCAGCGCTCGCGCCACCGCGAGGCCTATCCCCGCGGTCGAGCCCGTCACCAGAACGCGCTTGCCCTTCAGTCCGTAGTCCATCATTTTCTCCGTTGATATGTCCATGCCGTCCGGGCGACGACGCTGCCGGGGCCGCCCGCCAGAGACTCCGTCCGCCGTCCACGATGCGCGCGGATCCCACGGCGAGGCGGGTCTCGTCCGATGCCGTAGGCGTCACTTGTTGAGGAAGTCGACGAGCCTGGGCACTACCTGGCCCGTCGCTTCTTCCATCAGCCAGTGGCCGGAGTTCTTGATGATCACGCCCTCGACGTCGGTGTCCACCAGCCTGGCCTGGGTGATGAGCGTCTGGCCGGAGGCCTTCTCGCCGGTCAGCACGAGCATCGGCATCGTGAGCGGCGTCTTGGCGAACTGCGCGAAGTCGACGGCGTCCTGCGGGAACGCATGGAAGACCTCGAAGCCCGCGCGCATCCGGCCCGGCTTGGCGTAGACCTTGGCGTAGTAGACGCGATCGGCTTCGGGGATCGAGTGCGACGGATCGGCGGCGAAGTCGTTCCAGAAGTGTTCGAAGTAGATCCGCTCGCGGCCGTCGACGAGGGCGAGCGGCGTCTTGCCGTAGAAGTGAAAATGCCACAGGTCGCGCAGCAGCCACACCGACTGCCAGTCGCCCACCCCGGGCAGGAATGCGTCCATCAGGGCGATGCGGTCGACCTCGCCCGGGTACTGCGCCGCATAGGCATAGGCCACCATCAGGCCGATGTCGTGGCCGACGATCCGGACGTGCCCGAGGTTCAGCGACGTCGCCAGCGCATGGATGTCCTGCGCCATCACCGCCTTGGTGTAGTTGCTCTCCGGCATGCCGGAGTCGCCGAAGCCGCGCAGGTCGGGCGCGATCACCAGGTGGTTCTTCTGCAGCTCCTTGATCAGCGGCAGCCACATGTGGCTGGTCTCGGCGTAGCCGTGGACGAGGATGATAGGATCGCCCGAGCCGGCGACCAGGTAGTGCAGCTTGACGCCGTTGACGTCGGCGAACCTGCTCTGCGGCGCCTGCGCGGATGCCGGAAGGGACAGCGCCAGCGAAAGCGCCGCACCGATCGAGACGGCGACGGCTCGAGAGCCGGCCAGTAGCCTGGCGGCGGACACGAGTCGAGGGAAGAAAAGCGTGAACATGGTGAGGTCCTTTGCGTGGGGAAGGCGGGTGTCAAGCTTTGAGAAGCGCGGACAAATCGGATCGGCGGGCGCCGCGGATCGGATTCGTCAGCAGATGCCCAATGGCGTCATGGGGTGCATGAGAATCTCCAGAGGAACGCAGACCGGAATCGCCAGGTCGAGGTCCGGCGGCAAGAAGCGGCGGCTTTCGACCGCAGGCAACCATGCTCGCGTCAGCGCCCGGGCGAGCCCAGTACCCATGGGAATAGCGATCCCTCCCTCCGCCGCAAACCTCGCCTTCGTTCGCGCGAATTGACATCGATTCACTGGCGCGGATGCGCACGCCGCTCCACTCTGCGCGGCGACGTCCCGGCGAGTGCGAGCGTCCTGTGGCGGAGGGCGTGCGGGCGGCCCGTGACAACGGAACGCTGCGGGCTGTGCCGGTCGGGACAGGCGCAGCCCCGTCGATGTTGCGACCCGTCCCTCCCGCGCCAAGCACAGGCCGGCGGCGATGGCGATCCGCACACTCGGTGGCGACCTGCACCCCGTCTCTCCCACTACCCGCTGCGCCGAGGCTTCCATGACCATCACCCTGGCAACCCGCCCCCGCAAGCCCGCTCCAGGCCACGACCGCCGGCCGCCGGAGTTCGCGTTGCCGGCCGCCTGGGACGTCGTGCAGGAACGCCGCTTCGCCGCGCTGGGAGCTGCGCTCATGCGCCACGGCGGCTTCGTGCCGGCCGACCAGCTTTGCAGTCTCCTGCGTGCGCACTGGGATCAACCGCTGTCGCGAATGGCGCGGTGGATCGCGCGACGCGAGGTCGTCAGTGTCAGCTGGCGGGCGCAGATCTGGCTGCCGATGTTCCAGTTCGAGCGCCCCTCGCTGGACATCCGGCCCGCCGTGTCCGAGGTCGTCGTCGCGCTGCGCCAGGTCTACGACGACTGGGCGCTTGCGGAGTGGTTCGTCCGGCCGCACGAGCAGCTCGCGCGTCGCGTCCCGGCCATGGAACTCAGCTGCGATCCCGCGGCCGTCAAGGCAGCCGCGCGCCGGGATCGTTTCGTCAATCGCTGGTAACCAATCCAGCCCCTGGGAGTTTTTTCATGATTCAACACGCTCGCCCATTTCGCTCGGAAGCGCAACCCCAGCCGCGCAGAACGTGGCGCCCGCCCCAGCTCGCCGCGGCGCTGCTCTGCGCAAGCGGCTTCGCGCTGGCGGGCACGATCAAGTCCGTGGGCCCGCTGGTCTTCGCGGACAACGATACGCTGGTCGTCGCCGACTGGCGCGCCCAGTCCCTGCACGCACTGAAGCTGCCGCCTGCGGCGACCGCGACGTCGCGGCCCTTCAACCTGCGCAACG
>Ga0302323_100003661_pt1 | contig 12506 bp, 7 predicted proteins | sample Fen_T0_3_FD_201950 | JGI IMG/M metagenome (GOLD analysis project Ga0302323, IMG submission 201950) | Peat permafrost microbial communities from Stordalen Mire near Abisko, Sweden - Fen_T0_3 | ecosystem: Environmental > Terrestrial > Soil > Wetlands > Permafrost | place: Sweden: Abisko... | reverse complement strand
GTCGGCGCTCCAGGGCGCTGAGCGGCAGCACCCGCGGCTCACCGCCGGGCCGCGCGCCGAGCTCAAACATTCAGCGAAGGACGGTGAGCGAGCGCTTCTTCGGGCTTGGCGCGGGCTGGCCGGGAGGAGGCCGCGGCGTCGGCCGCGCCACCACCTTGCCGACCAGGTCGTAGTCGCCCGCCTCGGTCACCTCCACCGAGACGATCTCGCCCGGGTAGACCACCTGCTCCCGCGCGGCCTTCCCGTCCGAGTCCTGGATCGCGACGTCGTTCAGGTAGGTGAGGCCGTCGATCTCCGGGGCCTGCTGCGCGTGGCGGCCGACCAGCAGGTGCTCGGTCTCCTCGCTGGCCCCCTCGACCAGCACCTCGATCCGCCGCCCAATCATCGACTCCTGGTTCTCGCGGGCGATCCCCTGCTGCAGCTCCATCACCGCCTGGAAGCGGGCGCGCTTCACCTCGTCCGGGATCTGCCCCGACATCTCCGCCGCGGGCGTCCCCTCCTCGCGCGAGTACTCGAACACCCCGAGCCGCTCGAACCGCTGCTCCTCCACGAACCCGAGCAGGTCCTGGAAGTCCTCCTCGGTCTCGCCGGGCAGCCCCACGATGAGCGAGGTGCGCAGCGCGATCCCGGGCACCCGCTCGCGCAGACGCGCCAGGAGGTCGCGCAGGAACTGGGAGGAGCGCCCCCGCTTCATGGCCCGCAGCAGCCGGTCGCTCGAGTGCTGCAAGGGCATGTCGAGGTACTTCACGATCTTCGGCTCGCGCGCCATCGCGTCCATGAGCGCGTCGGGCACCTCGCGTGGGTACGCGTAGTGAAGCCGGAGCCAGCGGATCCCGTCCACGCGGCAGAGCTCGGGCAGGAGGTCCTGGAGCCGCACCTTGCCCGGCAGGTCCTGGCCGTAGGCCGTCAGATCCTGCGCGATGAGCGACAGCTCCACCGTCCCCTGCGCCGCGAGCCCGGCCGCCTCGGCCACCAGGTCGTCGATGGGGCGCGAGCGCTGTCCGCCGCGGAGCTTGGGGATGATGCAGAAGGCGCAGGCGTTGTCGCACCCCTCCGAGATTTTCAGATACGCGGTGTGGGCGGCCAGCGAGTTGACCCTCGGTGTCTCCGCCGAGTGGACGAAGTCCGGGTCCGGGACCACGAGCCGCTGTGCCTGGGCCTCGCTCACGATGCGGGCGATCTCCTGGTAGGCCCCGGTCCCGACGAAGTGATCCACCTCGGGCAGCTCGGCGGCCAGCTCGGCAGGGTGGCGCTGGACCAGGCAGCCGGCCACCACCAGCTTCTTGCAGCGACCGTCGCGCTTCATCGCCCCGAGCTCCAGGATGGCCTGGATCGACTCCTGTTTGGCGCTCTCGATGAAGCCACAGGTGTTGACCACGATGATCTCGGCCCGCTTGGGATCCTGCACCAGCCGGTAGCCGGCGTTGGCCAGGGTCCCCAGCATCACCTCGCTATCGACCCGGTTCTTGGGGCAGCCGAGGGTGTGCATGTAGACGGGCGTGGGCATGGGCGGCTCGATCTAACAGGGCTGGTCCCGAGTTCGCAACGCGCAACGCGGAGAAGCCCGGAAGCCGTGCCGGACGGCCGGCCGTGGGGTAGGATGCCCGCCGGAAAGCAACGTTCTTGCGCGGCTCTGCCGCCACACTCTGGAGGAGACCCCATGAAGCGCTTCGCACTCGCCCTGGCCCTGATCGCCCTGTCTGCCCCCGCCTTCGCTCGCGCGCCCAAGACCTACCAGGTGACTGGTCCGGTCCTGGAGGTCTCGGACGACCTGATCGTGGTCCAGAAGGGCAAGGAGAAGTGGGAGATCGCTCGGACCGCGGAGACCAAGGTGACCGGCGATCTCAAGGTCGGCGCCAAGGTCACCGTCGAGTACCGGATGACCGCCGCCTCCGCCGAGGTGAAGGCCGAGAAGGCTGCCAAGAAGAAGTGAGCGACCGATGAAGGCCCGGGCGGACGCCGGCGCCGTCGGGGGGCTGCGGATCGCGCCGCTCCTCGGGCACTCCCGACGCTTCCGAAGCGGCCAGGATCGGCGCCGCCGCGTCAGCCCATCAGCCCCGCCACCATCGCCTCCAGCGCGGCGAAGTCGATCGGCTTGCCGATGCAGCGGCTCTCCACGCGCGACAGGAACTGCTGTGCTCTGGGGGTGAAAGCCCCTCCGGTCATGAAGACCACCCGCTTGGCCAGGTCGGGGAGCCGGGCCTCGAGCTCGGCGTAGAACTCCATCCCGCTCATGTCCGGCATCATCAGATCGCAGACCACGGCGTCGTAGCGGGCCCCCTCGCCGAGCAGATGCAGGGCGTCCGCCGCGCTCGCCGCCACGCTCACCTCGTGGCGCGCAGAGAGGCACCGCTGGATGGCGGCCGCCACGCGTGGCTCGTCGTCGATCACGAGGATGTTGCCGCGGCTCGCGGGATGGTCCGGCTTCGGCTCGGGCGGGGCTGGCCTGCGCGACCGGGGCTCCACCGGGAGCGCCACCCGGAACAGGGTCCCGGTGCCGGGCCGGTTCTCCACCGAGAGGTCGCCGCCCATGGCCCGCACCGTCCCGAGCGAGATCGGGAGCCCGAAGCCGGCGCCCCGCCCCGTGCTCTTGCCGGCGAAGAACGGCTCGAACAGGTGCGAGAGCTCTTGCTCCGGGATGGCCGGTCCGGTGTCCGAGATCTCGACGACCACCCGCCCCAGCGCAGACTCGACCCGGACCACGACCCGGACCTCGTTTCCGCCGGCCGCGCCCTCCGGGATCGCGTGCGCGGCGTTGAGCAGCAGGTTCAGGAAGACCTGCGCCAGGCGCGCCTCGCTCCCGAGCACCGGCGGCACCTCGACCAGCTCGGCGACGATGCGGGCCCGGTGCCGGATCTCGTTCCCGGCCACCTTGAGGGCGAACTCGATCGACCGCTTCACGTCGACCGGCGACATCTCGTCCGGCCGCGAGCCGCGCGAGAAGGTGTTGAGGTCCTGCACGATCGAGCGGATCCGCTCCGCGCCCACGCGGACGTCGGCCAGCTCGGCTTCGGCCTCGTCCAGGGCCGCGGCATCGACGCTCGGGCGGAAGGACGCGAGCTGGCCGGCGATGCAGTCGATGTTGGCCAGCACGTAGGCCAGCGGGTTGTTGATCTCGTGCGCCACGCCGGCGGCCAGGGTGCCGAGCGACGCCAGCCGGTCGGCCAAGATGAGCTGCTCCTGGATGGCCCGCTGCTCCCCCACGTCGCGCAGGAGCGCCACGCCGCCGAGCGAGCGGCTCTCGGAGTCGCGCAGCGGCACCGCGGTCAGCTCGGCCACGCACTCGCTCCCGTCCTTGCGCCGCAGCGAGAGCTCGCTCGACCAGCGACCCTCGCCGGCCAGGCCGCCCAGCATCCGGCCGGTGAGCGCGTCGTCGTCCCGACCGTTGAGGACCAGGCCGATCGGCCTTCCAAGCACGCTCTCCCGGTCGTGCCCCAGGATCTGCTGCGCCGCTCGGTTCCAGTCGAGGATGGCGCCCGCCAGGTCGAAGACCACCACGCCGTCGCTCAAGCACTCGAAGAGCAGCGCCTGTCGCCGCAGCTCCTGCTCGGTCAGGATCCGGCTGGTGACGTCCACGAGCGTTCCGGCCACGTGCGTCGGGACCCCGGACTCGTTGCGAAAGACGTCTCCGCGCATCGAGATCCAGCGCGGCGGGTTGCCGGGGACGTCGATCCGCAGCTCCAGATCGACCGGGATCCCCTTCCTGGTGGCGAGCGCGAGCGCCCGGCGCACCCGCCTGCGCTCCGCGGGGCCGAGGAGGCTCCAGAGCCGACGCCGTCGCACGGTGGCGTTCTCCGACAGCCCTTCCAGGGCGGCCACCTTGGAGTCGGAGAAGGTGAACTTGCGGGTGCGCCGCTCCCACTCCCAGGTCCCCACCCCCGATGCGACCAGCACCCGGCGCAGACGCTCCTCGCCCTCCTCGAGCTGCGGGCGGGCCGAGAACTTGAGGCCCGTGACGGTGCCGATCTGGATCTTGTCCCCGTCCCTCAGAGGAGACGATTTCACCCTGAGTCCGTTGATGTAGGTGCCGTTGGTCGAGCCGAGGTCGATCAGCACGTAGGTCCCGTCCTGGCCGCGCACGACCTTGGCGTGCTGGCGCGAGACGCCGGGATCCCAGACGCGGCACTGCGCGCCGCTGCCGCGCCCCACCACTGTCTCCGGCTCGCACATGCGGAACACCTTCCCGATCGACGTCACCTGCGAAGAGCTGATGAGGATCAGGCAGGGTGCGCTGGAGGGATCCGGATACACGGTAGGTGCTCCGAATCCGGCCGTGGTGACTTCGTTCACATCCCACCTCCTCCGGCGCCGCGCCTCGGACGCCCCTGCAGAACATCTTCCCAGCTCGAATGCATGCCGAGCGCCAGCCTGCTGATGTGGTCCCGTGCAGGTCCGTGCGGTTCACCCCGTTCATGAAAACCCCAACGAAGCATGGGCCCATCCGGGAGCGCGGGCGCGGGCGATCGGACGCCGGGCCTCGCGCCGCACCGGATCGCGACACCCGCGGGTGGCCCCCACCCGCGGACAGTTAGTGAACATGGCCAGAGAAATCCCGGCGTTGGCGTCCCGCGTTCAAGGCACGCTCATTGCTCTGCGATTGCAATGTTCGTATTATCACGGAACGGAAAGTGAGGACCGAGATGTCCGTGAAGACCTTGTCCCTCGTGCTGGGGACGCTGCTGCTGACGATGGCCTGCGGCCAGGCCGGGGAAGAGGAGTTGGGCCAATCCGATCAGGCCCTGGAATCGGGCAATGGGCTCTCGAGGAATGGCCTGTCCCGCAACGGTCTCTCTCGAAACGGACTCTCTCGCAATGGACTGTCGCGCAACGGGCTGTCTCGCAACGGTTTGTCCACCAACGGCCTCTCCAGGAACGGGCTCGGCAGCGCCGACTTCAAGGCCTGGTTCGAGGCGGACGCGGATTCGTCGGCGTCGCTGATGAGGTACGTCGCGCGCTGCGCCCTGTCGGATGACCAATCGCTCACGTACACCTCTCCCTCCAGCCAGATGACCTACGTGTGGAGAGGGAACCTCGGCCTGGCGCCGGTGTGGGCCGCGGGCCACCACATCCCCGTCGCGGAGGAGCAGCTCGTCACTGCCTGCCTCGCGGCACACCTGAACAAGTACGGCGCCTCGGTGAACATCTCGGTGCGCGGGTACGACGAGTATCTGCGCCCCATCCCGCTCGACAAGGGCGAGGAGCATTACTCGGTGAGGGAGGCCTGCTTCTTCGGCAACATGTTCGAGGACGAAGGGTTCTTCGTGGGCCTGGATCGGCCGGACTACTCGTCGGACGTGACCACGCCCCGCGGCTGCGCGCTGGAGGCCGGCGCGGTCGGCGACTGCCCCCCCCTGCAGCACGTGGGGCTCTGCAAGAAGAACTGCGTGGCCGGCCCCGACGGCAACTGGCTCACCTGCTGGCGCGGCATCCGGCAGTACCGGCCCATCAGCACGCGGCTGAAGCCCTCGGAGATCTACCGCTGCGGCGACGGCACCTGCCAGTTCACCGAGTCTCCCTACAACCCCAAGACCGGGCATGGGTGCTTGCTGGACTGCGGCAGCTTGTGATTCCATTTCAGCAGGTCCGAAAGGAGGCGCGTGCCGCGTTGCCTCACGTGTGGACGGAGGTGGACCGGCGCGCACCTCGGTTGTGAGTCGCCGGTCCAGCCTACAGAGCAGGTCGCACCGCCGGAGGCGATCAACCCGGCGGTGCCGGGCTACGCGGTGGAGGGGACCCTCGGGCGGGGCGGCTTCGGAAGGGTGCTGGCCGCCCGCAGGTTGTCTGACGGCGCGCCGGTCGCCCTCAAGCTCGCCCTGGCCGGGTCCGAAGCTGCCCGCGTGCAGCTCGCCCGCGAGGCGGAGGTGCTCTCGTCGGTGGGCCTTCCCGCTGTGGTCGGGCTGCTCGGCAACGGCGCGCTCTCCGACGGTACACCCTACCTGGCGCTCGAACGCGTGGAGCTGCCCACCCTGGCTGAGCGGCTGGACGCCCTCTCCGGCCCGATGGAGCTGAGCGAGACCCTGGAGCTGACGCGCGCCCTCGCCTCCACCCTGGCGACCCTGCACGCCGCCGGCTGGGCCCACTGCGACCTCAAGCCAGAGAACGTCTTCGTGGCTCGTCAGCCGCCGGCGGCCCGCCTCTGCGATCTGGGCCTGGCGCGGCGGCTCGGCGGGGCGAGCTCGGCGGAGGCGAGCGGCGGAGGCGCCTACGCGGGGACTCCCGAGTACATGGCGCCGGAGCAGTGCGAAGGGCGGCTCCGCCCCGACGCCCGCTGCGACGTCTACGCCGCGGGCGTGATCCTCTACGAGATGCTCACCGGCCGCCCCCCGTTCTTCGGCACGGCGGCGGAGGTGCAGCAGGCCCACGCCAACCGGCGGCCGGCGCCTCTCTCCGAGCTGGTCCCCGTGACGCCCGCGGTCGAGGCGCTGGTGCTGCGCTGCCTCGCCAAGGAGCGGGGCGCCCGCATCGGAAACGGCGCCGCGCTGCTGTCGGCTCTGGAGGAGGCCTTCGGTCGGCGAGAGAAGCCGGCCCGGACCCCGACCGGCTCCCTGCGCACCGTGGCGCGGCCGCCGGAGAAGCGGATCGCGGCGGCGGTCTTCTTCGAGTCGAGCGCCGATGCGCTCACGGTCCAGGCCGCGGCGGTGGCGTTGGGGGGGCAGCTCGCCCACGCCGCGGGCCGGTGCTACGTGGTCGCCTTCGACGCCAGCCTGCACGAGAACCCGGTGCGCCGCGCGCTCCGCTGCGCCAGCGGGCTCGTCGACCAGCAGCTCGCGGAGCGGGCCCGGGTGGACCTGGTCACGGTCTCGGTGCAGTCCTCACCCTCAGGCAATGGCGCTCGCCTCTTCTGCGCCGCCTTCTCCCGGAAGGAGAGCTTCCCAGCACCGGAGGATCCGGCCGGCACCTCGACCACCGCGCGGGCCGTGGAGCTGGCGCCAGATACTTGCTGTGAACCGTTGCCGGGGAGGCCCGAGATCTTGCGGGTCCTCCCGGGCCGGCGGGTGGTGGAGCAGGCCACCGTGGTTCGCCACGGCGCCGGCCCGCTCATCGGCCGCGGGGCGCTGGTGGAGGCGGTCCTGGAGCGTGCGGAGGAGGCGTTCCGCAGCTCCAGCTCGCGCTTCGTCACGCTGGTGGGCGAGCCTGGCGTCGGCAAGACGCGGCTGGTGGCGGCTCTGGTGGATCGGCTGCGTCCCCTGCCCGCGTCGCCCCAGGTGCTCGAGCTGCGCGCCCGCGAGCCGCTGGCCGGTGAGGAGGGGGAGACCTTCCGGCAGCTCGTGCTCTGGGCGCTCGGCATCCCGCCCGCGGGCAGGCCCGCCGACGGGGGCCGCGAGATCTTGCGGAGCGCCTTGCCGGAGGTGGACTGGGAGGCCTGGCCTCCGCTGGCCCTGGCGCTGGGCTGGATCGACGCCGGCGCGCCCGAGCTGGCCGCCAAATCCGCCGCCCCGGGCGCGCTCCGATCCCTCGCCATCCGCGCCGCCGGAGACGCGCTGCGGCGCAAGGCTCGGCGCCAGCCGATCTGCGTGCTGCTCGACGACGCGCACCTGGCCGACTCGGCCGCGCTCGACGCGCTCGAGTACGCCGGTCTGGCCGAGGCCGCGGTCCCGCTCCTGGTCTGCGCCGTGGGCCGGCCCAGCTTCGCGGTCGCCCGCCCGTCCTTCGGCGAGCGCGCTGGGGCGAGCGCGACCATGCCGCTCGAACCGCTCTCGCCGACGCACGCGGCCGAGCTCTGCGAGCAGCTCCTGCGCCCGGCCGAGAACGTCCCGCGGGCGACGCTCGAGAAGCTGGCGTCGCGATCCCGCGGGCTGCCGGCCATGCTGGTGGAGCTGGTCCGCGGCCTGGAGCGGGCTGGGCTGCTCCGGCGTCACGGGGAGGCGGGCGCCTGGTTCCTGGCCACCGACGAGCTGGATCGCCTCCCGGATCTCCCGCTGGTGGAGTGGCTGGCCGAGCGGGAGCTGGCGGCCCTCCCCCGCGATCTGCGCGCCCACGCTCAGCTCGCCTCGGCGCTGGGAGACGAGTTCTCGCTGCGCGAGATGGGCGGGGTCCTGGCGGAGCTGGAACGGGCCGGACACGGCGCCGCGTTCCCGCTCGACGCCCAGGTGAGCCTGCAGAAGCTGCTCGGGCTGGGGCTCCTGGTGCAGCACCGCGGCGAGGGGCTGGGGTTCCGGGTGCCGCTGGTGCGGGAGGCGGTGACCCGCTCCATGCCCGAGGAGCTGCGCCGGGCCGTTCACGAGGCGGCCTTCGCTCACTACCGCGGGCCGCTCCCCATGGCCGAGGGGCGCCGCCTGGCCCGGCTCGCCTTTCACGCACAGGCGAGCGGGCGGGCCGAGGAGGCCGGCGCCATTCACCTGGCGCTCGCGGAGGGGCTGCGGCGCAGGCACGCATATCTGGAGGCGGAGTCGCTCTTCAGCCGGGCGCTGGAGGAGCTCCCGGCCACCGACTCGGCCGAGCGGTTGGCCGCCACGCGCGGGCGCGGCCTGATGCGCTACCGGGTGGGTCGGAGCGAGGACTCGGTGGCCGATCTGGAGCAGGCGCAGTGGATCGCCCGGGCCCGGGGCGATCCACTGGCCGAGGCCGAGTGCCTGCTGGACGAGGCGACCTGCCTCGACTGGATGAGCGACTACCCACGGTCGGCGGCACGGGTGGCCCAGGCGGAGACGGTGGCGGCATCGGCCGACTCGCCCGCGCTGCGCGCCGAGCTCACCCTGGCCCGGGGGCGCTCCCGCTTCCGAGCAGGGGACTGGGCCGGTGCCAGCGGCTCGCTGGAGGAGGCGGTCCGACAGGCGGAGCCGCTCGGCGACGCCGGGTACGAGACGCTGGTCATCGCCCTGCTGCTGCTCGGCACCGCCCTCCCGCACCTGGGCCGGAGCAACGAGGCCGAGGCGGCGCTGCAGCGGGCGGCCGGGCTCTGCCAGGCGCGCGGCGACCAGCTCCACCTCTCGGCGGTGATGGGGAACGGCCGGAACCTCAGGGTGGCCCGCGGCGACCTCGACGGCGCGGTCCGGGACCAGCAGGCGGCCATCCGCATCGGCCGCGAGCTGGGAGTGGCCGGGATCGAGTATTACGCCGAGTACAACATCGGCGAGCTGCTCTACCAGTCCGGGGACGCCAGCGCGGCGCACGTCCACGTGGCGCGGGCTGCCCAGATCGAGCGGAACCACCCCGAGGTGGCGCCGGTCCCGGTGGCGCTCCTGCTCTGGGGGCGCCTGCTGCTCTTCCAGGGAGACCTGGCGGGCGCGCGGAGCCGGCTCGACACGCTCCGGGCTGCGCTGGCGTCGACCAAGGGGCAGCCGGCCCCTGCGCTGGCGCCGGCAGAGGAGGTCCTCGCCGAGATGGTGGCGCTGGCCACCGGCGAGGCGGGGGAGGCCGAGTGGGAGGCGCTCCTGGCGCGGTCCAGTCGGGACTCGATCGAGCAGGAGCCGATCGAGGTGGTGGAGATGCACGGGCTCTCGGCGCTGCGGGCCGGCCGGACGGCGGAGGCGCGCGCAGCCCTCCAGTCGGCGCTCGACCTCGCCGCGCGCATCCCGAACCTCATGGTGGCCCGGATCCGCCGTGAGCTGCAGCAGCTCTGACCACGGGCGCCACCGCCCTCATCACCCGTCGGCGCGGGCCTTCTCGGATTTTTCGGCCTTCTCGACCTGGAGTCCCTGCGCGGTCCACCCGTCGATCCCCTCCGGCATCACGAAGACGTGGGCGTAGCCCAGCTCGGAGGCGCGCGCTGCGGCGACGTGACTCGCCATGCACTGGGTGTTCTTGCAGTAGAAGACCAGGCGCGTGGCCTTGTCGGCCGGGAGCACGGCGGACGAGACCTGCTTGTAGCTCACGTGGACCGCGCCGGGCACGTGGCCTTTGCGCCAGGTCTCCTCCGAGTTGGCGTCGAAGACGCGCAGGTCCGAGGCGTGGAGCTCCTTGGCCAGATCGGCTGCGTGGAAGTAGGTGACGTGCTCGTCGTCGGAGCAGGCCGAGGCGCGGAGGGGCAGAAGTGCGGAGACCGTCAAGGCGATGACGGGGAGCAGGAAGAGCGGGGTGCGTTGCATGGTGAGCCTCCGTGACGGGAAGAGTGGCGAGAACGTCTTAGGGGTGCTGGCGCGGGTGGCGCCACGCTCCGATGGGGAGGGGTGCGGTCAGCGGAAATTGAGGACGTGATAAGCTGCCGGGGATGGCGGATCGTGAAGTCACCCTCGAGCTGCCCGGCGTCGTGGCTCCGTCCCGGAACGGAAGCGTTCCGAGCGATGACGGCGAGGGCGAGGGAGATGACGAGCTCGCGCACGGTGCGCGCGTGGGCGAGTACGCCATCGTCAAGCTGATCGCGCGCGGTGGCCACGGCGCGGTCTACCTGGCCGAGCACCGCGTGCTCGGCCGACGCGCGGCTATCAAGATCCTGCACCGGCGGCTGGCCGACTCGGCCGAGATGGTAGGCCGGTTCGTGCGCGAGGCCCAGGTGGTGAACCGGGTGGCCCACCCGAACATCGTGGACATCTACGACCTGGGCACGCTCCAGGACGGCCGGCCGTTCTGCGTGATGGAGCTCCTGCCGGGCCGGAGCCTGCGCGACCTGATCCGCGCGCGCGGGCGGCTCTCGCCGGCAGAGGCGCTCGCCTACCTGGAGCCGGCCTGCGCCGCGCTCCAGGCCGCGCACGAGGCCGGGGTGGTTCACCGCGACGTGAAGTCGGCCAACATCGCCGTGCTCTCCGAGGGCGACCGGCCGGCGATCAAGCTCCTCGATTTTGGCGTCGCCAAGTCGAACGCGCCGGGCCAGGCCGGCCTGACGACCGACGGTGAGCGGCTGGGCACGAGCCAGGTGATGGCGCCGGAGCAGATCGTGGGCGGCTCGGTCGATCCGCGCACCGACGTCTACGCGCTGGGGGTCCTGCTGTTCGAGCTGGTGACCGGGATGCTGCCGTTTCGGAGCGACGATCCCATGGAGATCGAGCGGCAGCACCTGGAGGACCCGCCGCCACGCCCGAGCCAGCACGCGCCGGTGGCGCCCGCGCTCGACGCGGTGGTCGCTTGCTGCATGGCCAAGCGGCCGGACAAACGGTTCGGATCGGTCGGGGCCTTTCTCTCCGCGTTTCGGCAGGCGGTCGGACCCGCGGAACCCGGCAACCGTGCCTACCGGCCGGCGATCGCCATTCACGTCTCCGTCCGCACCGAGCCGCTCTGCAGCGACGCGGCGCTGATGGCGGCGGCGCAGGCGCTCGACGCGGCGGAGAAGGCCGTGACCGCGTGCGGATTCTCGGTGCCGCTCCGGACCAGCGTCAGCCTTCTGGCCGGGAAGCTGCTCGCCGAGGATGCGCGCCAGGCGGTGGCTGATCGGGGGGACGCGGTGGAGCTGGCCCGGAGCCTGTCTGAGCTGGCCCAGGCCGATGGGGACCTGGATGTCCCGCTGGAGGTCAGCATCCACGCGGCGCCGGCGCTGGTCCGGGAGGGCGCGGGCGGCCCGGAGCTGGTGGGCGGGCCTCTGTTCCAGACCGAGAGCTGGGTGGCGGAGGGCGAGCCCTTCCACGCCACCGCCGAGGCGCTGGCCGGCACTGGCGGTTGATCAGGGCGTTCACCCCTCACGGCCCGGGAGAGCCAGGCGCGGCGGACGCCTGCTCGGCAAGGCCCAGGGTGGAGCGTTCGGTGGGCCGGCAGGTTTGTGACCGGCGGCCTGCCTCCCTACCTTGTTCAGCATGGGTGACGACCGAATCTGGCCTGGGCGTGAGCATCCCCTGGGTGCCACCCCGGAAGAGGCCGGCGTCAACTTCGCCGTCTACGCCAGCGCCGCGGAGCGGGTCGAGGTCTGTCTGTTCGACGCCCAGGATCCGCGGCGCGAGGTGCGGCGGATCCCGCTCCCGCAGGTCACCGCGCACGTCTGGCACGGCCTGGTGCCGGGGCTGCGCCCGGGGGCGCTCTACGGGCTCCGGGCCTGGGGCCCCTACCAGCCAAAGCGCGGGCTCCGTTACAACGGGAACAAGCTCCTCGTCGACCCTTACGCGCGCGCCATCGTCGGCAAGCCCGACTACGGCGGTGGGGTCTTCGCCTACAGGCAGGGAGAGCCCGACGAGGCGATGGACGAGCGCGACGACGCCGACGCCATGCCTCGATGCGTGGTGACCGACGGACACTTCGACTGGGAGGGGGACGCGCCGCCGCGGACGCCGTTGCTCCGGTCGATCATCTACGAGGTCCACGTCCGAGGCTTCACGATGCGTAACCTGGAGATCCCCGAGCCGCTGCGGGGCACCTACGCCGGCTTCGTGTCGCCGCCCGCCCTCCGGCACCTGCAGCGACTGGGCGTGACCGCGGTGGAGCTGCTCCCGGTCCACGAGTACGTGGACGAGCCGCACCTGGTAGAGAAGGGGCTGCGCGACTACTGGGGCTACAACACGCTCGGGTACTTCGCGCCGGAGCAGCGCTACGCGGCGGCGGGGGTGCGGGGGGAGCAGGTCCAGGAGTTCAAGGAGCTGGTCAAGGCGCTCCACCGGGCCGGGATCGAGGTGCTCCAGGACGTGGTCTACAACCACACCGCCGAG
>Ga0302323_100003660_pt1 | contig 12506 bp, 7 predicted proteins | sample Fen_T0_3_FD_201950 | JGI IMG/M metagenome (GOLD analysis project Ga0302323, IMG submission 201950) | Peat permafrost microbial communities from Stordalen Mire near Abisko, Sweden - Fen_T0_3 | ecosystem: Environmental > Terrestrial > Soil > Wetlands > Permafrost | place: Sweden: Abisko... | reverse complement strand
GCGCTGCTCACTCCACTTTAGCTTGTTGGGGTTATAGATATATGTAATATGGCCATGAGGTGGGATAAGAGCCGGTTTTAGGGGTTTTTTGCCTATGATGTTGGCGGTCCTTCCTGTTTTCCAATTAATTGTTGTCCATATTTTATCATCAGCACACTCGGCAAGTATGTCTATTCTTCGAATATATTTATCCGAACCACTCTCGTTTTCAATTTTGCAACAAATTTGCCCATTTTGGTAGTTAGTCAAACTGATATCAATGCCTCCATCTTCGGATGCATGCAGTGTGGATAGTATGAATACGAACATTAGGATTGTTTTGATGGAGTTATACATTTAATTACGCCTCGGTTTCTTTGGGCAACAATAGTATGTTGCCTTGATTGTTCCATGAGCTGGATTGTTTTTCTGGTAATCATCTTCCGGGTCGAAAATACCATATTCAGTAGGATTTGTTCCGTTTTTGCTGGACCACTTTCCATCGTCTTCTTGGCGCTCGTAGTGCCAGTTTATGGGGTGCTTCGGATCTTCAAGTGCAACAACCTTTCGCTTGTCGCAGTCGCATTTGTCGTCTTTGCTGATTTTATTGCATCCAAAATACTTTGGCAATGTTCCAGGTGTGGTTTTGGGTGGCAATCCGACGGTAATATCACTCATTGGCCTACCATTACCTGGAATGTTACCTCCAATTGAATAGGCGCGTTGATCTGCTTCCATCCATCGATCTGTATATCCAAGAGACCAAGCCATACAATTGTATTCATCATTTGGGTCTTTTTCTTTTCCTGGTGTCAGGCCAAGAACATCAACCAATCCTATTGGTCTATTTTCAGCGTAACAATATAAATTGATTCCCCCTGCCTCTTTGATCGGATCCCGAGAAATCCATCTACCTAGCTCTGGATCGTATGCGCGATAGACAGCCAGGAACAGATCACTTTTTTGATGCCAAAAAATTCCAGTAAAGCCAATATCACTATCTTTATCCCCTGCTGTTTTTGTCATTCTGCCATAGGGGTCATAGTCGTATCGGGCTCTGACGGCTTGGGTGCTGTCGGTCAGCTCCCGAATCGAACCCAAGTGATCCCTCGTGTAAAATGATCGACCTATCGGAGTTTCCCTCCGTTTTGACCCTAAAACCCTTGTGGTACCAGGCTTTTCAAGGCGGCTAAGAAAGGAACTCCCTCCGAAACCCCCTGACGTGCCTTTTCCGGGACACCGCCCCCGAAAGACCCCTGCATCCCCCTGTCCGCCCCGATTCCCCGAAAAGCCTGGGGGGCTGACAGAAAGGCTCGGTGCCCATCCCGGCGCGAATGCCCGGAAATCAGCACGGGTGCGGGTTTTCGCCCCCTCCAGGCCGGTCGGGATGCCCTGCTGGATCTGGCGCAGACTGGCCGTTTCCGTCCGGGAATGGCCGGATTCCGTCCCGTTTCGGTCCAGATCATGGCCGGATTTTGCCCCCTCGCGGACGGAGGGCGCAAGGCGGCGCGGAGACAGGGATGGGGATGGCATTCCTTCCATCTTATCGCCTCGGATCAGCGCTCGTCTTCCTCGTCCTCTGCCTCCTGCGCCAAAGCCTCCAGCAGGTCCTCGGCGGTGGGTTCCCAGGCTTCTTCAGGGTCTGACCTGCCCGAGGCATCCAAAAGCCGCTGGACGGCCTCCGGGAGCTTCGCCGGGTGCGTGGCCGTGTGGATGTCCTTCAGGTGCCGGATGCTCACCTGGGTGTAGATCTGCGTCGTGCTGATCACCGCATGCCCCAGCATGGCCTGGATGAAACGAATGTCCGCCCCGTTCTCCAGCATCAGTGTGGCCACCGTGTGCCTCCACAGGTGGCAGGAACCCGGCTTCTTCACTCCGGACTTTTCCATATAGGACCGCATCAGGTTGGTCATGGGAACCGGCAGGAACGGCTCGCCGAAACTGTTCAGGAATAGCGTTCCGTCATCTCTCCCCTTCACCAGCTCCGGCCTCGCGCTGCTTAGATACTTCTCGATCCAGAGCATCGCCCGCTCCCCGATGGGAATCAGCCGGTCCTTCTTTCCCTTCCCCTGCCGGATCAGCACCGTTCCCCGCTCGCGCTCGATGCTGTAGACCGTGAGCCCAATCAGCTCCATCCGCCGCATCCCCGTGCTGTAGAACGTCTCCAGGATGGCGCGGTCCCGCAGGCCCAGGACACTGCCCACGTCCGGCACCGCCAGCACGACCTCGACCTCTTTCGCGGTGAGAATGGCCTTCGGCAAGCACCGTTCCGACCGTGGCAACTCCAGGCTGGAGGCCGGACTGTAGAGCAGGTGCCCCTGCTTCACCAGCCATTTGAACCAATACTGGATCGGCGCGACCCTGAGATTCTGGCTCCTCGCTGTCAGCGGATCCCCGTTGCTCTTGCGGTAGTAGAACAGGTGCCGCTGATACTGCTCCAGGATGGGACGGTCGATCTCCGAGGGCCTGGTCAGCCCCCGGTCGAAGCACCACGTGATGAACATGCGCAGGCTCGCATCCCGATGGGTTGCCGTCTGCTCCGAGTAGTTCCGCTCCCTCAGAAACGCCAGATACCGCAGCAAGTGGTGATACAGGCTGTCCGGATCCCGCACGTCTCCCACGGGGGCTTTGGGCTTTTGGGGACCGCGCTGCCTCCCCATCAGGACACGACCTTCGCGTATGACGGGACCGCTTCAGGACCGGAAGTACTGCGTTTTTGCTCCTCTGAGCTGCCACTTGGGATCAAAGGCGCGTCATCATTGCCTTCGCTTGCATCGAAAGCCCCCCGAATCACCCCCGAATATGGCCCGAATATGGCCCGAATCACCCCCGAATTTTCGACCTCCTCCCCCCGAATATTTGGAGCCTGACCCCGAATATTCCCCGTCGTAACCAAGGCTTCGAGGCTCCCGCAGTCGATCAGCCCCAGGAGCTTGGCCCGCCCCTCCGCGTCCTCACCGTGATACAGCAGCTCGTAGGAAGCCGTCTTTCCGCGCCCGCGATGGCTCAGCAGGAACTCCAGTTCCATCAGCCGTCCCAGGTGGATCCAAAGCTGGGTATCCCCCCAGCCCGTGGCCTCCCGCGCCTGTTTTCGCGTGAAACGGAACTCCGTTTGCTCAATCTCCAGCCGCTCGCATTCCGCTTTGGCCCAGCCGTGCAGCAGCGTGAGCAGCTTGCGCGTCTGCGGCAGCAGCTCGTCCACCGTGCGGGAAAACACGTCCTGAGCCAGTTCATTGGCGAAGGCGATATCCTCCGGCGTCACTTCGATGTAGCGAAAATCCCCATGGACACTCACTTCCCGCTGGAACTGGTGCAGCAGGGCGATGGAACGAATCAGCGTCAGATACTTCATATGGTCCCGCCGCGAGCGCGTCTGGTCGTCCCTGAAACACAATTGGTCCGCGAAAGGATTCACCACGGTCAGCGGCTGAAGCAGGCGCTGGGCGTTGCGGTGCAAGGCGATGAGCTGGTCCCGGCGCGTCTTGGCCAGCATTCCCCCCAGCATCTCCCGCTGCCGCTGGAGCGCGTGAATGGCCCGCGTCTGCTCCCGGCTCTCGTTCACCGTCAGCACCAGGCAGCGGTTCAGCAGCTCCTCGTCCAGGTCGATGGCCGTGGTCGTTAGAAACAGCATCACCGGCCCTTCCACCGTGTAATCGTGCGTCGTCAGCATCCCCGTCGCCGGGTCTTTTCCCGTGCTGGCCATCGTCACCCGGCCTTCGCTCTGGAGCAGCTTGAGCGCATAGCTGGCCTGCTTCGCGCCCTCCTCCTCCGCGATGGCGAGAATGCGGTTCTTCAGGCTCTTATCCCCCATGTAGAACAGGCTCTGGCCGCTCATCGCCGAATACCGGATCACGTCCTCCTCCGGCACCAGGTCCAGCACCGCGTCCATCAGACTCGACTTGCCCGCCGCGCTCGCGCTCTGGATCAGCAGCGCCAGCGGGCGATCCAGCAACCTAGACACCGCCGCCAGATAGCCCACCAGCTTGTTCGGCTCCTCGCCCACGATCCCCAGCTCCTCGAAGTCCTGGAGAATCCGCGTCATCAGATCCGGGGCTTTCAGCAGCGCCAGGGCCTCCGCGTGTTCGGCCTGCGTGAGCGGGGGGAGCTGGGTCTTCGTGGCGAGGGCTTCGGCCAATTGCTCTGCCTGCATCGCCTCGACTTTTCGCAGCACCTTCCCCAGGTCCCGTTTCAGGCTGTCCTCGCTCTCCGAAAGCTCCAGGCCCGCCTGACGGATGAACGCCGCCCGCGCCTTCGCCTGATACAGATCCAGCGTGTCGACGTGGAAGCGGCCGTTTCTGGAGACCATCAGATTGAGCTTCATCACCTCGGGATTCAGCGGCTTCTGCCAGCCCCGCACGCGGTAGCGCCGGTCCTCCAGATCGAGAAACAGATCCTGCCCCTGGATCTCGTGGGGGAGGGCATCGCCGGGTGCCGGGGGTCTCACAAACGCGGGCAGCGGCAGCGCGTCCGGATCCGGCACACACGCGGGCGTCGGCGCGTCGGACTCATGCACTGGCACATGCGCAGGGGTGGGCGCGTCGGGCGCATGCTCGCGGGTTGGCGTGGGTTTTGGCACCCGCACGGGGGCCGCCGCTTGCGGCGGCATTGCTTTGGCAGCTAAGGGAGGAAGGCCCTTGGTTGGAACCTGGACCTCTCCCCCCTCCACGCCCCTTCCTTTCTTAGCCGCTTCTTTTCCTCCGGGAGTCCCCACGGATGGCCGTTCCAGCGCTTTCCCGCTCCCTATCCATTCCGCGCTCCGAATCGCCAATCCCAGCGACTTCGCGGCGGGCGTGACTTTCAGCGCATACTCGTTCGCGTCCATCCCCTTCGGAAACTGGATCCGGTAGCACGCAATCCCACATTCCATCAGCCTTGGGACCAGTTTCTCGACGGCGCGGTCGCCCGCCTCGTCCCGGTCGTACGCGATCAGAACCCGCTCCGTGCCGTGCTTCTGGAAAGCCTCCAGGTGATCCGGGGTGAAGCCTTCCACGCCGTACGCCGTCGTCACGTTGCGATAGCCCGCGCACCAGAACGTCAGCGCGTCGATGAGCGCTTCGCACAGGATGATCTCCTTGGAATCCCGCAGGGCGTCTGGGTTCCAGACACCCTTGTGCGGTCCCGGCAGATACAGGTGCTGCGGCGTCCCCTTCCGCAGCTTGTCCCCGAGGATCTTGCGGCCATACACTTCCTGCACGTTCCCCGCCTCATCCATTACCGGAATCACGAGGCTTCCCGAAAAATGCTCGTGACCGCTTTCCCGGTAGATCCCCAGCTTTGCCAATCGGCTCCGGATCTCACCACCCGCCCTTACAGCCTTGATGGGCAGGCTGTAGCCCAGCGTCCGGTTCGAATAGCCCAGTTTGAACCGCTCGATGGCCTCTGGATGGTCGATGCCACGGGCTTTCAGGTAATCCAGGACATCCGGGGATTTCCTCAGCGTCTCGTGGTAGTAGCCGATCACCTGCTGGAGCACGGCCTGGTCGTCTGCGTCCATCACCACCGGCGACGGCAGCGCTCGCCGTGAGCTTTGTCTCACATGGGGCTTTGCTTTCACCGCTGTGGAGACATCCGCCTTCAGCCGCTCCACCGCGTGCCGGAAGCTGATGCCATGGAGCCTCATCACCCAGGCGATGGCGTCGCCACCTTCGCCGCAGCCGAAGCAGTGGAACAGGTTCTTCTCCGGCGTCACCACCAGCGAGGCCTCCGAATCCTCGTGGAACGGGCATTTTCCTAAACGGTCCTTCCCCGACTTCGTGAGCTGGATCCCGGAGGCCTCCACCAGACGTTCTACGGAGATTTCGGCCTTCAGCCGTTCCACCTCTACGTCCGGGATCCGGGCCATGGATTTCCTCCTTCGTCAAAAAACCTGTCAAGTGGTTTTTTCGAAAAGTTCTTGTTGCAGACTACGTGTACCAGACGTATCGTCAACCCTGAACTTCAGAGGAGACCTATTTCATGACTGTTCCCACTTCGCAGAGGACGACCGTGAACAGTCATGAAGCCAAATTCTTCAAAACCATTGGTGCCCGCCTCCTGGAGGCCCGGAAAACCCAAGGTCTCACCCAGGCTCAACTCGCCGAACGACTTGGTGTTGTCCAGCAAACCTATGGCGACTACGAGATGGGAGCCCTGCGATTCCCTGCGTCCACACTCCCCGTCTTGGCACAGGCCCTGGGCTTAACCCTGGTGGAACTGCTGGGCCACGACACAAAACCAACACTCAAACGCGGCCCTGTGTCACGGCTTGATAAGCAAATCGAGCGCATCCGCCAGCTTCCCAGATCCAGACAGCATGCCCTGATGGACATGCTGGACGGCTTCCTCGCTAAGACGGATCACTGAATCCCGGAGACCTGATGAACCGCACGCTTGCACAGAGAAATATCCTGAGCACCTGAAACACCACGCCCCCCGAAGCAGCACCGGGGGGCGTCGTTTTTTTAACCTCTGAGGGGTAGGGATCGCTACCAACGACCCCCACCGTGCTGCCCCAGGACGATTGCGCCTTACAGCGCTGGCCTATCACCTTGACGACAGCACCGGGCCTCACGGCCCGCCTACCCATTATGGGTGCGCCCGGATCCTGCGTCCAACGGGGAACCTCGGGATCCCGAACCGAACCGGCCCCCGGCTCCGGCCCGGCCTCGCCTCGGCTGGACCCGAAACCGTCCCAACCCAGGTCCCGGCGTGGGCGTGGATCCCAGGGTGGATCCCGCCACCGGGCCAAGGCCCGGACGCCGAAGGCGCCAGCCGCCCAACGGGCGGCCTTGACCACCCAGGAACAATCGTGGCATTCCCACCCCCATTGTCTTTCCTGCGATAAACAGCCCGAATCCCACGCCCCGTCTAAACCAGATGCCAAACGTCCCCGTCAGGACTCACTTTCCCGTGTCACCGGCTGGGGACCCCAGGCCCAGGCCGCCCTGGTCGATGCCCTCCTCGAAGCCGGGGAACCCGAAATCGCCGGGGCCGTCGCCGCCTGCGGGGCCATGCCCCTCCCCGGAGCCTCGAACGTCACCGTCCACAGCCGGGGCGACGGCTCCCGCCACATGGGCGGCCTCTGCCACTGCGGGCGCTTTCAATGCTGCCCCGTCTGCACCCCCTACCTCATGGCCCGCCGCCTCGAAGCCATCGCCCCCCTCGCCGCCCGGATCGCCGGGGACGGGGACCTCCGTCACTTCATGGTCGTCCTCTCCCTTCGGCATCACCTGGGCGCGGACTGGAAAATCCTGGTCCAGGCCCTCCGGAAAATGCAGGCGGCCCTCCGGCAGGGCCACCGCTGGAAAGACGCCGTCGTCGGCTTCATCCGGCTTCTGGAGTCCACCCACGGGCGCAACGGCCACCACCCCCACGAGCATTTGCTGGTCAGTCTCCGGGTTTCCGAGGGTTTTGACGTGGAGGGCTTCTTTGGCTGGGTCCGGGAGGTCTGCGAGCGGCACGCCAAAAAAGCCGGTCGGTCCTGCGATTTCCAGGACGGGTGGTGGTCCGAGATCCCCCGAGAACGCCTCATCGGGGCCGTGGGGTATCTGGGCAGCGCCGATAAAATGGGCACGATTCTTGAGGAATTCTCCACCACGACGAAGCACCAGCCCCTCTGGTGCATCCCGCCCAAAGCCTTCGCCCAGGTCTGGCGCGGCTCCAAAGGCATGCGCTGGTTTGGCGTCGGCGGGTGCTGGAAATCCCAGGCCACCGAAAAGACCGACGAGGAGCTGGACGAGGAACGCGAGACCGTCGGCCAGGTCCTCGCCCACGTCCCCATTGCCGTCTGGAAGGCTTGGACGCCCCGCGAGCGCCGGGACCGTCGCGCCGTGGTCTCCGACCGCTCTCTCACCGATGCCCAGATCCTTGAATTCCTCGTCGCCTGCGGGGCCGTGGCGGGTCCGCCGCCCGATCCCTGGGGTGAGGAGGCCCCGGATGGCTTCCGGGGCTCCTGAGGGCTCTTAGGCCCACCCCAAAATCGCAACCACTGTTACAGCGTAACGAGGAGAACACCATGGCCCTGACCAACGCAGAGAGACAGGCTCGGCTGAGGACAAATCGCAAATATGCGCGGCCTGGAGAGCGGAAGGCACGACTCGATGTTTGGATCGATGGAGAGGTCCGGACGGACCTGGAGATCTTGGCCGCAATGGCCAGCAAACCGATTGCCGAGGTTCTGGAGGGCTTGATCGCCTCTGCCGTCACTTCTGCCCGCAAGCAGAAGGCCGAATGGTCGAAGGCCCTGGATTCCTGGGATGAGCGGTCAAAACAAAAGCTGGCCACAAATGCGAAAAGGCGGGACTCGCTCGGGAAGGCGTTACCCGGTAACGAGACTGAAAACCAGCTCTGAAAGCAACCACCTGGGCCGGGAATGCACCACCTCCAGATCGAATCACGGCGGGCGCCCGCCCGCCGTTTGCAATAGTCATGCGCCAACGATGCGCCAACGTTAGGTCCGAGTTGAGCGGTGACCAGGAAGGGTCCCGCGAGCCCTCGGGTCTCCGTCCGAAATCAAAAAATCAGGCAATACATGGCGTGTCAAAACGGCCACCTCAGGTTGGGGAATTTGCGGCATCCTCGGGGGCGTCCTGGGCATTGTCGTCACCGTCGCCTGGTGGATATTGAGAAAGCACAATTTCCAAGCCAACAGAACCAGCAAGGACTAGTAATTCGACGGGGATTCGGTCGCATTGGATCGCAACGTCTCTTCGGACAATGCCAAAATCCAATTCACCGGTTACCCCTGACAACCCCATCACTTCCCGTATACCGGTCTGATGTTCAGTTAAAAACTGAATAGCATCTGCCTTCTGCTGATCAAACTCTTCAAACTCTGCATAACTCACATAAAAGTTTGCTCCACCCTTAGAAGTATCACCCTTATTCGGCAAGGATTTGAAGGCTGGTTCACCTTTTTTGCGCACCACATAGGGCTCTTCTCCAATTAGCTCAAACAAATGACTTGGATCGAGATCATCAAAACTAATTCGCATCACACATGACATTTAGCATTCCTTTTTTTCAGATTTACAGAGTCATAATTTATGACCAATGTTTTGATGCCATCAAAACCCAAGTTATTATTTCATAAGGCAAGTGGAGCAAGTATCCAAATGGGAGGAGGTGGAACAACAATTGGTCCTGGAGAATGTGGGATCGGGGTGGTTAATTCCCAATACCCAAGCTCCCAAAGTGAGTAAGCATATGGATTCAAATGAGGATCAAAAGGGTTATGGCTTTTGTTTTTATTTGGTTCAGGCGCTGGCTCTTTAGACCCATCACAATCTGGGTTTTTATCTGGCTTATACTTTGGATCTTTTCTCGGCTTAGGCTTACCGAGCGAATTCCATTCGTCCCACAGCTCTTCAACCTCATCTCTATCAAAGTCGTACCCGCGACCACCTTTCTGATCGTGAGCCCAATTTTGGAAATCCCTATTGTCGTGCCCCCACCATTTGTCACCGGGAGCCAACCCGCTTGGATCACGCCAATTCACGGGATTATTTCCAACATATCCATACAGATTAAGCCCCCCATATTCCGCGATCGGATCCCGGCTTAACCAGCGCCCCAGATTCGGATCGTAGGCCCTGAATAAGGCTAGGTTCAACCCGCTCTGCGGATGCCACGGCATGCCTGCAAATCCAATGGGGGAGTCTTTATCGCCTGAGATCTTCGTCATCCTGCCGTACGCATCGTAGTCGTATCTGGCTCTGACGGCTTGGGTGCTGTCGGTCAGCTCCCGAATCGAACCCAAGTGATCCCTCGTGTAGTACAGCACCGTCGGCGTGGTGTTCACTGTGTCCACAAACCCCTGTGCATAGAACTGCTTCTGTGTGACACCACCCGTGGCATCGCGTTCTTCAGTGATCTCCACGCCGTCCCACAAATATTTCTTGTTTGACGTTTCCATAAGCACGGTATTTACTACATCCAGCTCCCGGATCATGACGCGACATCCCATTTCATCATATCCAAATTCACTTCGGTGCCCCGTAGCCGTGATCACAACAGCGATCAGCCGATTTTCCGCGTCCCACTCGAAGGTCCGAGCACCATCGCTGGTCATGTTCCCGTTGAGGTCATAGGAGAAATTTTTGAGGGTTCCATTCTGAGGGGCTACGACCACGGTGGCTTCGCTGAAAGTGGTGCCATCTTCAAGACTTGTAGCCCTAACAAAGTAGGTTCCAAAGGCGCTTGGGGCAATATAGTTCCCCAATTGATCGATGCTTCCCGATCCGGTTCCCACCACGCTCCAGGTTACGGTCTGATTGCTGGCACCTTCCACGGTGGCGGTGAAATGGGTGGTGCCTGCCTTTAAGAGTTGGATCGTGTTCGGAACGAGGCTTACGGTCACATCCCCGCTGGCAGCCACCTGCACCGTGGCGATGAACTGCCTGGCTGGCGTAGCCACGGTGGTTGCCACAATGTGATACTGGCCCGCCAAAGAAGGGGCGGTATACAGCCCCGACGAGGAGATGGTCCCACCGTTTGATTCCTGGACGCTCCAGGTGACGGTTTGGTTGGCCACGCCGCTCACGAGCGCATGGAATGTCTCCTGGGTGCCAGCTTTCAGGCGCACGAATTCTGGACTCACTGTGATCCCAATCGGCACGGTGATGACGGCTGTATCTGAAATCCGCGTATCCGCCTCACTGGTGGCGGTGACGTGGTAGATCCCTGATTGAGTGGGAGTGAAGGTCCCCGCGCCGCTCAGGGCAGCCCCCACAGATTCCTGAAGGCCCCAAGTGAACGACTTGTTGGGCGTTCCAGCCACTTGGGCAACCAGCATCTGGGAATAGCCCAGGGGTAGGATGGTGTTGGAGGGGGAGATTTTGATGGCAACCGTCCCCGCCCGGCGGACACCATTCCAAGCCCCGGAGGAAATGCCCTGATTCCACTTACCCGTGAAGCTCTGGAAGCCGGGGGCAAATATTACGGTAAAACCCGCGCCATTGTCATCACCCATACTGCCGGTATAGACGCGATTGATTAACGTACCTTTTACACTGAGAAGCCCCTGGACCGGAAAGATCGTCAAAGAGTTGAAGTCGCCAAATACGAAGGGGGTATTTTGAAAGGCCGTAAAGGGGCCCATCGAGCCACTGCTTGAACTACCACTGGTATCGTAAACGCCCGATACGTCAGGACCTCCGGGCGCCATGGCATCCACCAGGATGGAGGTTTGGACGCTCGGAGTTGCCACTGTGGTAGCCGTGATCGTCACGGGCCCGGGAATGGAGGGGGCGACGAACACGCCACTAGGCAGGATCGAACCGGCTGTGGTGGACCAGCTCACGGCCTGATTGGAGGTACCCCCGACGGAGGCAGCCAGGGGATACTGCCCCGAAACGGGCAAGACCAAGTAAGAAGGATTGATGGAGATCGCATACTGGTTGGCCCGCTTGGTGCCGCTCCATGTACCCCAATTGTCCACCCCGCCATTGCCTCCGTATCCCCCTGTGAACGAGGTGCCATCGACGCTGAATGTCAGGGCGAAGTTTGGAGATCTTCCAGTGGACCACTGACCCATCAGGCTTCGGCCCTTCAGGGTTCCGGAGACGCGATACATGGTCGAGCCCGTGCTAACCCAATTGACCAGCCAAAAGCCTGTAATTTCATTTCCGGATTGAAAGAGCGTCAGGGGGCCCTCGCTGGTGTCATAGATCCCGCTGATATCCAAGGTGCTGGCGCCATAAACCTCCACGGTCATGGTGGCGGACGTATGGGAGGCATCCGTGGTGGTGGCGGTAATGGTGTAAGTGCCCGCCAGCGAGGGCGCTTTATACAATCCTGCGGAAGTAACGGTTCCCCCGCCCGCGCTTACGGCCCAGGTCACGGTTTTGTTGGGGGTGCCACCGACGTCGGCTACCAAGGTCTGAGAAGCGTCGGCCAGGATCTCGATCCGAGGAGGCAGCTGGATGGTGACAGCATTGGTCCTCCTGGTTCCGTTCCACACGAAATCGCTCACACTGCCGTTTGATCCATAACCACCCGTGAAAGAGAGGCCATCTGTCGCGAAGGTCATGAGGAAAACACTCTGGCCATAGGGAACGAGTGCTGCCCCCCGTTTTCCTTGTAGGGTTCTCCCTGTGAGGGTTCCAGCAACCCGATCATTGTACGTATAACCGTACTGGCTATATGTCCAGGTGCCCGAGATATCAGTTCCTGACTGGTATAGTGTTAGGAGGCCATTGGTTGTGTCGTAAGTGCCGCTCACATCAATGACATTCGCTCCGTACACCTCCACTGTTGTGGAAGCGGATGTGCTCGGAACATTTGTTGTCGTGGCCGTGAGGGTATAGCTGCCGGCCAATGCTGGGGCTGTGTACAAGTTTTCGGGCGTGATGGTTCCGCCGCCCGCACTCACGGTCCAGGTCACATTCTTGGTGGGTTGCCCCCCCACATAGGCCACTAGGGTCTGGGAGGCGTTCGCCTGGATTTCAATTCGGGGCGGCAGGCTGATGGTGACGGTGCTGGCTTTTTGGGTGCCACTCCAGACCCCGGCATTGCTCACACTGCCGTTATATCCATACCCTCCGGTGAAG
>Ga0302323_100003657_pt1 | contig 12510 bp, 9 predicted proteins | sample Fen_T0_3_FD_201950 | JGI IMG/M metagenome (GOLD analysis project Ga0302323, IMG submission 201950) | Peat permafrost microbial communities from Stordalen Mire near Abisko, Sweden - Fen_T0_3 | ecosystem: Environmental > Terrestrial > Soil > Wetlands > Permafrost | place: Sweden: Abisko... | reverse complement strand
AAGTCCACCGGCCCCGGCGGCCTCGAGAGCCTTGATGCTGTCCACATTCTTCGACAGCGAGCACGCGCCGACCACCAAAGGATTGGCGAGCGGAATTCCCATATACGTCGTCTTCAAGTCAGCCATGGTGCACCTTTCTTTACAGCGCAAACCTACCGCCGTCGGGCGGAAGACGTACGCCGGGTCGAACGCGACTCATTTATCCATCTTTATGGATGCCGTCAACTACACATCGGTTAGTTCGCCCCCGGGCAGGTTTGGCGATAGTCTGTGAATCTGGTGGGGTTCTGACCATGTCCCTGGAAAAACCACGCTTTCGACGCGATCTTGAAGCCGTGCCGGTGGAGGCCGATGGTGAGCGCTATGTGGAGGTCCGGGATGTGGAGGCGGGCTGGAGTTTTTGCTTCTACGACTTCGAGTACCGCGTGGCCCTGGCCTTGGACGGCCTGACCCTGGACAAGGTAATTCCTTGGGTGAAGCTTTCGACCGGGCTGGAACTGCAGGTGGACCAGCTGCGCGCCTTCGCGGAGCGCCTGCAGGAAATGGGCTTTCTTGAAGGCGAGCCCGGGCCGGAGGGTGCGAGTCCCCCCGAGGTGCTTGCGCCAGAGGCCGTCACACCCTTGGTCGTTACAGCGAGCGACTCCGCCGCGGCGGCCTCCGACCCAGTAGAAAATGCCGAGGCGAACGCGCCCGAGCGGAGTGCGTCGGTGGCCGAAGAGCCGCCGGCTTCCGTCGAAGCGCCCGCAGCCGACGAATTGCCGCCTGCCGCCCAAGCGCTGGCCGTTCCCGAAGCCGTTGCTGGCGACGGGGTGCGGGTTGTCGATGAGGTGGTGAGAGCGGAAGTGGCTGGGGTGACTGGCGAGGGGCCGAGCCAGCCCGAGGGCGAGGCGAGCAGCGAGCCTACCCTGTCCCTTGCCGCGTCTTCTCCGTCCCTGGCCGAACTGGGGTCGCAGCTGGAAGCGCCTGGACCGGAACCCATCGAGCCGAGCGCGCCGCGGGTGGAGCCTGAGCTGCCGCAGGTGGAGCTGAGCTCGGACCTGCTGGAGCCGAGCCCGGAAGTGCCGGAGCCGCAGGTGGAGGCCATGGCGGCAACCGCGACTGCAGGTGACCGAGGCGTTGTTCCCGAGGCCTTGCCGCCCGTGAATGTCGCGACAGATTCGACCGCATTCCCCGTACTTCCCGCGTCCGTGACCCGGTCGCCAGCACTTGAGGCTGCGCCTCCTGAGGCTGCGCCTCCCGAGTCCGTTCCTCCTGAGGACGTGCCTGCTAGCGGCCCGCCGCCGTGGACCACGCCTCGGCCGCTGATGACCCCGGTGCCTGTCACCTTCGGGCCAATTGTGGAACGGCCGTCATCGCGCCGGCGACTGCGCCGCTCGATGGTGCTCTTTGGCTCGCTTGGCGTTCTGGCTGCCGTGGCCATGCTTGCGCTGGTCCTGCCATTTCTGTTCTCCCCGCAAGAGTCCCCCAGGCCGCGGGTACGCACGCTGGCAGTGGCGCCTGGGACTATCTTCCGCTACTTCGACGGCGTGGGCGTGGTGAAGGTCGCACCTGGGCTGACCTTGAAATTTCCGGCTTCGGGCAAGGTCATCCGCATGGCCAGCGTGGGCAGCAGCGTTGCCGCCGGCGACATCGCGGCGGCAGTCGAGGCCGCGCGGCCCTTGCAGGAACAGCTTAGCCGCCAGCGCGAGCGCCTGGCCTTCTACCAACAGATGGCCGAAGCCATGCACCAGGTTGGCAACACCAAAGAGGAAGAAAAGCAGGCCGCCAAGGTCGACATGCGCAACGAACGGATCGCCAAGACCCTGCGCGCTTTGGCCGATGTGGCCGTGGTGGTGGACGCGCCTGGCGTGGTGGAAGAAACCTTTGCGCGCGAAGGAGACACGGTCGCCGCCGCCAGCCCAGCCCTGCGCCTGCACGCTGCCGGGTTCCGCGCCGTTTTCGAATTTCCGCACCAGCAAGCCGTCTCTGCCCGCAGGTTGGGGTTCTGTCAGGTCGAAGCGGAGGGCTACGTCGTCGACTGCGTCCAGAGCCAGGAAAGCACCGATGAAAACCACGTGGCCGTCGAGATGGCGGCGCTTCCTCCCGCGCTTGTGGGCAAGACCGCCCACTTGGCCCGTACGCGATTCGAGGGTGCGTTCGTGGTTCCCTTGGCCGCCATCATGCACACCGGGAGCCGGGACGAAGTGCTCGTGGTTTCGCGGCAGTCGCGGGTCGAAACACGCGCTGTGGCGGTCGCAGAACGCGACGCCAGCGAGGCCATCGTGGTGCAGGGCCTGGATGCGGGCGACAACATCATTATCGAAGCCGCGCCCGGCCTGCACGCCGGCACGCAAGTCGCCGTATCGCCTTAGGCACCGTCGGTGAAGTGTGGAAATGTGGATGCCTCATGGGATCATCATCACAGCACCGGCCAGCCCGCGCTGCGCACGGTTTGACAGAATCCAAGGCGGTGCGCACACTCGCATGGCAGGCCACTCTTTCTCTGTAGGTGAATGATGCGCTTTCTCGCTTCTATCTTGGTGACAGGATTGCTGGTTGGTTGCTCTGGGGATTCCAGTTCCCTCATGTCGGTTTGGAACGACGGCAGCGCCGCCAACTCTCCCGGCGCTGGAGGCACGCCGCTGACTGGAGGGACGGGCGGCACAGGTGGCAGCTCCACCATCGCCCAAGGCGGAGCGGGCGGTCAGGTTGCTGCGGGAACCATCATCGTGACGGGCGGTATCCGCGACGTAGCGACAGCCCAGTGCATTTCGACCAGCGGCGGCGCCTGCCCGCTTTCGAGCAGCGATTTGGCGTGCCTCAAAAGCAATTGCGGAGCGAGTCTGACCACTTGCTACAGCGCGAGCGGGACGGCCGGCAGCGCTTCTGGGGGCAAATGCCTGAAATACGCCGAGTGCATGCTTGGCTGTCCGTGCAACGCCGGTAAATCGACCTGCGAAAGCAACTGTTTTTCGAACGATGTCACGGCCATTCCGGATTGCTTTTCCTGCATCATCGACCTTGGCAGTTGCGCCGGCAAGTTCAGCTGCCCAATGACGACCCCGTGCTAGACCGCGACTATTCGAGGCCGGCCAGCGGTCCACCCTGAGCGAACAGGGCATCCACGCGTTTGGTGACAGCAGGATCTTCGACCAGCGGCGGGGCGTGGTGGTCTTTGCGGCGGGCATCGATGACCAGCGAGCCAACGCAACCCCAGTGCTTGTGCAGCGTGGCCGCGCCGATGCCCGCGATGTCCAGCGCCGGGTTCGAGCGGGTGAAGGTCACCCACAGGAAATTGTCGAGGCTGCGTGCTGCGAAATCGCTGTCGTCCACCAGCACCACGAGGGGAAAAGCGGCCATGGCCGCCGACGGCGAGCAGGCGGCGCAGAAGGCGTCAAGGTCAAGCGCAACCCCATCGCTGGCACCCACGTGGGCGGGCGCGCGAATGGCTAGTACGCCGGGGAGCACGACCCTGGGCTCGGAAAACCCGCTGGGCAGATGCACATCGGCCGGGACCGTCGCCGGCAGCGTGCGCCGTCTTGCCCCCACCGCAGCCACGACCACCTTCGAGCCGCGATGGAGCCCACTTCCCGAATAGTCCAGGGTATCGATGGTGGTGCGGGTGTGGAAATGCAGATCGCGCTGCCAGTCCACGCGTTCGAGCAGGTGCTGAAAGAACGCCGGGATGTCCGAGGCGCGCAGCGCGGGGTTGTCGTTTTCGGCGACGATGAACAGGTACTTGGCCAGGGAAAGCTGTCCTTGGCCCAGCAATGCATTCGCCTGGGTGAGCAGCTCCTGCGGTTCGCTGCGCTCGGCAAAGGGCACGTAGCGCTCACTGCCGATGGCGAGGAGCAGCGGGTGAACTCCGGCCGCGTCGACGGCGTGAACCTCGCGCACGCCGGGCAAGACGGCCGGGATGAGCGGGCCGGTCAGCTCGTGCACGAGCTGGCCAAAGATGCTGTCTTCCTGGGGTGGCCGGCCCACCACGGTGAACGGCCAGACCGCGTCGCTGCGATGGTAGACACGGCGAACGTGGAGCACCGGGAAATCGTGCTTGAGGCTGTAGTAGCCGAGGTGGTCGCCGAACGGTCCTTCGGGCTTGAGCTCGCCAGGATGGATTTCGCCCAAGATGCAGAAGTCCGCGTCGGGACAGATAGGCAGTGGCCAGCCCTTCTGATCCGCGAGGTGGATGCGCCGTCCGCCCAGGGCCCCGGCGAAGGCCAGCTCGGGCATGCCTTCGGGCAAGGGCATCATGGCCGCGATGGTGAGAGCGGGCGGTCCACCGACGTAGATGTTCACGGGCAGCGGCTCGCCGCGCTTGAGCGCGGCCGTGTGGTGCACGCCAATCCCGCGGTGGATCTGGTAGTGCAGCCCGATTTCGCGATCCTTCTCGTAGGTGCCGCCCGACAGCTGCACCCGGTACATGCCAAGGTTCGAGAAGCGGTGTCCGGGGCGATCCGGATCTTCGGTGTAGACCTGGGGCAAGGTAATGAAGACGCCGCCGTCATCGGGCCAGCACTTGAGCTGCGGCAGCTCGCTGACCGGAATTTGATTGGCGAAGAGCGGTCCGCCCGCGACCTTGCGCGGTCGGGTTTGCAGCAGGGTCATCGGCAGGGAAGCGTAGCGCGTGGGATGCTTCCACAGCGCCGCCGGATCGACACGCAGCTCGATGAGCCGGCGGACCCTTTCCAGGCTGTGGCGAAAAATGAAGCGCGCGCGCTCGATGGTCCCGAAGAGGTTGCTGGCCATGGGGAAACGGCAGCCGCGTACCTTGGCGAAGTACAGCGCCGGTCCGCCAGCGCGAAAGACGCGGCGGTGAATCTCGGCCATTTCCAGGTCGGGGTCGACCTCGCTTTCGATGCGCAGCAGATGACCGGCCCGCGCGAGATCGAGGGCGCACGCGCGCGTGGAGGTGATGGCCATCGGTGCGTCCGGCCGGTCAGTTCATCCCGCAACCGCCGCGGTTGTTGCACGAACCGCAGGGGCTGGGCGGCATATCGGGCTGGCCCTTGCCCACGGCCACGACCGACATCACGCGTTCGAGATCCTTCGACTGGCAGGCTGGGCAGGACGGTTTGGCGTCGCCGAAGATGAGCTCCTCGAACTGACGCGAACACTTGCGACACACATATTCGTAAAGCGGCACGGTTTGGCTCCTTTGGAATCCCTAGGTTAGCAGCACCTGGGCCGCTGCCCGAAGAATCTACAGCGATGCTGCAAGACAGAAACGTCGCGGAAATCCGATCTCTGGCATAGTCTTGCCCAACCACGCCGTCGGGCGTGGTGAGCCACCGCATGACCGAAGTCAAAGCCAGCAATCCTCCCGGCGCGAGCGCCGAAGCGCAGGACAGCGGCAAGACGTCCAAGAAGCACAGCTCGGCCAAGGCCAAGCTGGCTCTTGGCGCGCTGGGCGTCGTGTACGGCGACATCGGAACTTCCCCGCTCTACGCGCTCAAGGAATGCGTGACCCTGCCCCACGGCGTGGCGCCCGCGGCGGAGAACATCTTCGGGCTGCTCTCCCTGGTCTTCTGGTCGATCACGCTTGTCGTCTCGGTAAAATACATCCTCTACGTCATGCGCGCCGACAACAACGGCGAGGGCGGCGTGCTTGCTCTCATGGCGCTGGCGGCGCGCGTGGGTCAGGCCAAGACCGCCGTGGAAGACGACAAGAGCAAGAAACCCAAGCGCGCCAACTGGCACGAGGTCAAGCGCACGAAATACGTGCTCATCATGCTTGGGCTGTTCGGCTCGGCGCTGCTCTACGGCGATGGCGTCATCACGCCCGCGATCTCGGTGCTTTCCGCGGTCGAGGGCCTGGAGGTGGCGACCCACGCTTTCACGCCAGTGGTCGCGCCCTTGACCTGCATCATTCTGGTCGCGCTGTTCTGGGTACAGAAACGCGGCACGGGTGGGATCGGTGCCGTGTTCGGACCGGTGACCCTGTGTTGGTTCATCGCCATCGGTGCCACCGGCCTGCCCTGGGTGATTCGCCACCCGGAAATCCTGGCCGCGGTCAATCCCATCCACGCCGTGAGATTCTTCGCCACCCACGGCAAACATGGATTTCTCGTGCTCGGCTCGGTCGTCTTGTGCATCACTGGCGGCGAGGCGCTTTACGCAGACATGGGGCACTTCGGCACGCGCGCTATCCGCTTGGCCTGGTACACCTGCGTGTTTCCCGCGCTCTTGCTCAACTACTTTGGCCAAGGCGCGCTTCTTCTCGAACGCCCCTCCGCGGTCAGCAACCCGTTCTTTGCCATGGTGCCTTCGGCTTGGCTCTATCCCATGGTCGGGCTCGCCACCGCGGCCACGGTGGTGGCGTCGCAGGCCCTGATTTCAGGGGCGTTCTCGCTTACGCGGCAGGCGGTTCAGCTGGGCTACCTGCCTCGCGTCACGGTGGTGCACACGTCGGGCACGACCGAAGGCCAAATCTACATCCCCGAGGTCAATCGCATGCTCATGGTGGCGTGCGTGGCGCTGGTGCTGAACTTCCGAGCGTCGAGCAATTTGGCCTCGGCCTACGGTATCGCCGTCACCGGCACCATGGCCATCACGTCGATTCTGTCCTACTGGGTGGCGCGCGACCGCTGGGGATGGAGCGTGCTCCGTGCGGGCGGGCTGTTGCTGTTTCTCCTGTGCATTGATCTTTCCTTCTTCGCTGCATGCTCGGTCAAGATCGCCGACGGTGGTTGGTTCCCCTTGGCCTTGGCCGGCGGCATGTTCAGCGTGATGGTGACGTGGAACCGCGGGCGCACCTTGCTAGGCGAAAAGTTCGCCGCGGACACCTTGCCCTTGCCGGTCTTTCTGGCCGACGTCGAGATGACCCAGCCCTATCGCGTGTCTGGTACTGCGGTCTTCCTGGCCTCGACGCGGCGTGGAACGCCAGGCGTGCTCTTGCACCACTTCAAGCACAACAAGGTGCTGCACAAGCAGGTCGTCATCCTTTCCATCACGACCGACGCGGTCCCCGAGGTTCCCGATCAGCAGAAGATCAGACTCAAGCGCTTCGACCAGGGGTTCTGGGCGGTGACCGCGCACTATGGCTTCATGGAAAGCCCGGACGTTACCGATATTCTGCGTCGCTGCCGCGTCCGAGGTCTGGAAACCAATGCGGCCGATACCAGTTTCTACCTGGGGCGCGAAACCCTGATTCCCAAGCGCGGCGGGCAGGGCATGGCCGACTGGCGCAAGTTCCTATTCCGCTTTCTGTCGCGCAACGCCCGCTCGGCCACCGACTTCTTTGCCATTCCGCCCAACCGCGTGGTGGAAATAGGCGCGCAGATCGAGTTCTAGCGGCGCCGGAAGCGACGCAGGCACATGGCGCCGAGCAGGCCGAGCAGGCCAAGAAAGTCAGGCAACCTGCCGGGCGTCACACTGCCGCCCAAGGCGCAACCCCCGCGCGTGAGTGTGGCCGAGGTCTTGGTGTCGGTCGAAGTGCCCCCACCAGACTGAACCGTCGTCGGTGGTGTGGTCGTGCCTTTGGTGGTGGCACCGCCATCCGGGGACGCGTTGTAGCCGACGGTTGGCGTGGTACCAACCCCGTCGGGGCGACCAGCGGACACATTGGGCGACTGACAGGTCTTGGCCAAGGTGGCAGTCGTGGTCGCGGTCAGCGTGGCGGTGTTTGACGCTGGTCCTGGCGCCACCCCTGCGTCGATGGCCATGGGGCCGCTGCCGACGGCGGTTGAAACATTCGAATCCACGCACTTCCAAATCGAGGGGCAGTCCGTATCCGAGGTGCAGCTCGCGATCTTGGCCTGGCAGGAACCTGGGAAGGATGTCGTGGTCACGCAGACGGGAGGCGCCGTGGTTCCGCCATCCGAGACGGGAGCAGCCCCGGAACACGTGCCCATCGTGGCTGGCCGACACAGGAAACCGTCGCCGCAGTCCACATCCAGATTGCAGGGAAGCTGCCAGTCATAGACGCACAGAAAGGTCATGGTGTCGGTGCAGATTGGATCGCTTGCCGGCGTCGTGGTCGGGCAGACCGCACTGGGGTCGCACTTGACGGCCACCGTGGTTCCCCCGCTGCACGTGGTGGTATTTTCACCATGGCAAACCATGCCTTGAGCGCAGTCGCTGGCGCTGGCACAGGGCTGGGTCTGCGCGCGGGCCACTCCGGGAACGGCGAGCAACGTGACCAGGGCGGTGATCCACAAACGTGTCGACGTCATGGCAGCTTCCTTTGACCGGGGTGATCCACGGCCCAGATATCAGCATGCCACGTGCCAGCTTGCGGTTCGCGCGCAGCAGGCCGATTCCCCTGAATTCCTGGCCTCGTGCGCACACGCTGTTTCAGAATTCTGATGAAGCAGGCCTCAAGAAGTCCTCGTCCGCGACGCGGAACATGGAATAGTGGCCGCATTCGCCATGACCACGCTTCCGGGTAGGTGCCATTTCGCCAAGACGCTGGGGCTTGGCGCGGTTCTGCTCTTCGCGGCCGAGGCGCGCGCGGCCGCACCGGCCTTTCACGGCGCGCACAGCCCAGTCCCCGAGGCGCTGGCCCTGCGCATGCGCGAACACTCATGGCACCAGGGCTGTCCGACGCCCATCGGCGATCTGGTCTATCTGCGACTGTCCCACTACGGCTACGACCAGGCTGTTCACACTGGCGATCTGGTGGTGCACAAAGAGCTGGCCAGGGACGTCCTGACCATCTTCAAGGCGCTTTTCGACCTGCGATTTCCCATCGAGAAGATGAAGGTCATCGACGACTACCAGGGTGACGACGATGCTTCCATGGCGGACAACAACACCTCGGCCTTCAACTGTCGCTTCGTGACCGGAAAGCCCGGTGTCTTTTCCAAGCACAGCAGCGGCCGCGCCATCGACATCAATCCGCGCACCAATCCCATGGTCGCGGACGGCGCGATCTTCCCGCCCGCCGGCTCCGCCTTCATCGATAGAAAGAAGAACGCGCCTGGGATCTTGCGCGCCGGCGACGGGGTGGTGCGCGCGTTCACCCGCCGCGGATGGGTCTGGGGCGGTGCCTGGGCGACGATGCGGGACTACCAGCACTTTGAAAAATAGTCCGTCGCATTCAAGAACTGGTTGGCTTGGGTCGATTTTCTTCCTCAGGGGCTTGTTCTCCGACCCGATGGGTTGGATCATGCCGTCTCACCCAGGAGGTCCGCCGCCGTGATACGTGGAAAGAAAGTGGTCGTCGTCATGCCCGCCTACAACGCGGGCAAGACCTTGAAGGCCACCTGCGCCGAGATCCCCATGGATGTCGTGGATGAGATCATCCTCGTCGATGACGCCAGCCGCGACGAGACCGTGGACGTGGCCAAGGAGCTGGGTCTCAAGACCATCGTTCACCCCAAGAACCGCGGCTACGGGGGCAACCAGAAGTCCTGCTATAAGACCGCGCTCGAAGCCGGCGCGGACATTGTCATCATGCTTCACCCCGACTACCAGTACACACCCAAGCTGGTGTCGGCCATGGCGTACATCCTGGAATCCGGCCTCTACGACGTCGTGCTCGGCTCGCGCATCCTGGGCGGCCAGGCGCTCAAGGGCGGTATGCCCATGTACAAGTACATCAGCAACCGCTTCCTGACCATGGCCCAGAATATCCTCATGGGCGCCAAGCTGTCCGAGTACCACACCGGCTACCGCGCCTTCACACGCAAGGTGCTGGAAACCGTGCCCATCGAGCGCAACTCGGACGACTTCGTGTTCGACAACCAAATGCTGTCGCAGATCCACTACCAGGGTTTCAGCATCGCCGAAGTCACTTGCCCCGCGAAATATTTCAAGGAGGCGTCCTCGATCAACTTCGTCCGCAGCATGCGCTACGGCCTTGGCTGTCTATGGACGGCGCTGCAGTTTCGGCTGAGCAAGATGGGCATCTACCGCACGCGCCTGTTCAAGGCCTGACCTGCGGGTGGCGAAACGCACACACTTTTGGCGAGTCATGCGCTGCGACCGTCGCTCCACCCAGTTTCCGCTTGTGGGCCTCGGGCCCAGGCATCAGAATTACCCTCGGACCTCGCGTCCCCAGCGGCCAGGGGTGCGACCCTCGACGGACCAGAGCAGCTCTTCCCGCAGTGGCCGGTAGCCGGAGCACCATGCGCACGACGACAGGATGGCTTTTGCTGGCAGTTGCACTCTCGTGCTCGTCTGCCTGCACCATGGACAAGTCTGGACTGGGTGTCGCGAATCCCGAGGGGACCGAGGGCGGAACGGCCAGCACCGGCGGCATTCGCGACGCGAGCCTGGCCCTGGATTTTCCAATCGGCACTGGCGGCGTTGGCGGTCAAGGCGGTGTGACGATTGGCGGCATCGACAGTCCAATCGCGACGGGTGGCGTGGCGATGAGCGGTGGGATGATTGGCTCTGGCGGCATCCTCGAAACCGGCGGTTTGCCGCGCACCGACGGCGGCGTGGGTACCGGTGGCCTCCGCGCCACGGGCGGCCTGGCACGGACCGGGGGCGCACGTGGCAGCGGAGGCGTGGTTGGCACGGGCGGTACGCCAGGCATCGACGGAGGCCAGGCCGACCTTCGGCCTCCCGTCGAGTCGGGTCCTGAGGTCACGCCAGCCTCGATTTGCGCCGATCGCGGAGGGCAATATCAGACGGATATGTGCGTGTTCGATTGCAGCCCTCAGGGCGCTTGCAAGACGGCTGTGGCGTGCCCCAACCAGCAAGCCTGCAAGGTCACCTGTGGTGCCAATGGCTGTGCGGCTGGCGTCGACTGTTCGCTGGGTAAGTCCTGCGACATCACCTGCGCGAACGGTGCTTGCGCCGGTGCCGTCAAGTGCGCGGGCAGCCAGTGCCTGCTTACCTGCGCCGATGGCGCGTGCAGCGGGGGCATAGGCAGCAACGCGTCCAGCACGCAGATCACGTGCAGCGCCCAGAATAGCTGTAGCAACGGCATCACCTGCTCGGGTGACCAGTGCACCATCACCTGCAGTGGCAATGGCTCGTGCAAGGGCGGTGTTACCACCGTCGCGGCCAAGAATACCGTGACCTGTTCGGGCAGGAACGCGTGCCCGCAGACGGTCAATTGCAGCGGTTCGACGTGCCAAGTCACCTGCTCATCCACCGCCTGCGCCGGGGGGGTGAATTGCAATGCCGGCTCTCCTTCATCTTGTCCCTAGCCTCTAGAACTTCATGGGTCGGTCGGAATAAGGTCGGAATTCCCGCACCTTCTGGGCTGCCGCGACAGCCGGAACGGTGTATGGTTTGGCGTCCAAGCGGGCCAGACCTCTAGGAATCTGGCGCGCGTTCTCATAAACTCAACCAGTAGCACGCTGTTACATGGAAGGCTTTCCGCGACGCTTCGGTGGGTATGTCCTGGTCAAGCCCCTGGCGCGCGGGGGCATGGGAGCCCTTTACCTTGCGCTCCACGGCCAGCGCGGGATGGAGAAGCTGTGCGTGGTCAAGACCGCGCTGCCGCACCTGATTGAAAAGGGCTACCTGCAGCGATTCAAGGACGAGGCCAAGGTCGTGGTTCGGCTGTCGCACGGAAACCTCGTCGGCGTTTTCGATGCGGGGCAGGTCCGGGGCGAAATCTACCTGGGTATGGACTTCGTCGAGGGCAAAGATCTGCGCGCGGTGTGGAATCGCTGCGCGCAGAAGGGCATCGCTTTTCCGCTGCCTGTCGCGGTTCACATCGCCAAAGAGCTGGTGCGCGGCCTTGGCTACGCCCACACCTTCGAAGGCCTCAAGCTCGTCCATCGCGACGTTTCGCCGCCCAACGTGCTTTTGTCCTATTCGGGGGAGGTCAAGCTGACCGACTTCGGTCTGGCCACCTCGACGCTCAAGCTGGAAAAGACCGCGCCCGGCGTGGTCTACGGCAAGGTCAGCTACATGTCGCCCGAGCAGGCGCGCGGCGAGAGCTTGGACGGCCGCACCGATCTCTACGCCGCCGCCATCATTCTGTGGGAACTGCTCACCGGCCGGCAGCTCTTCGCCGCCACGCCCTCGCGCGTGCCGGGCGAAGAGCCGCAAGACGACCTGCTTGAACGCGTCCGCCATCCGCAAATCGTGCCGCCCTCGCAGAAGGCCAGCCGCGTGCCGCGCGAGCTGGATGTCATTCTGGGCAAGGCGCTGGCCGAGAAGCCGGAGGATCGTTTTCAAAGCGGCGAAGAGTTCCGCATCGAGCTGGCGGCTTTCTTGGCGAAGAACGCACCGGCCATGGACGGGCACCAGGTCGCCCGCTTTCTGCGCGATCTCTTCAGCGACATCATGACCAAAGAGCGTGCCGAGCGCGAAGAGATGGTTCGCGAGGGCGTCGCGATGCTGGACGGTGCCAGCGGTACACGCACACCGCCCTCGTCGCCGCTCGCCAGAGGAGCCCAGGCGGCGGCCTACGGGGATCACGTCGAGACCGCCCCGCTGGGACGCGAGAAGGGCGCGCCTCCGTCCACGCCCAAGCCGCTTGAAGAAGGGTCGCGCATGGTCGGGGCGCTGCTCTCCGGCCGCTACCAGATCAAGCGCATGTGCGGCGAAGGTGGCATGGGCCGCGTGTACGAAGCCGAGCACGTTGAGATCGGCAAGCGCGTGGCCATCAAGGTCTTGCACCCG
>Ga0302323_100003656_pt1 | contig 12511 bp, 7 predicted proteins | sample Fen_T0_3_FD_201950 | JGI IMG/M metagenome (GOLD analysis project Ga0302323, IMG submission 201950) | Peat permafrost microbial communities from Stordalen Mire near Abisko, Sweden - Fen_T0_3 | ecosystem: Environmental > Terrestrial > Soil > Wetlands > Permafrost | place: Sweden: Abisko... | reverse complement strand
CGCGGATCGCGTCCTCGACGCGCTCCGCGCGCCGCGCCCATTCCGCGCGCTGGATCCAGGCGATGCCGAGGTACCACTGCGCGTCGGCGGAGGATTCGTACAGCGTCGCCGTTTGCTCGGCGACATGAGTCAGGAATTCGAGGTCGCCTGCACGCCAGCAGGCATCGGTCAGCGCCGCGCGCAGCGCCTGCGAGGCGGGCAAGCGCATCACGCCCGCCGCAAGGTACTCGCGTTCGTGGCGCGTGAGCCCGAGCATCCCGTGAAAGGAGGCGAGTGCCTGCCAATCGCTCTCGCCCGCGGCCGCGGTCAGCGCGATGCGCTGCAGGGCGAGTGCGCCGCGGCGGATCGCAGCTGTCTCCACGCCCTCGTCTCCTCCGGAGCGCGCGAGGCAGTTGCGCGCGGCCGCATCCCCCACCCAGCGCAGGGCCTCGCGCTGTTCGCGCGACGGATCCGTCGCGGTCGCGGCGCCGGAGAGCTCGAAGGCCTCGAGGGCGTGCTGTTCCTCCGCTACGAAATTGGCTAGCCGGTAGCTCGCCTCGGCGCGCTCGAGCGCGAGCGCGAGCGCGACGTCCTTGGGCGCGAGCTCGGCCGCTTTCCCGAGCCAATGGTCCGCGTCCGTGAGCATCAACTGCACGTCGCGCGTGAATCCAGCCTCGATCCGGGCGCGCGCGAGCGCGAGCGAGACGCGTCCGAAACGCGCGCGTGCCTCGAGAGACTGCGAGTCCTTCTGCAGCTGCTCGTCGGCCTCTGCGAGCTCACGCTCGAGCGCGGCGAGGTCCGCGGGAGCGCGCTCGTCGGAGATCGGGACCGTACCCACGAGCTTCTGCGAGCGCTCGAGCACGTCGGCGAGCGCCCAAGGCCCATCGGGGTTCCCCTCGAGCGCCTGCGCGGCGCGCTGCAGGGTCCTGCCCGCCTTCGAGTCGTCGAGTCGCGCGAGCGCTGCGAGATCGCTCTTCTCGAGCCGCTGCTCGAGGAAGTTCGCGTAGGCCGGCCCCAGACTCAGCGCGCGCGCCGTGTCCGCGAGCTCGAGCGCGAGCTCGGGACGCGTCGAGAGGCGCAGGAGCGCCTCGAGGCTGCCCGCGCCGCCCTCGCGGCGCAGGCGTGCGAGATCCGGGTGCGGAGCGAGAGCCAGCTCGTCCTCGAGTCTCAGGCGCGGCCGATGGAGATCGAGCCCGTCGGGCCCGACCGGCGTGGGATCGCCGTTCGGAGGAGCTGCGGCGAAGATGCGGTACAGGTCGCGCAGGTCGTAAAGCAGGAACTCGTCGAACTTCTTCGTGCCGTCCGAGAGGATCAGCGCGTGCCGCGGCGCGATGCGCTCGCCGCCGAGGTACTTGTCGAACAGGATCGGCTCGAGCGCGATGTGCTCGCCGCAGGTGACTTCGCCCAGGCGCGGGCAGGGAATGCGCCGGCCCTGCTCGTCGTGGTCGCGCAGATTGTGGCGGAAGACACTGCCGATCACGCACACGAACGAGCGCGTGAGCGCGACGAACTTCGGATCGCGGTAGTTCTCCTTGGTGATGCGTTCCGAGGCGGACTCGCCGTCCATGTTCATCGCCACGAGCAGCGGTCTGCCCGTCGACTTGCACAGCGCCAGAGCGTCCTCGAGGCTGCGTTGCCAGTAGATCTGGCGCGAGAGCTCCTCAGCCGGATGCGCGGGCACGGCCGGAGCCGGCGCGCTCGGCGTCTGTGCACAAGCGGCGAGAATCAGGGACGCGGCGAGGAGCAGGATTCGTTTCATGGGCGCAGGAGAGGGAGAGCTGCGGATTGTAGAAGTCCCAGCCCCTAGAATCGCGCTGGCCTTGCTCGACTACACGCTTTTCTTCTGGGCCGTGGCGCTGGTCTGGTTCGGCTGGACCGCGCGCCTCACCCGCGACGTGCTGGCGCTCAAGCGCTTCCCGCGCGAACGCACGCTGCCGCCCGCGCGGCCGCGGGTCTCGATCGTGATCGCCGCGCGCGACGAGGCGGCGCGCATCGAGGGCACGCTGCGGCGCCTGCTCGGCGCGCGCGAGGTCGAGATCGAGCTGCTCGTCGTCGACGACCGTTCCGTCGACGGCACGGGCGAGATCGTGCAGCGCGTCGCCGCGCAGGACCCGCGCGTCGTGCCGCTGCGCGTCGACGAACTCCCGCCCGGCTGGCTCGGCAAGTGCCACGCCTGCGAGGTCGCGGGCGCTCGCGCGAGCGGCGACTGGCTGCTCTTCACGGATGGCGACATCTGGATCCACGAGGACGCGCTCGCGCGCGCGGTACTGCTCGCCAAGGAGGAGGACGCGCAGCACGTCGTGATCACGCCCGATGTCGCCAACCAGGGCTTCGCGGCGAAGAGCGGCCAGCTCGCGGTGCTGCTCGGGCTCTCGACCTACATGGCGCGCGCGAATCGCGACGACAAGAGCGGCTTCTTCGGTCTGGGTGCGTTCAACCTCGTGCGCGCGGATGCGTTCAGGGCCATCGGCGGCTACGAAAAGCTGCGCCTGGAGATCGTGGACGACATGAAACTTGGCCTGTTGATCCGGCGCGCGGGTTTCCGGACGCGCGCGTATCTCGGGCGGCACGACTGCGAAGCGGAGTGGGCGCCGACCTTGTGGGGCATCGTCAAGGCGACCGAGAAGAACCTCTTCGCGCAGATGCGCTTCCACTTCTGGCTCACGCTGTGCTGCGGAGGACTGCTGCTGCTCGCCTGGCTCGGAGCGGTGGTCGGTGCGTTCTCCGGGACGATCGCGGGCGTGTGCGCGTTCGCGGGCCTCGTCTCGATCGTCTTGCCGGCCGCTCTGATGGCGCGGCGCTCGAAGATGGAGGCCGCGCCGGCGCTGCTCGTGCCCTGGGCGGTGATGGTGCTCTTCCTCGCGATCGCGAACTCGGCCTGGGTCACCTTGCGCCAGGGCGGCGTGAGGTGGCGCGGAACGCTCTACAAGCTCGACGAACTGCGCGCGGGCCAGGTCAACTGAGGCTCAATGCTTGGGCGCGGAAGCGTCCCACTCGCTGCCGTCGCCGTAGTTCTGCGTCCAGCAATTGCCCGAGACGCCCACGCCGAGTTCGTGCGCAGCGGGCGAGAGCACCTGGCGGTGGTGGCCGCTCGAATGCGTCCAGCCGAGGTGCGCGCCCTCCGCTCCAGAATCGCCCATATGGCAGTTCTCGCCGCCGCCGGCCTTGTAGCCCTCGGCGCGCATGCGATCGCCGGGAGCGTGGCGCGCGGGATCCTTCTCGAAGTGGCCGAACTCGCCGGTGGTCGACTGGTAGTCGCTGTGCTTCTGCGCCGAGAGCTGCAGCCTGCGGTTCCAGGCCAGCTGCGCGCGCCCGAGCATGCGCCGGTACTCGTTGGTGATCGCGAGCTGCGCGCGCTCCTCGCTGTTCGCTTCGGCGAGTTTGTCGCTCTCTTTCACGGCGAGCGCGCTCGCGTTGAACTGCGCGACGCGCGCGTCCTGCTCGAGGCGCTTGCGCTCCTCCGCGCTGCAGGCGAAGCTCGCGAGCTCGACCTCCTCGGCGCGCAGGTCGAGGAAGCGCGCCCACTCGGGCAACTCCGCGGGCCAGGCGAAGGCCAGCTTGCGCTGCTTCTGCGTGCGCTCGTTCCAGGCGAATTCCTCGACCGCGGCGCGCACACGCTCGGGCACGCGCACGTGGCGCGCGTTCTTCCAAGCATCGCGCACGGCCGCGACGCGCGTGTCGACCTCCTGCTGCACGCCGGCGTAGAGCTTGGCCTTCTCTTGCGGGCACTCGGGCGGGTTGTAGGGATAGAAGTACTTGACCTCGTCGAAGATCAGCTCGAGCGCGTGCTTGCGGCGCGCCTCGAGCTCCGCGTGCTCCTTCGCGAGCGCGCGCAAGCCGTCGAAGGACGGGCTCTTCAGGATCTCGGCGCCCGCGTTGCGCCAGCGCGCCTCGAGCGCGAGATCGGCCCGCGCGTGGCCTTCCTGCGCCTGTGCATCGAGCGCCGCGAGCCGCGCTTCGCGTTCCGCCGCGGGCGCATTCTCGAGCGCACGGCCGAGCACCTCCAGTGCGCTGACGTGCGCGTCGCTCGCGACCACGTCGGCGTCGATCCACTTGCCGTTGCGGAAGAGGTAGCCGCGCGCGGGAAGCGCCTCGCCACGCGCGCGCGCCACCGCCGCCGAGGCATCGTGCGCCTCGATCTCCTGCTTCTCGAGCATGCGCCCGAGGTCGGCGAGCGCCGCCTCCTGCTCCTTCGCGCCGCCGCGCGCGATCCGCTCGAAGACGAGGCCCGCACGTGCGCCGTGCGAGAGGCGCGCCGCGGCGCCGGCCCGGCCGAGCAGCTCGAAAGGTGCGTCCTTCCAGGGCACGCGCTCGCCGCGCACCACGAGACCCGTCTCGTTCGCCTGCTCGATGCCGAGTTCGGCGAAGACGCGCTCGTCGAGCGGGCGCGCGGCCGTGATCTCGCGCCGCAGATCGAGGCGCATGCCGAGCGCGCGCGCGGCGTCGATGCAGGCGTCGCGCAGCGGACCCGGGTCGCGCGCGCGAGAGACGCCGAGCCACAGCTCGCGCGCCTTGTCGAGCTCGCCCTGCTGCTCGAGCGAGTGCGCGCGCAGCTCCTGTGCCTCCGGCGTCTCCTGCACCTGTGCGACCGGTGCGAGGAGCAGCAGCAGCCACTGCGCTCTCACGTGCGTCCCTCGCGCCCCGCGATCGCGGGCGAGAGCTCGGCCAGCGTGATCTCCTCGCGCGCGAAGACCGCGGCGCGGCGGATGACGTTCTCGAGCTCGCGCACGTTGCCGGGCCAGTTCCAGCGTTCGAGCGCCGCCAGCGCGTCGGGCCGGATCGTGATCGTGCGCGCGAGCTCCTCGCCGATCTTCGCGAGGTAGAAGTTGACCAGATGCGCCACGTCGCCCGTGCGCTCGCGCAGCGGCGGCAGCACGAGCGTCACGACGTTCAGGCGGAAGTAGAGATCCTCGCGGAAAAGGCCCTCCTTGCACAGCGCCTGCAGGTTCTTGTTGCTGGCCGCGACGATGCGCACGTCGACCTTGACGACCTTGTTCGAGCCCACGGGCCGCACTTCGCCCTCCTGCAGCACGCGCAGCAGCTTCGACTGCATCGTGAGCGGCATGTCGCCGATCTCGTCGAGGAAGACCGTGCCGCCGTCGGCCGCGACGAAGTGGCCGGGCCGGTCGGCGATGGCGCCCGTGAAGCTGCCCTTCTTGTGGCCGAAGAGCTCGCTCTCGAGCAGGCTCGCGGGCACGGCGGCGCAGTTCTCCGCGAGGAAGGGCTTGGTCTTGCGGCGCGAGTGCTCGTGCATCGCGCGCGCGACGAGCTCCTTGCCCGTGCCGGTCTCGCCCTGGATCAGCACGCTCACGTCGCTCGGCGCGACCTTGGCGAGCAGCTCGAAGAGCGCGCGCATCGGCGGACTGTCGCCCACCATGCCAAAGCGCATCGGCCATGGCGCGCCCGCCGCGGAACTCGCGCGCGGCTCGGCGGCGCGCAGTTCCTCCCACCAGCACAGGAGTTCGTCGGAGAGGCCGAGCGCGCGCGCCTCGGTGATCAGCAGTTCGAGCTCTTCGCGCAGCTCCTCGGGCTTGCGTGCCGTGCTCATGCTCCGGCCCTCCCGAGCAGTTGCAGCTTGGCGTAGAAGAGCAGCAGCTGGCGCTCGCCGTGCGCCGGGAAGCGCACCGTGGCGCGCGCGTTGACGCCCGTGCCCTGCACGCGCAGCACGGTGCCGCGGCCGAAGTGCGCGTGCTCGACGCGGTCGCCGGCCTTGAACTCCGGTTCGGCGGGCAGTGCCTCCTCGGCCTGGAACGGATCGTCGTCGGCACCTTCGCCGAGCGCGCCTTCGATCAGCGTGCGCGGGATCTCCTCCAGGAAGCGCGAGGGCCGGCGCACCGAGAACGAACCGAACTGCATGCGCTCGCGCGCCCAGGTCAGGAAGAGGCGCTTGCGCGCGCGCGTCATGCCCACGTACAGCAGGCGCCGCTCCTCCTCGAGCCCGGCGTCGGGATCGCCGCCGCGCGTCTCGGAGAGCGCGCGCGAGTGCGGCAGCAGCTCTTCCTCGCATCCGGCGACGAACACGGCGTCGAACTCGAGGCCTTTCGCCGCGTGCAACGTCATCAGCGTCACGCGCTCGTTCTCGGCCTGCGGCTGGTCGGTCTCGCTCACCAGCGCGACCTCCTGCAGGAAGCCGCGCAAGTTGCGCGGCACGCCGGGAGTCTCGGGCCCGTGGTCCCACTGCTCGGCGTGCGCGCGCAGTTCGTCCACGTTGGCCTGGCGATCGACGAGCGTCTCGTCCTCCATCTCGGAGAGCCAGGCACCGGAGTCGATCGCGGCGAGCAGCTCGTCGATCGCGACAGCCGCGGGACGCTCTGCGAGCGCCGCGAGGCGCTCGAGCAGCTTCGCGAAGGCCTCCAGGCCCGCGCGCGCGCGGCCCTTGATGCGCGTGGCGATCTCGCTCGAGCGCACGGCCTGCGCGAGCGGGATGCGCCGGTCGGCGGCGAAGCCCGCGAGCTCCGAGAGGCTCTTCTCGCCGATGCCGCGCGCGGGCACGTTGACCACGCGCAGGAAGGCCACATCGTCGGCCGGGTTGACCGCCAGCTTGAGCCAGGCGAGCAGGTCGCGGATCTCGCGCCGCTCGTAGAACTCGACGCCCGCGACGATGCGGTAGGGCACCGAGGCGCGCCGCAGCGCGGACTCGAGCGCGCGCTGCATGAAGTTTGCGCGGTAGAAGATCGCCACCTCGCGCAGCGGCGTGCCGCGCGCGCGCAGCGCCGCGATCTGCTGCACGGTCTCGCGCGCCTCGTCATCCTCGCTGCCGCACTCGAAGACGCACAGCTTTTCGCCGGCCTCGCCGCTGGCGCTGATCGTGCTCTTCTCCTTGCGCGCGCGGTTCCTCGAGATCAGCGCCTGCGCCGCCTCGAGGATGTTGCGCGTCGAGCGGTAGTTCTGCTCGAGCTTGACGACCAGCGGCGCGCCGAAATCCTGCTCGAAGTCGAGGATGTTGCGGATGTCGGCCCCGCGCCAGGCGTAGATCGACTGGTCCGGATCGCCGCACACGGCCAGGTTCTTGTGCCAGGAGGACAGGTGGCGCGTGATCTCGTACTGCACGCGGTTGGTGTCCTGGTACTCGTCCACCATCACGAACTTGAAGCGGCTCGAGTAGGTGTCGCGCACGCCCGGGTGCTCCTCGAAGATCTCGAGCAGCTTGAGCAGCAGGTCGTCGAAGTCGAGCGCGTTGTTCTTCGCGAGCGCCTCGTCGTAGGCGCGCGCGAGCTTGCCGAGCGCCTCGATCTCGATGCCGTCGTCGGCCTGCAGCGGCGCTGCGCCGGCGCGGTTCTTCTGCGCGCTGATCCAGCCGCCCACCGCGGCCGGCTTGAAGCGCGCCGAGTCGAAATTCGACTCCGAGATGATCCGCCGCAGGAGCTGGTTGCGGTCGTGCGTGTCGTAGATCGTGAAGTCGCGCGTCCAGCCCTGGCCGAGGACCTCGATCTCGCGCCGCAGGATGCGCGCGCCGAGGGCGTGGAAGGTGCTGATCCACAGGCCCTTGACGGGCAGCACGCGCTCGACGCGCTCGCGCATCTCGCGCGCGGCCTTGTTGGTGAACGTGATCGCCAGGATCTCCCAGGGCCGCGCCTCGCCTTGCGCGACGAGCCAGGCGATGCGGCGCGTGATCACCCGCGTCTTGCCCGAGCCCGGGCCGGCGAGGATCAAGAGTGGACCGGTCGTGTGCGTCACGGCCGCGCGCTGTTCGGGGTTGAGGCCCTCGAGCAGCGCGGCGCTCCCGCCGGCCGCCTCCACCGGGTCCGCCGGCTGCGCCTCGAGCGCCTGTACGTCCATCCAGTCCATCGAGTCGGCCGATTGTAGCGCAGTCGCGCACGCAACCGGAGAGTGCGTGCACGACTCGCTGTGCGCGATCTCCTATGATTTCCACGATGCCCCCCTCCGGCACCGAGCGCAAGCGCGTCATCTGGACACTGGCGCTGCTCGTGGCGCTCGCGCTCGGGATGCGGCTTGCAAGCGTGGGACGGCTGCTTCCCCACGATCGCGAGCCCGACGCCTTCGAGGTCTACGAGATGCAGCGCGCGCAGGCCGACCCGGCGCTGGTGAAGGGCGTCAACTTCCAGGCGCGCTATCCCTGGTTCCTGGCCTGGACGCTGGCGGCGCTGCCGGCGGCGCGCGCGCCGGCGAGCGTGAGCGCCGCCGAGGCAGAAGAGCAGCACCTCGCCGCCGCGGCGGCGCCCTTCGAGCGCGTGCGCATCGCGGTCGCGCTGCTCGCGACGCTGCAGGTGCTGCTGACGTTCTTCCTCGCGCGACGCTTCCTGCCCGAACGGGCGGCGCTGGTCGCGGTCTTCCTGGTCGCGACGAGCCTCTTGCAGCTCCTGTTCTCGACCGAGGCGCGTCCGCACGGCGCGAATGCGGGGTTGACCCTGCTGGCGCTGATCACGGCACTGCAGCTCGCGCAGGGGTTGAGCCTCGGCAGGCTCGCGCTCGCGGTGCTGTGCAGCGCCGTCTCGATCGCGACGTTCCAGCTCGGGCTCGCGACGCTGCCGCCGCTGTGCCTGGCCTGCCTGCTGTTGCCCGGGCGCGGCCTGCGGACACGCATCTTGCTGGCGCTCGCCGCTCCGCTCGTCGCACTCGCGCTGGCCATGCCCTGGTACACGAACCGGCCCTACATCGATTCGACCGGCGTGCATCTTGCGAGCCAGGAGGGCGGCGGTCACACGCTCTTCTTCCAGGGCATGGACTTCCTCGGCTCGTGGCGCGGCGCGCAGATGCTCTTCGAGCACGATCCCGCGCTGGCGCTGCTCTCCCTGGGCGGGATCGTACTGCTGCTCGTGCGCGCGCGCCGCTCGTGGCGCGCGGCGAGCGCCGGCACGCGCCGCGCACTGCTCGTCGCGGGCGCCTTCGCGATCCCCTACGCGCTCGTGATCACGATCCAGGGCGAGGTCTACGAGCGCTTCCTGATCCCGCTCGTGCCGTTCCTCGCGCTGGCCGGCGCGCTGTTCTTCAACTGGCTCTGGCGCACTCCGGCGGCGCTCGTCCTGCTCGCCGTGCCCGCGCTCTCGGCGCTGCAGTTCGTGCGCCTCGCCCGCGCACCGGACGCCTACGAGCAGACCGCCGGCTGGATCCAGGAGCACGTGTCCGGGACGGCGAAAATCGCGCTCTACCCCGACACGGCGCTGCCGCTCCTCTACGCGCCCGAGGCGCTCGCGGCGCAGATGCAGGACCTCTCGGCGCGCAACCTGCCCTGGGTCACGTACCAGGCGACGATTCCCGCGCTGCCGCAGGGCACGCCGACCTGGAACGTGCGCTGCGTGCCGCGCGAGCTCGTGGGGCCGCGCTCGACTGCGACGCCCGCGGCCGTGCGCCAGTGGCTGATCGACGAACGTGTCGAGTACCTGGTCGTGCAGCACAGCCGGCTGATGACGAACCTGCCGCTGCTCGCGCACCTCGAGCAGGCGGCCGGGGAACTCGGGGAGCAGAGCTTCGTCTCGCGTGGCGCGGCGCCGGGTCTGATCGAGGACGGACCCGTCGAGTACCAGGGCATCCGCCGCCTCGCCTGGCGTCAGATGCAGCAGAGTGCGCTCGGGCCCGAGCTGCGCGTCTGGAAGATCCGTCAGCGCGGCAACTGATCCAGCAGCCGCGCTCCGCCGGGCAGTGCGCGGAAGAACTCCATCGCGGCCGGATCGCGCGCCATCCCGTCGATCACGTGCGCGCCCAGAGCCAGTCCGCCGAAGGCGTAGTAGCCGAGCGCGAGACCGCCGATCGCCGCGAACCCTAGCGTCACACCGCCGAGAGCGAGACCTCCCGCCGCGAGTCCGCCGAAGGCCACGAGTCCGAGTGTCACTCCGCCGAACGCGAACCCGCCCGCGGCCATCCCGCCGATCGCCACGAATCCGAGCGCGACGTCGCCGATGGCCAACCAGCCCTTCGCGACGCTGCGCGCACCGCTGCGCACGGGCGGACCGAGGTTGATGTGCACCAGCGGCAGTCCGAGGAAGCTCTGCTCCGAGCGGAACTCGCGCCGCCCGTGCTTGCCCACCGCGCGCACGTGGATGAAGAGACCGTGGAAGCGCGTGCCGCGCGCGCGCGCCTGCGTCGGGCTGCCGTCGGCGAGCGCCGAGAGATCCGCCGCGAACTCGAGCGCGCTCGGATAGCGCTCCTCGCGCTCGCGCGCCATCGCGCGGGAGACGACCGCATCCGCGTCGCGCGAGATGCGTGGCGCGCACAGGCGCAGATCCGGTGCGTCCGTGCTGCGCACCGCGTCGAGCACCGCCAGCGCCGTGCGTCCCTCGAACGGCCGTCGGCCGGCGAGTCCCTCGTAGAGCGTCACGCCCAGACTGTAGACGTCCGTGCGCTGGTCGATCTCCTGCTCGACGAGCAGCGCCTGCTCGGGCGACATGTAGAAGGGCGTGCCCACCGGCTCGCCGGTGAGCGAGAGCCCGGGATCGTTGTCGCCCTTCGCCAGACCGAAGTCCGCGATCAGCGCGTGCCCGCCTTTCCTGATCAGGATGTTCGAGGGCTTGACGTCGCGGTGCAGCAGACCGAGCTCGTGCGTGGTCGCGAGCGCGCGCGCGACCGGTGCCAGCAGTTGGCACAGCGCGCGCTCGAACGAGAGACCCAGCACGGAGTCCGGCGGCATGCCCGCGAGTCGCGCGAGGTCCTCGGCCGTGCGCTCTTTCGCCGCCGGCAACTTCTCGTACACATCGGCCAGCGTCGGACCCTCGACGTACTCCATCGCGATGTAGTGCCAGCCCTGCGCCTCACCCACCGCGTGCACCTGCACGATGTGCGGGTGTTGCAGGCGCGCGACCGCGAGCGCCTCGCGCTGGAAGCGTTCGACGTGCCGGCGATCGACCGAGAGCCCGGGGCGCAGCACCTTGAGCGCGACCGGACGCGCGAGATCGAGCTGCGTTGCGAGGTAGACGACCGCCATGCCGCCGCGGCCGAGCTCGCGCACGATGCGGAAGCGGTCGAGCTGCGAGCCCGCGTGCAGTGCCGCCGGCGTCCCCGGCCCGTGCACGATGCCCGCCGCCATCATCCCGAAGACCTTCTCGAGGCGCGCGCGGTGCTCCTGCGGCGCGCGCAACAGCAATTCGGCCCCGGAGCGCTCGCCGCGCGCGAGCCGGGCGGAGTACTCGGCCACGAGGCCGTCGAGCAGGTCGTCGAGCGCGTTAGGGTTCATGCGGAACCCGAGCGCGCGGGACGGGCGCACTCGCCGCGGATTCCCAGGATTCCAGCGCGCGGCGGTAGAGCGAGTGCACGGCGACTTCGCTGCGGCCCATGCGCGCGGCGGCCTCGGCAGCGGTGAGGCCCTCGAACTGCCGCAGGCCGATCACGCGCCGGTGCTCCGGCGCGAGGCGCAGGTAGGCCGCCGCGAGTTGCTCCAGGCTCTCGCTCTCGGCCACGCGCGTCGCCGGCCCGCGCGTGCGCTCCGCGAGCTGGCTCGCGTGCGGCCCGGCCGTGCTCCAGTCCGAGCGCGCAAGGCGCTGCTCGCCGCCGGCGCGCTTCTGCGCCCGCGAGGCGCGCGCCGCATCGATCGCGACGTGCCGCGCGAGGTGCACGAGGAAGCGCCAGAGCTCCGCTTCGCCCGCGGACTGCGGCGGCAGGCTGTGCGCCGAGCCGAGCGCGCGCAGAAAAGTCTCCTGCACGAGATCGTCGGGCTCGACGCGCTCGCGCAGCTTGCGGCCGGCGAGATGCGCGAAGAGCAGGCGCAGGCGCGGCTCGAAGCTCCACAGACGTTGCGCGAGCAGCTCCGCGTCGCTCATGGCTCTGTCTTAACGTTCGCCGTCGATGTAGCCGAGCTTCTTCAGCACCTTGAGCTGCGCGTCGCCGGTGCGCGTCGGGCCGTAGTGCGGCGAGCGCTCGCGCCAGGCGTGGATCGCGCGCACGAGCCGGTCGCGCTCGTCGGGGCGCCGCTCGGCGAAATCGAGTTCCTCGCCCGGATCCGCGAGCAGATCGTGCAGCTCGGCCTTTTCTGGCCCGCCCGCGGGCTCGAGGAACATCTCGGGCGGGTGCAGGATCAGCTTCAGGCCGCCGCGCTCGATCACGGCGCTGGTCTTGTGGCCGTGCGCGAAGACGCGCTCGTGGTCGGACTCGAGACCGCCCCACAAGCTCCGGCCCTCGAGCTCCGCGCGCGGCGGCAGGCCGAGCACCTCGAGCACGGTCGGGAAGATGTCGAGGTTGGCGGATAGCTGCGTGCGCTCGGCGTTCACCGGCATGCCCGGGCCCGCGATCACGAGCGGCGTGTGCCAGAGCGGGTCGTAGTACCAGGGCCGGTGGCCGTGGCCGAAGAGCTCGAGCACGCCTTGGGGCAGATAGCCGTTCGACTTGAGCGAGCCCTGCGTGATCAGCGGCTGCTGCCGGTGCTCGTAGAGCATATCGCCGTGGTCGGCGCAGAAGATCACGAGCGTGTCGCCGAGTTCACCCGTGCGCTCGAGCTCGGCCAGCAGCGTCCCGACGCCGTCGTCGACGCTGCGCACCTCGCCGTCGTAGTGGTTGCTGTCCGAGGTCGCGCGCGTGATCGAGTCCGCGAGGCTCTGCGTGCGCGCATCGGGCGAGAGCTTCTCGAGTTCGGGTTCTGCGCGGC